>Ga0209121_10000175_pt1 | contig 66086 bp, 55 predicted proteins | sample Cruoilmetagenom3_FD_187292 | JGI IMG/M metagenome (GOLD analysis project Ga0209121, IMG submission 187292) | Oil polluted marine microbial communities from Coal Oil Point, Santa Barbara, California, USA - Sample 3 (SPAdes) (version 2) | ecosystem: Environmental > Aquatic > Marine > Oil seeps ...
AATCTGCTTCTTGATTATTAAATGGATGGTGTATCCTGCATCAAGATGCTTATTAATGGTTTTAGGAGAATCTGGGATTTTTGTATATTAAAAACCATGGTTCAAAAACGTTTAAGTTGAGGATCAAACCACGGCAAAGGAAGAAAATCAAATCCAACTAAACGAAGCCGATTCAATTGAAGACCCGATGAATTGTATAAATCGAAAATTGTCCATGATGATGGGGATAATTTACATGGGCAGCGGAGACCTGGTGCTCAGGAACTTGATTCGGCGGGTGGAGGTGCTCTTCCTAGTGGAAGATGGGGGAACGATCTGTCATGTATGGGATGATGTCTTGGGCACCTACCCGTAAGACAACATCAAAGTCTGGCGTATGCAGGCATACGGGAGTTACGACTATATTCAGCCCCAGAATGAGGAGGAATTAATTGATATAAACGTTGGTTCCTGCAAAGGCGTGGAAGATCAATTATTTATTTTTTGCTGATAATGTCCAGCCTTATTGAAAGCTCAAACAAGGGAGATTAATCTCAGTGGAGCGAGATCAAATCCGGTGATCATGTCCCAAGAGATGACTCCAGTGATGAGTAACACCACAATTGTGACACAAGCGCAAAGGCAGAGCACAACAACGATGATAATGACGATGATCCACCACTTAAATTTGCCCTTCTTCTCCTTGGAGGTATCCTGCCTGGCCTTCTTTGGCTTGACATCTCGTTGGGCTTTTTCAATGGGTTCAGATCCCCAGCGGTTTTCATCGCTGCTGGCTGCGTTTTGAGGAGCGGGCGATCCCCATCGATCAGCAGGCTCTGCATTTATCTCGGGTTGAGGTTCGGGTTCACTCGGTTTGCTCCACTCTTCAGCGGAAGCATTCATAAAGTCTTCAGAATTTTTATCTTCAGGAATATGTCCCATTTTTGCTCCTTTATTAATCGCAAATGGATATGATAAGGGCTTCTCAATAGTAATTATACACAAAAAAACTCACAGAATTGTCCGGCAGATTGTTAAACAGCCTAATTAGGGCGGTAAATCACAGGTGGGGATTTACGATAAAATAGATCTACCATGGACGAAAGAGGTCATGATCGGCTGCGATATCGAGAAGTTGAGGTGAGGGGGATCCTGAACACCGTTCCCGGAAGGGATGATTGGTTTGGGCTCTCCTACAATCTCAATTTGTACCGAGGATGCGAACATCAATGCATCTACTGTGATACACGCAGCAACTGCTATCAAATCGAGAATTTTAATGAAGAGGTGTTGATCAAAGTTAACGCGCTTGAGCTGCTTGAGAAGGCCCTGCCCCGTAAAAGGCGGATTGGGTTGATCGGTTTTGGCTCGATGAATGATCCCTACACCTATGCGGAAGAGCACTATAACCTGACAGGCAAAGCTTTGCAGCTTGCAGCAAAGTATCGCTTCCCGGTACATATCATCACCAAATCCGACATGGTTTTGAAGGATATGGACACCCTGATCAGGATCAACCGCATCAAGGCGCGGGTGAGTTTCTACATCACCACCACGGATGATGCCCTGGCGCGAAAATTGGAACCCGGCGCCCCATCACCCACACGCAGGCTGCGTGCTCTGCGGCAATTGTCGACTTGCGGGATCGAAACAGGCGTGGTGATGATGCCCGTTTTGCCTTTTCTTGAAGATACACCCGAAAATATTCTCAGTATTGTGAACAGGGCTGCGGATAACGGCGCAAATTATATCATCCCGGCTTTCGGTATGACGATCCGTGACGGTCAGAGAGAGTACTTCTATAAGAAACTGGATCAGCTCTTTCCTGGGATGCGCCAGCGCTATCAACGGGCGTTTGGATACAGCTATCATTGTCCGGCCTATGATGCGGATCAACTGGCTGAAAAATTTTATGCACGCTGTGAGGTGCTGGGCATTGCAACCCACGTTTCGCCGTATCCACCAGAGCCCAATGTTGAGCAGATGGCTTTGTTCTAAGCCTCCAGGGAGCTTTTTTTCATTCGAAAAATTAGAGAGGCACCTACCACAACCAGACCACAGAATAAGAAGGCAGCGGAAAGTGATCGCTCAGCAATTGCACCAATGATCACGCCCAACACGGCAGTATACCCCCCTGCGATCATGCTGATCAGTGAAAGCAGGGTGGCACGATAATGGGAGGCCATCAGACGATTCTGGTAATCCGCAAACAGCGGGGCTTTCAAAGCGTTCAATCCCCGGAAAAGCACCACAGCAGCAATGCCAATCCAGGGTTGTTGATTGATCGTCAGAATGAAATAAATTAAGCCTGGCCCCACTGTGGCAAACAGCAGACTGAGAGTCGGACCAAGTTTTTCTTCAAGGTGATGGACGCTTCTGGCAGCAAAGAAAGCGGCCAGACTCGCTGCTGCCATGGTGAGACCAAACCATCCATCCGGGACGCCGATCTGCTGGAAATAAGGTTGATACAAACTGCCGAGGTAATCCCAAAAGGCAATCGACAAAGTGCTGAGCAGGACCAACCGCTGCAGTTTCCGATGGCGGCGGAGCAGTCGGAAACCATCTTTGAGGATCTTGGCCGGGTAATGTTGCACCTCGAACCTTTCTTCCGGATAATTTTCTGGTTTCAGCAGGAGAGTTACTAAGAATCCCAAGCCAACGGTGATACATGTCATCAGGATGGCAGCCCTGATATGAACTTGGCTGGCTTGTGGGATCAGCAAGCCACTCACACCAAATGAAAGGACGAATCCCATATATGACGCGGCACTCAACTTTCCCATCACACTTTTCATTTGATCTGCACGGTTTTCGGATTTAAGCTGATCGTAAATCAGCGCTTCCAAAGCCCCTGAGCCAAAGGCAAAGCCCAATCCGGCGATCACGGCATCAACGACCAAAAGCCAGTAAGTTCTGACGAATAAGAACAGCACTTCTCCAACCAATTGGAGAAAAATGGCTGCCTGTACGGCTCTGCGGCGGCTGAACCGATCGGCCAAGATCCCTGTGGGGACCTCAGTCAGGAACATGGTCAATACGACGATCCCCCACACAGAATTGATTTGAATAAGATTCAACCCACGCCCAAGAAAATACAGGGTCATATAGGGTAGATAAAAATACAGCGCGGTTAAGAATTTGATCAGGATCAGCAGGTGGATATTATCCCGGTTTTGATACCATTTCTTGAGCATTAGCATCCTGTGAAATGTTTCGGCGTTATGAAGAAATTATAAATGGGATGATTGCTGACCAGCTTATAATCAGTTGCTCAACGTCGAAGCGAATTATCTTTTTCAGCTTCTGGATGTATGGAGTTGGATGAGAACATCTGTAATGTAAATTATCTGCCTATATCGCACGTAGATGGACTCAGAGGCTGCATGATCATGCAGCCTCTGTTTGACATATGTCGATAGATTTTCTATCAATCAATCAACATCAATCTCGAGCTTTGGGCTGCTGCCTTTGATGAAGGTCTCATACAGGCGTCGGATCGAGTCGACGACCATCCCAAAGATGGCCAGCCCCAGGACCACATCCAGACCGATGTTCAAACCACGCGTCAGTCCTTCGGCTGTGAAGGCATCGAAATTGAGCTTCTGCCAGGCGCTGGCAGTGATGGTGATGATGGCGGGTCCGGTCAGGATCACAAAGTTGATCGCGATCTTGAAGGCATTGATCAGCACTTTGATGATCGCGGCGATCTTGTCCCAAAAGCCCCTCCGGATCAGGTACAGGTTCAATCCAATATCCAGGACCGCGCAGGCTGTTAGCCAGGGGATATACCGCTTGAAGTTTTCATTCAAGATAGGTGCAGAGATCCATCCCGTTTCTCCCAGGGAATAAATCCCAATGCGATCGAGGAAGAAATTAAGAATCACGATAAACACCAGGGAGAGGGTGATTTCAATGGCAATTTCTGTCACCTTGACGCGCTCCTTATCCATTTGATTAAGCAGATCTTCTGGATCCCAATCCTCCTCAATTTTCACCTTCCATTCCTCCGGTGTTGTTCGCTCAACACCGGCAAAGGACAGGGTCACAATGCCAAAGGCTGTAAACAAAGCGTTGAACAGCCCGCTGACAACTCCTGCAATGGCGTCCAGCGGAGTGGACCCCAGAGAGGATTGGCTGATCAGCGCCACGATCACACCCAGGACATTCAGTGCGGTGGCAATGATCAACACGATTTTCAGTACTTGCAGGTAAGCCGGGAAAATTTGAGGCCCGATGAGGTAATTGTGCTGCGTATATTGTCCGGCGACTTTGCGGGGGTGACCAAATTCTTTCAGAACTTCCTTGACAATGTCCTCATCTGGTTCCAGTTCTGAACCAGGTTGACGGTCTTCGATCATGTCCATCAGGGTTGAGCGGATCTCCTGCAGAATGTCTTCCCGGTTCTTGATGGGTAATCGGCGGCTGACTTCTTCTAAATACAAATCAATTATTTTCATTTTTCTTTCTCCGTGTTATAAGTTAATAAGTCATCAACGGTTGTTTTTATGCGTGACCATTCCTGGGTCATTTCTTCTAATACTTTTTTACCGAAATCGCTGAGCGTATAGTAACGGCGTGGCCTAGATGTTTCCATGCGCCAGCTGCTTTCCAGTAGTTTTTGTTCTTCCAACCTGCGCAGGAGGGGGTACAGTGTGCCCTGATCGATCTGCATGCCCTGTTCCTCGAGGCTGGTCATCAGGGAATATCCGTATTGTTCCTGATGCAGCTGGCTGAGGACAGCCAGAACAACCACGCCACGCCGCAGCTCCTGGACAAGCTTTTGAGTTTGTGTTTGAAGGGTATCACCCGTCATAGTGTTATGCCTTTCATAATGCTATATATATTATCATGTAATAGATTATAGTGTATAATACATAGTATGTCAAGACCCAATTTCTTTTTTACAGGATTATGAACAATTGGGCCAAGAATTGTCTTATCAAAAAAATAGAAGCAGTTAGTAATTCAACCAACCATTCAGAGTGAAACACGATAGGAATTTCAGGATGCCGGGCGCTGATCCAGGGGATGGTTTTGATGTTAAAATATTAATATGAAGAATAAAATCATTTATGACGATAACCTTGGGGTCCTGCATACTCTGAATGGTGAATCAGTGGATTTGATTTATATCGATCCGCCGTTCAACACCGGCAAACAGCAAGCCCGGCAGCAAATCCAGGTTGAGCGGAACCAAGAGGGGGATCGGGTTGGGTTTGGCGGCAACCGCTACCAGACCACGGTCGTGGGTAAACAGGCGTATCGGGATATATTTGATGATTACCTGGCTTTTCTGGAACCCCGTCTGCAAGCAGCTTACCGGGTTCTGAAACCTTCGGGAAGTTTTTATTTCCACATCGACTACCGCGAAGTGCATTACTGCAAGATCTTGCTGGATGATATATTTGGGCGTGATTCTTTCCTGAATGAGATTATATGGGCATATGATTTTGGCGGTCGGTCAAAAACCCGCTGGCCGGCAAAACATGACAATATCCTGTTTTATGTCAAGGATCCAAAATCGTACACATTTAACCGGGAAGAGGTGGATCGGATTCCTTATATGGCACCAGGACTTGTTGGAAAGAAGAAAGCTGCCCGGGGAAAATTCCCAACTGATACATGGTGGCATACGATTGTCGGTACAAACAGCAAGGAAAAAACGGGTTATCCCACTCAAAAACCTGTTGGTGTATTGAAGCGTATTGTGTCAGCGTCTTCACTGCCTGGGGATTTGGTTCTGGATTTTTTCGCCGGCAGCGGTACGATTGGCGAAGTCTGCCTGGACATGGATCGCAGGTTTATCTTGGTAGACAATAACCCTCAGGCTATTGAAGTCATGAAAAAAAGATTTGAGGGGGAGAAGTCAATCGAGTGGGTGGATCAGGTATCTCAATCCACATCGAAAAAAATCGGATGACGCCTCAAGCGCCAGGCGATTTCTTTATTCAAAACCAGGGATGTACTCTGTGGTTGATGGGGGATATCCTCTGTTTCAATACCGCTGAAAACGACCAGCTGCTGTAAGATAGCCTCGGTTAAAGCCTCAATATCTCCCTGGAAGGCAGACCAGCTGACCAGAATACATGTATGAGGGGACCCGGGTGCGAGGATCATCCCGGGTGAACCGCTGCAGGCAGCTGCAAGGTCGGTAATTGTGGGTGGAGTGCCCTGGAAGATGCGGTTAACCAATCCAATGTTCAACGCTCGATGGTTGGTAATGCTTTCAGAAATCATATAGCTGCAGTCAGCTAAATCCGTGTCCAGATTAATTGTCGCGAAGCTTTCAAGTTCAGCCGGTGCTGGATGGTAGCATTCGATTTTTCCCGGCACCAAATTCAGCGGTGCCAGTTGGGTGTGAAGGGCAGCGCGGATCTCAGCCTCAAAGTTTTCAAATTTTTCAGGATCTGAAAACCGGATGTCTTCCACTGCCAACCATAAATTAAAATTGATCTGCTGCTGCTCGAGTGCGCGACCGGTCCTGATGATCATTTGCACTTCCTGGAGGGGCGCGCTTGTCTTGGTATTAAATGCGAAGCGGTAATCACCAAGCATGAGAGATTGCTCGCTGGACCGCGGAAAGAAGAAACAGACCTCACCATGATCGCCGACCTGGGGGTGCGTGCAGATGGTGCTTGTAAACCTCCCCGAACCCGGATCATACGAATACAACTGCTGCCCATCCGGGGCATTAATCTCTGTGATGATAACCTGTTCCTCTACTGAATGGGACCTGGCTGCGAGCAGCAGTGAAACATCCCTTTTTTCGATGGTCACTATGAAGTCTTCCAAGTCAGAGATGGTTTCGTTTGTTTCGATGGTCAGGTCAGGGTGCTTTGTTCTGGATTCCTGCAGGATTTCGGGCGTGAATTTTGGGTGGAAGCTGATTTTTTTCTTGAGTTCTTCGTATAGATTTTTGCCGTGGTCAATCCAGAATTCTTTATTGGCAATCAGCAGGATGAAGAAGAATTGGTTAATAAACGGCGAACAAATCAACGCACATCCGGCTCCCTCTTCTTCGGGAGTAAAAAAATTGATCTCATTGAGAAAGCCGGTGATCGCCTTTAGTTTATCCGTCCCAGCGGGGATTAATTCATACTCGTCAAAATTTTCCATGAACTCAGAAACCAGATCATCATTCAAATCCGCGATGGAGTCATCCCTCTCTAATGGACCGCCAACCATATAAACTTCCACGCTGCCGCTTTCAGTATACATATAGACAGAGTCATCGATTTCAAGCTCGAATCCCATCAGCGGATGGAATGAATAACCGAAATTTTCCATCGCGATCTCCGGGCCGAATTGGTAATTGATGCCCATTGACGGATCGGATTGCTGTTCTGTTTCTTGCATATCTTTTCATATCCTGCTGGGTAGGCGCTGTACCTGATAAGATAGATTGTACACCAGAGTCGATTCCCTGACGAATTGGTGTGACGATTGCTTTATAATGATTGCAGCGAATAACATTGTGATTAACTGCGAGCCTGATTATCATTTCGTTTTTCTTATTGATCAATGACAGCTTTATTAGGATGAGGTAGCAATGAAAAAAGAAGCCTTTCCAATCCTGGAATTTGATAACGAATGTACCGCTGTTCTGGAACCAGCAGCTGTGGTCAACCCTATGGATGTTCCCCAGCATTGTGTGATTTGTTTCTTTGCGGAAGTGATCGACTGGGTGGTCAGCGAACACGATGTAAAAATTATTGCCCATTCAAAATCTGAGATCGGTCATCATCCACTTTATGAATGTGAATACCAGGGGAAACGTCTGGCCTTTTTTCATCCGGGCATTGGTGGACCGCTGGCTGCTGGTCTGCTGGAGGAAATGATTGCACGCGGCTGTCAAAAATTTGTGGCATGCGGTGGGTGCGGCGTGTTGGATAAAGAGATTGCCGTGGGGCATCTGCTGCTGCCGGCTGCAGCCATTCGGGATGAGGGTACTTCTTATCATTACATGCCGCCTTCACGTGAGGTGACGATGAACCCGAAAGCGCTGCATGCGATTCAGAAGGTCCTTGACCAGCATGGGATCGAGTATCTCATTACAAAAACCTGGACGACAGATGCCATTTATCGTGAGACACCGGCCAAGGCCCAGGCTTATCTTGAGGAAGGCGCACTGGCTGTGGAAATGGAAGCCGCATCGTTCTTTGCTGTGGCACAGTTCCGTCAGGTGGAATTTGGCCAGATCCTCTACGGCGGGGATGCGGTAATCCCGGGAGCCTGGGATGGGCGCAAGTGGGATTCACGGGCGGAGATTCGCCGTGACCTGTTCTGGTTAGCAGCGGAAGCCGTCTTGAAACTGTGAGGTATTTAGACAGGTGGGGGTATTGGACCTGTTATTTTCCCCTTCTATTTCCGTGCGATTCCTCCCTTATGCGGAATGATTTTTCTAATTCGCCTGATTTGAAGTATAGTTTCATGGGTACATATTGAAAAAGGATAATCCATGACCGATTTATCATCACGCGTTCTTCCACCGCTGGAAAACCATCAAATGGATGCGGTTCCACATGACCAGGACATGATCCATCCCTATTATGAAGGGTTCTCCCTGGTCAACATTCCAGGCACAGTCAGCAAGCTGCTTGGTGCTCCCGAATTTGGAGCGCTTCCTTTGGATGGGTTACTCACTGACACCTTGCAAGGGACTTATGAAAAAGTTGTCCTTCTGCTGGTGGATGCCCTGGGTAGGGATTTGTTTGAGCGTATGCTGGGTACACAAAAAAACCTGATATGGGGACGCCTCAAGGAACGGGCAACATACAGCCCAATCACAAGTGTCTGTCCCAGCACAACCGCTTCGGCGCTGACAACCCTGTGGACCGGATTGGAGCCATCCGCTCACGGCATCATCGGTTATGAGATGTGGGCGAAAGAATTTGGCATGGTGATCAACAATATCCATCATGCCCCAGCCTATAGCAAAGGGGATAACGTTGGTTTTTCTCGTTCAGGGTTTGACCCACATGAATTTTTAGACCAACCTTTGATTGGGACTCATTTAGTTAATCACGGCATCAAAGCCACCACTTTCATTCATTCCTCGATCGCATATTCTGGTTTATCTGTGATGCAGATGGATGACGTAACTTTAAAGACCTATGTTGATGAGGCGGACCTGTGCGTTAGCCTGGCGGAATTCCTTAACAGCCGGCAGGGCATCCGGGAATATGTGTATGTCTACTATAGCGACGTGGATACTCTCATGCACCGCTATAATGACCATAATTCACGGGTCACCTTACAGTTTGAAGCCTTTTCTCACCTGTTTGAAAAAGCCTTCCTGGGAGGGCTTTCAGACTCGGTTGCGGATGAGACGCTGCTGATCCTGACGGCTGATCATGGGTCCAAAACTACGCCAAAATATAAGCGATATGAGCTGAAAAGGCACCCCGATTTAATAGATTGCCTGGTGATGCAGCCGACGTGTGAGAACCGATTGGCTTTTCTGTATATCAAGCCGGGCCGAATGTTGTCTGTAAGGGATTATTTCAATAAAACCTGGCCGGATGATTTTTACCTGGTGGAGCCTGAGGCAGCGCTGGACAGCGGTTTGTTTGGCTCAGGCCCGCACAAGGCTAATGTGCGAGATCGCATGGGAGACCTGATTGCCATCGCCCGAGGGGATGCTTACCTGTGGTGGGCGCCCAAGCAGAATCGTATGGCCGGACGGCACGGGGGTTTGAGCCGCGAGGAGATGCTGGTGCCGTTTTATGCACTGCCGTTGGGGGAGGGGATATAACCGAAAGCAATTATTCATCGCTTGATATTGCTATTCCGAATTAAATAAAAGAACAGCGGGAAAACCGCTGTTCTTGTTTTTTTGTGATTTTCTGACTTTATGCCGTGGTCAGGTAGCGGTTGATCTCCCAATCGGTGACATGGGTGCGAAATTCATCCCATTCCGCCTGGCGCGCCTTGGTGAAAGCCTCTGTCAGGCTCGCACCCAATGCCTTTTGCAGTAAGGCGTCCGCTTTGAAGGCAGCCAGGGCTTCGTACAATGACCCGGGGAGCATATCAATGCCCAGGTCTTGGCGGGTTTCCTCCGAGAGTTCGTAGACATTCATCTGGTTGAGCGGTTCCGGGCAGGTCAGGCTGCGGTCGACTCCATCCAGCCCCGCTGCCAGCATGGCGTTGAACGCCAGGTAAGGATTGGTGGAGGGGTCAGGGAAGCGCAGTTCCAGGCGGACCGTTTTGGGGTTGCCTGTGACAGGCTGGGGGATGCGGATCAGCGCTGAGCGGTTGACACGCGCCCAGCCGATATAGACCGGCGCCTCATAACCCGGGACGAGCCGTTTGTAGGAATTCACCGTGGGTGCGACCACGGCGGACAGCGCCCTGGCATGCTGCAGCTGACCGGCGATGAACTGGTGTGCAATGGATGAAAGCTGGAGGGGATCTTCTTCATCGTAAAACAGGTTTTCACCATCCGTGTTGAAAATTGATTGATGGCAGTGCATCCCGGAGCCGTTGATGCCAAAAACGGGTTTGGGCATGAACGAGGCAATCAACCCGTGCTGGGCAGCAATCGCCTTGACGGCGTATTTCAAAGTCAGGACATTGTCGGCGGTCTTCAATGCATCGGCAAAGTGGAAATCAATCTCATGCTGTCCAAGAGCAACTTCGTGGTGCCCCATCTCGATTTCAAGGCCCATCTCGTTGAGGGCTGCCATTAACTCGGTGCGTACCTGGACTGCTTCATCATTAGCGGAAAAGTCAAAATAGCCGCCCACATCGTGGGGGACAGGGTGAATGTTCTCTTTTCCATTTTGCAGAAAGAGGAAAAATTCGGGTTCCGGGCCAACATTATAGACCCATCCCCGCTCTGCATCCAGTTTTGCCAAGCTGCGCTTCAACACCCCGCGGGGATCACCGTTAAAAGGGCGCCCATCGGGCAGGAAAATGTCGCACAGAACGCGGGCGCGGCGCAATTCTTTCGGCGTCCAGGGCAGGACGGCATAGGTGTCGGGATCGATCACCAGGTGCATGTCGCTTTCCTGGATGCGGGCGAACCCTTCCACAGAGGAGCCGTCGAACCAGATGCCTTCATCCAGGGCGCGTTCGATCTGGTACAGCGGCCCATCGACGCTTTTTACAACGCCGTTGACATCTGTGAATTGGAATGAGATAAATTTGATCTCATCCTCTTTAATCCGCTTCATTAAATCATTGCCGTTCATGTTTACCTCCAAAAAATAGTGTTTTTTTGGCACAGGCAATGAGGAATGGATCATACCCAGGGCATAGAATCCACAGACGCACGCGGGTATTTTTGCCACTATGGCTGCTTTGTGCCGGGTGTCACCACCCGGTTTTGAACATCCATGATGAAAATTTGGAAATTTTGGACCCGTGTTCAGGCCCAGAAGGCTTCCGCTGATCGCTCGATTTTTCCCATGTTTGGGTTAGCACTCTCTTCGTAGAGAGGAACCTCCACCTCGTCGTCTCATCCAACATATTGATGAGAGTCAGCCGCTGAATTTCCTGCTATTCACTTGTTCAACCCCTTTCCTGTGTGCATCAGGTGTCATGCCAATGCTATATTGGAGTTGTTTATACCACATTTTTTGATTTTGATGTAACAGTCTTTTAAATTGGGATTCGATCAAACTCACCCTTGACATAGAACAAAAGTTCTGTATAATTAGAACATAAGTTCGTATTATTCGAATGGAGCATGAAATGATCACATCTAACCTTGTTGTGGATGCCGAAAAACCCTATCAGCGAGCTGTATCGGGTTTGATGTTCAGAAACAATCAAAAGCAGTTGACGAAACTTAAAACCAACCGATCCCGGGTGAGCTTCACCACAGGTGAGCTACTCTCTTCAATTCAACCCCTTCCGAGACGGGCAGTACTGTTAGGCCGCTGCAGTGATGGGCTGCCTTTCTTGTTGACCCTATCTGACCCTGAAATGGGCGCAATCCTGATCGGGGGAGATTCTGGCTGTGGAAAGACGCATCATCTTCAGGTGATGGTCGACTCGCTCCTGTGGAGCAGTGCACCCCACGAACTGCAGATCACAATTCTCACGCATCACACGGAGGAATGGAGCGGACTGCGGGAAGGTCCTGAAAAGCAAAAATCCGTCCAGGCGATTCATGCCTGGTATGACGATGCTGCGGAAGGGACAATCCAATCTTTGATGGAATTAGCAGAAAATAGGCGAGATACAACACAGGCAGATCCGCAGGTTGTATTGATCCTCGATGATCTCAATTTTGTGGAGGAACTCAGTTTTGAAGCCCAGATGACCCTGCGCTGGCTGCTGACTTATGGCGCACAGTCGAATATCTGGGTGATCGGGACGATCAATTCTGGATTGGCTGCAAAATTCCGCTACTGGTTGGAGGCGTTCCGCACCAGGATTATTGGCCATATGCGTTCAAAAGCCAGGTTGGCTGATTTGACCCTGGTCAATGGGCTGCAGATGAAGACTTTAGAGCCGGGTGAATTCCGTGTTTGGACTGGTGAGGATTGGTTGACGTATCAAATTCCGCTTCTTGGTGGATTAAGGTAAAGAGGAGGTTGAGTGATGGACATCGGCATGTTATGGTTTGATGATAATCCCAAGTCCGACCTGAGGACAAAGGTGAACCAGGCGGTTGAGTATTATCGGAAAAAGTATGGCGAAGAGCCGAACTTATGTTTTGTTCACCCCAGTATGATCTCTGATGAGAAAACAGATACCAGCAGTGTGACTCTGTGCACCAATCCTTCCATGATCCCCCATCATTTCTGGATTGGTGTTCAAGAACAACCCGCAGTCCTGGTCTGACTCAATTTGGTTCGCAGGTTCCTTCTGGCTTAATCATTCTTACCGATGTTGTTGGTGTATAAACCTGCCTTAGAAGCCTGGAGAGAAGTTTATTCAAGGGCTGACATTTCTTGATTGAAACCAGAGATGCTATCGATTGGCTTCATTCCCCACGTTGAGATACCTACCCATATGCTTCATATGCTCAGTCAGTTACCAGCGGCGACAGCCATGGCAATCGCTTTACTGCGGTCGTGGCTGATGCTGACTGACCATTCAGTCAGATGCAATCCTTCAGCCACCTGTTTGGCAGCGCCATGCAGGATGACAATCGGTTGGCCGGATGGCAGGTGCAAAATTTCAATCTCCCGCCAGCCAACATGACCAATGCCTGTCCCCAGGGCTTTTGAAACTGCTTCTTTGGCGGCAAACAGGCCGCTGAGGACCTCATTTCGGTCCCTCGCCTGGGTAATTTCCTGATCTGTAAAAACACGTCTAATAAACCTGTCTCGAATGGCCGGTCGAATTTCACGAAGACGTGAGATTTCAATAGTATCAATACCGCTGCGCAGGATCATGGATGCCTTCTCACGGCCCAGCGACAGCTATCGCCAGGCGTTCATGATCGAGATATTTTTGGCTGGCCTGTAAGACCCCCTCTGATGTGATATCCTGGATGAGTTTTGGATAATTCAGGAAATAATCCAGCCCCAGGTTAAAAAGCTCCAGGTTCATCAGGGAAATGGCAACCCCGCTGTTCGATTCCATTAACAGCGGCATCCTGCCGAGAAAATAGGATTTGGTGTCCGCCAGTTCTTCCTCACTGACAGGTTCGGAAATGAAGCGTTTGACCTCTTCAGTGACCAGCGCAATGGTTTGATCAATGTTCTGGGGGTTGACACCCGCGATCATCTCCCACGCGCCAGGGCCGATACCGGCGGAGAGGGAGGAGTAGGCATAATAGGCTAACCCAGCCTTTTCCCGTATGTTCTGCCCCAGGCGTCCCATCATGCCAAATTCCCCGAGGATATTGTTGGCGACCCGCAGGGTGAGATAATCAGGTGACTTCCGCGGTGGTGCTAAACAGCCGAGGACAATATCTGCCTGGTATTTACCTGGAATACTGAGAGATTTCTTCCGGGTCTTTTTTAGAGGGTGGGCGGGGGGCAATTCGGGGCGTTCCACTTGATTTGGGTTTGACCAGTCTCCGAGGGCGGTTTTTACAGCATCCAGGGCTTGCTGTGCTGGGACATCACCGACAATCACCAGGACCATTCCCCCCGGACCGAAGGTCGTCTGGTAAAAAACCTCTAAATCCTCTCGCTGAATCACCTGAACCGTTTCCGGGAAGCCTTCATCAGGTCGCTGGTAAGGATGATCCGCATAAATGATTTGATCGAAGAGCAGCGCGGCCATTGATGATGTATCCTGTTCGCGAATTGCCAGACCGGTCAGCAACTGGGTCTTCAGGCGGTTGAATTCTTTTTGAGGGAAGGTGGGTGTTCGCAGGCTCTCGGCAATCAACCCCAGGATCAGTTCAAGGTCTTCACTTAGGCAGTGCGCACTGAATGAGGTCGTCAGGGTGCCTGAAGAAAATCCTAAGCTGGCACCTACTGACTCGATTTCGTTATACATGCTCTGGAAATCATGATCCCTGGTACCCGTCATGAGCCCATTGGCGGTCAGGTAACTTAATCCGAGCTTTTCATCGGTATCGAACAGACTGCCCGCAGGGAGATAACCCTTGATTGATAGGGTTGGGCTGTTGAAGTTTGACCTTGTCATGATGGTGATGCCGTTGGGCAGCACTTCACGGGTGATATCATCGGGACCTGGTAAGGCATGGCGATGTGCTTGATAAACCTGTTTCTGCAGTGGCATAATGTGAATTAACTTTCTTCTGGGAGATAAAAACCGACAACCCGCCTATTGGGTGTGAGATACCTGTGGGCGACATCCATCAGCTTCTCCGGTGTCACTGAGGAGAGGTGATTGACATAATTCTCAAACCAATCATAACTGTCAAACATCTCCGTGTAGCCCAGCCAGAAAGCCTGGTTGGAGATATTTTCACTGCTGTAGGCAAATAAGGCACGTGCCTGTTTGACCGCACGCTCAATTTCATCTAGAGTGACGCGGTTTTCTAATAAGCGTTTCATTTCCAGATCGACAGCTGTGAGCACGTCTTCAGGGGTGTGAGCGGGGTGAACGGTTAGATAAATGGAATAGAGGTAGGGATCATGTGTGGCCTGGAGGACGCCGTGGCTAGATACAGCGATTTCTCCCTCCACCAGGGATCGATACAGGCGGCTGGTCTTATTGCTTGTTCCCCCTGAGCCGAACATATTTAAAGAACTTGGTCCTGTCAGGAGGCTGTCGAGAATGCTCAGTGTAAAGAAATCCGGATCGCTGGCAGAAGGTGCCCGATAAGCGATCTGGACATAACTCGTCTGACCTGGGCCTCTTACCGTCACGCGTTTTTCCGCTTTGATGGGCGGATCCTGTGAGGGCGTTGAGTGGACGACTTGCTTTTCAGGCAGGTCACCGAAATAGGATTTGATTTTTTCCAGCATTTCGTTGATTTTAAAGTCTCCAGCGATAGCCAGGACAGCATTGCCAGGGTGATAATAGTGGTGGTAGTGCTGAGAAAGGTCATCACTGGTGAGTGATTCCAGATCCTCTCGCAAGCCGATGACCTCAAAGCGATAAGGGTGCTGTGAAAAGGAAGCCATTTGGACTGCTTCTCCCAGCAAAAACCTCGGTTGATTTTCATGACCTTCGCGCTCTGAAATGATTACTGTACGCTCCAGATCCACTTCTTTCTCATCGAAACGACTGTTGACCATGCGATCTGCCTCTGCATCAAGGCTGATTTCAAACTTGTGTGCAGGCAGTGTTTCAAAATAGGTCGTCCAGTCAAGGTGGGTCATCGCATTCCAAATGCCGCCCATGCGTGAGATCTCCTGATCAAGCTGGCCAGCTGGGAATTTTTCGGTGCCTTTGAACTGCATATGCTCCACCCAATGGGAAATCCCTGTCTTGCCAGGCGTTTCATCTCGCGATCCAACATGGTACCAAACCCATGTGCTGATAATGGGGGCTGTGTGTATTTCTTTCAGGTGGATGGTTAACCCATTGTCAAGGGTATCAAATAAGCGTTTTTCTGTCATTTATCCTGTTCAAATCTCATCGTTTCATTGTGTTTTGGCTGTTAGGTGCGTTCCGATATAATTCTTGAGGTTAATATACCCATGATTATATTCTATCTGCCAAGTTGAATGCGATGGATTGATATTGAGAGGTTTGAGGATGTCTGACGGATTACAGAAAGGATACCTTGCTGCTGTAATTGGTGCAGGGCAGGGATGTATGCATCGCAAGCCCTGGCCCGTCAGGGCGTGTCTGTAGTGCTGTTCAACCGTGACATTCGCCCGGGAGGATTGGCTGAATATGGCATTTTCCCCATAAAGCATAAAATGCGCCAGGGCTTATTGACTCAATTCAAGCGTATCCTGCGGATGCCAAACATAAAGTATTGCGGTAATGTCACGGTTGGTCAATCAGGAGATATCAGGTTGGATCAACTCAGGCAGGCTGGTTTCCAGGCGATCATGGTTACAACTGGTGCTCAGGAGAATAATTGGTTAGGCTTGCCAGGTGAGGATCTGGTCGGTGTTTATCAGGCAAATGATATTGTCTTTCATTACAATCACCTTCCTGAGCGTCAAAACTTAAATATTGATTTTGGCCGAAATGTCACTTTAATTGGGATGGGGAATGTGATGCTGGACATTGCACATTATCTCAAACTGCTGGGGAGACCGCGCCAGATCACTGCCTTTGCGCGCAGAGGTCCTAATGAGGTGAAGTTTGATCGACAAACATTGGAACCCGTTGCTAATTGCCTGGACCTTGCCGCCATTAAACTGGCTGTGGACTCTGCTGAAAGAGAGGTTTCACAACTTGGTTCGGATGTGAGTGGATTTTACAAACTTCTGACGGATGGGCGCCGGAAAGCGGGGGATTGTGATGGCAAAGTTCATATCGATTTTCACTTCTTACGTTCCCCACACCGTTTGATCGGAGATGACCAGGGAAGGGTCAAAGGGATCGTTTTTGAAGTCAATCGCCTTGTAAAGGAAGCGGAAAAGGTTGAGGCGCGCGGGACGGGAAGACTGGAAACTGTTTTGACAGATTCGGTGATCTTCTCAATTGGATCCCGCGTTGACGATGGTTTTGGTTTGCCGGTTGCCCATGGGAATTATGTCACCACACCAACGCCGCGCTATCCTGTGGATGGTATTTCATATGAAGTTATAATCCTGAGCTGTGTACAAATTGTGAGGATATCTTTGTGAGCGGTTGGGCAAGGCAGGCGGGTGAGGGGATTGTGGGGTTAGCACGGAAAGATGCGGAGCGTGGTGCCCGGGCGGTGATGCAGTATCTGGCAGCCATCGAACCGCTTGACCCACATTATGTCAACCGCGTCCTGGGCAGGCTGCCGGGACTAGAAGGGCAATTCATCGATGTGCATGGTTTGGAGCGGTTATGGGCTGTCGAACGCCAGCGGGCAGTGACTTATTTCACCAATGAGGAGATGCTGAATATTATCAAGGAAGATGAATAAGGATGAGTTGATCTTCAGCCTGAAGGCCATCGGACCGACTAAGTTTTCACCTGATCGCTGGATGCTTGCGGAAGTTCTGATCCCTCGCTGGGTCTGCGGTAACGGATTAACAATAGAAATCCAGCAGCAATGGTCACCATGCCAAAACCCATCCCCTGTGCTTGCAAAGGGCCAAAGAATACATTTGGCAACGGATGACTGCCCAGGCCAAAGATGTCGGCCATCCCGGTGAAGACGCAAATCACATATCCAGTGCTGATCAAACGAGCACCAATTTGCGCAAGGATAGTCTTCTCGCCGTTTGTCCAAAACGTATTCAGAGCCATGTAGCTACCAAACGAAATCATTCCGAGACCCGTCAAGAACACAGAAATCTGGACGAAACCTATTACGATGCTGCGGTCAAGGCCAAACAAGCTGGGGCGCGCGCCCAGCAGGAAAAAAAAGTAGCCAACAATGGCTAGAATCAAACCGAAGCGGAGATTTACTTTTGAAAAACCTTCTCCATTTGTTGTTGCCTGAGACTCTGACGCCCCCTGATGTTTTTCATTCTCGGCTTCTAACTGATTCACATTGAATTGATCTGTCATCATGTGGGCAGGTTGTGCTTGAGGATCCTTAGCCAATTTCTATTGAAAATATTTTGAATATCGTCCTCATTGTAACCCTTTTCAGCCAGTTTAGGGGCTAGCTTGGGCAAATCAGCAATCGTATCGATTTCTGGAGGAACGGATTCGCATCCAAAGCCACCATCAAAATCTGACCCAATGCCGATATGGTTAGTATTACCTGCCATCTGGCAAACAAAATCGATCTGGGCAATGATGTCCTGGAGTGAGAGGCTGTCTCGACCACCTTTGGAACGCCAATCCCAATCTAGGAAACCATTCAGGGGGACAATACCCATCACGCCATCACGTTCTATCAAATGCTGGATGGTGTCATTTTTTAGATGGCGGTTAATGGGAATACCCCGGATCAGTGCCTCAGCATTCGAATGCGAGGCAATAATGGAGCCTTCGTAGGTATCCAGAGCCTGGCGAGCAGATTGATGGTCCATATGACTGATGTCCAATACCGTATTCAGCTCGGCCATATTCTCCAACAATGCAAAGCCATCTTTGGTCAGGGGACCGGGTTCGCGTGTTCCTCCGCAGTACCGGTTGCCAGCCCATGCCGGTCCGATCAGGCGTACTCCCCATTCAAACCACTGTTCAACTTCAGCAGGTTTCCGGATACCCTCTGCCCCTTCCATCAAAAGGATAAGACCTACAGGGGGAGGAGGAGTCTTTGATTGAGCGAGATGCTCATTCCACACGGATAAATGTTCTTCCAGGTCTGATTGGGTAAGGATTAATTTGAATTTATCATCATGTTCATCTGTCAAACGCAGATAGGCATCAAGATTTTCCCGGTAGCAATGATGAGCTTCATCAGGGGTTTCATAGGTGCGGACAGGATATTTTCTCCGGTCCAGTCGTTGAGGGGAACAATACAGGGTGGCAAAAACGATCCCAACGTCAGCCGCCTGATATTCAGGCCATCCCAGCAATGTGCTTCCATTGAATGCAGGGATATCGGTCTGAGCTTCTGATGCCCGGATCGCAGAGGCTGATTGTGTGTAATCACGCTGCAGGTTGATAATATTCCAGGCAAGATCTTCATGTGCGTCAATGATCAGTGTCATAGGCTTAATCTAAAAAGCGCACCGATTATCGGTGGGCTGATTCTGGTTTCGTGTTTATTCTTCTTTTTCAGTTTCTTCTATGGATTCAGAGGTGTCTTCTTCAGAACCATCTGGTTCAGCTTCGATCTCTGCTTCAGCAGGCGCTTCTTCCGATTCGCTCATTTCACTCTGCTCTTCTGAGGCGTCCTCGGTTTCATCTGCAGCTTCGGCATCTTCTGTATCAGTTTCATCTACTGCTTCTGCATCTTCTGTCTCAGTTTCATCTACTGCTTCTGCATCTTCTGTCTCAGTTTCCTCTATCTCTTCGACAGCTTCTGCTTCCGGTTCCTCTGCTTCATTTTGATCTTCGACTGGTTCATCGTCTTCAGGTTCTGATTCACCTTCGCTCTCTTGTTCGATCTCTTCAACGAGTTCTTCTGAGAGTTCTTCAACATCGAACTCGTCGGTGAGCGTTTTCCAATCAAGGTCAGTATACGCTGGTGAATCAACACGGCGCATACTCAAACCAATCCGATGGGTATCTTCCTCTATCTTGATGATACGTAAAGTAACCACTTCATCTTCGTGCAGAACCTCTTTGGGGTGTTCAATGCGGCGCTCACTGATCTCAGATATGTGGATAAGACCTTCAAGATCACCTTCAATTTCATCGAGCAAGAGACGGGCAAAGGCTCCGAAGTTTGTCAACCGGGTGATTTTTCCTTCAACCAGCTGTCCCTCGGTGAGTTTTGCTACCTGGTCATCCCAGGGATCATCCTTCAGGCGGCGAATTGACAGGCCAATCCGTTTGCGATCCACATCAATACTGATGACTTTGACTTTGATCTCCTGTCCAACTTCCAGAACTTCGCTGGGATGATTGATATGTTCCCAGGAAAGTTCAGATAAATGGACAAGCCCATCCGCACCATTGATGTTCACAAAAGCACCGAAATCTGCCAGGCTAGTCACCCGACCGGTGCGAATCTCACCTTCTTTCAGATCTTCGATCACGCGCTCTTTGATTGAATCACGTGTTTCGCTGCTGGCTGCACGTTCGGAGAGAATCAGGCGACGGCGATCACGATCAACTTCGATCACACACACTTCAATCTCTTCTCCCACCATTTCGGAATACCGCTCATCCGGTGAATTTCCGGTAATGGTTAGGCGACGGCTGAGGCCGATCTGTGAAGCCGGTACAAAACCGCGAATAGTACCCAGCGGGACAAGCAGGCCGCCTTTGTTGTACCCTTCAATTTTTGAGGTGTACGCTTCTTCAGATTCCAGCAATTCTTCCGCAGTCTGCCAGTTTTCCTCTTCCAGGGCTCGGGTATAAGAAAGCACCAGGTTTCCGTTGGAATCCTCAGGATTGACGACGTAAACAACAATCTCGTCGCCAACCTCAAATGATTCACGAGTTTCCTCTTCAATGGAATCGTATTCTTTACCGCTTAAAATCCCTTCGGATTTTGCACCAACACTGACGAGAATCTGCCCCTCGTTTTTGCTGGCGATGGTACCCTTCCGGATTTCGCCTCGTTTTGGAAAGTCAATTTGCAAACCTTCTTCGGCTAACAAGGCTGCCATTTTGTTGGCGGGTTCTTCCTGGTGTGCTTCTTCCCCCATCTTTTTTACATTTTCATTTTGGTCCATATAATTAATAACTCCAGAGTTGAATTTCTCACTGATTATGAGGGTTATTCAAGGTGTTGGCAACCCTCGAACTTAAATGGTTCTCATCCTTCAGGATGATCATCAGCTTTTTCTATTTTACCGGTTCAACGGGAATTGTCAATTGAATCGGGGTGGGAGTTAATAGGAAGGCTAACCTTCTTTGTCTCCTATATAATTCCTGATCTGCGTTCTCGGATCCGGTTCACCGATGATTCCTTTTTGTGCCATGGAATCAATGATGCGTGCTGACCGTGTATAGCCAATCCGCATCTTTCGCTGCAGCATTGAGATCGATGCCTGGCCTTCACTTTTTACAATGGCCAGTGCCTCGTCAAACCTCGGATCAAGGTTTTTCTCCTCTTCAATTTCCTCCCAAAGGGGAGCTTGTTTCAGGGGAATGCGCCGGCTGGTTTGAAAAGCTGCTGGTTGATCGGGTCGTTGCGGTGCTCCGGGAGTGACGGTAAAGGCGCGCCAGTAAGCAGCAAGCCGGGTAATTTCCTGATCGGAAACGAAGGCGGTTTGAATGCGAATGGGCGCGGAGGCATCTGGCGCCTGGAATAACATGTCGCCGCGGCCCAGAAGGCGTTCTGCACCAGGTTGATCAAGGATCACGCGACTATCAACAGAAGAGGCGACAGCAAATGCAATGCGTGCTGGGAAATTTGCTTTAATCAATCCGGTCAGGATATCAACGGATGGGCGCTGGGTGGCAATAATCAGGTGAATGCCGGTTGCTCGGGCAAGCTGTGCCAGGCGTGTAATGGCGCGTTCTGTCTCATCAGGTGCCAGAAGCATTAAGTCAGCCAGCTCATCTATCACGATTAAAATGTAAGGAATTTTTTTATTGCCATTTTGCTCGCAGTGGGCGTTGTAGTCTGCAATATTGCGAGTTTTTGTGTCTGAAAACTTCCGGTAACGCGAGTCCATTTCACGCAGCATCCACTGCAGGGCGCCGACGACATGTTCTGCATCCACAATAACAGGGGAAAGCAAATGCGGGATTCCATTGTAACCCGTGAGTTCCACACGCTTTGGATCCACCAGGATCAACCTTAATTGGTCAGGGGTCATCGAGAGCAGAAAGCAGGTGAGAATATCATTGATGCAAACGGATTTTCCCGCTCCGGTGGTCCCGGCGATCAAAAGGTGGGGCATAGCCGTCAGGTCAGCAGCTACTGTGTTGCCTGAAACATCTTTTCCCAGTGCTATTTTTAACGGCGAAGCGAGGTTTTTGTAAACCGGGCTGTTGATAACATCACTCAACGAAACCAATGCTATTTGCCGGTTTGGAACTTCAATCCCGATGTAGCCTTTGCCGGGTACGGGTGCCTGGATGCGAATCTGAGCAGCTGCCAGCGCCAGGGCGAGATCATCTGATAAGGAGGTGATCTTCGACACTCGCACCCGGGTTTTCCCGTTGCGCGTTTCGATAAAGGTGGGTTCAACGCCAAACAGGGTAATCGTTGGACCTCTGCGGATATCAACAACGCGTGCGGGAGCACCGAAGGATTTCAAGGTCTCTTCAATCACGCGCGCCCGTTGGCGGTCATTTTCAATCGTATCAGGGGGGTCAATGCTGGGATTTAATATTTCTCCAGGATTGGGTAGGACCCATACGGGTTTGTCTTCCATCTGGTTGTAAAACAATTGTTTTGATTCGCCTTCAGTATTGACCTCGCTGGAACGAGCCTCATTTTCAGCGGACATATCCTGAGACTCTGGTGTCCCCTGAGCTTGGTATTGAGAACCAGTTGACCCACGGCGTGATCTGGCTTTGCGCTTACCCCGGGCTTTCGCCAACGAATCTCGAATGATCTCACTGGTCTTGGAAAACACCTGTTTAATTGATGATCCTAACCATTTGACAATATTCGCCATAGCGAGGTCCAAGGTCAGGATCAGGCTGATCAGGAGCCAGGCTATCAGGGCAATCACCGATCCTGGCTTTCCCAGGGCGCGAACGAAGACAATTTTCAGGGCAGCACCGATGTACCCACCGCCAATCCCGCTCTGGGCTTCAGGAAAGGCACCATCGATAATTAAGTGAAACCAAACAGCCAGGTTGATAAAGAGCAGCAATATCCCCGCCAATCTCTCGGCGGAAAGGTGAGGAAAACGGTCAATATTTCGCAGGAGCATCCATAGACCGAGGATGAGGAGTCCAATGGGAAGGAGATAAATATTCCAGCCGAATACCTTGCTGAGGTTAGCGACCCACCACCCTGTGATTGTCCCACTCGTTTGGTTAAACAGGCTGATCAGGGTGAGTAAACCCACCAAAATAATAACAATGGCAGCGATATCAATCCTTCTTTGCGGGGAAATACCCGCGAGGAGGGTGGATTGCGACTTGGTCTGGGCAGATTTTTTCCTCGATCGACTGCTTTTCTTCTTTGTGGTTTTCCTGCGTGCCATACTGAGTTCCTTGATAATAAGCCGAATGGGCTTATGAAACCGATTATAGCACAGGCGCATAGCAAACACGGGATTTAACATAAGTATTTGAAAAACAAGGAGCGAGAAGATAGGTGATAGGGGATCGCTGATAGATGTTAGCTGAGAGGTGATATCTGATAGCGGGTATTGTGTCATCAGTTTATAGTAGGGTGGGATGCTGGATTGAATGCTGAATTTTTCATTACGTCATCCTGGGTCATTCTTGGCTTCACCTGCCTTTATTGAGCAGCCCACCAGAATCATGCACGCTGGGTGTTGATGGGGGTTGGTCAAGAAACCCCCTGATTTAATGGGCACACTGAGTGTTTCACTGGCTGTCCTATTTTCCAAGCTTCCCTACACTAACGTCATGTTGAAATGCGCATAAAATTAACCATAAACTTGGGCTTGACCGTGAGAAAAATTCGAGTATGATTTGATATCAGTAAGCACACTTGTTACATCTGATTGCTTGCGAGGGATATTAAATTCTGATATAATACTGATGTTACCCATCTAATTAAAAATGCCGAAAAATTTAATTCTGGTTTTTTTGGCTGCTTTACGAAAGCATAATTCCCGAATGTCTTTAAAAGAACACTGATCATAAATCTGCTAAAGCGATATCCCTGTATCTGGGTCAACGTGTGGGAAGGCGAATCGTACAAACCAATCTTGTGAAAAACAAAGCAGCGATAATGTGGAAGATGTGCTGCTTTAATGACTTTCAGAAAAATACCCTGAACAAAATATTTGGATTTTGGAGACTAAAAAAGAGAAAAGTAGAATTATGGACTTAATTGGATTAGAAAAAAAATCTCTGAATGAATTACGTACAATTGCCAAAGAACTCGAACTGCCGCGGCCAACTCGGCATAAGAAAGAAAGCTTGATCCTGCAGATTTCCAGAGCGATGGGAGAAGAAGAGGGATTGGAAATTCGAGGCGGCGTGCTGGAGATCATGAACGAGGGGATAGGCTTTCTACGTCAAAACTATCGCATCGGGTCAGAGGATGTTTATGTTTCTCAGGCACAACTGCGACGTTACGAACTCCGTTCGGGGGATATGGTAATTGGCCATGTGCGACCGCCCAGAGAATCTGAACGGCATTATGGATTGCTGAAGGTTGAATATGTGAACGGCCTGACGCCGAAAGAGGCCACGCGGCGGCCCAGATTTGGTCAATTAACACCGATTTTTCCTGATCAACGTTTCAATTTAGAATATGATCCAAAAATCCTATCAACCCGTATCATCAACTTGATCGCGCCAATTGGGAGGGGACAGCGTGGGATGATAGTTTCACCGCCAAAAGCTGGTAAGACAACGATTTTAAAGGAAATTGCCAACGCCATTTTTGCCAATCATCCTGAGGTACGACAAATTATGTCTTTGATTGGTGAGCGCCCAGAAGAGGTGACAGATATGGATCGCTCAGTTGAAGCCGAAGTGGTCGCTTCAACCTTTGATGAACCGGTTTCTGCGCATGTTCGTATGGCGGAAATTGCCCTAGAGCGCTCTAAACGGCTGGTTGAGTCGGGGCATGATGTGGTGATATTAATGGACTCATTAACCCGTCTGGCTCGGGCTTATAACCTGGTGGTCAATCCTTCAGGACGGACCTTATCAGGCGGTTTGGACCCCTCAGCCCTGTATCCACCTAAAAATTTCTTTGGGGCTGCACGCAACCTGGAGGAAGGTGGATCCTTAACGATTATTGCTACAGCCCTGGTCGATACCGGCTCTCGATTAGATGATGTGGTCTTTGAAGAGTTCAAAGGAACGGGTAATATGGAACTGCATCTTTCACGGAGGCTGCAGGAACGCCGCACATTTCCCGCGATCGATATTGAACGTTCTTCAACTCGGCGTGAAGACCTGCTGCTTGGTCCGGATATCATGAGGCGAGCCTGGTTGATGCGCAGGATGTACCTGCAGATGATCGGAAATCCTCCCCAGGGTGCAGGTATGGATACCGCTGTGGCAATGGAAGCTATCGTTCAGCAGATCTCCAGAAGCAAGACGAATCTTGAATTCTTAGAAACTCTTAATGATTAATAGGTAGAATTCCTATAGTAAAACAAAATTTGGATAGGTGATATCCTTGGAAGATAACAATCAACAAGACAATAAAAAGGCGAAAGCATCACCTGGCTGGCAGTTTTGGATATCATGGGCTGTCACAGGCTTATTGGTGGCTGTTTTGGTCTCCATGCTGTATTGGCAGCCAATTCTGGCACAAGAATTAGCCGAAAGAACAGGTGAAGAGGAAACGCTATCAACTTATGAGGTTGTTGATCAGTCCGACTCAGCGATTGCTAAAATGCCCTATTTTGAAGCAGACGCCGCTGACCCAGCTCTCTTTCGGAGTTCCGAAACACGTACCATTGCGCCTACACGCCCGCGCAGTCAACCTGTGGAATATGAAGTGGAAACTGGCGATGCCGTTTTCGGCATCGCCAATAAATTCAATATATCCCCAGAAACCCTACTCTGGTCAAACTATGATGTCCTGAAGGATGATCCCCATTTATTATCTCCCGGACAAGTTTTGATTATCCCACCAACTAATGGCATTCTCTATGAATGGCAAGAAGGGGATACCCTGGAGAAAGTTGCCAGGGATTTTCAAGCATCTGAAGAAGATATTTTGAACTGGTCTGGCAACACTCTTGATGTTACCAATCCCGAAATTGAGCCCAGCGATTTAGTGATGATCCCAGGCGGGCAGCGAGAATTTCAACAATGGGTTGTTCCCACTTATGCTGTCGGTAAATCCGGCACGAATGCCACGCTCCCGGGCGGCTGTGAGGTAACAGGTGGAATGGGGGGATCCGGTTTCTTTATTTGGCCGGCCGATAACCATTATCTCTCTGGGAATGATTTCTGGTCAGGTCACCTTGCCATTGATATTGCAGCTGGCACCGGCGCACCAATCTATGCGGCGGATACTGGCGTGGTCGTTTTCGCAGGGTGGGACAGCAATGGTTATGGAAACGTGGTTATGATTGACCATTTGAATGGTTATCATTCGCTCTATGCGCACTTGAATTCGATCAATGTCACTTGCGGCGTCAATGCTTATCAAGGACAGGTGATCGGTTATGCTGGATCCACAGGCAACTCCACTGGACCGCACCTGCACTTTGAGGTACGGTACCTGGGCGGTTTTCTCAACCCCTGGACGGTTTTACCCTGACATTGATTTGTGATATACTGCATTTTGGCTCCAGTAGCTCAACTGGAAAGAGCAAGGCACTCCTAACGCCTAGGTTGGGGGTTCGAGTCCCTCCTGGAGCATTAACATAAAAAAGCGCCTTCGTAGGCGCTTTTTCTAAATTAATGTGTTAATTACCAATCAGAGTCAATATCTCCAAAGTCAATATCGATATCCGCCTCTTCGTCTTCTTCGGGGTCACGCCTGATCCATAGGACTAAGAGATCGCCATCTTTAGAGTCAACGGACCTCGCAGCAACAATAGGCACTTCTTTTTTCATGCCGATTGGATCACGATATTCAAGGTACATGGTGACGTTTTGTTCCCATGCCTGATGGCAGCGCTCAAGCAGCGCTTCACCATTAAAGGTACGCAAGGTTGTACGGGCAGTATCAAAAAGGTAGGGGCCTTCACTGAGACCAGCCGTCCAACCGTTGATCCCCATAATAAAATCCGTTTCGACTGAATCAAAATTTGGCGTTGGACCTTCTATGATGGTGATTTTATTATCCATAAGTTAATTCCTCGCAAGCATCTTACCACATAAAATTCTATGCGACTAGCACCTACGAGGAAAGCTATGAAATTAAGAAAGGTTATTTATTATTTCAAATGGATCTGGTTTTATTTTCAGGTTATGGATAGTTTCGATTGTAGAACCATCGATACGCAAAGAAATCTCCTGAGGTTGATTCCAAACGGATGGCAATTCGGTATTCTCCTGTTAATGCCTCTGGGATTTCAAATGTTCTTGTGAATTCACCGCCACCTCCCGCATCAACGCTCGTGATATAGATGCCATCAATCCCGAGTGTCTCGAGTTTCCCCATCAGGACCTCGAATATATATCCAGCGGGGAAGTTGTTGGTTCTGATGGTAACAGAGGTATCTTCCTCCACACCAGTTACAGTGAAGGTGGGAATGCCAGTGTAGCCATAGGATGGTTCTGTTGGCGTTTGTGTTTCCTCAGGTGTGTCTGTGCTTTCGTTTGTGCTGGCAATGGTGCTGGTCGTGTTGTTATAAAACCAGTTGAACGAGTAGAAACCACCCACATCACCTTCCAAACGAACAGCAATCTGGTAATCCCCCGCCAGGTCTGACGGGATGGAAAAAGTTTCTGTAAAGACACCGCCTTCCCCCGAATTTATGGTCGTTACATTTATACCATCAATGCCCTTGGTGCCCATCTTTCCCATCATGACCTGGAAGTCAATTTCAGGAGGGAAGTTATGCGTTTTGATGGTAACAGTCTTGTCAGCTTCTACGCTTTCAATCTTGAAGGTGGGAATGCCGGAGTACCCTGAAAGCAAGTCCGTTAGGGGTTTATTCTCTAATTGGTTATAAAACCAGTTGTAGGCATAAAAATGACCATCAGGAGTCTGGAGGCGAATGGCAATCTGGTATTCTCCTTTCAAGGACTCAGGGATGATGAAGGTTTTCTCGAAGCTGCCGCCTCCTTCAGAATCAAAGGAGGTTACTTGTATGCCGTTGAGACCTTTTGTCCCAATTAATCCCATCAGGACATCAAAAATTTTATTCTTTGGAAAGTTATGCGTTTTAATGGTGACTTCTTGATCGGCTTCCACAGTTTCGATTGAAATGGTCGGAATACCACTGTAACTGGCATCATCTTGTGCGGCAGCACCGGAAGACCCCGTTTCGTTGTTGACTGTGGTGCTGATTACTTGATCGCTTGCCTGGGATTCAAAACGAATATCAATTTTATTTTTTCCCTTTAAATCGTCGGGAATTTCAAACGCTTCAAAGAAATCCATTTCAACGCTGGCTGTGATCTCGTCCACAACGGCACCGTCGATGCCTTTGGTGCCTTCTTCTCCCATCAGCACTGTGAATGTTTCATCTGAGGGGAAGTTGACCCCACTTATTGTAACTTCAGTGTCTTGTTTAACGGAAATAATGGTGATGCTTGGGACTGATTCGGGTTCTTCTGCTGTCATGCCCCCTGTGTGAGAACCAAATGACGAATTTGTAAACCAATTGTAGCTGTAATATCCGCCAGTTGTTGAATCTAGTCGTATGGTGATTTGATCCTCATCAAGAAGGGCTGTGGGAATTTCAAATGTAAATTCAAGGCTGGCGCCATCTTCGGAATCAATGGTCCCCACCAGGATACCATCAATTCCTTTGGTTCCAATCAGTCCCATTCGTGCTTCAAATGTCCTTCCAGCAGGATAGTTTTGCGTGCGGATCGTTACTTTTTCATTTTTGGTTACGGCTTGAATCGAGATGGTCGGGATTGTGCTGGCTGAGACAACCTGATGCAAGGCAACTAATATAAGTGCAACCGCCAGAACAATTAATCCAATTTTCTTCATTATTTCACCTTCTCAACCTTCTTGACTGTAACTCGCAATGCATGATTTCCAGAGGTTCATTAACCATAACTTTGTATCGTTTCCATGTTCTAGACTGTGCATAATTTATGCCAGTTTATAATTTTAATGGATCTTCGTTTTTCTTCATCATGAGAGTTTTATGCAATGGCTCCTAAGGTTACATGAATACCAATATCGTAAGCAATGATTTCTTGCTAAACTTTATGGGTAGGGTGTTGATTTTAGTCGGTTAATTGTGCTTATTGGCACCAATCTGTTCGATAATGTACCTGTCACTTGGGTGATTTTAAAAATTTAACTCCACAAGATCCCTTATTTCTTACAACTTCACCGTTCGTTAACATTATATGTTAATATAATATTTATATCAATGTCTTTTAAATCAATACACCAGAGTACTTATAAAAAATGAAAACCGCTTCAGATTTCTAAAGCGGTTTTCAACGCGTATTTATAACAGGTTCTTACTTTGATTTTATCTTTATCGTGCGTGGTTTGGCTTCTTCTGCCTTGGGGACTACCAGCGTCAGCACACCATTTTCCAGGTCTGCTTCAACTTTAGATGAGTCGAGGGGTGTGGGTAGTGAAATTACGCGGTGGAACTTACCGCTGGGACGTTCAGCTAACAGGTAAGATGCACCATCCTCGCGGTCTGCCTTTAATTCTCCAGAAATTGTCACAATCTCGTTAACAATTTGGATGTCCACATCTTCGGGATGAACACCTGGCAGTAAAGCCTTCAGGGTGAAGGAATCTGTATCGGCTTTCACATCAATGGGAAATGCTACTTCACCCTGGTAATCTTCATCCCAATCTCGCATGACCTCATCTAAAGTGCGTCGGCGACGTCGAATAGGGTTGATATAAAGTGTCATAAATGCCTCCATATACTTTTATATTTTATTACTATAATTATCTTAATTTTCAAGTATTAACAGCCCATTTGAAAAGGATTTAAATAATATTAGAATTAATTATCCATGCTTATCCATACGAGGACGTCTGTTAAAATAACTAAGATTAAGCATTGCAAGCAGAAAGCGTATCTATGCAAAGAAGATGGCTTATCGGCATCGCAATCCTTGTGATTGTGGGATTGATTGGGGTTTACTGGTTTTTTCAACGTTATTTTTCACCGAGTGATCGGTCAAGAATTGTAATTGATTACCTTCGTCACCCAGATACCAATGCGAAATTCGTTATCCCAGCTTTAACAAACTGCGGAGATGCTCCTTTCATCTTCCCATCAACTGGAATGATTGGCTTTATCTGGGATGATTCTTTTCGTCCGGGTCACCATCATCAGGGGATTGACATCTTTTCCGGGGCTGAGGTTGGTGAGACAGCTGTATATGCTGCCTATGATGGCTTCCTAACCCGTCGCCCTGATTGGGTCTCTACGGTGATTATCCGTGTTCCCGACGATCCACTGAAGCCGGGGCGGCAGATCTGGACCTACTATACACATATGACTGATCCATCAGGAGGCACGTTGATTGTCCCGGAATTTCCACCCGGGACTTCTGAAGCCTTTGTAAAGACAGGCACACTTTTGGGTTACCAGGGCAATTACTCTGGCAAGCCGGGGATTCCGACGGGTGTTCACCTTCATTTTCAATTGTTAAAGTTGATGGTAATGGATTGTTCCTAAACGAGTTACAGCTCAGAAATACTCTTGATCCGTCACCTTATTTTGGTTTAACCCTTAATGCCAACGAGAATCGTGATGGAATCCCGACCTGCGAAAACCCTTAACGCTGCCAGGATGATCATCCCTCCTGATTAATCGTATAATAAGATCTCATGACATCCACAATAAGATATAGACGTATTGGGAGTTTTCATGGAGGAAATTGCACAGAACATCTTCATTGAACAAATGTATCCTGGCCTGACCATTGGTGCCCTGAAATTTCAGGACAGGCTGTTTTTGGTGGATGCTCCCCCTCGAAAAGACGAATTACTATCCTGGCGGAAGAAACTTCTTGCGTTGGGGGGGCCTTACCGAACCATGTTGTTGATGCTGGACACCAATCTTGACCGTACCCTGGGGTTGCACAGGCTGGATGCCGTTACATTAGCTCATGAGAATGCGATTGAGATAATTAATAAACGCGCCTCTTCAGCACGGTTACCGGACCTTTTTGACGGCGCTGATTGTAATCCTGGTGACGTACCGGATACCATCGAATGGATTGAACCCGATATCACCTACAGCACCTCGATTTCTGTACATTGGGATGAGACACCGCTGGTTGTCACCCACCAGGCAGGCTCACATACCGCTGGAAGCTGGCTTCGCTATGATGCTGAAAAGGTGATTTTTGTTGGTGACAGTGTGATGACACAGCAACCGCCATTCTTGGCCCGGGGGGATCTGGACCAATGGTTGTCAGACCTGATTTGGTTGAGGACCGGCACCTTCAGTGATTACACTATCATCAGCAGCAGACAGGGGATTGTCAATCATGAAACCATTGAACAAATGATTGGCTTGATCACAGAGACAAAATCACTGGTCGAGGCACTGGTAGAGGAGGGAGAGCAATCCGCAAATATCCCTGCGACAGCTTTGACCTTGCTAAAAAGGATGAAACTTGACAAAGAGTCCACAGCTCATTTCCAGGATCGCGTGATTTGGGGTTTGGAAAACTATTTACGCCATCATACAAGCACATCCACCACAGAAGATTATGGAGTAAAAAAATGAAAGTTGGTGAATCTAATCCCCTGGTTGAAGTCACCAGGGGAGAGATTGTTGAATCACTGCATTATGGTGCATTTATCGTGGTGGACTCAGACGGAAAAATAGTGTGGTGTGAGGGAAGTCCATCCATGCTAACCTATCCTCGCAGTTCCATCAAGCCTTTTCAGGCTTTGCCTTTGATTGAACATGGTGGCGATCAGGTATTTCATTTGACTCCCCAGGAGATTGCGATAACATGCGCTTCACACAGCGGGACTGAGCTTCACAGGGATGTTCTTAGGGGAATGCATGCAAAAATCGGCCTGAAAGAAACGGATCTTGCCTGCGGGGTTCATTGGCCCGGTGATGCGGAAACACGCGCAGCCATGAGACAAGCTGGTGAACAGCCCACCCCATTTCATCACAATTGTTCCGGAAAGCACACAGGGATGCTGGCGCTGGCTTGTTTGTTAGGACAGTCTACAGAGGGTTACCTTGACCCGCAGCACCCCATCCAGGTGATCATCCGTGAAACCCTGGCAGATATGATCGGGCTGCCTCCAGAATCCATGCCTGTGGGTGTTGATGGATGCTCTGCTCCCGTTTATGGCATTCCCCTGTACAATATGGCCTGGGCTGTCGCCAGGCTGGTTGATCCCATCCATCTGGATGACACCCGGGCTAGCGCCTGCCAAAAGATTACCTCTGCGATGATAGCCCATCCTGTTATGATCGCAGGCCCCGGAAAATTTGACACGGATTTGATGGAAGCGGCAGGTGGAAAGTTGATCAGTAAAGGTGGCGCAGAAGGATACCAGATCATCGGCATCCTACCAGGTGTGAACGATCGAGCGCGTGGCTTGGGGGTGGCAATCAAGATCTCTGATGGCGATCCACGAGGACGGGCGCGCAGCTGCGTCAGCCTGAGCATTCTGGACGCATTAGGTGTACTGGACCGGGAAGACCTTAGCCAGCTATCAGCGTATGGAAATGTCCCTGTTAAGAATTGGCGTCAGCGGAATGTGGGTGAGGTACGGCCAGCGTTTTCAATTGCCCCCATGGATCAAAACTGAAGGGGTGGAAAATGAATCAGCTTGACCCAGGATTGGTCCATAAACTCCGGCAGCAATTAGCAGATGCTTTTGGGCAGCCGAAATGGCGCCAACCTTTGTCCCCAGTTGACGAACTGGTGTCAACCATACTCTCGCAGAATACCAACGATGTCAATCGTGATGCTGCTTTTGAGCAATTAAAGGCAGCTTTTCCGGACTGGACATCGGTCATGAATGCACCGACTGATGCGGTGATCGATGCGATTCGCACAGCCGGTTTGGCTAACCAGAAAGGCCCCCGCATTCAGCATGCGCTGCAAGATATTGCCGATCATATCGGAAAAGGTATTACATTGGATTTCCTCAAGGATATGTCCCGTGAGGAGGCTCGTGACTGGTTGATGCGACTTAAGGGCGTTGGACCTAAAACGGCTGCGATTGTGCTCTTGTTTTCGCTGGGGATTCCTGCCTTTCCCGTTGACACCCATATTTACCGTGTGACAGGGCGGATGGGCATTCGCCCCTCCAATCTCTCCGTTGAAAAAACACACCGCTTCCTTGAGAAGCGTATCCCCGAAGAAGCTTATTATGATCTCCATCTGAATTTAATCCGGTTGGGAAGAGAAGTATGCGGCGCCAGGAAATGGCAATGCTACCGCTGCCCGGTTGAGGATTTGTGCGGCTTTGAAGATAAGCTTTTGGAACCTGATGGGGGTTAACCATTACAATTTACTGGCCAGGGATCAGTCGCCCTTCTTATTTTCTGGCTGGATGTAAATTGATCAAGCGGTTTTCGCAGCACCGATCATGGACCAGGGGCCAGTCCAGGTGACCTTCACTTCGATTTCCTGGCCTAACAGGTCTTCCTGACTTTCAACGAAGACCAGCTTGTTGTTCTTCGTCCGAGCGCGCCAGCGCTGGCGTGATTTCCCCTCAATCAGGACAGCGACAACCTTCCCCTGATAGTGGGCGTTTATCCCCCTGGCAATCCCTTCCTGCAGGTCTTCCAGCAGACGAAACCGGCGCATTTTCTCCGCATCAGGGATATCATCCGGCATTTTACGAGCTGCAAACGTACCAGGTCGTGGTGAATATCGAGCCAGATGGGCCACGTCCATCTGTAGATCTTTCAAGATGTCATAGGTGTTTTGGAATTGGGCGTCGGTCTCACCCGGGAACCCCACGATGATATCCGTGGCAATCGAGACGCCTGGAATTTTCTGACGAATCTTGTTGATCAGCTCTCGATAAGCAGCAGCATTGTAACCTCTCCGCATCGCCTTCAGGATCTGGTCGTCGCCAGCCTGGATGGGCACTTCAATATGCTCGCAGACCTTAGGCAGGGATGCGACAGCATCCAAAAGGTCATCGGTAAACCAGTTGGGATGTGATGTCAGGAAGCGGATGCGCTTAAGCCCCTCGATTTGATGCAGGTCATGCAGTAGCATCGCTAACGTGGGCTGACCAGGCAGGTCTATCCCGTAGCGGTCAACGATTTGTCCCAGCAGGGTGATCTCCTTGATGCCCTGACTCACCAGGATGCTGGCTTCGTCAAGGATTTCTTGGTAGGGACGTGAGTGCTCGATCCCACGTTTGGCAGGGATGATGCAGTAGGTGCAGGCGTGTGAACAGCCGTACACAATCGGGACATAGGCTGAAATCAGCTGCCCTTGTTCTTGTTGAGGCAGAACCAAATCACCATCCAGTATGGCGTTGAGCTTTGCCTGTTTATTTTTCGTGTCAGCCAATGCACTGCGATCATTGAGAAAATTTATCAGCGGATCAGGGTCCGATGGCGGAGAGACGACATCCACCCAGGGGAATTTCTTCTGGATGTTGGGATTTCCGCGCACACCGATCAGACAACCCATCAAATTAATCACCAGATCGGGATTTTTTTCTTTCAGGGGTCGCAGGGAACTCAGGCGGCCGATGGCTCTATTTTCAGCACTTTGACGAACGACACAGGTGTTCAGCACGATCACATCCGCTTGCTGCGGGTTTCTCGTTGCTTGATAGCCCAATTTTTCTAACGCAGATGCCAATCGCCGTGAATCAGCGACGTTCATCTGACAGCCTTCTGTCCAAATATGGTATTTCATAGGGGGTCATTATACTCGACGGGTGCAAGACGATAAACTCGCACCAGAATCAAAGAGCCCAGTCTTCAAGAATGGAGCTTCTAACGATCAAACGCATTTAGATTGGTGCAGCAGAAGATTCCTTAAAACTGAAACCTGCATTGATGCTATTATAAGTTATAATAGGGGAGGCGAATTGGAAAACATGATGCGATAGGATTTATGGAGAAAGTGCTATGGACTTTGAGATAACTGAATATAAACGCAGCACGGTATTATCGACTGGCGGTCGTATAGACAGCTATACAGCTCCTGAAGTTGAGGAGGCTCTGAATCAATTAATCGAAAAAGGGCAATTCAACATCATATTTGACATGCGTGATGTGAGCTTTGTGTCCAGCGCAGGGTGGTGGGCATTGATTCGGATTCAAAAAGAAGTGAAGAAGTTGAACCGGGGAGAGTTGGTTCTGGTCAAGCTTGATGATCGCATTCGTGAATCAATGGAACTTGTTGGCATCAGTTCCTATTTTCAGGTGTATGACGACCTGATAGAAGCGGTAGGAAATTTCTAATTTTTCACAGAACCTGAGAAGGTACTCCCATCAATTGCACATAAATAGGCTGTCGATTGACAGCCTATTTCTTGTTTTCCCCAAAATGTTTCGATATTTATCCCTTATGGGTTAATTACAAGTAAGGCTTGATGCGCTTTTCTGATGGCATCAAGGTCCATTTTACTCAGCTTGCGATCATAAGTCAGGAATCCATTGACCTCTGATTCTACATCCGTTGTCTGGGTGTAGACAGCTGCAGACAGACCAGCGTCTATCCAGGATGACAGTTGACTTTGGAGAAGTTCGAGATATCCTCGGGTTAAAGATGCCCTGTTAGTAAATTTCTTATAGCCAAAATCTTTCTCAGGATTCCAGGCATGTTTAGGTAAATTGAGGCTGTACCCACCGAATTCTGAAAGGACCCAGGCGCGGGAAGCATCTGGATCGGGCTTTGGGAGTGGTTTGAAATAGATGTGCTCACTCTTGAAATTTCCACCGCCCTGGTCAAACCAACCACTGGCGTGATCAACCAGCCGGGTGGGATCGAACTCCCGAGTCCAGCCAGCCAGCTCTTTTGCATTGAACTGTCCCCATCCCTCATTAAATGGACACCAGATCGCAATTGAGACAGCATTGTAAAGCGCTTCCAGCATACGCCGATATTCGAGCTTGAATTGATTGCGGTTCTCTTTTGTCCTGCGCCCCAAGTGCTGATACCATCGAGTGTCTTTCAAATGTTTGAACAAGCCTGCAAAGAAGAACCAGATCGGTTTGGGGCTGATGCCGCCGCTGACCATATCCTGCCACACGATCAGACCAGCCCGGTCACAATGGTAGTAGTATCGGGCGGGTTCCACCTTTACATGTTTGCGGAGCATGTTGAAGCCGGCATCTTTCAGAAAGTCAATCTCCCACCTGACGGCTTCATCTGTGGGCGGGGTATAGAGACCATCCGGCCAATAACCCTGGTCCAGGGGACCGTAAAGAAAATAAGGTTTGTGATTGAGGTGAAAGCGTAAAATCCCATCCTCAGTCCGTTCCACGCTGAATTTCCGCATGCCAAAATAACTGCGAACGGTATCCAGCTTCCTTTCGTCTTGCTTCAGGGTGATCTCCAGATCATAGAGATGGGGTGTTTCGGGGGACCAGAGCTGTGGGTCAGGAAGTTTGACCTGGATGGGTGTGTTTGCTGACCCCTCGCTGCTGGCAATCACGTCACCCTTGTTGAGAACCTTGGCAAGTATTGTCATATCAAAAGCCGGTTCAGGATCAACCTGGCACTCGATGGTAATCCTATCCCGATCAATGTTTGGGGTGACCTTAATAGATGAGATGTATACATCAGGCACGTGTTCCAACCATACCGTTTGCCAGATGCCCGAGACGGCGGTATACCAGATAAATTGCGGCTTGAGCACCTGTTTGCCGCGCTGGATCGGCATCGTATCACTTGGATCCAGAACAGCTAGCACCAGGTCATTTTTTTTGTGGGAAACTGCATGGGTAATCTCAAAAGTAAAGGGATCATATCCGCCGGTATGTTCTCCGATCGGCTGGCCGTTGATCCATAGACGGCAAGACCAATCCACCGCACCAAAATGAATCAGGGTGCGACCGGTTTCCCAGCCGGATTCAAGTCTGAATGTATGGTGGTACCATAGGACCTGGTCTGGCTGGAGGGGGCGTTTGACACCTGATAGTGCAGATTCAAGCGGGAAGGGAACCAGAATTTGTTCAGGAAAATTTTCTGGCTGAAGCGCGTCTTCAGGCGTTGTCGTGAATTCCCACAAGCCGTTCAAGTTTTGCCAGCCATCACGCACCATTTGTGGACGGGGATATTCGTGCCACGGCTGGTGTGGGTTGATATCATCCGCCCATGGGGTGGTGATATGCCCAGGGACAATTTGGTAGGCGTTGCTGGTCATAGATACCTATCTTGTCGATTCAATACACTGGCTAAATTGTACAGGAAAAAAGTGTGGTTACACATCGAATCTCACCAATAGAAACATCATCCAATCACCTTGATCTGTGGAGATGAGCGATGGGGGATGTCAACCAGAGCAGCCTGGCATATCAATTGTTAGATCGTACAACTTAAAACCACTCACTAAAAGAGTCCCCATATGAGGTTATTTCCGAAGTGGATGTCATTTGTCAGACTCACTCAATCGTCACCTGGTATTCAGCTTTCTGGCGGGTGAAGGGTGTTGTCCCGCTTACAACCAGGACAACCGTATCGACATCGCCCCCGATGCTGATGTCAATGCTAGCCCGGTTATCCTGATCCAGGGTGATGGGCGTTACAGTGGTTTCATTACCAAGATTGATCAACGACACGCGGAATGTTTGAGGCAGTGCGTTTTGGATACGCACAAATCCTTCACTTTCCCATCCGCCCTCGTCCGTCTCGATATCAGAATAATAATTTACTGCATCCAAACGGATATCATCGATCGCCATCCCCAGGCCGTTCACTGCAGCATCCGTGACATAGTCGAAGCGTATGTGGACTTCCCCTCCGGTGAAATAACTCAGGTCAACCCGTTCTTCCTGCCAGCCGCTGGTTTGCCCATTCAATCCACAGCCGTAAGAATTGCCGGAGGGGTTTTCCCGCGTGCAGGAGGTCGAATTTAACAGCTGCCAATCAACACCATCCGTGGAGGCTGAGACAAAGACATAGTCATAGTCTTCCTCAAGGTCATACCAGGTTTGGTAGGAAAGTTCCGCAGAACCGCTGACATCTGTCAAATCAAAGGATCGCTGCAGGGACATATTGGAATGGTCACCCATGTTTGACCAGAAGAAATATTGTCCCGAGTATGGGTCAATGGGTAAGATTGAGGCATAGGTGTCTCCATCGAAGGATAATGTGTAGTCGCCGCTACAGAAAATCTCAAGGTAATCAGCCCCATATTGAGCCACATCAAAGTCTGAGGAGTTGATCGGGCAGACAGGAAAGCTGGTGGTTGCATTGGCGGTCGGCGCAGAGGGGAAGATACCATAGTGGTAGCGTCCATCTGCCACAGATGCATCCCCCAAGAAATTTGCGACAACCCAATCCGCAAACAGATCCTCAGCGCTGATCGGTGAATTTTTGCCAGGTTCACGGACATCAAGTTCTGCTAAAACCACATCGATGCTCTCCATGCCATTCTTGTCATTGGCTACAATGGCTTGCGTGGCTTCCTCGCCAAAGCGGTCCAGCAGATACGTTGTAAACAAAAAGGATGCGCCGTAATGCGGACCGTTGCTGCCGACGTCCGTCCCCCAATCTGTCAATTGAAGATCAGGGTTGCTAATAAAGGCATATTCAAAACCACCCGGGTCATAATCGTTGATCAGTTCAGCCAGCATAGAGAAACCTTCATTTAGCCAGGTTTCCTCATTTTTATCGGTATACCAGTGGATCATGTGTTGAAATTCATGAGCCAGGGTTCCATAGATATATTCTTCCCAAAGGTAAACATTGTCCGCATTGATCAGGAACATCTCATGAGCATTGGAATATTGATGCGCATCCGGATGAAGTTCATCAGCAGATGAATAATAACCGGCCAGTGACTGGCCTAAACCGCCAGCATAAACAATATATATCCGGGGATCATCATCCACACCGGGAGACCATTCGCTGCCAAAGAATTCTCGATTGATTAAATAGATCTCGTTATCAAAAGTATCACCAAGCAATTCAAGATCCCGCTGGCTATAATCCACACCATTTTCGATCCAGATATAGATATTTTCACCGAGATAGCGCAGGGTCGCTGTAATGGAAAAATTGTGGTTGGTGTCAACGTTCGTTACCCAGAAATCTTGCTGATCACCAGGTGCATAAGGTGCATTTGTGTCAGGAAGGGTTGTAGAAATGCTGCCTTTCCCACCCAAACGCTGCGCCAGGGCAATCGGATCATTGATTGGTATGATCTCTTGCTCTAAAGACAACAGTGTTTCAGAGGCGCCGCTGATCACAGGCGGGAGGGTTTTTCCCAACGTCGGGCTGGGTTCAGGTCTCGGCTCTGGTTCCTGTGTTGGGGTGGCAACCTCTGGAACAGGGGTATGTGTGGCAGGGAGCATCACCTGGGAGGTCGATGTGGGTGGAAGACTGGTTGTCTCCCGCAAGCTGAGGAAAAGCGTCCCGCTGGCGAAAAGCACCAGGCAGACCCCCAAACAGCATAATGCGACAACGAGTGCAATGGTGAGAATGATAGGTAATGTTGATGACTTCTTTTGCAAAGCTTCTCGATTCATTTAGTAAAAAGTATGTTTTGATCGTTCATCGGCTTAAATTTACCGCAAATAGTCGGTTTTGGTATATGGACTTTGTGTCAATGTTTTAAAACGCTTAATTTTATTAATTGAAGAAGCTCATCAGATGAGGTAAACCTTGCTGGAATTATTGATCTTTTTCAAGGCATTCAGATCAGCCCAACAGTCCGGCTGCAGATCATCAACAACTTTGCCTTTTATGATGTTACGATATAATTGTTGTGCTGTTTGACTCAGATGAGAACTATCGGGAAGGACTGAACAATGCGGGATGTTATCGATCCTGTCAGCTCGTTCAATAACTTATTAAAATCCTGGTGGAAGATCCTGGCTATTGCGGTGCTTGGGGGCTTGATTGGGCTGCTGGTTTCTTTTGTTATCCCACCGAAGTATGAGGCTGAGGCGATTTTTCATGCCAGTATTGATTTTACACAGATCAACTATAAGAATATGGTGGGTGAATACGGTGACCCCCTTGTATGGACGCAATATGAAGAAGATCTTGCCCTGCAAGCTGTAAAGCGGGTGATACTCAAGCGTACCAAATGGGCTTTTGAGTATGCCCAATCACTGGATCCCGATATAACCGGTGAAGAATTTCAGGACAGCACCCAGATACAACGATACCTTGCCAAATGGTACCTTCGATTCCGGCATGAAGATCCGCAGGTGGCACAGTCGATTGTTAATTTCTGGGCTGAAGAGGCTATCGAAGAATTGTATACTGCCCAGGAAGCGGGTGTCCTGGAATCCTTTGTGATTGTGGACCTGACATCTTTGGCTGACCTGCCCAGCAGGGAGATCTATCACAATCGGAACATCCTGGTCCTTGCTGGAACAATTGCCGGCTTTTTAATCGGCATTCTTGTGGTTGACTTCAGTCAGCGCTTCATCCAACGACCCGAAAAGGACGGTTAGGGTGCTCTCCTCGCTTTCGAAAAACGACCTCTATCGGGGGCTTGTGCGCGTATTATGGTTTTTCCTGATCATCAGTCTGCCTATCACCAGCCTCCCCCTGATCGCTCGGTTCACCGGCTCACTGGTCGCACCGCTTTCTGCCATACCTCTCGCTGTGCTTCTACTGGTCTGGTTGATTCCCTTCCTGATTGAAAGGGGAAAATTTCCAATCGAGATTTTACCGTTTCTTTATTTTGTGTTAATTGCCCTGGTTATTACTTCACTCTCATTCTTTTTAGGGGGATATTATTCCCGCGGACGAGATTTTTTTGACCAGAGTTTTCGGGCATTCATCACGGTTGGGATTGGACTGGCTTTTTACCTGCTTTTTTCAGTTTATCCTCAAACTGAAGGTCGGATTCGCCAGACGCTGCTGTTTATCAACATCATGGGGGTGATTTTGATCCCACTGACAATGTTTGAGGTGCTGCTGCTGCGGAAATACACCGTGGTGCAGAATTTTCCTGGATGGGTGCTGTCGATACGGAATGCTCTGGCGGTCCAGTCGCCAAATACGGATTTCACAACCCGCGTATTTGGGTTTGCCTATGAACCTTCCTGGTTTGTACGCCTGTTTGACCTGATCCTCTTCCCGGTTTGGTTAGCTGCAGTTTTTCAACGAAAATCACTCCTCAAGTGGCGTCTTTGGGTCTTCCAAATTGAGGATTTATTAATGGTTTTGGGACTGGTTGTGTTTGCATTCAGTTCACCCAGGATTGGTTTATTAGCCTTCCTGGCTTCTCTGGCATTCTTGACTATCCAGCTCTTGAGCAGGCTGGTTCAGAGGTGTACGACCTGGTATATCACTCGCCGCAAACGACCGCTCAAAAACACACTCTGGGTGAAGATACTGATCGGTGTCATTTTAACCGTGATCTTATTGGGTCTTGTTGCTGGTGCTCTGGTGGGGTATATCACCATCGCCAGCAGCTGGGACAACCGCTTTCAATTAATGCTCAGGGAACCAATTCGTGAGCAGCTGGACATCTTTCCGTTATCAACAGAACGCATCATCTATTTTGCGCGGGATTTGGCGTTCTTTGAGCGGGTTATCTTCTGGATCAGTGGTCTGGATATTTTCAATGATTATCCCTTTGGCGTGGGATTGGGTAACGCTGGTTTTTATTTTCTTGATCACATGCACGGGGCGGGATTCGAATCTTACGAGCTACGTTACCTGGCTTATCGGGCAAATTACCTGGCCAATACGAAGAACATGTGGACACGACTGCTGGCAGAAACCGGATTTATAGGCTTTGCCGCCTTCCTGGTGTGGCTCTACATCCAGTGGCGGAGTGCGGGGGTGATGCGAAAGAGCAAATCGGAGGTCTTGCAAATCCTCGGGTTGGCTGGACAGTTGTTCTTGCTGGCTTATCTATTTGAAAGTTTCAGCATGGATTCATTTGCCATGCCGTACCAGTGGGTGATGATGGGTTTGATCGCCGCAGGTGGGCTGCTGGCACGCAAGGAACAGAAAGCTAAGGATAGGCCGGCACAGTTGGCGTAGCAGCTGGCGCTTTATTTACTGAGATATCCTCGGCAACAAAATTCAACACGATCAAATTTTTTGTGCAATCATTGTAGGTGCTAAAATAATATTTTTCCGTTATTACCGTGCCATCTTCATCAATAATCTGAATCCAATAAGTTTGGCTTGAATCAACCGGGCTGTCCCCCAGTGTGATTTCATAGCCGCCCGGCCCGTAGGCGATTACTAATCCGGTGGTCGCTTCAAGAAAATCTGGTTCATCTTTCAAACCACCCACTCGTATTGTTAACCCAAGGCGTGCCTCACCCTGAAGGTCAAACACCTGGCCGGCAACGCCCATCCATTGGCAGCCTTTTACCGGGTGGTTAAAATTTTCCAGGTAGAAAGGATTTTGAGCTTGCATCCTGTAGGGGCTGGGTGTTTGCGTGCTGGTTGGCTCCACTGTAGCCGTGATTTCCCCCTGGCTGTTGGTTGGTGTGGGGGTATTCTGGATTGTCGCAGAAGGAGAAAGGAGTGTGGGGGAGGGTTGGGTGGATGTGACAGATGGTGAGGGTTGGGGAGTCGGCTGGTTGACATATGGGAAAATATCACAGCTGCTCAGGATGCTGAGGCTTAAGATGAGAAAGGCTACTGTCATTTTTGTTTTCATAACGGGTTCCTTTCCTCATTTTCTGCAAGTTCTGTACCAAGCAAACTGTTTCAGTAATTCATCGGGTATAACGGGAGCAATTATAATTTGACCATGCAAGCCTGTTGCCTGGAGGATGAATTTGGGTTCGTATTTTCAGTCACTCGAGATATTTAACCAGATCTTTTTATGTTCCGCCTTGTTCAGTGCGTTGGCGCTGTCTGGTTGGATCCTGTGGTGGGTGTTTGTTGATGGATTTTCTCACAAGGGACAGAATGCAAATCAAGCCGGTGCCAATCCGAGTGACAAACGAATGACCGGATACAGGGCGTTTCAAGGGGTGCTGGGTTTCCTGATGATCTTCGGGGTGACCAGTTTGGCATTGACCCGGTTTGTCCCGGCAGGGAGCTCCTGGTCGCTGGTTGGTGCCGTGCTGGCGGGGGGGCGCGATGGTGTGGACGCTGCTGCAGTTAAAAAAGAGCGGCGCATGAGTGAAAGCTGTCCCGCTACCATATTTTTCTACCGGTGTGGGATGCTATCCTATCAGTTTCCCGGGGTTTGAGGGACTTAACTCAACAGCGGGAATGGATGGGAGTCGAACCCACCACGGCTCGCAACGCGACCCGACACCGGTGTTGAAGACCGGGAGGCCCACCAGGACCTTGCCATTCCCAGTGTTAAGAATAGCTTTCGTAAGCTGGATTGTCAACTCCTGTTTCTTGTTGAAATGAAGTTTTCTAGGTCCTTAGCTGCCTGGTTTTTCTTTGTCAAAATCTAACCAATTGCTCCCAATATATTAAAATTTTCATGTACTGACTGCTTTGCTTAAATGGTACAATGTTCAGGATATTGCCACGAAAAAGGAGAAAACACCGGTATGTCTGACCTATCCCGCACACCTGATTGGGTGAAGCACGCCATTTTCTATCAAATATTCCCGGACCGATTTGCGAAGTCTGATCAGCTTGAAAAGCCAACCCATATTGAACCCTGGGACACCCCCATCACGCGTTACGGCTTCAAAGGTGGGGACCTGCTGGGTGTGTATGAGAAACTGGACTACCTGCAGGACCTTGGGGTCAATGCAATTTATTTCAATCCCATTTTCATGTCCGCAGCCAATCACCGCTATCATACCTATGATTATTTTCAGGTGGACCCTATCCTTGGCGGCAACCAGGTTTTCTATTTACTCCTGGAAGAAGCACATCGCAGGAATATGCATATTATCCTGGACGGCGTCTTCAACCATGCCAGCCGCGGATTTTTTCAATTCAATCACATCCTTGAGAACGGGGAAAAATCACCCTACCTGGACTGGTTCCGGGTCTACGGCTACCCGATGAACGCCTACCAGGGCAAGCCTAACTATGCCTGCTGGTGGAACCTGCCCGCTTTGCCAAGTTTCAACACCGACCACCCGCATGTGCGCGCCTTCCTGTTTGAAGTAGCCAAGCACTGGATTGAAGTCGGGATCGATGGATGGCGGCTGGATGTGCCCTTTGAGATCAAGGATGAATCTTTTTGGCGTCAGTTTCGGACAGCCACCAAGTATCCCAACACCGATGCCTACCTGGTGGGAGAAATTCCGACCGAAGCGCAGGCTTGGCTGCAGGGGGATATGTTCGACGGTGTGATGAATTATCAGTTCACGGCTGCTTGCGTGGGATTTTTTGGCGCCGATCACAGGGATGAGACGATGATTTCGGGGATGATGCGCTTGCGGGAAGTCCCAAACCTGGATGCACAGGCGTTTGCTAACCGAACAAAGCAGCTTATGGAGATTTATCCCCACCAGAACGCCCTGGCGCAGCTCAATTTGATGGACAGCCATGACATGCCTCGCTTTCTGAGTATGGTCAGCGGCAAGAAACATGTCTTCAAGTTAGCCACACTTTTTCAAATGACCTACCCGGGGGCACCCTCCATCTATTACGGCGACGAGGTTGGATTGATGGGCGGCAGGGACCCTGAGAACCGCGCTGCTTTCCCCTGGGACGACTCCCTTTGGGACCATGACCTGCGTAAGGCGATTAAAACCTATGCCCACATTCGTCTGGCATATCCGGTCCTGCGGACCGGAGAGTACCTGCCGATCTATGCAGAAGGACGCCGTTTAGGAATCCTGCGTCGCCTGGAAGGCCAATCCATGGTGGTTGTGTTTAACGCAGGTGAGGGCACCTGGGACCTGAACGTAGCCGTGCCTGAATCCTTTGAGGACGGCACCATGCTGGAAGACCTGCTTGGAGGGAACGGGGCTGTGATTGAAGAAGGCTATCTGCGAAAGTGCGCTCTGGGACCCTGGCAGGGGGCGATTTTCAAACCGCAAGCCTGATCGCGTGTGGTATCAGCGCCCTTGCTTGTGAAGTGGGGTTCATTTTGGCTGTAATGCTGATGTGCGTTGGTCCTTCCGCAAGACTTTAAGGATGGCTATCTTAGTCGGGTGGTTGAAAGGAGCCGGATCGCAAGGGGGCGTCCCTGTGATGGTCTCTGGATACCCGGTTATATCCTCTGGCACATCAATTTTCTTCATAAACGACAGGTAATCACTCTGGCAAAGCGCGTCCAATTCTCCCATGAAATATGCACCCGGGAGAAAAAGTGCGTTGTTGATGACGATCAAAAATCCCTGATGAGCAACCAGTGGGCGAATTTTATTGATCAGGCGTGTGGTTTCCCCCTGCAGGTCCACCCTGCCCTGATCTGTGATGGAGAAGAATGGCGGATCCAAGATCACGCAATCGTACAGCTGGTCCTCATGCCGCATGCGACCAGCAACGCGAAAAAAGTCACCAACCAGGATCGTATGTTTCTCAGAGGATAGGCGATTGAACTGCCAGGAGCGTTGCGCCAGCTGAAGAAAGCTCTGGTTGAGGTCGGTTTGCACCACCTGGTTTGCACCACCTGTGCCGGCGGCGGTGCCAAGGCTGCCCGTGTAGGCGAAAGTGTTGAGAATGTTTAATCCGGACATATTCTCCTGAAGCCACTGGCGCAGGTTACGGGTGTCAATGTAAAAGCTGGCGTCCTGGTTCAGCTTCAGGTTCAGGGCATACGTTACGCCAAACTCCATGATCCGATCCGGCAGTGTTTCACCGTGGATGATCACACCTCTTCTGATCTGATCATCGGGATGCTGCCGCTGTTTCAACAGGATGGCATCGATTCCCTCCAGATGGGTCAGCAGCCAGTCTTTTAAAGGTCGGAGGAGTGCATTCAGGGTATCAGGCTGAAGATGATCAGAAATCACGACAGCTGACTGGTAGCGATCCAGCACCAGGCCGGGGAATCCTTCATAGAAGCCGTTGAATAGTCGATATACTTCGGAAGAGTCTGTAAGGTTCGCTCGCCCTGCGATCGCTTTGTCAATACTCTCCAGAATCCGGTGGATTTGTATCATAATCGTATTTTACACTGTTTCTCCCCTTTAATAATTAGGTGTTAATAAATCTTTATTTACATATAGCTAATTATTTGTTAAAATCACCCAATATTATCTAATTTGAGGAGATTAACAATGGTTGCATTTATTGAACAATACTCACCAATCATTCAAGCCTTAATGGGCACCTTCTTCACATGGGGGGTAACAGCCCTGGGCGCGGGTATGGTCTTCCTTACAAAAGAAGTCAGCCGAAAACTTTTAAACGGTATGCTTGGTTTTGCATCAGGCGTGATGATCGCTGCCAGTTACTGGTCGCTCCTGGCACCGGCGATTGAGCTTTCACAGAATCTTCGCGTTCCTGCATGGTTCCCGGCAGCGTCCGGTTTCTTGTTAGGCGGTGTTTTTCTATATGTCGTTGATAAAATCCTGCCGCATGTGCATATGATTGGGGATAAGGCTGTCTCTGAAGGGCCCAAAACTTCCTGGCAGCGGAGCGTGCTGCTGATCACCGCCATCACCATGCATAATATCCCGGAAGGCCTTGCAGTTGGTGTGGCATTTGGGGCAGCAGCAGCCGGGATTGAAGGTGCTGGCGTAGCGTCAGCAGTCGCCCTCGCCCTTGGTATCGGCATACAGAATTTCCCTGAAGGTTTGGCTGTCTCTGCACCGCTGCGACGTGAAGGCTGGAAAATGGGGAAATCCTTTCTATATGGACAGTTTTCCGGCATGGTGGAACCGATTGCTGGATTAATCGGCGCGGCAGCCACCTTACTGATGCGGCCGATCTTACCCTATGCCCTGGCTTTTGCCGCAGGTGCGATGATTTATGTTGTTTCCGATGAATTGATCCCTGAATCGAAGCGGGAAGGCCATTCGGATATTCCCACAATTGGTGTGATGCTGGGCTTTACTGCAATGATGATCCTGGATGTCGCTTTGGGATAATGCTCATTACCCCCCACACCATCAAGCCGGCGATCGTTGATCGATTGCCGGCTTTTCGTTTAAATCTCGGTTCCAGGCTGGTCCCTGACAATCTCCTTATGATAGATTATCCGGTTGTTTCACACCCCAGGTGTATCCCCTTCTCCAGCTGCCAGACCTGGTAAAGTGCCAGATCCCCGGTCTTCCCATCTGAATAAAAAGAATCCACAACCTGGAATCCAGCGCTTTCCGCCAGGGATGACAGGCTGTCTTCACTGAAGGTGTGCACATAGCGCAATCCGACCGTGCCCCCGGTGCGCCAATCCAGCAGGACATCGCCGCTGTCCAGATCGTCAGCGTGTAATCCGACCTGGGACCAATCCTGAACCCGCTTACGTAAGCGAGGGCTGTGGTGCCACTGCCAGACGGATACGGCAACGCGCCCCTTGGCATGGATGCATTTGGCAAAGGCTGACGCTGTTTGGCGGCGAAAGTTTTCACCGGGCAGGTGATGCAGGACGGCGAAGCTGGTCACCCAATCGAAAGGCGGGGACGGCAGCATCTCTGGCCAATCCGCCTGTACCAGGTCAACCTGTTGAAACTGATAGCGACCTGTTTCATTTTCCCCAGATAATGACTCAGCACGGGAAATCAAGCCCCTGCTCATATCGATGCCCCAATATTGACCGGAGAATCCCCGGGCAGCCAGCGCACGAGCCAGGGTCCCATTACCGCACCCCACATCTAAAAGCTGAGTTTCGTCACCGATTCGCGGCAGAAGCTGGCTCACACCGGGCTGTACTCCGCTGCGAGTTGCCGAAAAAGAGCTGGCAAATTGCTCATAAAAGCTGCGGTTAAGCTCCAGTAAGCGCTGCTGAATGTTTTTTTGCATGATGTTCCAAGTATATTGCAGAAGCCGTCAGGCTGCCAATTGAAAAACCCGGTGCTAGTTGAATGACACCGGGCTGTTATATTAAGAAACTTACATGCACCTAAGCTGGATGCGTTGTTTCTTCCGGCGGAGAGGCATCGACTGATTTGCTATGCTGGTTGAGCCACATGCGCTGTTCAATACTCTCAGGTGTGATCAGGCCGATCAGTTGATGGTTATCAACCACCGGGAGGATCCGGCTGGTTGTGAATTTCGGCAGTACGTCCTGTAAGGGCATCTCGGGGTCCAATCCTTTAGGTTCTGTGCCAATCGCAGCGTAAGCTGGCGCACGGTCTCCCAGCCTGTCCAGGGCATTCAGCAGATCGTGTCGTTGGATGATCCCCAGGAAATGTCCATTAGACACGACGGGGGTATTGTGCTGTCCAGTTTGCATTGCCAATTGAAAGACATCGGCAAGGGGTTGATTGGCATCCACTGTGTAGAACTGGGAAATCAGGGCATCCCGCACCCGAAGGCCACGTAAGCCGCGCCTGATCTCAACAGATTTTGCCTCTGCACCGGCACCTGACCAGATAAAAACGGCGGTCAGGATTAGCAGCGGGTTTAAGAAGAAGCCAGCTATCCCCATCGCTACTGCGAAGCCACGCCCGATGTTGGCCGCTTTGCGTGTCGCTTTGACATAGTCCATGCGGGCTGCCAGGATGGAGCGCAGTACGCGCCCGCCGTCCATTGGGAAGGCAGGGATCAGGTTGAAGAGCACCAGGGAGATATTGACGCTTAGCAAGCGCAGCCAGAAATTATCCATCAACAGCGTGGTGTTGAGGGGCTGCGCAAGGGTACCGGAAATCAGCAAACCGACGAATAACACGACACCGATCAATACATTAACCGCTGGCCCGGCTGCTGCGACGAGTAATTCTTCTTTGGGATCTTCCGGCATCGTCTCCAGGCGAGCCACACCGCCGATTGGCAGGAGGGTGATATCTTTGGTGGGGATGCCAAAGCGTCGGGCTGCCAGGGCATGACCCAGCTCATGTAAAACGACACAAAGGAACAGGGTCAGGATGAAAAGCACTTCTCCAACCACGGATGAGAGGCTGGCACCCGACAGCAAGGTGGAGAATGCGACCCATACCAGTAAAATTAGGAATGTGAGATGGATATTAAGATCGATCCCGGCTAGGCGTCCGATCTTCCATGACCCTTTTATATTTTTCACCTTGATTTTCCTTTCTTTTTCATTACAAAGATCGTACCTCAATATTAGAAATGTGTTGGCATCTTGTAAAATCTTTGTAAAAGGATTTGGTTGGAAGCGTTACGACAACTGTGGTTAATGGGTAAAATTGATCTATATGAAAGCAGAAACCTGGAAAAAGAAGCGATCTTACAGCGAAGCGGAGAAAGCGCAGGCCAAAGCTATCTTGCTGGACTTGAAAGCGGGTGAAGCGCTGAATTCGGCACAACGGGCACATCCCAAACCGGATGGCGGCGGCTTTATCCCGAAACACGCCCTGGTAGCAGTCTATTACCAGATGGTCGAAAGCGGCCAATGGCAGGAAGATGAGGGCTTGCTGGCCAGGATCCGGATGAAGCCCACACGGACGCTGTCCGGCGTGACGACTGTGACTGTACTCATGTGCTATCATCCCTGCCCGGGGCAGTGCATTTTCTGTCCCCAGGAAGACCAGATGCCCAAAAGTTACCTGAGTGAGGAGCCGGGCGCAAAACGCGGTTTGGAGAATGCCTTTGACCCTTATGACCAGGTGCACAACCGCATCCGTGCACTGCGGGCGGTCGGCCATCCCACCGATAAGATCGAGCTGTTGATCCTCGGTGGGTCGTTCAGCGCTTACGATCGGGATTACCAGGAATGGTTTGTACGGCGCTGTTTTGATGCGATGAATGGTGTCAACCCTCAGGATGACCCGGGATCCGACTCCCTGCCAGCAGCGCAAGCCCAAAACGTCCATGCAGCGCATCGTAATGTTGGCTTGGTGATTGAAACGCGACCGGATTTGGTGACCAGGGAGTCACTGGCCTGGTACCGTTATTTAGGTGTGACCAAGGTGCAGATGGGGGCGCAGAGCCTGGACGATCGCATCCTTAAGCTAAATCAGCGCGGCCATACCGCCCAGCAAACGCTGGATGCCGCCGTCCTGCTGCGTGCAGGAGGATTCAAGATCGTGTTACACTGGATGCCGAATTTGTTGGGTGCAACGCCCGAATCTGACCGGGAGGATTTTAAGCGCTTATGGGGGCCAGGCGCTTACTGTCCCGACGAATTGAAAATCTACCCCTGCCAGCTATTAGAAGGCACTAAATTATTCGAGATCTGGGCGCAGGGAGCATATCATCCTTATTCTGAAGCGACGCTGTTGGATTTGATCGCGGATGTCAAAACACACGTCCCACGCTACTGCCGCATCAACCGCATCATTCGTGATATCCCTTCAACCTACGTGGTGGCTGGCAATAAGAACACCAGCTTGCGCCAGGATATTCAGCGTGAGATGGCGAGCCGCGGCACCCGCTGTGAATGCATCCGCTGTCGTGAGATTCGGGGAAAGCGTGTCACCTCTCGGGGCGTTTCCATGCATGACCTGGTCTATTACCCGGCAGATGCCGAAGAGCATTTTCTCTCTTTTGATACCCCTGACGACCAATTAGCTGGATTTCTGCGCTTATCCTTGCCGGGGGATACCCATCTGACCGGCCTTAGCGACCTCGAAGAGGCAGCTATAATCCGGGAAGTACATGTGTATGGCCAGTCTTTAGAAGTTGGCGAAGAGCGCCAGGGCATTGCCCAGCACAGCGGATTGGGGACGCGCTTGCTTGAAGAGGCTGAAGAAATTGCCAGGTCGAAAGGATTCAAGCGGCTGGCGGTGATCGCCGCGGTGGGCACTCGCGCCTATTATGCCGGTCGTGGTTTCAGCCAGGGGGACTGTTATATGGTCAAGGCCCTTTAAGCCTTTAAGGTTGTGTATCACGGAAGGATGCTGTGGCAAAATACAGGTTTTCACTGGCTGAACTGGACCCCGAGTTGCTGGCCCTGCTGGAAATAATACCGGGGAGGGTGATGGCGCAGTGGGCCAGGGACTGCGTATTACGGGTGCTGCCCTTTTTTACAGCGGCGTTTCCGGAGGATCAGCGGCCAGGTCAAGCTTTGGAAACCCTCCAGGATTGGATTGACACCGGGGATTTCAGCATGAGGGTGATTCGCAATGCATCCCTGGATGCCCATGCGGCTGCCCGTGATGTTGGCGAGGACAGCCCCGCCAGATCTGCCGCTCGTGCAGCAGGTCAGGCTGTGGCAGCTGCACATGTTACGCGGCATGCCCTGGCTGCAGTAAATTATGCCTTGCAAGCCATCTACCGCTCTGAAACCAACCAGGGGCCTGAGGCAGCTGTGGCACAGGAACGTGTCTGGCAGTTGAAGCATTTACAAGATTTATCCACGGATTCAATGGATGGGGGTTGCTGATTAGCGATTTTCACAACAATACGGGGGATTGGAACGGTGAGGAGTTGCCGGCCAGCCTAACAGGGTTTGAGCCAGTTCACAAAAACACGCCGAGGAGCTGTATGGCAACTGGGCGCAGCAGCAGGGCGATCAACCCCATCACCGCACCAACGGCCCAGCCAGCCAGCACATCTGAAAGGTAGTGCACGCCCAGGGCGACCCGTGAAAGCCCAACCCAGGGCGCCCACAGGCACAGGGTCCAACCAAACCAGGGCGGACCGATGGCAACAGCCATCACCGCCAGGGCTGCTGACCGGGCGGCGTGTCCTGATGGAAAGGAGTGGGGATCGGTGATGCGGTAAATTTGTCCCCATTCCCCTTCCGGCCTCGGCCTTCGGATGGAAAATTTGAGCAGGATCACGGCGGAAGCCATGATGACCATGCCCACGCCAAGGAATAGGGCGCGCTCACGCCAGGGACCTGTGCCGAACAGCCAGACCAGGAACAATCCCCCCAGCCAGAACCATGAATCCCCAGAATGTGCGAAAATTTTTAAGATGATAGACAAAAATATCTTTTCAGGCGGGACAAAAAGGGCTTTGGAGCAGCGCGCGTCCAGTTTAAAGATTTGGCGCAGCCAGCGTTTCACGGCTGCACTGCCAGGTAACTTCTGAGGATTTCGAGCTGATGCGGTTTATCAGCATCCATGGCCACTTGAGCATATGGATTCAGGAGCGCGCGAGCGTCGATGGATAGTTTATTACACACTCTGTGGACAGTATCTTCTAGTGTGATCATGTGGCAGCCTACCAGGAGCAGGGTGATTATTCCCAACATACCAGCTTGTTTCAGCGGACTTTTCCTGGCTGCGATTAACTGGTTCCATAACGGCTGCTCAGATGCAAAGAAGGATTGATCGACCACGTTCAGGTCCCCCCCGCAGACCGCTACATCTTTAAAGCGAATAAAGGTGCGGTTGGCTGTTGGAAAGCGTGAGTCCATCACCGGTTGGCAAACGACATTGTAGTATAGCTGTGCGGTTGGGTCAGCGGTGACCTGATCGATCAACCAATCGACCATCTCGGTTCGCAGGGCAGGGATATCCGCAGAACAGATCAGTACTTTTTCGCGATCGGGATGATCCTGAAAGGCCTGCTGAACGCCGGCCTGGACATTTTTGAAAATACCGCCCTGCTCTTGCAGGAAGTGCAGGGGTTTGGTCCCATTAAAGACATATTCTTCAGGGAGGCCCATGACGTACAAGTCACCAACATTGTCTGAGCCTGCCAGGGCATCGATGACCCACTGTGCCATTGGTTTTCCATGGATGTTGGTCAGGCTGCGGTACCCGGCGACGCTCTCATGGAACAAAGGGTCGTCCGCAGAAAGGGTTCCCCCAGCCAGCAGAACTGCATCCATCTTCATTTATTTAATACCTGTATCCTGGGTTTCAAATCAGCCTTCTTTACCAATTCGGCCATCATTTTAAAATAAGGTTCAAAGTTTCGATAATCTACCTTTTCCCGGTACCCAACAGCAGCCAGGAGGCCTGCTTCGATCATGTTGGTGCCAAAAGAGCGTCCGTCATACACCGGGGTGGTGGTCATTAAATATTTGACACCCGCCTGTTGAAAAAGGGTCACATCTGCTGGGGTAGTGGTGTTGGTGACGATAACTTTGCCCTCCAGGTGGTCGGGCATAAAGCGGGTGATGTAGTGACAGTCACCGGCGATGACGCTCGCCCACTCAAAAGCCCAAGTGAATTTTGGATGGCGCTCGTGCTGAGATTCACCAATTGGGTAAATCCAGCTGAACGGGAGCCGGCTGACGATGGGGATCAATACTGCCGCCAGGGTTTTTACGCCGCGTTCCTTGCGAATTGGCAACCGGATGCCGAGGGAAAAAAGGACGTCGCCAAACAGACATTCATATCCCGCGTCTGTGAAGGCGCGCAGCAGTCCATAGCGGTCAACGGCGGTCATCACCAGAGCTCGCCTGCCGATTTGGTCAAGATATGCCCCAATTTCTTCCTCCAGAATCCGGGCAGATTGGGCTTCAAGGGTGTTTTTCAATCCGCATCCATCAACTACCGGTGTTTTTTGAACGTCCTGAACCATCGGAAGAATGGAATGAAGGGGGTACCATTTCTGATCCACAAATAAGCCCAGGTCGGCTCCACCGACGCCGAACGCGTCGACCTTGCCATCCATCTCCCGGTAGATTTCCCTTGCTTTGGGGATATCGCCATTTGTGCCTATGCGTTCAATATGGACATCTTGCCCCAGGAGTTTAACATTGACTGATTTATCCCTGCGAGAGGAACCGATGCTGATGCTGAGTGCTTCTTTCATGATGAGTCCTTTAAAAAAATAGATCGCGGCTAGTATACCACAGTCCCTATTTGAATGGAGTCGTTACTGTCTGATAAAACACAGACACATCGGCAAAGATACGGCTTGATCAACGGTATAATGGTGTTTTGATTGGATCGGAGGTTTCGTTGAAGCAGCGTATATTGGCACTTTTATGGGACTTGGATGGGACCATTCTTGACTCCGGGGAATGTCATTTCAAGTCGTGGCAGCATGCCCTGGAGATCAATGGTTTTACCCTGGACCGGGCGGTCTTTTATCAATATTTTGGCAGGAACAATCAGGTTTCCCTGCGCATGCACCTTGGGTTCGAGCCGGATCCCAGCCTGGCGAAGGCGATTTTGACGGAAAAGGAAGACTATTTCCGGAAGATCGCACCGCGAGAAGCGAGCTTGGTGAACGGCGTTGAGTCCTGGCTTGCAGCAGCAAAAAGGAAGGGATATCTCCAGGCGGTGGCATCTTCCGCACCGATGGAGAATATCACCACCATCCTGGAAAGCTTCCATCTGATGGGATATTTTGACTCGTTGATTTCTGGTGAAAAATTACCTGCCAAACCGGAGCCAGATGTGTTCTTATCCGCTGCGGACCGCCTCAACTGCAGGCCTGAGACAAGCTGGGTGATCGAAGATGCGCCTGCTGGTGTGCAGGCTGCAAAAGCTGCAGGCATGCGGTGTGTGGCCGTGACGACTTACCGATCAGATTCTGATCTTTCCCTGGCGGATGTGGTGATCCGGGATTTTTCAATTCCTTTTGAGGGGGTGATCATCGGTCAGTCCTGGAACCTGGACCGTTAACCTCGGATGTGGGGGTGATTTGTGTCGAAGTTTATTTTATAATAGAGGTATACAATCTCACATCCCTTCCCTTTTATTGATGGGATTTGATGATTGTCACTATCGTAAAAGACCTTTGCAATTTGTGAGGAGCTGGTGATGAAGAATCCATTCCGGTCGAGGTTTTTCCGCCGAGGATCTCAGATATTCTTGGCCCTGGTGTTGATCGCGCATCTTCTGGTGGGGTGCCGTTTTCCCTGGCAGGATGCTCAGGAATCTACCACCAAACAGGTGGGTGAGGCTGAGGTTGTGGTTGAAACCGAGAGTCCTGAGATCACCGTGCCGGAACCCAGGCAAGACCTGCCGCCCGCCCTGGTGGAAGTGTCACCCCTCCCAGACAGCCAGATTGGATTGGAGCAGCCGATTTTGCTGTATTTCAACCAGCCCATGGATACGGCCTCCGTGGAAGCGGCCGTCCATTTTGAACCCAGCACCAGCGGACGCTTTTCCTGGGAGGACGAACAGGTGATGACTTTTGTGCCCGACCGGGCACTGACAGCCGGCAGCCCCTTGAAACTGGTCGTCAGCACCGGTGCGCAGGCAGCAAATAAGGAAGCCCTGCGGGAACCCATTGAAATCGATTACCAGACAGCAGGTTTGCTGGAATGGGTTCAGGCGGTGCCTGCTGATGGGGCAGTGGATGTTGATCCTGAGGGTACTGTCTTCCTGGTGTTCAACCAGCCTGTGGTGGCTTTAGGCGTGGAAGCGCAAGGCGAGCCTGGGTTCACCCTCTCCCCGGGGACAACTGGTGAGGGTGAATGGATCAACACCAGTACCTATCTCTTACGGCCGGATCCTTCCCTGGACGGCGGGACGACCTATACCCTGCAAATCAACCAGGACCTGATTGCAGCCTCCGGATCTTCTCTGAACCCTGCCCAGGAACAAAAAGTTCTCTTCACAACCACCCAGCCTGCCGTTATGGAAATTCTGCCCCAGGCAGGTGATTTTCTGAGTTTAGATGGCCCCGTGGAAATGCAGTTCAACATCCGCATGAACCCTGACAGTGTTGCGGAGCATCTCTTACTGATGGATTCTGATGGAAACCGGGTTGCCGGGCAGCTCGAATGGGATGAGGGGTTGAAAAAGGTGTCTTTTATTCCCGGCACCCTCCTGGAACGGGACAGCCTGTATGTTCTGCAGTTAATGTCCGGTGCAGAATCAGCCGGTGGCTTACCGATCATGGATGTGGCAGAACAGTATTTAACGACATTCCCGGATTTTGACGTGGACCCAGTTTCGCCGCCTGAATTTGATTCGTATTACCAGTCCTTTGGCGCGTATGCGATCTATTTTTCCACGCCTGTAGAATCGGAAAATTTGCACGACAAAGTTGTCCTTTCTCCAGAGGTTAGCCAGCCAGGAGTCTACCTATCGGAAGACGGCACACGGCTGAATATATCCGGCTACTTCAATCCGGAAACGCAGTACACGGTCACGCTGGGAGATGCTTTCCAGGATATCTGGGGTGGAGGACTGGAAGCTGCCCCCCCGTTCACGTTCGTCACGCCACCTGCAGACCCGTCGCTTGCACCCGTGACAGGTCCCACCACCAATAACCTGGTCTTTATTCCCGCTTCTGAATCGGAAATTACGATGCAGGCGACCAATATCAACCAGGTGAACCTGGAGCTGGCACCGATCAGCATTGACGACCTGGTGACCCTGCTTCATCCGGATAATTATGACTATCGTCAAATCTTCCTGCCTGAGACCCTGGAAAAAAACATCATAGAGCTGGACCTGACCCGCAATACCAGTGAACTGGTTCGCCTGCCCCTGTCGTACCAGGGAGAGCCGCTGACGCCCGGGGTGTATTTCCTGGGGGTTGCCTCCCCTGAACTCGAAGATTTAGGGACATATTATGCAAACAGGCTGCTGTTGATCGTCAGTGATAATAACTTGGTGATGAAGATCGCGCCCGAAGAGGCATTGATCTGGGGGACGCGTTTGGGCGATTACAGCCCACTGGCGGAGGTTCCCGCAACCCTGTATTCCATTGAAGGAGAAATCCTTGCTGAGGGGATCACGGACCAGGAAGGGCTTTTTGAGGGACAATTCAGCAGGTCGGAGGATGTTTATACCAACTATTACGCCCTGCTGGGAGAACCGGGGGATGAGAACTTTGCTTTCTCGATTTCTAACTGGATGCAGTTTGACTCGCTGTATGAACAGGGTATCCGATTGGATACGATGCCGGCTCTGACGAAAGCTTATTTTTACACAGACCGTCCTCTCTACAGGCCGGGAGATACCGTGCACTTCAAGTCGATCCTTTTTTCACCCATCAATGGTGCCCCGATCGCGTCCCAGTTGAAACAAGTCAGCGTAACAGTGTATGGAAACCCGGGTGTCTCCGGTACCGAAGATATCCTGTATTCAGAAGAACATGCTCTATCTGATTTTGGCACCCTGGCAGGTTCCTTCACACTGCCTAAAACTGCTTCTACAGGGTCCTACAGCATTGAATTATCTGATGGCGAAGAGGTGATTAAATATTACTATTTTAATGTTGCTGCTTATCGCAAGCCTGAGGTTGAACTGTCGGTGGATTTGGACAGGGAGGAAATCAAGGCTGGTGAAGCACTGACAGCCAAGATCCAGGCCGATTATTATTTTGGGTTACCAGCCGCTGACCTGAATTTTAACTGGACATTGTATGAAAAGGAGGCATATTTTAACCTGCCAGGCTACCGGGTTGGTCCCATTGGCTCAGACTGGTTGATGCCCAGTCCCTATGGCACTCTCTCTCCCCTGGGGAACGCCCTGGCGTCTGGCGAGGGGGGGACAGACCTTGATGGCGGGGCGTCCCTCTCGTTTTCAGCCGACGACCTCGCCCTGGATGACCTCATGGGCAGCACTACACAGGTCAGCCTGGAAGTAAGTCTGATGGATGAGACCGGTTTCCCGGTCAGCTACCGGGAGTCTGTTCTGGTCCACCCCGAGGATTTTTATATTGGCGTCAGGCCGGAGGTATATTTTGGACGGGCAGAGGCACCGATCAATTTTGCCATTTATACCGTAGACTGGGCGCGGCAAGCCGTGGCTGATCTCTCCCTGGAAGCAGCTTTTGAAGGGATTGAATGGCGGGTTGAAGAGACCAAAAACCCCGAAATGCCCTACCGCTATATCCCGGAAACGACATTTATCAGCAGCGCCAGCCCCTTCACGGATGATGAAGGACGCACCCGGGTGTCCTTTACCCCGCCAGCAGCAGGTACCTACCGGCTGTCCGTGCGATCCGGTGACGCTGTGACGGAAGTTTTAATTTGGGTGACCGGGTCGGGTGGTGCCATCTGGCCGCGCCAGATTCAGAACCAGATCCGATTGATCCCGGACGCAGACCAGTACGCACCGGGAGAGACTGCCGTGATTTTCATCCCCAATCCCTTTCCTGAGGGCGCCAAAGCCCTGGTCGGCGTTGAGCGCGGGGGTGTGCTGTCCACCCAAATCCTTGACCTTGAAGGGCCGGGGACGACCTTCTCCCTGCCGATCACAGAAGAAGCGATCCCCAACGTCTATCTTTCTGTGATCCTGCTGGGGAAGACGGATGATGGACGTCCGGACTACCGCCAGGGCATCCTCAATGTGCCGGTGTCACCGGCTTCCAGGACCCTGGATGTGTCCCTGGTTGTGGATCCATCTCAGTCAGAACCGGGCAGTACGGTGGCGGCGACCCTCACCGTTCGCGATGACCAGGGCAACCCGGTCCAGGGTGAGTTTTCCCTGGCTGTGGTGGATAAAGCCCTGCTGGCCCTGGTCGAGCCGACCAGTGACCCGATCCTGGAGGCGCTGTACGGCGAACAGGCGCTGTCGGTGCAGACCAGCATCTCCCTTAAAACCTATGCCAGCCAGTTTGCCCTGAATCCAGAGGCGCTTGGTTTGGGCGGCGGGGGCGGTGCGGCAGAGCTGCAGACCAATTTGCGTGAAGATTTCCCGGACACTGCCTTCTGGCAGGCGGATATCCTGACCGGTGTGGACGGCACCGCCCGGGTGACGATCCCGATGCCTGATTCCCTGACGACCTGGATGGTGGATGTGCGCGGGCTGACGGAAGATTACCTGGTTGGCCAGGCCGAGGCGGAGATCCTTATTCAAAAGGACCTGATGATCCGCCCGGTCACGCCGCGCTTCCTGGTGGACGGCGACCGTGTGGAGCTGGGTGCGGTGGTTCACAACAATGCTGGGGAGGCTTTGACGGTGGATGTTTCCCTGATCGGCACGGGGTTTTCGTTGATAGATAAGTCTCTGGCGACCCAGCAGGTGAGTGTCGAGTCGGGCGGGCGTGCCAGCGTGAGCTGGATGGGCGAAGTCGAGAGCGTTGACACAGCAGAATTGATTTTTCAGGCTGTCTCTGGCGCGTATACGGATGCGAGCACGCCCATTTGGGGCGATCTGGAGGTGCGGCAGTATGCGACCCCCTTCACTGTGAGCACTTCGGGAGAGCTGTCTGAGGAGGGTCAACGCCTGGAACTGGTCAGTTTACCGATGTCATCCGATCCTTCTTCCGGCTCTTTGATGCTGACGCTGATGCCCTCCCTCAGCGCGACGGTGATGGAAGGCCTGGAAGCGTTGGAAACACATCCCTACAGCAGCACCATCACGGTCCTTTCGCAGCTGCTTGCCAACCTGCACGCGTATGCTGCGCTGGTGGAGATCGGTGTCGATTCGCCCCAGTTGGAAACGAATCTGCTGCAGTTAATCGATGAAGAGATTGGCACGCTTCTCGACAGCCAGAATTTTGATGGGGGATGGTCCTGGTGGCGTACAGCAACGGCTTACAATGCCACCTCTGACCCGTTCCTGACAGCCTATGTTTTGTTGGGTTTGGAGGAAGCTGCTGGGGCAGACCTGGACGTGCCGCAGGACTTTCGTGATCGGGCTGTGGAGTACATGCGCTCTGAAATGGTCGAACCCGGCGACATCGGTACCGGCTGCGGCCTTGACCAGCTTTCCTTCCAGGTGTATGCCCTGCGGGATGCCGATATTTATCTTTTCGATTATTTGCAGGGCTTGTTTGCCCGCAGGTCTGAGCTGAGTCCCTGGGCACTCGGCCTATTAGCCCTGGCGTTCAATACCAAGCAGGGATCCCTGGAGCAGGTGCGCACCACCCTGGATGATCTCGAAGGGATGGCGGTGCGCTCAGCCACCAGTGTGCACTGGGAAAGCGAGCGGGATTCATGGTTATTACCCGGTACGCCCATTTTTAATACCGCTGTGAGTGCCTTTGCCCTGGCCCAGCTTGATCCCGCTTCAGCCAGCCTTGCCCCGGCAGTGCAGTACCTGCTGAACCACCGGGACTCCCAGGGTTTGTGGGCATCCCCCTTTGATTCCGCCTGGTGTTTGATAGCTGTCACCAAAGCGCTGCAAGGGATGGGAGACTACCAAGCAGACTTTGATTTCTCGGCATCACTGAACGATATCCCGTTTGCCACAGGATCGGTCTCGGAAGCGGCACCGCAGTCCAGCGTGAGTGCTGTAACGCCCATCGAAGACCTGTTCCCCGATGCCCCAAATGCCCTAATGATCGAACGCGGCCCTGGCGCGGGCACCCTGTATTACCGTGTGGATCTGGAAACGGCGATGATCCCCTCAGAGGCTGAAGCTGTCAACCGGGGGATCAGCGTGCAGCGGGATTTCTACCTGGCTGGTGAAGGCTGCCCGGGGGCTGCAGCATGCACGACGATCGATTCCCTGACCCTGGACGAAGATGATCCCACCCAGATGATCACCGCCGCCATCACCATCACCACAACCCAGGATCTGTATCATTTCATGCTGGAAGACGCAGTCCCTTCCGGAACCGAAATCCTGGACCCCGACCTGCTGACCTCACCAACCGTGGAGGAGGCATTCGATTTTCGGGCGCCCTTTGAACATGGGTGGGGGTGGTGGTACTTCAACCCGGCGCAGACCTACGACGATCACCTCTTGTGGACCGCTGAATTTCTGCCGGCAGGGACCTACACCCTGACCTACCAGCTGCTGCCCACCCACCGCGGCATCTTCCAGGTGCTGCCGGCCAGGGCCTGGCAGTTCTTCTATCCAGAGATGCAGGGGTCGTCTGCCGGGGCGGTATTCACCATTGAATGACGATGTTGAACCAAATTAAAAAAGAAAAAACGCCGTTGAAGGTCATTTCACGGCGTTTTGTTCTTTAATGGGGGGAGTGAATTCCCTCGCATTGATTGGATGCTGTTAAGCTGAGAAGAATTTGATCAGCGCAATGATGGTGAAGCCGACCACGACCACCAGTGAGGCTACCAAAATCTCGCCTTTCTTGCGGCTGTCAACCATATCGAAAAAGGGCTCTTGCCCGCTGAATTGGAGGAGGGGACCCCCCTTCCAGGCGAAAAACAGGCCGCCGATAAAACCGCCGATGTGCCCCATGTTGTCGATGTTCATGCCGGGCAGGAAGCCGTAAGTCAGGTTGATGATCAGGATCACGCCCAGGTTGAGGAGGGCTTGCCGAGTGCGCGCAGAGCCGAAAAGCTTGCGGTTCTGGTAAATGAAGACAATTTCCGCTCCCATCAGCCCAAACACAGCTGTGGACGCGCCCAGGGACGGGGCGGAGGACAGCACAAAAGAAAGGGTGTTGCCGCCAAAGGCTCCGAGTAAGTACAACAGCAGGAAACGGCGGTGTCCATAGAAGCGCTCCAGCCGGCGGCCGATGATAAACAGGGCGTACATGTTGACGGCGATATGCACCACTGAAACGTGCAGCAAAATAGGGGTGACCAGGCGCCACACCTCCCAGCGCAGGATGGCAGCATTGATCTTGCCCCCGAAGGCAAATAGCACATCGACACCATACAGGGTTTCCAGTAAATTCTGGAGGATGAAGCTCAGGATGGTGACCCCCATGATGATGATGGTCACAACCGGGTTGGGATTGGGCACGCGCACCCGCACGGGCCGCCGTGCGCTCTCATCGCCGGTTCGGGGGGTCTGGTCGCTCACAGCTGCACCTGCCTGGGGTGTACCCGGTGATGTTCTGCGGTTATGATGCTCTCGATCACATCCAGGGCGTCATCCAGACGGTCCTGGGGGTTGATCACGATGTAATCGAAAATATCCAGGGTTTGATATTCCTCCTGGGCTGTGGTAATCCTGAGCTGCAGCTCTTCCTGGGTCTCGCTGCGACGGTCCCGCAGGCGCCCCAGCCATTCGTCCTTGGTGTTGGCTGTCAGGAAGATCAGGACGGCATCGGGGCAGAGCTCCCGCACAGTGGCCGCGCCCTGCACGTCCAGGCGCATGACCACATCCTCGCAGCTTGCCAGGGCTTCACTGACCTGGAATTTTGGGACGCCTTTGTAGGCGGAATACACCCAGGCATGCTCCAGGAGTTCGCCCTCCTCGATCATCCGCTCAAATTCTTCACGGCTGTAGAAGAAATAGTCCACCCCGTGCACCTCGTTTTCACGCGGCGGCCGGCTGGTGGCGGTGATCACGAAATGGAAGGGGAGGTTGCGGTCTTTGAGCCCATCGACGACCGTATCCTTGCCGATGCCGGAGGGGCCTGAAATCACGATCAGCAGGGGACTTTTTTTCGGTTTCTTCAGTTCAAAATCAATATCTACCATTTATCAATTACTTTCAGCAATGAATACTGTCTATATTTATTTTACCTGCCGCATCCAATTCCCACTTCCTATTACCAATTCACCATTCACGATTAGTTGACGCTTGATTATAATATATTATAGACCACCAACACGAGGTTGTATAATGCCCACTTATACCTACCGCTGTCTGGAATGCCAGCGCCGCTTTGAAATTTATCTCAGATACGAAGACTATGATCAAAAGACCGTGCAGTGCCCCCACTGCGGGAGCGAACATGTGCGGCGGAAGATTGAACGGATCCGCTTCGCCAAATCAACGGAGAGCCTGATCGATGATTTTGACGACCCCTCCGCACTGGAAGGACTGGAGGACGACCCGGTGGCGATGGGTAAAATGATGCGCCGCATGGGGCAGGAGATGGGCGAGGAGATGCCGCCCGAGTTTGACGAGGTGGTCTCGCGCTTGGAAAAGGGCCAGGACCCGGACGAGATCGCCCGGGATATGCCGGAACTGGGGGACGCGGATTCCGGGTTGGATGATGATTTCTAAGACTCACGAATCGAGTAAACCCAACAACTCCTGATAGGAATTCACCCAGGAAATCGCTTTAATAAAATCAGACAGAGAGTCAAAGCGCGCGCGAAAGGCGACTACCGCTGGACCGACCGGGTCTTCCCCGGCCGCGCCGCCTGGTTCATCGCTGTAGGCGCCGTGGAAGGCGAAGTAAGCCTGGTTGAGCACCCGGATGGGGTAGCCGTTGTCCCAGAAAAATGCCCTGCGCACCTCCATGTAGGCTTCAGCGGCTTCGACCTCTCCCTCTGCCAGCAGGTGGTCTACCTCCACGCGCGTGATGCGCATCTCGTTATTGAAGTCAAAAGCTTCCGGCTCCTGTTCCGGCTGACCCACCTCAGAGCTCTCCTGGATGGGTTCAGCTTCGGGCGGGACCAGGGCCGGGTAGTATTTTTCCAGGATCCGGCGCCCCAGTTCCTTCCCTGCCAGGGAGGCGGTGGTTTCGTTGATTGTGCGCAGCTCAGCGTTGGTGTCGTAATTCATCCCCAGGGGGCGCAAGCCGAGGTAGTTGTGCGTCCACTCGTGGGCGATGACCTCGGTCAGCCAGACCAGGTTATCGGTCTGCATGACCATGGTGGGGTAGCTGCCGACCCCCCCGATAGGCACCACCAGGGCGGCATAGTCGAGTTCGTTGAAAACCCCGTCCTCCAGACTTTCCATGTCTTCTGTGGAAAGCCCGGGGGACAGGTGAATATCCGCCACCTTGGCAATCGCATCACGGGGAGAGACGATCAGCGAGGATGGGACGGCGCTGGTTTGGTAAAGGGAGGGGGGGATGACCTGCCCCAGCAGGTCCAGGCCGATGTCGTCCAGCACGTCCAGGAGCTGGGCCTGCAGGATGCTTTCAGCGGTAGGCAGCATGGTATGCAGGCGGTCCTGTTCCCGCGCCAGTTCCCGGCGCAGGTCGGCGCTGGCAGCATCCGGGTCGGCGACGGCGGGGTCGGCGTAGACCAGGGTAATCTCCGCTGAGAGCGCGTTCACCCGGCTGACCTGGTCGAGGGTTGTCAGCACCCACTGGGACCCCTGCGAAGGGGTCAGGAAGCGCTCCAGGCTGAGCCCCCAGGCGACGAGCTTGGCGGCCGCCGCTTCCAGGGTCCAGCCGGTGAAATCAAAGGCGATATCACGGGTCAGGCTGTGCACCGAGGCGTCCAGCCCGCCAGCCGGGAGGGCCGCGCCGCCTAAAAGGAAAAGCAGGAGGAAGAAGAGGACCGCCAGGCGCAGGGCGTGCCAGGCAGGACGCAGGGTGCGGCGGAGGGTATTGATCATAGGCGGATTCTAACACATCGGGGGGCACAATAGCTTTGTCAGGAGAAAAAGCCTTAATGTCCTTCAGCTTTCCTTTCTATAACCAACCTGATTGCACTTATGAGTTGAATCCAGGATACAGATGACAATGCAACATCAGGTAATATATGTAGAAAAAATGTATTGATGTAAATTAATAATCGGAATAGTCTGCTTTAGACATCATGTAATGTTTATGGTTGTGCGAGGATAACTACTGGTGAATCCCAAATTAGTATATTACTTAAAATTATGCTTCCATCCTCGCCTTCGGAAAAATCTAAATTTTGTTGTACAGAATGCAGAACATCGATCCCAATGATTGATGTGAAGCCACCATCTTGAATGGTAAGCGTTGCAGGAACAGAAACATCGTCTTCTTGAGCGATACTATTAATCCAAAGGACTATAAGAGTATTTCCCTCGGGATCCTGGAAGCTGAATATCTGCAGGTTTTCAATCGCAGGTTCTACAGCGACGGTGATCTCAATGGGCTCAGCCCCGGCAAATAGTGTGCAAGAATTTTCGATCACCGGTTGCTTTTCAGGATGCTCAAGGTTTTCTGCCAGCCCAACATAAAAGCCCTGTCCATAATGCCAGGCAATTCCTCGGGCAAGGTATTTCGCAGCGGTGACAGGGGTGTAACCATCATACTCTTCAGGGTGAGCGCTTTCTGCTGTCCGCCAATGATTCTCGGTTGCCCAAAATTCTCCCTCGAATCCGTTTTCCCGAGCTTTTTTAATGATTTCTGGAACCAGCAGCAAGTAAGCGGCATATTCCTCAGCCATGTATTCCGGAGAGGACCAGCCCGCAGCGTGCCATGAGAGTCCGTCTACTATCGGAAGGATATCCGACTCTAGAATCGCCTCCAGGTAGCGAATTGAATTTGGCCAGATCAGGGGTGTCACCTCCCCAATAATAATTTTAGCTTCCGGATCAATTTCTCGGATCACCGGGACAGTCCTGCGAACAAGCTCAATGTAATCTTGCGGAGCCACAAACTGCTGTGTATCCACACCAATGTTGGGTTCGTTCAGCAATGAATAATGCTGCACCCGGCCTTTGAAATGAGAGACAACAAAACGGACATAATCCAGAAAACGGCCAATATCTGTTTCATTGGCAAAGCGAGAAGGGATAACGGGTTCATCCAGGGTCTCATCCCAATAAACCAGGGCGAGATTGACCGCCACGCCCTGCTCAAGCAGCGCATCTACCGCGGCGTCCTGCTGCGGATGCACTTCGAAGGCTGAGTAAGCGCCAGTTTCTACTGCTTCATGGCCGTCAAACCAATCCAGGCTCAGGCGCATCCACTTGAGACCATGAGAAGCAATTCGGTCTGCGAATTCCGCTGGATCCTCGTAGCCGGGGTGATCGGGATAGGCCTGGGGGTAGAGGGAGTACATATCTCCAATCTTGTTGTTGAATAAAGCTGGGGAAGTATTGGGGATAAACGACTGCTCAGGGTGCGTGTTCCCAATCTGAAAGTTGTCCTCCGCCAGAATCTCCTTCGTTTGAGTGGGTTCTTCCGTCAAAAGAGACATCATTGTTGGTTGTACTGTCGCAGAGGGTGCTGAAGTGGAATCTGGAACGGGAATCGGAGCAGGATGACAGCCTGTCATCAACACGAATAACAAAAGGGAACAAAAAAGATATTTATTAATCATCACAGGGTCCTCGAATCGGATCTATCAGCGTGGGCGGGTTATGACTGGCATGGTTCCGGCTTTTCTCAGCATTATTATTTAATCAATATTACCCTGATAAGACTATACATAAATTTAGAATGACATGTCAAGAACAGAGGGGCGTGGGGTTTCAGTCAGGGAGTGGCACAAATCAGCAAATTAGAGAACTCCTGCCAGAGGATTCCTTATTCGTTATATTCTTGACTAAGTTCGGATTTTATGAGAGGAATAAAACGACGGTTCACCAGCCGGCGAAGTCAAAGGCCGCGTCGCGGGTCAGGCTGTGCACGGCAGCGTCCAGCCCCCCGGGCGGCACGGCCGCGCCGGCAAGGAGGAAAGCCGCCAGAGTGAGGGTCAGGGACAGGCGCAGGGTGTGCCAGGTTATGCGAAGCGCGCTGCGGAGGGTGCTGAGTTTCATGGGGAGATTCTAGCACATGTGTGGGATATGAAAAACCAACTGAAAACCATTTAAAAATGTGGTGGGGTGATTTTGTTGTTTGGAATTGCGTCTTTTATGAAATCCGTTTTCTATATTCTTCAGTTAGTGAGGAATACCTACGATCAAAATCAATTATTTTTGTAGATGATTGTTTTCTCCTTTCATTCTGACTGGACATCTTTTGAAAGGATACCGTGATCTACTTTTTTTGTCGATTTTACA
>Ga0209121_10000176_pt1 | contig 65678 bp, 53 predicted proteins | sample Cruoilmetagenom3_FD_187292 | JGI IMG/M metagenome (GOLD analysis project Ga0209121, IMG submission 187292) | Oil polluted marine microbial communities from Coal Oil Point, Santa Barbara, California, USA - Sample 3 (SPAdes) (version 2) | ecosystem: Environmental > Aquatic > Marine > Oil seeps ...
AACCAAGCTCAAAGTGCTCATTTACACGTGTAAACTCCGCATTTTCGCTTGATTTTGCCTTGTATCTGACTCAATTCAGCGAATTTCAACAGCCTGTTAAGGCTTTATAAGCCGTTCTCAGAAATTTTGGGTAATAGTTGTTCCAGGTTTTGCGCCGTTTTGGATCGGGAAACATATTTCCCCATGTTTTTATGGAGAAATTTCAAGCGTTCTTTTAAATCTTTCACTTCTTGTGTGATGGGTTCATAGGGGTAGTGGTGGTCTTGCACGCTTAGCTTATTTAGTTCAGCAGCTTCAATTCGAATGATGTCGATAATGTTGTAGAGAATGTCTTTGTGCTCTAGGCAGCTGGCTTCCCAGTAGGCATTGTCCAGTTCATTGTGTAAATCAGTCAGTATGGTTAGGAAATTGGCGATGGATTTTGGTTTGCTCATGGCTTACCTCGGAGAAAGGCCGCTGTTGCTAATGGGGAGTTATGTTAAATTATAGACGGCTCTGAGGTCGTTGCTGGCCCTTTGTGGGATTGAGGCAGCACCAATATGGTGCGCTCGGTTCTTGGTGCAATTTTTACGCACTACTTTGCGCCGAAGGGCCCAATATGTTGTGATGGTTTAGGCTGGAAGGTCTATGCAAATACCCATTATTTCAGTCATATAGGGTGCTCATGTTCAAGTAGGTACGGTACTTGCTAAATTTGTGCATTCGAGCCTGAACCCCCTAGTTGCCCCTACTTTTTTCGACTCCTAGGGAGGTTCGCTCAAAATGAATTTACTTAACTTTGTTCGGAGAGATGCGTGAGCAGTAAGCAAAAAGTAGTTGTGATCGGAAACGGTATGGTTGGACACCGCTTTATAGAAGAGCTGGTGAGCAATGATGAGAACAAACAGTTTGAGATCGCCACTTTCTGTGAAGAGCCAAAGCTGGCTTACGACAGGGTGCATCTCACTTCTTACTTTTCTGGCAACAGTGCTGATGACCTTTCTTTAGTGAAGCCTGGGTTTTATGAAGAAAATGATATTCAGGTTTATCTTGAAGATAAAGCCACTGAAATAGACCTGGCCACTAAAACGGTGAAGTCAGCCAATGGCGTCGAGATAAACTACGACAAGCTTATTCTGGCAACGGGTTCTTTCCCCTTTGTTCCTCCTGTACCTGGTCACGAGCGAGATAACTGTTTTGTTTATCGCACCCTGGATGATCTGGATAAAATTGCTGCTGCCGCAAAAAATGCCAAAGTAGGCGCGGTGGTGGGTGGGGGGTTGCTGGGTTTGGAAGCGGCTAAAGCCTTGAAAGACCTCGGTTTGCAGACCCACGTGGTAGAGTTCGCGCCGCGACTTATGGCTGTTCAGGTGGATGACGGTGGTGGTGCCGTATTGCGCACTAAAATCGAAGAACTAGGTGTTTGTGTTCATACCGAAAAAAACACCAAGGAAATTATCGACGGTGATGATGCCACCCACAAAATGTGCTTTGCGGATGGGGAAGAGCTGAATACGGATTTGATCGTTTTCTCAGCAGGTATTCGTCCTCAAGATGAATTGGCGAGAAGCTCCGGCCTAGAGATTGGCCCACGCGGTGGTATTACCATCAATAACTACTGCCAGACATCCGATGAAGATGTTTATGCCATCGGCGAATGCGCCCTGTGGGAGCAGCGAATTTTTGGTTTGATCGCACCAGGTTGGCAAATGTCGAAAGTTGCAGCCGATCATCTGGTGGGTAAAGAGGCTCAGTTTGCCGGTGCGGATATGAGCACCAAGCTTAAGTTGATGGGAGTGGATGTAGCCAGCGTAGGCGATGCCCATGCTCGCACCGAAGGTAGCCGTTCTTTCAGCTATAACGATGAAATCAAGCAGGTTTACAAAAAGATCGTCGTTAGCGGCGATAATAAAAAATTACTGGGTGCAGTGCTGGTGGGCGATGCTGAAGAATATGGCACCTTATTGCAGCTAATGCTCAATGAAATGGCTATTCCAGAAAGCCCCGATGCGTTAATTCTTCCTCATAGCGATGGCGCACCGGCTGGTCTTGGGGTCGATGCCCTGCCTGAAACCGCACAAATTTGTTCCTGTAATAACGTGACCAAAGGTGATTTATGCTGCGCTATTGAAGGTGGAGTCACCGAACTTGCTGAATTGAAATCTTGCACCACCGCTGCAACAGGCTGCGGAGGCTGTGCTGCCCTAGTGAAGCAGGTATTTGATTCCGAGTTGGAAAAGCGTGGTGTTGAAGTAGATAAAAGCATCTGTGAGCATTTTAATCATACGCGGCAAGAGCTTTACGATATTGTCCGTGTTGGAGAAATTCGCAGCTTTGGAGAGCTGATCGCTAAACACGGTAAAGGCCATGGTTGTGATATTTGTCGTCCAACGGTGGGTTCCATTCTTGCGTCCTGCTGGAACAAGTATGTTCTTGAGAAAGAGAATACTCCGCTACAAGATAGCAACGACAACTTCTTGGGCAATTTGCAGAAAGATGGCACTTACTCAGTGGTTCCTCGTATTCCAGGCGGTGAAATCACACCCGAAGGGCTGATCGTTATTGGCGAAGTGGCCAAGAAATACGACCTTTACACCAAAATTACCGGTGGCCAACGTATCGATATGTTTGGCGCCCGTATGGAACAGTTACCACACATTTGGAAAGAACTGGTTGATGCGGGTTTTGAAACTGGCCATGCCTATGGCAAAGCCATGCGCACAGTAAAATCTTGCGTAGGAAGTACCTGGTGCCGATACGGAATGGACGATAGTGTCGGTCTGGCTATTGAAGTGGAAAAACGCTATCGCGGTCTGCGTTCCCCCCATAAAGTAAAACTCGCCGTATCCGGTTGTACACGCGAATGTGCCGAAGCCCAGAGTAAAGACGTGGGTATTATTGCCACCGAAAATGGCTGGAATATGTACGTTTGTGGCAACGGCGGTATGAAACCACGCCATGGTGATCTTTTCGCGTCGGATCTTGATAAAGAAACACTGATTAAATACATCGATCGTTTTTTCATGTTCTATATTCGCACCGCCGATCGTTTGCAACGCACCTCGGTATGGATGGAAAATCTGGAAGGCGGTTTGGCCTATCTTCAGGATGTCGTCATCAATGACAGCCTGGGCCTTGGAGAGAAGCTCGAAGCCGAAATGCAGATCGTGATCGATAACTATGAATGTGAATGGAAGCGCACTATCGAAGATGAAAAAGCAGTGCAGCGTTTTACACATTTTGTAAACAGCGAGAAGGCCGACTCCAATGTGGTCTTTGTCCGAGAGCGTGAGCAGATTCGACCTGCTCGCGAAGAAGAAAAGGCTCCCGTTCAAGAAGTCGAAACAGCTTAAGGTGAAAGTAATGAGTAAGTGGTTAGAAGTTTGTCAATTAGATCAAGTTTTACCTGATAGTGGTGTGTGTGCGCTGGTGAATGAAAAGCAGGTCGCCATCTTCCGCCTTGGCGAGGGTGAAGAGTTGTATGCAGTGGATAACCACGACCCCTTCAGTAAAGCCAACGTGCTTTCACGGGGTTTGGTAGGGGACCTCAAAGGTGAGATTGTTGTGGCTTCCCCCGTATACAAACAGCACTTTGTGTTGAGCAGCGGCAAATGTTTAGAGGATGAATCCGTTCAGCTCGAAACCTACCCCGTTAAGGTTGTAAATGGAGCGGTTCAAGTACAAGCCTGAACTAGTTGCTCGGTTTTTTTGGGGCAAGGAAGCCCCTATTAGCTAGAGTTATGTCCTGAGTACCTTGTACTTAAAGCGTTACCGGTTCCGAGTGGCGCTCCTTTCGCAGTTCTTCCTGCTATTTAAAGCAATACTCCCACAGAGCCTGAATCACTTCGTGGAAAATTTACAATGGCATTTCAGCTGACCATGCTTTAGCCTATCTTCCGTTCACTTGTAGTTTGAGCTAGAAAAATTTCAGCCTGCTCGGATTTCACCCCAAGGCGTTAGAGCAGCATTGCCGAACGGGGAGTTGAGAGGAATTAATGTCAAGTTTGAAGGCAACACAAGCTAATAGAAGCATCTCAGTAAAAACCATCTTAGACGACGATGTTTTGCTGTTTCACCGTATGACCGCCAATGAAAAGCTGGGTGAGCTCTTTAAGTTTGATCTAGACCTGTTGAGCGCCAACCCTGAAATTAACTTTCAGGAAATGCTTGGCCAAAGTATGACCGTGCAATATCAACGACTAGATAAGGAAGTTCGTTATTTTAATGGCATTGTTAGTGGTTTCACCCAGGCAGGAAGCCATGGTGATTTATCGCTATATCGGGCAACACTTCGCCCTTGGTTTTGGTTCTTAACGCGCAACGCAGACAGCCGTATATTTCAAAATAAAACCGTGCCGGACATTGTAAAAGACGTTTTCCGAGAACATGGTTTTAGCGATTTTGAAGAATCCCTAACGGGCTCTCACCGTGAGTGGGAGTATTGTGTTCAATACCGTGAAACGGACTTTAATTTTATCAGCCGCCTCTTAGAGCAAGAGGGAATCTATTACTATTTTAAACACGAAGACAGGAAGCACACCCTGGTGCTGGCCGATTCAGTTAATGCCCATGAAGCTGTGCCCGGTTACGAAGAAGTACCCTACTACCCACTGGAAGAAAATAAACGCCGTGAGCGAGACCATCTGTATTCGTGGACACTAAGCCAGCACATACAGCCTGGAGCCTACGTGCTGAATGGATTTGATTTCAAAAAACCGAAGGCTAACCTTCTGGTTAGTGCAACGCAACCGCGTGAACATGAAAAAGCAAATTACGAAATTTATGATTACCCTGGTGCATATGTTGAAAGTTCTGATGGCGAAAACTACGCACGTAACCGCATCGAAGAGCTACAGGCACAACATGAAACAGCGCAAGGGGAGGGCAATGCAGGAGGCCTTTTTGTAGGCAGCTTGTTTACACTGACAAACCACTTTCTTCGAGAAGACCAAAATAGGCAATACCTGATCTCGACCGCCTCGTACCACCTAGGTCCTCAAGAATATGAATCGAAGGTCCAAAATGACAACGAAACCAATTTTACTATATCTATAGGGGTTATCGATGCTGAGCAAGCATTTCGTACGCCTCGCGACACCGAAAAACCGATCGTGCGGGGTATTCAAACCGCCATTGTGGTTGGCCCTCAAGGAGAAGAAATTCATACTGACGAATATGGCCGTGTAAAAGTGCAGTTTCATTGGGACCGTTATGGTGAAGCAAATGAAAATAGCTCCTGCTGGATTCGTGTCGCCCATATCTGGGCAGGGAATAATTGGGGAGGGGTTCACCTTCCCCGTATAGGGCAAGAAGTGATTGTGGATTTTCTGGAAGGGGACCCAGATAGACCACTTATTACCGGTCGAGTCTATAACGATGACAACATGCCCCCTTATGAATTACCCGCAAATAAAACCCAAAGTGGCATTAAAAGCCGAAGCTCTAAAGGCGGCACACCTCAAAACTTTAATGAAATTCGTTTTGAAGATAAAAAAGATAGCGAAGAAGTCTATGTTCATGCTGAGAAAGACTACAACAGTCACGTAGAAAATGATCAATCGACTGCTGTTGAACATGATCAATTTAATACCATCGGGAATGACAGAACAAAAGATATTGGCAACAATGAAACCAATACAGTAGGGAATGACCAAAGTAGCAGCATTGGGAATAACCAAACCATTACCATAGGCAATAATCAAACTGTCAGCATAGGAAAAAATCAGGATATTTCTGTGGAAACAGATCTATCTATCAGCATTGGCAGCAACGAAAGCATAAACATAGGAAAAGATCTCTCGGAAAACGTAGGCGGCGAATCGATCCTGACAGTAACCGAAAATTATTCCGTACAAGCTAAAAAAATCGTGATGGTGGCTGAGGATGAAATTGTATTTAAAACCGGTAACGCGCAAATTGTTATGAAAAAGAATGGCGATATAACATTAAAAGGTAAAAATATCTCAGTACAAGGCTCCGGCGATGTAGTTCTCAAAGGCGCAAAGGTGACAACAAATTGATAAAAGATCACGACACTATTTCAGGAAGAAAAGTCACGACTGAACACTCCTCGGCAATTTCTCCTGGAGAAGTTGTTATTGGCTACATTAAAAAAGTTGATCAAAGTGGCGTGTATGTTGACTATCCCCATAATCGCTCTGGGAGGCATGTGTTAGCGTTAGCGACAATTCCCATTGAAGCGAAAAATATTGGCAGAGAAGCCGCATTACTTTTTAATGGTGGAGACCTCAGTCAACCGGTGATTATCGGCATCATTCATTGTGAAATGATGGATGTCCTGGAAAATGGAAGCAATACTCAGAAGTCCAGCGAGGAATGGTTAGATCAAAACTTACCTTCGCCCTCGACAGAGGCAGAAGAAAAAAGTCTAGATATTATCGTCGATGGAAAAGAACACTGTATCGAAGCAAAAGAACAAATGACACTCAAATGTGGCAAAGCAAGTATCACCCTAAGCAAAGATGGAAAAATACTTTTAAGGGGCAGCTATATTTCCAGTCGATCAAGTGGTACTCATCGAATTTTAGGCGGGTCAGTTCAAATAAACTGATTGCAAGTTAGTGTTAAGCAGTTAAGTTTTTCTCACATAGAAGTAGTTGTCCCCCATGTTGCAGTTAAAAAATAATACCGCCATTTCACCAGCGATTACCGTGCTTCCAAACGAAAAGGGTATCGATACCCTCTATATTATTTTGAAAGCCAGTTTTGAAATTCTACCAAAAGTGAAATTACTGGAAACACAAATTCCACCGTTTCAGGGGGACGTTTATTGGGGCGAACCCGCTCAGTCGAGTATAAAATATGCATCTGATATGCACCTGGGTAAAGCTGCAACAGATATTATTCTTATCGGTAACGCTCAAGCGGAAAATACCCCTCTAATCAGCCATCTGAACGTTTCGTTACAAGTCGCCAGACAAAAATTAGAGCTTGCTGTATTTGGTGATCGCGAGTGGAAAAACGGAAACATAAGTCCCTCAGCTCCCTTTGAAAAAATGCCCCTGGTTTATGAGAAGGCTTATGGCGGCATGCATATAACCCAAGAAAAAGATAAAAATGAAACCACTACTCTGAGTGATCCCCGTAACCCGATTGGTAAGGGTTTTATCGGAAAACGAGAAGGCAAGGAAATAAATGGAATCCAGCTGCCAAATTTGGAAGACCCCAGGCAGCTAATTTCCACCAGCCATGACCAACCAGCACCTGCCTGTTTTGGTTTTATCTCCCCGGCTTGGCAACCAAGGTTTCAGTACGCGGGAACCTACGACGAAGTTTGGAAAAAAAATACCGCCCCTTATCTTCCAGATGATTTCGATAAGCGTTTTTTTAATATGGCGCATCAGGACTTAATTACCGAGAAATATTTGGAGGGAAGCGAATCCGTTCAGATTAAAAATGCAAGCCCCTTTGGCGAGCTGAATTTTTGCCTGCCAGTAAACCCTCTTGAAGTGCTTGTCCATATAAAAAATCGAAAAGAGAAACCCCCTTTGTTTATGGAAACCGTACTTATTGAACCCGACCAGAACCGGTTCTCTGTTGTATGGCGAGCCTGCACACCCTGCGACAAAGAAACGTTAAATATCGAGCAAGTCGATATCAATTATTTGAGCCAAAAACATCAGGGTGTCGCATGAATTCTTTTGACGAAATACCGATGAAAATGGCCGAAAACGCCGCTTTTTTTTGGTTGCTACATGATCAGGCCATCAATAGCCCTGATTGTGAACTTGCGAGACTCATTGAATTAGAAGGGCGCATTGACGCGCAGCTGGAAGGTTTGCTTCTACATGGGGAGGCAGGCTGGAAAGCCTGCGAGGCGGCATTGCAGTTCGAAGATTCTGGTGAGGTTTTTACAGCGGCGGTGCTGGCGTTTAGCAGTGACAAAGATGAGTGGATAAAAAAAGCAATTGAAACAGGCTGCCTTAACCAGCAAACCTACCAGGCTCTACTTTCCGCACTATCATGGTTGCCCCTGGGAAGGGTGAAAAGCGGGATAAGCAAATTAATGCAGGCGAACAATCCGGCTTATTTGTGCTTGGGGGTTTGCGCCTGTGCTTTGCACGGTGTTCATTGCGGTGAAGTAGTAGATACAGCGCTTAACAATCAGCAGTTAAAAAACACACCAGAATATTTTTCTTGTCTGATTCGCGCAGCAGGGATGATGCAACGTAAAGATTTGCTGCCAAAGATTCAGTGTCATGTGAAAGATGACAATGCACAAATTGCGTGTTCAAGCATTTTCGCTTCACTGTTACTGGGGGATAAAACTCAGGCCAGTCTTTTAAAGCCCATTATTTTTGACAACGTAGCCCTTGCAGATAACGCTATAAACTTTGCGTTTCGGGCTTTGCCAAAAACTGAAGCAAAAGCCTGGGCGCAAGAGCTAGGTGAAACCCCTGGTAATTTAAGAAAGTTAATCAGTGCTATAGGAGTATTGGGTGATTCCACCGCCTTACCCTGGTTGATAAAGCAGATGTCAAACGAAAGCCATGCTCGATTAGCCGGACATTCATTCTTCATGATCACTGGCCTTGATTTGGAAAAAAATAAGATGACAAAAGAATCTGTTATCTTGGATGCCGTTGAGTTAGACGATAAAGATCGGAAACTACCTTGGCCCGATGATATAAAAATACGCCAATGGTATGAGAGAAGTTGTCAGAATTTTGTGGCAGAAAAGCGTTACTTGGCCGGAGAAATCATTAACGAAGAAAGCCTGAATAAAATTCTAAAACAAGGCAAACAAACCCAAAGGGAAGCAGCACGGTTGGAGCTGCAGTTAAATTACGGCGTGACATTTACTGATGAAGCACCCAGAAGACTACGCATTTAATTGCGAAAAATAAGGTAAGAAATAAGTTGGTTAGCTTATTTCTTACCTCAAGTGTAGGGGTTTAGTATGCTCGAAAATACCCTGTAGGTTGGGTAGAGCGTAGCGAAACCCAACATTTAGCCCTTGATTATGGGTCCTACGTTAAGGGTTAAAATCATATCTGATTTCGTGGAGCCAAACTTAAAATAATAAAGCGTATATCAAAACGGTTGGATTTAACTTCATCCAACTCAAGTGGCGGACAGCGTTCCCCCTAGTTTATAAGTGACGTTTCGAAAAATATAAATCTCGAAATGTGAGCGTTCAAATTAAACAACACTGAATAATCACGCAGGAGAAAAACTAAAGTGGCACAAACTACATTTGCTAATGGCAGAGGCATCGTTCACAAAGGCAGTGGTGGTGTAAGCACTGTCTTTCCCGATGTCTGCAAAACACCCACTCCTGGTGGCCCGGTGCCTATCCCTTATCCGAATACGGGCAAATCTTCTGACACCAGCGGCGGCCCCAGCACAGTAACCGTTGATGGCGAAATGCCAATGGTAAAGGGTGCGAAGTATTCCACCTCTACAGGGGACGAGGCGGGTTCAATCGGCGGTGTGGTCAGCGGCAAAACCAAAGGGACCTGCGAATTTATGATGTATTCATTTGATATAAAATTTGAAGGGAAAAATGCTTGCCGCCTAGGCGACCCGCTTCTTCATAATGATAAAAACATTATGGGTTAAGGTTTAAATTCATACGTGGTGAGGCCACTCGTGAGTATCCAGGCACTGTAAACGCGTATTTTAACAAGCAACACCAAAGCCCCTGCTCCTTAGGATCGACTGAATGAGCCATACCCAAAAACTCTACCTCGCAGCCACCGGCATGCTCAGCCCCTTGGGAAGCAGCACTGAAATGACGGCCGCTTCCCTCAGGGCGGGTATTAGTGCCTATCGTGTGTCTGACTATGAGAACCTCCAAGATGGCTTCATCACCATGACAGGCATCCCCGAGGAAATCTTTACCGGCTTTGAACTCGAAATAGACCAAGGTAGCGAATGTTGCGAGCGCTACGATCGTATAATTAAAATGGCCATCCTGGCTGCATCGCAGGTATTTCAGCGTCACCCGGTATCAGAGCCGGTGCCCTTGGTGCTTTCATTCGCAGAAAGCTTGCCCCATACCCCCAATATTAGCCCTGAAGTCATGCTGGATAACCTGATTAACCAGGCAAAACTTCCCATTGATCGCCGGCAGGTGCGCACTGTTCATACAGGCCGGGCGGCGGTATTGCAAAGCCTGGATTTAGCCCAACGTTTCCTTTACGACCTCCAGCAAGATTATGTACTGGTGGGTGCCAGCGATAGCTACTGGGATTATTCCACCCTTGCTTACCTCGATGAGGCCGAACGAGCTTTGGCCCCTGGCGTACAAAATGGCTTTGCACCCGGAGAAGGGGCCTGCTTTTTTCTACTCACGCGGCACCCAGAAAAAGCCCATGTTCAGGATGGCCATATCATCGCCTTAAACCCAGCAGGTGTAGCGCAGGAACCTGGCCACCTCAATAGCGAACATGTTTACCGTGGCGAAGGCCTGCACCAGGCCTTTTTGCAAGCATTACAGGCTTATGAAGGTGGCGGCATACACAGCATTTATTCCAGCATGAATGGTGAGCACTACTGGGCCAAAGAATATGGCGTCGCCATGACACGCAACGAATCCTGCTTTTGCCAAGGCGTGCAACACCATCACCCAGCAGACAGCTACGGTGATCTAGGTGCCGCCACCGGCGCGGCGCTTATTGCTCTTGCGGCGGAAGACCTAGGAAAAATTAAGGGCCCAGCAGCTCACCTTGTTTATGCCTCATCGGATAACGCTTGGCGTGCTGCGCTACTGCTGGAAAAAATACCCCAACATCCCACTGTTAACCCAAAAGCTAGTCCAGCACGGGAGGCTAAAATTCCATGACAGATATAGGCGAAGGCGCTTTTTCTGCAAGCGAAGAATCTGCACCTCAAGAAGAAAAACCCAAAAAAGACAAACGGCGAAGAGTGAAAATCCGCTTTTGTGTGTTTTTCGATGGCACTTTGAACAATCGAACCAATGTCGAAGCGCGGGAGCGGAACACCGATAAGTATCAGGAGCACAAGCCGAAACCTGGTAAAGCCGGCAACAGCTACGAGGGGGATAAAACCAATGTGGCTAAAATGGAAAGCTATATTGATAAGACGTCCCTTGGAAAGGATCAGTATTTGTTAACCACCTATATTGAAGGCCCTGGCACCGAAGATTTAGAAGGTGACAGCTTCAGAGGCTCTGCTTTTGGCACAGGTGATACGGGGGTGAAGGAAAAGGTTGAAAAGGGAGTCGATAGGGTTGTTCATTTACTTAAGAGCACGCTAAAGAAAAACCCCATTATTGAAGAGCTGGTGCTGGATATTTTTGGTTTTAGCCGTGGGGCAGCCGGTGCCCGTTATTTTATTCACAAAACCTTAAGCGATAAAAGTGGCCTGTTTTCTTCACCTGTCCCCTTGGCCGACAAAATCCGCGCCAAAGGTTTTGAGATTGATAAGAAAAACGTACGGGTGGAGTTTGTGGGTTTGTATGATACCGTCTCATCTGAAGGCCTGAGCCACAACGATGTAAATAGCCTGAAGCTGAAAGCCGTGAGTCGGCCAGAAGTAAAAACCGTGGTACACCTAGCCGCTGCAGATGAGCATCGCAGTAACTTTGCCCTCACCACTATTAAAAGCGCTATTGGCAAAGGCGGGAGGGAAATTTTTCTGCCGGGGGTTCATTCCGATATCGGGGGTGGCTATCGCAATAACATTGAAGAAAACTTAGTTCTGAATGAATCCCAGAACCTAAGTAGCTTGGAAAAAGATCGCAAACATTTACTGAGCCAAGGCTGGTTTACGGAAGAGCAAATCTATATTGAAAGCCCGCCTGCTCTAGAGGTAATGATTTCACTGCACGGTGAAATGCCGCAGCGAGAACCACATCGGCTTAAATCGCGACGTACTGGGTTAGATAATGGCTATGCTAAAATTCCGTTAAATATTATGGCAGATTTTTTTTGTGAAACAGGAATGATTTTAGAAGACAAATTTCAAATGAAAGAAGCCCCTCCTACACAACTTTCTGGTGTGTATGAAAATCTAAGCGCGTATGCGCAAAAGGATAAATCTGCCGCTGGAGACTGGCATGGCTCCAAGTGTTACGACCGTTACAGCTGGCTGAAGGACTTACGTAATCAGCAGCTACATTTTTCCGCTCACTACCAGCGTAGCTACATGGTGTTGGCGGCACATAAGCCTAGGATTCGCAAAGGGCAGCGAGAAAGGATAACTATCCGTGGTTAATCACCCATTTAAAAACCTAAAACAAGGCTTGGCTTTGGTATCGACCTTTGTTCTTGGCCCCTTATTATCCGCCTGCGGAGGCACCCCTGTGACTAAATTTGACTGGTTCGCTACCGAAAGTGCACCAAAAAACTATCCCATGGAAATTGTGAGCGGCTACTTTATCGCCCCTGATGGCTATTCTCTTTATATCCCGAACGAAAAAACTATTCATTACGGTTGGGGGGACATGGTTTCTTCCCACGTGGTGGGGCCCGATCTAAAATCTTTACCCAGTCGTATGGAGATTGAGTTTTTTTCTTATACTGAAAATGTCTTCTATAAGGGTGAGTTTGACTTACCCTACGATACTATTGTACGCCTGTTTAATGACGGCTATTACAGCTCCAAAGAAGAGGGGCATACCACCTATATGAGCATCATGGCTGGGGTGACGCCGGGGGGAGGGGTCGCCGTCTGGCTGTCTGGCGTGAACAAAACGACAGAAGTCTTTTTCGGCAAAGCTGAAAAAACGCAGGATATTCCCTGGACGCGAATCTATGATGGCTCAGAAATCACACGTGAGACGTTTATTCACAGAGTTTTAGAGGACGCCATTGGCATTGAAAATATCAATGGCTTAAAACAAAATGGTATTCCCTTTAAACTATGGGACAGTTACCGCGTGCACTACCCTTGGCAGCCGGTGGTTGTTGCTGATAACCCTCCCCCCTTCGTGGAAAGTATCTATTATTTCAACGGTGAAGAAGATTCTTTTCGCTATCCGCTGGATGAAGCAACTGCAAGCGCTCTGCGCCCCATTCCTCGAGAGGTTTATTATATTTGGAATAACCCAGACGGTGATACTGAGTACCCTGTCTTCAATTTCGACGAAGCAGAAATATTTGCGGCCTTTAAAAAACTATCTCCGGACCGATTAACCCCTTTGAAACTTGAGTTTCATACACGCAAAATTAATGGTATTCAAAAATTTTCCGCCCAGTTAAGCAATGAGAAAGAAGCAGTTGTTCTAGAAAAAATGACTATAGAGGACTAAATGCGTCGTTAAAACGTAAAAGGGCTGGGCGTAGCTATTTCTTTTTTTCCTCCATAAAGGCGCAGTAAAGGGAGTGCCAGTCGTGGCCAATGCAATGCTTAAAACCTTAAAAAGATGTTTATCCTTGGCAGGCACGTTGGTCTTCGCCCCTTTGCTGTCCGCCTGTGGAGTCACCCCTGTGACTAAATTTGACTGGCTGGCAACGGAAAGTGCGCCAAAAAACTACCCCATGGAAATTGTCCGTGGCAGTTTTATCTCTCCCGATGGTTATTCCCTTTATATCCCGAACGAAAAAACCATTCATTCCGGTTGGGGAAGCATGATTTCCTCCCACGTCGTGGGGTCCGATCTAAAATCTTTACCCAGTCGTATGGAGATCGAGTTTTTTTCTTATACTGAAAATGTCTTCTATAAGGGTGAGTTTGACTTACCCTACGACACCATCGTACGCCTGTTTAATGACGGCTATTACAGCTCTAAAGAGGAGGGGCGTACTACTTATGGACGGATTATGGTCGGGGTGGCACCAGGGGGTAGTGTCGCTGTTTGGTTGCTTGGGACTAATAAGAAGACCGAAGTCTTTTTTGGTAAAGCTGATAGAACGCAGGATATTCCCTGGACGCGAATTTATGACGGCTCAGAGATTACACGAGAGGAGTTTGTTCACGAAGTTTTAAATGATGCGGTTAGTATTGAAAATATCAATGCCCTAAAACAAAACGGCATCCCCTTCGAACTATGGGACAGCTACCGCGTGCATTACCCTTGGCAGCCTGTGATTATTGCTGATAATCCCCCGCCCTTTATTCATGGGATATTCTATTTCAATGGTGAGGAAGACAACTTACGTTATCCGCTGGATGAACCCGCTCCCAGTACACTACGCCCCATCCCTAGAAGGCTTTATTATATTTGGGACAATCCCGATGGTAAAGTCAGTTACCCCAAGTTCAACTTTGACGAAGCAGAAATGTTTGCAGCCTTTAAAAGGCTGTGCCCCGATGGTTTAACCCCCTTAAAACTGGAGTTTTACACGCGAAAAATTGATGGTGTCCGAAAATATGCCGTTCAGTTAAGTAATGAAGAAGAAGTGGTGGTTTTAGAGAAAATGTATATGGGCAAGGCGAGACGTTAAAATATAAGAAAATAGGGCGTGTTGATTGTTGGTACTTAGCTGCAGTTTCACGCGCATTTTCACAGCGGGCAATAGGGATACCAACAACAGTTATTATGAGCTTTAAATTAGTAAAAAAACGCTTAGCCTTAGCAGGTACTTTTGTCTTTGGTTCCTTGTTATCCGCCTGTGGAGGTGCTCCTGTGATTAAATTTGACTGGCTGGCAACGGAAAGTGCCCCCAAAAACTTTCCCATGAGAATCATCAGTGGCTTTTTTATCGCTCCCGATGGCTATTCCCTTTATATTCCCAACTCAAAGCGCATTGATTACGGCTGGGGAAGCATGGTTTCTTCCCACGTTGTGGGGCCCGATCTAAAGTCTTTACCCAGTCGTATGGAGATTGAGTTTTTCTCTTATACCGAAAATGTCTTCTATAAAGGTGAGTTTGACCTACCCTACGACACCATCGTACGCCTGTTCAATGAAGGTTATTACAGCCCCAAAGAAAAGGGGCATACTACTTATAAGCGGATTATGGCGGGAGTGACACCGGGGGGCAGTGTTGCTGTCTGGCTGCTTGGCGTGAATAAAACGACCGAAGTCTTTTTTGGTAAAGCTGAAAAAACGGAAGATATTCCCTGGGCGCGGATCATTGATAACCCGGAGATTACTCGGGAAATGTTTATTAACAAAAGCTTGAAGGATGCAATTGGCATCGAAAATATCAATACCCTAAAACAAAACGGCATCCCCTTCGAACTATGGGACAGCTACCGCGTGCATTATCCTTGGCAGCCTGTGATTATTGCTGATAATCCTCCTCCTTTCGTGGAAAGTATTCACTATTTCAATGGCGAAGAAGATTGTTTTCGCTACCCGCTGGATGAAGAGACTGCCAGTGCCCTGCGTCCCGTTCCTCGACGGGTTTTTTATATTTGGAATAACCCAGGCGGTGATACCGAGTACCCTGTCTTCAATTTCGACGAAGCAGAAACATTTGCGGCCTTTAAAAAATTATCTCCGGACCGATTAACCCCTTTGAAACTTGAGTTTCATACACGAAAAATTAATGGTATTCAAAAATTTGCCGCCCAGTTAAGCAATGAGAAAGAAGCAGTCGTTCTAGAAAAAATGACTATAGAGGACTAAATGCGTCGTTAAAACGTAAAAGGGCTGGGCGTAGCTATTTCTTTTTTTCCTCCACAAAGGCGCAGTAAAAGGAGTGCCAGTCGTAGCCAATGCAGCCCTTAACCCCTGAAAAAGCGCCACCCTCGCTGTCAATATGTAGATAGTGGGTTAATAATGGGCTTAATCTCGATATTAAGTTCAACCTTAAATGTTGGGGCCTCTTCTAGGCTGGCACTGAGTGTTACGATTTGATTGCTATTAACTCTGGGTGAGAAAAAGATGCCTGCATCTTTACCCGTTTTCGAGATTGTTCCTATTTTCTCATTACCCCCCACGATCTCATCTACTGAATAAATTACATCACTGTCATTTGAATCAATCTGTGCTGCTATTTTTTTGTCGCTCGATAAAAGTTCTAATTTATTTGTAATATCGCTGAGCACTGTTGTCGAAATAAAACCTTTAAAGTCGAAGTACTCATTCGCCTGTATCGAAATGGTTTCCGGGTATAAATATGAACATTTGAAGAGTATCTCTGTATTGGGCAGTTTTTTGCGTAGTGCACTAACAGAGTTTTCAGTCATATTAAATACACAAGAAAGATCCAGTTCCTTAAGTGAGGTAAGGGCGGCTAGTGGAATTAGTGGGTCGAGGGGATTGTCACCATCGAGCGAATAAAAGCCTGGGTTCCAGCTTAAATCTAAACTTTGCAATGAGGGAAGTGATTCCAAGCCTTTTATATCGCCAAGAAGGTTGAGGCTTAGGGTGAGTTTGTTCAAAAGTGTCAAACTACCTAGGGGCGGAATACTTTCTATATATTGGTTGCTGATATTGAGTTCTTTTAATGCAGTAAGGTTTTCCAAACCTTGCATGGATAGGATATTGAGACCCGTCGTTCGATGGGAGCAGTCGAGGGTTGTAAGTGCTGCAACGAGTTCAGCTTCGTGTTGGTCCACACAGCTTCTGAGGCCCTCATCAGTAAACCAATTCAGATCAATGGGCGTGGGTTCAATGACCACCTCAATAATCTCTGCAAAGGAGGGGGCTGCGATGGGGGTGGCGCTGAGTTGTACTTGCAGTGTTTCTAGTAGATGAGGGGGAGGCGTGTAAGTGCCGTAGGTTGAAATAAGGCCGAGGGTCTCATTGCCGCCTTCTACGCCATTAATGGCGTAAGCGAGGCTGGAGTCGTTTAACCCCCGAACATCAATAAGCGGGCTGAGCTCTATGGCCCCGCTATCGGTCACAGTTTGCGGGTCAGGGGGTGCTAATACCGTCACCTGTGATTGTAAGGTTATTTCGACGGTAGTTTGGCTGTTTAAGGTGAGGGGGTCGAGCTTGTCGACTCCCTTATAAAGTAGCTCATTGCCACTGTAGGCGTATGCAATGACAGATAAGGGAGTGTCACGGGGAACGGATAAGTTAAAAGAGGCGCTGTTATCTGCAGTACTACTTGAGGCGATTACCTCATCTTGGTCATTAACGACTTCGACACTAATTCGGTCTATTTCAACAGGGAAGCTTTCTTCTACGGAAGTGGTTTTCTGCGCCTTAACTTCTACAGCGAGATATTGTTTATTTGAGTTGCTGGGGCTTGGCTCGTTGCAGGCAAATAGGCTGAGTGTAGCGAGTACGTATATGAAAAGCTGTATGCTGCGGTTTTGGTAGTTTCGTTTGCACATGTCAGAGTTCTCCGCGAAGCCCGATGGAAAGAGTGGTGTTGCTGTAATATTCGTAGCCCAGTACTGAGCTGAGTTGCGCAAAACCATTGATACCATTAGGCATGATGAAAACAGCACCAAGCTGGGCGGTGAAGTAATCGGAGTCGCCCTCGTCGGTGCTATAGGCGATCAGGTTGGCCTGAGGATCATGAATAAAGGTCGCTTTGACATCTCTGGATTGGTCTGCAAGCTGATGTACCCAGTGGATGTTGAGTTGAGGAATAAGTACCCCCCAGGATTGGGCGAAGGGTTTACGTATCTCGACCCCGTTATTTATCGTTGTACTGTTAATTTCTTGGGCATAGGTGGATAGTTCAAATCCGGTGTTGCCTGATTCGCTATGGTTCTCGGTTTCTGTGCGCACGGCATTGAACTGGTTAAGAAGGCTTAATTCAAATGCATAGGGGAGCGACCACTGGTAATCGCTTCCAATGAATAAGCCAGTTTTTTCCGTAGAGGACTCAGTGCTCAGGCTATAGTTTTTGACGAGCGTAGGAAGGTTGATGGATATCTCACGGGTATTGTTATAATCAGTGCTCTGCAGCATAAAGGTACCATTAACAGACCAGCGCGCATTGACTTGGTGAAGGCCAAAGAGTGTCCAGTTTATAGCAGTAGAATCGGCGTTACCGCGATTGTCGGCTAGTTCGGTTTCCGAGCGTCCCAAGGTAATGGCTGCGCCCACCAAGAAGGTGTTATTAATCCGATAGTCTGCGCCAAACAGAAACTTCAAATGCATACTTTCAAAGCCGATGTCATCGACGGTTTCGTCGCGCTCTGAAAAGCTGCTGTCAAAGCTAGTAAATGTATTGGTGCGTTTGTAAAAATAATCCCAGTCACTCTTGCCGGATGAGCCAAGAAAACTATAAAGCGGAATTTGGCTTTGATAGCGGTAGGCTGATGCGCGTGTTTCATTGGGTGTTGAATTGATACCGTTGCTGGAAAGGTTGGCATTGGTTTGTGTGTCAGATTGCTCAAGGTTGCTTATATTGGCATTGGCGGAGCTGGCTTTGCTGGAGATTTGGTCATAAATACGGTTTTGATCGGCAGTGCTTGCTTCATCCAAGGCAGTACATAGTTGGAATAAATTATCCTGGGCGCTGGTGCGCTCTAGGCTGGCGATAGCGGGGCACAGTGCAGAGAAAACAGCGGCTGTTGCCTCTGATGGAGAAAGATTAGAGTTAGAGCTGGTGCCAGTGTCATCTAAGGCACGACCTTGCTCAGGAAGGTCGTTTAAAGTCACTGAAACATTAATGAATTCTGGAGCGCTAAAAACAAAGGCGGGTAGTAAAAGCAGGATGCCAGTTAACTGTATAAGAGGCCGTTGCTGTCTCCCTCTATGTGGAAGTTGAGTGATGTGTGTCTTTTTCATGCTCTAACCTTAATGTCATCGGTGTCCATAGGTCATCTTAATTGCTGTGATTGTACTCCTACAAATAGACGAAAGTGTGAACTATTTGCACCGCTGGATTAGCTGTGCTGGACGAGGGTTCTCTTTAGGGGGGGTGTGAGCTTTGGGGCTCTTTGTGTAGGAATTGCGCCACTGGGCACTCATCTCAACAAGCCAGGTTTCGGTGAAATCAGAAAAGCTTGGCGTACCGACAAAGCCTTCTATTTTACGTTGATTGATACTGCCGAATTGCTTAGCTCGTTTGGAGTTAGGGAAATACCGGGCGTAATCAAAGCTACCCAACAACATATCAGCTTCCATTCGAGCCAGTAGCTTATGGAGTTTTTCCTGTTAGCAGGGGAGTCATCAAGTAATGCCTGCTCTCTACATCGAATGCCCTGGTGCCGGTAATCGATGTAGAGGCGCTTGCTACCAGCTCTGGCGCGTACCTTACCCATGACAAATATCTCCGCTTGCCATAGGGATGCTCAGACTATTGGTATCGCGTGAAAAGTGCCCCAGATATTGTTCAATGAATTTTCATTGGTATAGAATCTTTAGTCCACCAAAAGGACGTATATAGTGCATGCCCTCCAGTAGTAATTTTTCGCCGTCTGCTTTAATAGTTCCACGGCAACAAACTCACCGTATCCTCAGCGACAGTTACATTCGGAAACTCCGTAAATACGCCTGATCTTTTTCTCCAGCTCTCGAATTTTCGCTGGTCTGGCGTCATCGGGGCGGCCTAGTGTGATTTACCATCTCGCTCCGCACGAAGCTGGCGAACCCATTTGCCCATCGTTGATTTGCCAGCACCCATCGCATCGTCGGCATCTCGAACACTGTAATTTTGATTAACAACCAGCTGGACTGATTTTAGCCTAAATAGGGGCTTAAAAGTGGCCCTTGTACGCTTGCTCATTGAACACCTATAGTATTGATGAGGTGAGCATATCAGTTGCGATGTATCTTAGTCAGGTGGTAGGTGGTCAGTCGCTTGTGAGTATTGCTGAAGCATTTAACAGGCAGCATTCCGACGACTATTGGTAAACTGAAAGTGTTAATGGATAATGATCGGAAGTTGCTTAAGAAGGCTGAGTATTTGATGGTAGAGGATTGACCGAGGAAAAAGCGTCAAAATGATACTTGACCCTTTTTCCTCTTTCTTCTTAGACATTGCAATGAGAATTGAGTCCACAACGGTTGAAAGCAATGAGCCAACCATTCATCGTATCCCAGTCAGACCGAAAGCCCATAATAACTGCAACTAATGATTTATCTTTAGTTATCTAACTTTCTAGCAAGTTAAGATTTAGTTGTGGAATCAAGGTGCAGAGAGAGGCTACCTTGACGTCAGCGCGCCAGGCCTGCCAGACGATCTTCCAGCCTGTTAAGCTGCTCCTGGATCTCTTGCAAGCTGGGCTGCGGGTTTTCCTGCTGCTCCATTTCAGCCCTCTCTTCGTCCAATACATTAACGACGATACCAATAACCATATTCAGAAAGGCAAATGCCGTAAGGAAAATAAAGCTTAAATAAAATATCCAACTCAGTGGATAGACCGACATGGTTTCATACATTACATCGGTCCAGTCCTCAAAAGTCATAACTCGAAACAATGTCAGCATGGATATACCTATATCACCCCAAAGCTCAGCATTAATCTTGGCAAAAAACAACGCACCGAAGGCGGCGTAAATATAAAAAATAATAAACATTAAAAGTAAAACATAACCAAGTTGTGGTAGTGCCTTCAGCAATGAATTCAATAGCAGGCGCAATTCAGGGATAATAGAAACCATTCTTAAAACGCGGAAAACACGCACAAGCCGCCCAACCAAAGCTATTTCCGAGTCATCTATTGGAATAAGGCTCACTATTACAATCAGGGTATCAAATACATTCCAGCCATTTTTAAAAAACTGGCTTTTGTGCTTCTCTCCAAAGAAACGAATTGTTATTTCTGTAAGAAAAATCGCCGTGATTCCCAGATCCATCCATTTGGTTAAAATAAAAAATGAATCTGGCAGGTTATATGTTTTGGCACCCACTACAAGCGCCGAAAAAACAATGACAAAAATAACAAATAGCTCAAAAACCTTATTTGAGCGGACGCGCAAAAAAACCTGCTGTAAGTTTGATGTGTCCATCTTTAGAAATACCACTCACATAATCAAAAAGTTACACCCCAGCAGATAATACTGCGTGGAAACTTTGCGTATTTAGCCTTAAGGGGAATTTGAGGTCAAGCACGGGAATAACGCTATAAATCTAGAGAGTTCATACAGATTATGAGGATAGGCACATGATAAAGCAGAGTCAGGGTTCTCTAATTATGGGGGTCACGTTTTCACTACTATTATCTTGTCCAACTTCCTATTATCCAGTTTTGGGCTTCACCCCAAAACTGTCGTTACCGGAACAGCAACGGCCAATAACAAGATCTCCCGAGTTCCGCACAAAAGACGTTCGTACATGCAACCAGGTCTACGACTCCGGAGAGCCAGCCAGTAAGTTCACTATAATGCTGGATGGCTATTTTGTTTTCCCTTTCAGACAACAAGGTCAACGCTCTCTCTTTATGATTTCGGAACTCAATACAGAGCCTGCACATTCCTCTGTCAACGCTTAACCCCTAACCTTATGGGCAGCGGCTCATGACTCAAGGTCATAACGGGTAATTACTCCTTACTAAGTAGAAGGATTGCACCTCCAATCTTTTGCCGGTTTATCTCGGCGCTCTGTCTGTCCTCGGCAATTCTTTTTAAAAGAAGATAAGGGGTCAAGTATCATATAGGATAAGGGGTCAAGTATCATATTGACGCTTTAGAAGAAATAAGAAAAAGGGGGCAAGTTGTGAGCTTATATATTAAACGAAAAAACTTAAGCCACCTACATCGTTGGAAAACCCAAAACCATCGATGTCGAAAATAGTACCAGCACCGTTCCCAGTGAAGGGCGTAATCTTTCACTGTCTGCCAATGTGATGGCGAGTGTTTATCTTCCTATCCCTCCTTTTCTAATTGTCGGGGTTGTTGTAAAAAGAGGGGAGATATGGGCGAAGACCCTCTCCCGTCGTTAGGTTTCCTTCCGCGATAAAAACGGGTCAAGCGCGATAAAAACGGGTCAAGTATTGAATTAATATATTAAAAAATAAATTTAAGGACGCCTCGAAAACCTGGTGGTGATGGAAATAACTATGGGTGCCCGCTAGCGACGCTTTAGAAAAAATGTCGTCAAAACCATACCTCCTGGTTGAGTTTAATATTTGCATTTTCATTAGAATGTTTAGCTGTGGTTATAACTTGATGCATGGATGATATTAATCAATATGCCGCTTAACTTTAGCCTTATCTTTTAGCTGGTAGCCATGGTCAGGGCGGTAACGTAACGGCCGCAGTTTCTTTTGAGTCTGACATCGATATGTCGTGCAAGCTATTCTTTTCAATAGTCGATTGAAATCACCTACAGCGATGTCATAGGAGTCGCTGCTAATAGCTTAAATCTATCGGTCAGCGATCAGCCGATTGCAGCCACCTGCCAGTCACAGCCTTTAACGGCTCATCGACCACCATTGTGGTTAGCATTAGCGATTTGGATGGTGCCTGAGAGGAGCTTCTGGAGAACAGTTTTAAGGTATGAACATCATGTGATTTGCCCATAGCAAACCGAGGGGTTTGGTCACGATATGGGCACAATTTGGTCACAGAGCCAAAAATACAAAAATAGAGGGAAAGTTTTCAGTGCTTCTGCTAGGCTATATATCAAATAGAAACAATGACTTAATAGTGGTGCCCAGGAGAGGACTTGAACCTCCACGACCTTGCGATCACTAGCACCTGAAGCTAGCGTGTCTACCAATTTCACCACCTGGGCGTGATGTGCTTATCCCGAAGTCGGAACGGGCGAAATGTACGCATCTTGGGCTGAATTGTCAAATTCCCTTCATTAATTGCTAATAGTGTCCTATAAGATATTGAAATGCGGGTAGAATGGAATGCTCTTTCCCATGCGCGTCATTTGCTGCCAGCTCACTGATTTCCCCCATGCCCACTTATTCAGGCTTGAAAAAATGAAAAAATCAAAAACCTCCCACTCTGGTGTGAAAGACCCTCATGCCAAGCGTGAGGCTAAAAAGTATGAGAACCCGATTCCGAGCAGGGAGTTTATTCTTGCCCATCTGGAAAAAGCGGGCGCACCTCAGCAGCAGCGGGAAATTGCCGAGGGACTTAAGCTAACGACGGATGATCAGCTCGAAGCACTTCGGCGTCGCTTGCGGGCTATGGAGCGTGACGGCCAGGTGATTTGTCTGCGCCGTGGCGCTTATGCACCGGTGGATAAGGTGGATTTGGTGCCGGGAAGGGTTTTGGGGCATCGGGATGGTTTTGGTTTTATGGTGCCGGATGACGGCAGCGCTGATTTATTTCTATCCCCTGGGCAAATGCGCGGTGTTTTTGATGGCGACCGGGTGCTGTCTCGTGTCAAGGGTGTTGATCGTCGGGGGCGACGAGACGGGATGATCGTTGAAGTGCTTGAGCGTAACACGCAAGAGGTGGTGGGGCGTTTGCAGCGTGAGGCGGGTGCCTGTTTTGTTTTGCCGGATAATAAGCGCCTTACTCAGTCCATTTTGGTCAACAAGGAAGATTTACGCGGTGCCAAGCCCGGGCAATTTGTTGTGGTGAAGATTGAAGATCAACCCACCTTTCGCTCACCCCCCAGAGGGATGATTCAGGAGGTAATGGGCGAACACATGGCTCCGGGTATGGAAATTGAGGTGGCGATTCGTGCCCATGGTATTCCCAATGAATGGCCTCGTTCTGTAGTAAAGGACATGAAATCCTATAGTAAAGATGTGCCGGAAGCTGCAAAAGAGAAGCGCGTCGATTTGCGTGATCTCAATCTGGTTACCATTGATGGCGAGGATGCGCGAGATTTTGACGATGCGGTGTATTGTGAAAAAACCCGCAGCGGTGGCTGGCGGCTGTTGGTGGCCATTGCCGATGTTTCCCACTATGTTGTTCCTGGCTCGGCGCTAGACCAAGAGGCGGTGCATCGGGGCACCTCGGTGTATTTTCCTGAGCGGGTTATTCCCATGTTGCCGGAAGTTTTATCCAATGGCTTATGCTCCCTAAACCCCCAGGTGGATCGTTTATGTATGGTGTGCGAAATGCGCATCAGTGCCGCCGGTCGTCTTAGTCGTTATAAATTTTATGAAGGGGTGATGAACTCTAAAGCGCGCCTCACGTACACCCAGGTGGGTGCAATGTTGGAGGGTGGTGAAGCAGAAAAAGGTGGCTTTGATGCGCAGTATCCGACTATACGCCCAGGCATTGAAGAGCTGCATAATTTGTATCACGTGTTGCGTGAAAGTCGTGATCAGCGTGGCGCCATTGATTTTGATACCACCGAAACGCGTATTGTTTTTGGTGAAAGCCGCAAGATTGAAAAAATCGTGCCTGTGCACCGTAACGATGCGCATAAGATCATCGAAGAATGTATGTTATGTGCAAACGTTGCTGCAGCGCGTTTCCTTGAGAAGCATAACCTGCCGGGTTTGTTTCGCGTACATGAAGTACCCGGTGAAGAAAAGGTGACGGCCTTGCGTGAATTCCTAAACAGCATGGGGCGCTCTCTCGGAGGAAAAACAAAACCTGCCCCTGAAGATTATCAACGTTTGTTGAGTGAGCTAAAGGGAAGCACCGAGCAGGAGTTGGTGCAAACCGTAATGCTGCGATCCATGAAGCAGGCGGTGTATAGCCCAGAAAACAAGGGACATTTTGGTTTGGCTTATAGTAGCTATGCCCACTTTACTTCCCCCATTCGACGTTACCCTGATTTATTACTACACCGCGCGCTGCGTTACCTTATTCGCTCCCGTGTTGAGTCCACGAATGTAGAAAGGGTGAAAGGGGCCGAGCGCCTGGCCAAAGCTCAGCATCTTCCCTACGGTGACAAGGAGATGGTCGAACTCGGTATGCTTTTGTCCGACTCAGAGCGTCGAGCCGATGCCGCCACCCGCGATGTGGACGATTGGCTGAAGTGTGAGTTTATGCTGGATCGAGTGGGTGAAACCTACGAAGGGATTATCAGCGCCGTGACGGGCTTTGGTTTTTTCGTCCAGCTGACTGATGTGTATGTAGAGGGCTTGGTACATATCTCCAATCTGGAGAACGACTACTATCACTTTAATGCCACCAATCACAGTCTTGAGGGTGAGCACAGCGGGCGGCGGTTTCGTTTGGCGGACCCTGTGGTAGTGCGTGTTGCGGCGGTAAATCTCGATGACCGTAAAATCGATTTTGAGTTAGAGGGAAGCAGTTCCAGCAAGGAACGAAGGCGACCTTCTCGGCGCTCTAAACCTAAGGGGGAGGGCGGCAAGTCTACGCGTTCTAGCAAAGCAAATACCGCAAAGACAAGCGATAAGAGCAAGAAAAAGAGCACTAAAAAACCACGCAGAAAGACTGCTGCCAGTTCCGCAAAAAAAGGCGAGGTTGCCAGTAAAGAAAGAAAACAACCAGCGCGTAAACCGCGCGCCAAGGCATCGAGAAGTGGTAGCGCTAAAGCGACAAATACGTCTAGAACCGGCAGTGCTTCCAAAGCTACTAGCACCTCCAAAACCACGAAGAAGTCACCACGCAGATAAATTCGCTTAAGGTGAGCGGGGTGCCTTACAATCGTCTAGGCTTCTTCTTACGCCCCAAGCAGGGGGCTAGTTTTAAGAGAATTTTTCAGGTTATAAGATGGCTCCCGTAATTATTGATGTAGAGGCTTCGGGTTTTGGGCTAGGTAGTTACCCGATTGAAATTGGTGTTGTATTAAGTGATCGCACTACGCACTGTTATTTGATTAAGCCAGAACAAGGCTGGGTTCACTGGGATGCTAAAGCAGAATCACTGCATGGCATTAGTCGCGAATTGCTTATGGAAAAGGGGCAGCCCATCAGGGAGGTGGCAGAGTGCCTCAATCGCATCCTGCTTGGCCAAACGGTGTATAGCGATGCCTGGAGTTACGACGCCAGCTGGATTGGCAAGCTCTACGATGAGGCAGAGCTGTTGCAGGGTTTTAAGGTCGAATCCTTAAGAAGAATTCTAAGTGATCAACAACTTAACGTTTGGGAACCCACCCGCGCGCGAGTGGTGGAAGAGTTGGCCCTGCAGCGCCATCGGGCAAGTAGTGACGCAATGCTTATTCAGGCCGTATTTGAGCGGACATCTGCTTCCGCTCCTAAACCGTAAATCGTAAAATCTTGTGTTCGATACAAGACTTTAGCCCATATCATTTCCCTCAAGGGGTGCTCCTTCTGCTGAATAAAGCTGGCTGAAAAGTATTCAGTGTGCCGCACCTGCCGCAAAGCAAAGCTCGATACGGCTAGGTCGATTTTTTTTTCCTGTAGTGTTAAGCACGAGGCGTAACGAGGAATGGGAGCAATAAAAGAAATAATGCCTTCGATGGAGTATTTATGAAAATAGAAGTGATTGACGAGGCGTGGCAGCAGGCGCGGAGGTGTGAGTCATGCGGCATTCGAGAGCTGGTGTTGTTTGCAGACTTAAATAAAGCTGATTTCGACCTTATCCATCATCCTATTACCGAGCTGGAATTTAAAACGAACGAATACCTATTTAAAGCTGGCGATCAAGCGGACTATGTTTATACCTTACGTAGCGGCCTAATTAAGCTGGTGAAGTTCACGGACGATGGCCGACAACGAATTGTAAGGTTATTGAGTCAGGGTGATTTAGTGGGTATCGAGGCGCTTGATAATCAACCCTATGCACACTATGCCGAGGTTTTGGATACTGCCCTGGTTTGTAGGATCCCTATCGTTGAGATTGAAAGTATAAGTCAACGCAGCCCACGCCTGTATCGGCAACTAATGGCTCGTTGGTCCAAGGTGGCTATGGATGCCGACTTTTGGATTGAAGAACTTTCAAGCGGGTCGGCGCAGGCTCGTGTTGTTCATTTGCTACTATATTTGGCATCCCTGAGCAAGAAAGACGAGTTTTATTTGCCGTCCCGTGAAGATATGGGAGCCATGCTGGCCATTACTACCGAAACAGCAAGTAGAATTATTGCGCGTTTGCGAAGTGAGGGAATTCTTCGTGTATTGGGTACAAATCAGGCTTTGGCCGATGAAAGATCACTTCGCTCATTAGTTCAATAAAGAGCATTAAATCTCCCCAGAAAAGATAGCTTTGACTGCGACAATTTGCCTCACTGCTTACTTTTTCAAATTGCGTTTTATCAATTACAAAGGTTCATCCCCAAGTATAAAGTAAAAGTCATGTAGGGTTATTCTCTATATGAAAAAGGGGCCTTGCGATGATTAATCAGAGAGGTCTTAGCAGGCTGTTTGAACTCTACTGACTTGGAGTGAATCTAACAATGAAGCTAAGAAACGTGGGCGAGGGTTTGCTTTTATTGATGGCTGGGGTGGTCACAGCAAAAGATGAGAAGAAGCATCACGCGATGTATCATGGTGAACACAGCGCAGACAATAGAACTTCCTTAAACTTGCCGCCCGCGATGAAGCTGCACCAGCTGAAAAATATGCGTGCTCATCTGGCAGCAGTTCAAGAGATCGTTGTGCAGCTGGGAAAAGAAAACTTTGAAGGAGCATCGCAAATTGCCCATTAGAAATTGGGCTTAACGGGTGGAATGGAATCAATGTGTAATCGCTTTGAGAATGAAGTCTTCAAAAAGACGGGCATTGGTTTTCACAAAAGTGCCGATGAGCTAGGTGAGGTTCTGTCTAAAGGGGATATGAAAAACTCGTTAGCTGCCTTGGGAAATACCATGACTTACTGTGTTTCGTGTCATGCACAGTTTAAGCAATAATTAAATAAGGGTTGATTTTTATGAATAATATGATCAAAAAAACTTCTGCTGTTTTTGTGTTATGCCTGATGGTTGTTTCGGGTTCTGTGATGGCTGATAGCAAAGGCCTATTTATTGACTTATCGAGTGACGACCTGTTTAAGGTTAGGCGTGCATTTACCGTTGGAACGATGGTGAGAAATATACATAAGGTGCCTGTTCTCGTTAACATTAGTCTTGGTGCCACACGTTATGTCGATAGCAGTTTTCCTATTGCCGGTATGGCAAAGTTGCGTGGCGAAACCGTTCATGACCTTATGAATAAATTTATGAGCGCTGGGGGTGAGATATATGTCTGCCCAATGTGCTTGAAAGGCAACGGTGTGGATAAGGCTGACATGTTAAAGGGTATTAAGATTGGTGGTTCAAGTACGACGTTATCAAGGTTAATGGAGGATGATGTGCAGACATTAAGTTACTAGCGCGCTACATTAAATATTGATTAGCTTAGGGCGCTCTGAGTGTGAAGTGTAAGTTTATGGAGTATTCAGAGCTGCTCTGGCTAAGTTGATTGCCTCAAATATTTTCTCAGGTTATTGCTTGTTGGTTTGACCCTATTTTCATGGGGCTTTTCATTGGAAGGGCTTGGTTCTTTGTTTCAACGGCAACCTGAGTTGGGCCAAGCCTTCTTGGTCTGGATGCGCTTGGCGTAGATACATAAAAGATAAAAGCATTGTATCGCGCAAAAATTTGGACTACCCTATTAATTCCTATTCATTATAAGCTCATAACAATTTTCAATATGCCAACATCCGAGATACAGCAAAAAGCCACTTCCATGGAATTAAAAATACCACCGCCTATTTATATGGCTGCATTTCTCCTATTAATGTGGCTGCTAAAGAATAATGTACCCTTCTTTGCATGGGAGAGCAGCTTTTTCGAAAGTGTGGGAATGTTGTTGATGGCGATTGGTCTCCTGTTTGATGGCTGGTCATTTATAGGTTTTGTAAAATCGAAAACCACCATTAATCCCTTAAAGCCAGAAAATGCAAACAAGTTGGTGACAGATCGTTTATATCGTTTTACGCGCAACCCTATGTATCTAGGAATGGTTTTTATTCTGACGGGTTGGTGTTTTTATCTGGGGGCTTTTTCAGGCTTCTTACTTCTGCCAGCATTCGTTTTACTACTCACGAAATATCAAATAATGCCAGAGGAGCGCATACTAGAGCCTATCTTTGGTGAGGAATATTTGCGCTACAAAACTGAGGTACGGCGCTGGATATGAAAATGTAGGTCGATATTTTTAGTGGTATAGGGAGGTAGAGCGTAAGGATGCGAGCTACCTTCTTGCGCTTCTTTTTTCTTTAAATATATAAGTTTCAGCCTGCCTACTTGTCATAAATTCTTATTCTAGTTCTTTCGCCCAAATTTTGGGGCGTTGTATTCAATATCAAAACCCTATTCGGCTAAATAATAGTCCTTTCTGTTATATTCAGTTTTTTCTATTAATAAAAGCCTTTTAGTTTTAGGGTTTCTGTTAGTAAAAAATATCCTCTATCGAGCAGATACGCACTTAAGCTCTTCGCTATGCGCGCAAAATAGCTCGATTCAAACAGGGGTGTCCTCCAGCATATGCGTGCGCTCTCTTTAGTTTCCATTGAAATGCAGCGTTACGGTGCGCTCATTAACAGGGCTTCAAGAGGTGCTCGTTATAGAAAACATATCAAGGGGTGCCTAGCGCAATCAGTAACCCGATGCTAAATAGAAGTTTGCTTCACTTTTATGTGACTTTGGCAAATACGGCTCTATATTGGCATTTTGCGTACTTGTGGGCAGTCAGCAAACTGCTGATAATAAATGAAATCATCACTTACTTAACTTTTAGTGCTCTATTCAAGAATAAGTTTTAGTCAGGCGAACAACTGAATAGGCGCTAACTACATATTGAAGCCTATGCTAGGCATTTATGTAAGCTTCTGCTTTGCCCTCGGAGCATAGGCGGATATGTGTTAGTGGCACTTCTATACAGGGGGTAGCGATTAATTTGAACTGAATGAGAGAAGATAATGGATGACTTTTTGGTAATTGGTAGTGGTTTCGGGGGCAGTATTGTTGCCCATAAACTGGCCTTAAGTGGTGCAAATGTCTCACTACTGGAGCGAGGGCCATGGCGAGACAGTTTGCCAACGCGCTCTATGGGGATTGCCGATCGCGCTCCTTTCCCCCAAGGAAGTAAGCTTTATAGCCACGCCCTGAGAACTGTACATCTGCCTTTCTTGCCTAAAAAAGGACTAACAGTTAATAAAAATGGCCTGTTTGAGATGTCCTTTCAAAAAGGTTTGAACATGGTGTGCTCATCCGGTGTAGGTGGTGGTAGCCATGTTTATGGGGGCTTACATGCTAAACCCTTGCGTGACGATTATTGGGATGGACATTGTGAAGAAATTAATTCTCGTGATATGGACGCTTATTATGAGTCCGTATTATCGAGATTTGGGTCGCGCATACCGACAGAAAAAGACCAAGTGCCTAATACGACTGAAGATGTCTTTGCTGACACGCCTGAGTTAAAAAAGAGTGAAGCTACTAACCCTGCTGCGGGAATGTTATTACCAAAAGTGCCAGGGCAGCCCCAGCATGTTACCCAGAGCGACGGTGTTGAGCGAAAAGAAGTGGACTGGGGTGGGATGCACTTTCTTGGTTCGGAAGATGGCGCCAAAAGTACCTTGGACTTTGTTTATCTTGCAGAAGCAATTAATAAGGGCCTAAAAGTATTGGATCTGCATGAGGCTTTGGATATTCGACGAATTTCCGAGGGTAAAGAAAGCCGCTATGAAGTCAGTGTAAAAGATCTTCGAACTAAAAAAGTACGAGTTCTGAAAGCAAAAAAGGTCATTCTTTCTGCAGGAACACTTAACTCCCTACGCATTCTTTTCCAGAGCCGTGAATCGGGCGGCCTTCAAGGTATGCCTAACTTGGGGCGTGGTGTTGGCAGTAATGGTGATTGTTTCGGCGCATGGAAACTAAACAAACAAACTGGGAATGATACCAGTGGCTGGGTTAGCGGCGTTGAGTTTTCTGAAGACCCAATGAATCTTTGTCTTCTGTACGGGCCTATGGCGGGTATAGATCAATTAAAAGTGCCTGCTATATTGAAGCGAAAGCTGTCTGAATATGCTTCATTTACAGGTATGGGAGAAGATGTGGCCGATGGTTTAGCATACTTTACCAAGGGGCGACTGGAGATCGACTATAATGCTAGCAATAGCAGTATTTTCTCAGATTTCGATAAAGCCTTTGAAAGAATAAAAGGAATTACTGGTAATAAGGTGTCGATGTTTTCTACGCCTTTAACGGTACATCAATGTGGGGGTGCGAGAATGGCTCAAACAATAAAGGATGGAGTGGTTGCATATAACGGCGAGGTATTTGATAACCCTGGCCTTTATGTTTGTGACTCGAGTTCGTTGCCAGGGCCGGCAGGTAGTCCACCGTCAATGACGGTTGCTGCGTGGTCTTCATTTATTGGGGATCAGTTGCTAAAAAGTGGTTCAGGTTCAGCCGTAAAAAAAACGACGCGATCTAGGTCTACCTCGCGTAGCCAGCGTGCTGGCAGAAAAAAACAGACTAATTAAATAGAGATCTTGGCATAGGCGTAAATCTGCGCTTGTGCAGCGGTCTTACTAAAGCAGAGTTTAACTTATGAATGATTCTACAGATAATGTATCAATGAAAATTCCATCGCGATTTATGCTAATACTGGGTATCGGCCTGATTGTATCCATGCCTTTTGCGTATGATGTCTGGCCGGCAGGATTTCGCTGGGTAAATCCCGGTGTAAATACGCCCTATGAGCATATGATTATTGCGCTCTATTTAGGCCTAGGGATTTGTTTGATTAAAGGTTCATTTGATCCGCTAAAGAATGCAATTATTATTGATTACACCATTATATCGAGTATTTTACATGGCGCAGTCATGCTCTATGATGCGTTTGCAGTGGACAATGAAATGACTCATCTGATGGCTGATATTCCAATGATGTTTATTTTGGCTGCAGTTGCTTATCACCTTCATCCTCAGCGTTATTTAAATCGACAGATGGGTAATTGATATTCGCGGTGTTTTTTTGTGCCGCGTGAGTGGCACTTTAGTTGATGATTCGCTGCAGTCGTTTCACAAAATAATAATGAAAATGTTCTATCGTAGGGCTATAAAATGAAAAAAGATATTGATGATTTTGTTGTGATTGGTAGCGGCTTTGGCGGCTCCATTCCTGCTCAAAAGTTAGTGAAAGCTGGTTACAGCGTGACATTGTTAGAGCGCGGGCCTTGGCGGAACTCTTTACCCGTTAAGTCCATGGGCATTAGTGATCGCGCGAGCTATCCTCACGGGTGGAAACTCTATTCCCACGTTTTACGCACATTTCACGCCGGTTATATGCCCAAGAAGGGCATGACTGTTAATAAGTATGGGCTTTTTGAAGCTTTTCATCACAAGGGGCTGATTACGGCCTGTACTTCTGGTGTTGGTGGTGGCTCCCACGCCTACAGTGGTTTGCATCAGCGAGCGACGGTGCCCAATTTTTGGGATGGTTATGCTGAAGGTTTGAGTGATGAAACCATGGAACGTCACTATGTTGAGGTGATGGAGAAATTTGCTTCTCGGAAAAAGACACCCGAAGACAAGGTGCCCAATACTACCGCTGAACTATTTGCTGACAGTGAATTATTCACTGATAAAAATAATCATGATGAGCCAGCAAATGGGATTCAGTTCCCTGAAACACCGGGCCAACCAAAAATTGTTAATACGGAGGCGGGTGTTCAGCGTTGGGAGTCCAGCTATGATGATGATAGCTTTTTGGGTTCACCCTCTGGCGCGAAAAGCAGCTTGGACTTTATCTACTTGGCCGAGGCAATTAAAGATGGCTTGGTAGTTAAGGATCTTTGTCAGGTGACTAGCATCAACCGCATTGAAAATGGCGAGGGCACGCTTTACTGCGTAAAGGTGATGGATCTTGCTAATTCCATAGAGCGTGAGTTTTATAGTCGAAAAGTGATTCTTGCTGCTGGTGCGTTAAATACCAACAAGCTGCTTTTCCATAGCAGAGACGTTGCTAAAGGCTTAAGCGGTATGCCTCAGTTGGGGAAAAATATTGGCACCAACGGTGACCACGGTGGTTATTGGGCTTTGCAGGATGAAGGAAAGGATTATTCGAAGGGTTTGCCTATACATGGCCCTATCGGAATTAAGGGTGAAGAGGATACTTACACTATAGCTTGTGGTATTCCTGGTTTGCAGCATGTTCCATTGCCAGCATCCATTAAAACAAAACTTTCCGAGGGGGTTATCCTTGCCGGTATGGGGCAGGATGCTTGCGATGGTGTGGCGAGTTATAAGCAAGGCCGTCTCAGCATTGATTATGATGCATCTAATAGTAAGATATTTGATGATATTAATCGTTGTATGGATATTGCTGAGCAAAAAAGCGCTAAGAAAATTTATCGCTTGCCCATCAACTTCACCGTTCATACCTGCGGGGGCGCACACCTTGGCTCCAGTATTGAATCTGGTGTAATTAATGCAGAAGGGGAGGTTTTTGATAACCCAGGGCTGTATGTTACTGATGGCGCAGCTTTGCCTGCGTCACCCGGCGGCCCACCGTCAATGCCTATTGCTGCATGGGCTTCTCATGTTGCGGAAGGTATTATCAGTCGTGGAGAAGCTGGAAAGCGTTAAAAGTTCTGGCTCTTCTTCACTCTAGTGAGGAAGGACGAGGCGCTGTATAGCAATCTAGTCTGCTAATATACAGCGCCTTTATTGTTCGTAGTTCAAGCTTGAAGTGCGACATTGCAGGCAGAGTCTCACACACTGCTGTGTGAAGCCGAGGTTAAATTGGCTGAGCAAGTGGGGTCGCATCAATTGAAGCCTTTGAAACGATATAAGCTTTTTAAATGAGCGAAGCTTCAGTTGGTGGGCTTGTTGGTTTTTTTTTAGCTCTAGATTGATATGTCACGGTTTTCAGCATTAGCTCTTTAGGTTGAATGCTTGTGTATAAAGAACCTTGCCCTGATCATCGGTGATTTCAACGATCCATTTCCCTAGAAAGTTTTCATTGACGTATTTGCTGGAATAACAGCGCCAGTAATCCCCTCCTACCTTTATGGGTATATTTGCTATTACTTTGTCTTCATATGACCAGCGGTGGTGGATAGTTTTCCCGCTTTTGCCTCGTAATTCTGTGAACATATAAAGACGGTTTTCTGGCAGTTCGCTAAGGGTCACTTGGGAGGAGAGGGAGTCCTGGGGTTCTCTTTTGTTTATTCCCATACTGAGTTGGGCGCGTTGTAAAAAAGGCGGTAAGGCATGAATTAACTGTTTTGCCGCTGCCTGCTTGTTTTCTCCTTTTTCTTCTGTTGTTTTTGCATCGGCTGCGGTGTCGTGGTGGCCGCTGGAAACCTCTTGGGGTCTAGATGTAAGTATTTTGCCCGGCGGAGGCTGGAGGGGTAAGGAGGAGAAGGGGGTGTCAAGTTTCTTTGCGTGCTTTACATTGGTTGTCGAAACGGGAGTGGTGGGTAAGCCAGTTTTCGAATCGTTCCTATAAATTGTTGGCTCATTGAGAGCGAGAGGGGATGTTATTGGTGCGGTGGGTGTGCTCTCTGGCTTTATTGTTTGGTATAGGCCTAAGGCGAGAGCGGGGATCAATAGGGTTACGGCCAGAAGGGGGAGGAAGGGCTTTTTCTTCGGTGCTATGGGTTCCGGGGGAGTTGGTTTGTTGATGGCAATGCGAATGGTTAAATTGTCTTTGCTCATGAGTCCCTGTTTCCGGAGCCTTATCTTGTGTGTAATTTGTTCAAGTATACAACAGGTTTTAAACGAAAGCCTTATTGGAAGCCTGCTTGGGGGCTTCCTTCTTTGAGAAAAAATCTGATAAGCCTTTCCGGTGGTCGGCTTTCACGGTAGAGTTTGGCCTTTATATTACCGATCAGTCCGTACTTTGAACTCGGAATTGTTTAAAGCAGTTGAAATCTAAGGAGAGTGACAATGACTAAAGTAGCAGTAATTCTTTCAGGTTGTGGCGTATTTGATGGCGGCGAAATCCAAGAAAGCACCTTCACTCTACTCGCTTTAGATCAGGCGGGGGCAGAATACCAGTGCTTGGCTCCGAACATTAATCAAATGCATGTTATTAATCACCTCACAGGCCAAGAGACGGATGAGCAGCGTAACGTATTGGTAGAGTCAGCACGTATTGCTCGTGGCAAAGTGCTCGATCTTGTGGATGCTGTTCCTGGCGATTACGATGCGGTGATTGTGCCGGGCGGCTTCGGTGTGGCGAAAAACCTCTGTGATTTTGCCCTGAAGGGGGCGGATATGAGTGTTAATGAGCAGGTGCAGATATTTATTCAGGCTTTGCATAACGCGGGTTGCCCTGTAGGGCTTGCGTGTATATCTCCGGTGATGTCGGAGAGCTTGTTTGGAGAGGGTGTGGTGTGCACCATCGGTAATGATGAGGCGACGGCCAGCGCCATTGACGAAATGGGGGCAAGGCATCAAAACTGTGCGGCGGATGATATTGTGATTGATGAGGCCAATAAGTTAGTGACGACACCTGCCTACATGCTGGCTGAACGCATTAGCGAAGTGTCTACGGGTATTAACAAGATGGTGGGTGCGGTGCTGGCGATGGTTAAATAAGCGATTCAGCTTAGGCGTAGATTTGAGCGCTTTCTGAATCGTTATTGACACTGAAAACTAAGGGTGCGGCTATGCACCCTTAGTTTGGTATTTGCTAAAACAATACTCTCGCTTTAATAGTTCCTTCGATTTCCTTCAGTTTTTTAATCGCCAGTTCGCTGTATTCTGCATCGACATCGATGACCACATAGCCTATTTTGTCATTCGTCATCAGGTATTGGCCCAAGATGTTGATGTCGTTTGCGGAGAATATCTCGTTAATCTGAGACAAAACACCGGGGACATTTTTATGAATGTGCAGTAGGCGGTGGTTATTAGGGTGAGCCGGGAGGGTGACCTCCGGAAAGTTTACCGAGGTGGTGGTGGCACCTGTGTCGCTGTATTTTACCAGCTTGTCAGCCACTTCTTGGCCAATGTTTTCTTGTGCTTCCAAGGTGCTGCCCCCTACGTGCGGGCTGAGTATAACGTTGTCGTAGCCCCGAAGTTCAGACACAAACTCATCATCATTGCTGCGTGGCTCGGTGGGGAATACATCAATGGCCGCACCGAGTAGTTTTTGGGATTTTAAAGCTTCGCTTAGGCCTTGAATATCCACCACAGTTCCCCGTGAGGCATTGATGAGTACGCTTTTGTCTTTCATGGCTGAAAGCTGCTCAGCGGCGATCATGTTTTTGGTGGATGCCGTTTCGGGTACATGCAGGGTCACGATATCACTGATGGCGAGTAGCTCATTGAGGTTGCTCACTTGTTCGGCGTTCCCCAGCGGCAGCTTGTTCTCGATATCGCAGAATTTTACTTTCATGCCAATGGATTCCGCCATAACGCTAAGCTGAGAGCCGATATTGCCGTAGCCTACAATGCCGAGAGTTTTGCCGCGCACTTCAAAGGAATTGCTGGCAGACTTGCGCCATACGCCGCGATGGGCCAGTGCACTCTTTTCGGGAATGCCGCGCATCAGCATGATGGCTTCGGCCAGCACCAGCTCGGCAACACTGCGGGTGTTGGAGAAGGGCGCATTAAAAACAGGGACGCCTTTGAATAGCGCGGCGCCCAGGTCAACTTGATTGGTACCAATACAAAAACACCCAATCGCGATGAGCTTGTTGGCTTCAGCAAGGACTTCTTCGGTGAGCTGGGTGCGAGAGCGAATACCTACTATGTGGGCCGTGGCGAGTTTTTGCTTTAGTTCCTCATCGGGCAGGGAGGTTTTCAGGTATTCGATATTCGAATAACCGTTCGCCTTGAGTGAATCAACGGCTGAGTTGTGAACGCCTTCCAGCAGCAAGACGCGGATTTTACTTCGATCAAGGGATGTTTTTGCCATGTAAATGAGCCCAGGTTGGTAGGAATATTCTGCAGCGGGGTATAATACCATATTGAGTCGGAATTGAAGCGCCCGATCGTGCTGATAAATGTTGCGAAAGAGCCTGTTCTCGGCAACCTATATACTTGAGTAAAGAGTTAGATTTGTATGAGTAATTCGGACACCGCGGCAGTTGTTAAAGAGTTGGAAGGTTTGGTTCAAGAGGGGCGGGTGCTGACTGATGCCGACAGCCTTCAACATTATGGTTGCGACTGGACTAAACAATGGCAGCCTGATCCGCTTGCTATTGTCTTACCTAAGTCCCTTGAGGAGGTGCAAGCCCTTGTCCTCTGGGCGAATGAAAACCAGGTCTCCCTGGTGCCCTCTGGCGGGAGAACTGGGCTCAGTGGCGGTGCAGTTGCACGTAATAAAGAAGTGGTGATTGCCCTAGACTTGCTCAATGAAATCAAGGAGTTCAGCGATACCGAGCGCACAGTGCGCTGCGGTGCCGGGGTGGTAACACAGCAACTGCAAGACTTTGCCGAAGAGAAAGGTTTTTATTATCCGGTGGATTTTGCTTCCAGCGGGTCGAGCCAGATTGGCGGCAATATCAGCACCAATGCCGGTGGTATCAAGGTGATTCGCTATGGCATGACGCGTGATTGGGTGGCTGGTCTTACCGTGGTGACGGGCAAGGGGGACGTGCTATCCCTGAATAAGGGCCTGGTGAAAAATGCCACGGGTTATGATCTGCGCCACTTATTTGTCGGCGCGGAAGGTACCTTGGGTATTGTGGTGGATGCCACCATTCAGTTGGCCAGGCCACCCAAAAACCTCACTGTGTTGGTGCTGGGTACGCCGGATTTTGCCTCCATCATGCAGGTACTGAATACCTTTCAGTCTAATATGGACTTAACCGCCTTTGAATTTTTCTCCGATGTAGCTGCCTCCCATGTGGTGGCGGGTGGCAAAGTAGCGCGGCCTTTTGCCGAGCAAACGCCATACTACGCCTTGCTGGAGTTCGAAGCCGATAATGAGCAAATGCTGGATACCGCAATGTCCTTATTTGAATCCTGCGTAGAGCAGGGCTGGGTTGTGGACGGCGTAATGAGTCAGAGCGAGCGCCAGGCAGAAAATCTTTGGAAACTGCGTGAATACATCAGTGAAACCATTTCTGAATTTACGCCCTATAAGAACGATATTTCTGTCACCATTTCTCATGTGCCCGATTTTATTGCCGAGGTGGATGCCATTGTGAAGGCGCATTACCCTGATTTTGAGATCGTCTGGTTTGGTCATATTGGCGATGGCAATGTGCATCTTAATATACTTAAACCTGAGGCCTTGGCGAAGGAGGAGTTCTTTAGCCATTGTCAGAAAGTCAGCCAATGGGTGTTTGAAATCGTACAAAAATACGAGGGCAGCATCTCTGCTGAACATGGCGTGGGCTTATTAAAACAACCTTATTTGTCCTATACCCGTAGTGAAGAAGAGATTGCTTATATGAAAGCCATTAAACAGGCTTTTGATCCGAAGGGAATCATGAACCCCGGTAAGGTTTTATAAGCGTCGTGGAGAGTTGGTCTTGAGCTATTCGCATCAATTTATAAAGGGAGAAACCGCTGTCTTGCCTGTGGGGAAGGTCGTGTGTGTGGGGCGAAATTATGCCGAACACGCGAAGGAATTAAACAACCCGGTGCCAGCCTCCCCCTTGTTGTTTATCAAGCCCTCCACCAGCGTAGTGTCCATGGAAGAGGGCATTGTTTTACCTGCCTCGGGTGGGTCTTGTCATTTTGAAACAGAAATATCTGTTTTGATTGGGGATGAAATTTCAAAGCAGCCGGTGGAAAGTATTCAGGCTAAAATAGCAGGTTATGGGCTTGGTTTGGACTTGACCTTGCGTGACGTGCAAAATCAGTTGAAATCCAAGGGCCACCCTTGGGAAATTGCCAAGTCTTTTGACGGCGCCTGCCCATTGTCTGCTTTTGTTGAGGCAGACAAAGTAGGCAACCCTGAACAGCTTGGCTTGTGTGCCAAGGTAAATGGTGAATTGCGTCAAAAGGGATTTGCCCTTGAAATGATAAGCTCTATATTGCCTTTGATCTCTACAATCTCTTATCATTTTACCTTGTTGCCAGGCGATGTGGTGATGACGGGCACACCCGCAGGTGTTGGTCCTTTGCAGGCTAAAGATGTTTTATTTTTACAATTATTACTAAGAGGTGCTGATGATGCCGATAAATGTCTGGCTGAATTTGACGCCTGTGTTGCAAGTTAATGTCGCAGGTTAATGTTGTTGTATGAATAATATTAAAAGTATTGGAGTGGCAACCCGGAATAGTTACCACGATTTATTAATTGCTTTTGTAACGGCTTCCAGTGCCTGGGCTTGTTTGTTCTTGGACACAAACTCCAGCTTATTATTGCAGAATTTTATGGGGGTTTGTGCCTGGGCAGTATTGCTTTTTTTTCTTCTATTTGAAACGCGCCTTGTTCAGGCTCAAATTCTTGTGGCTGTGGCGTTTGCCACAGCTGGGGAATATTTTTCTTCTGTGTATATGGAAGGCTATACCTATCGTTTGAGCAATGTGCCTGCCTTTGTGCCGCCGGGACATGGTTTGGTTTACCTGACAGCAGTGGCTTTGGGGCGTTCACCATTATTCACGCAATATCGCTCATGGGTGCTGTATTTTGCCATCATAAGTGGTTCCATTTGGGCATTATGGGGTGTTTTATATGCACCACAAAAAGATGTTTATGGTGGCTTGTTGTTTCTGATTTTCCTGGTGGTGTTATATTTTGGCCGTTCCACCATGGTTTATCTTGGCGCTTACTACATCACCTCTTATCTTGAGTGGGTGGGTACATTGGTGGGAACTTGGCAGTGGACAGCCATCGACCCTATTTTTGGTTTGACGCAAGGTAACCCTCCCAGTGGCGTGGCCACCTGGTATTGCTTGGTGGATGCTATTGCTCTTTCCTGCGCACCACTTGTATTGAAATGTTTTAATACTGTTTCTCACTGGTCTTTGATCAAAACCTTTGCGGCTTGGGAGGAAAAGTTATTTGAATTTGCCTGTGAGCGAATTCAATCACTTTATAATCTTTTTGTACCTCATGTCCCGATGCTATTTATTCCAGAAAACGGCATTGATTTTGAACGTTTGAAGTCTTTTAAGCGTCCCCAGTAAACTTTATATCAGCAGGACTTAAAATAATGAAAAAAAATGCGTCTTTATCCCTCTTTCTATCTCTGTGTTTTCTATTCTCTTTGCCCGCTTTAGCAGGAAGCTTGAACTTTAAAAAAGACCTTCATTTTGAGGCCAAGGCAGAAGTTTTTATTCAAGAAGGAAAAACCTATCGTTCTCGAAATGAGCTCAATATGGAGCAGGGGCGTTGTGTATTAGAGGCTAAAACTTCAGGCGATCATGTGATTAAGCAAGGAGCATCTCTGCCGGTGACGCAGATTATTTCTCAGATTGAAGTGCAAAAAGTGACGCTAAAACTTGGTGGGGGCGCAGTAAAAGAATACGAGTTGTTTTGTGAAATCCCCGAGTTTCCGAGTCAGGAAAACCTGCGCGCTATTGTATTGAAGAGAATCCATGAGGATAAGGAATGGACGCAACGTTACAATCAAATGGATGATGAGGAGAAGGCTAAGTCTTTGCGGATTTTTATGGGCAGGGCGGCAAATCAGATTCTTGATGAGGAATTTGATTTTATTATGTCGGGTATTGCTTATCTGGAGTTCTAATTGAATTAGTCCTGCCTTCTTCTGGATTTTTCTATACCCAGTCAATGCGATCTAAAATTATTTTCGCGCAACGCAGGTGTTCTGCCAGCTTTAGTTTTCCTGGTGGCAAGGGCTTTTTTTGATCCCAATCTGAAAAAGGGGTTAGATACTTTTCTGCCACCAGTCTTTCCAGGTTGCGGCTAATTTTATCTTCCCCTTTTTTTCGCCTCAGTTCTATCACTCCTACTGCGCATTGGGCACTGAGGGCTTCGTAAAGCATGGATACACTGTCTTGGCTTACCCAGCAGTAACTTGCTTCTGCCAGTTGATCTACAAGCCAATTGGGAGGTGTGTCTCTCCAATCTATGATTTCGAGATTGCTGATTTTTTCTCTCGAATCAATAAAATCTTCTGGAGTGCGGCGTGAGGTGGACAGTTGCCAATGAAACTCCTTCTGGGCGCTGCAAATGCTCTTTATTTGTCGCCATGCATTATCATTATCCCAAATATTGCGTTTATCGGGGCCGCCGATAAGAATAATCCCTTTGTCGGCTTGCTTGCTGCTGATTTTAGCGGGTGCCAGGGCACCTTCGGTGGGGATGATAAATGGGCGTGTTTTTGGCTGGTCGTGTTTCGGTATCAGGGCAAAATCAAAGCATCGGCTGGGCAGACTGGGTTTCATTAATACAACACTGTGGCCGCCATGTTTTTGCCGTGCTCTAATTAGTGGCAGGTGTGTTGTATGCCCTGCTCCAATTAGAAGATGGGGTGTAGAGTTTTTGCTGAGAGAGGTGCAGGTTGCCTGGCTTTGTCGCAGGCGTTGAAATAGAGAGCCGTGCAGCGCAATCGTTTCGACCCTCAGCATAGTGTAGCTTCGTAAACCTTGAATAAGCCCCTGGCTTTGTTTTTCATGGCCGGGTTTTCCATCGGTAAAGAGCCAGATAATCAACGGTGTATTGGGCATAGGTTGGGGGCTGTTATTGTTTAAGGGTGGAGCGTATTCTAACAGTTAAACTTAGAAGCCGCAGTTGGCCGGCTTAGACTGGAAGTTTACACTGCTATAGTCCGTTATTTTAAAAATAGAGTCTTACCTGTTGGGTGAGCTTGCCTCGCAAAGTGTACTATTGAGCTTAATAAGGGCGTTCTTAAGCGAGTCCCGCTCTGGTTTCTAGGTTAAGTTTTTATAAGGTGTCGTTAAGCATGAAGGCAGTGGTTCAGCGTGTTCAGCACGCATCGGTGGAAGTGGGCGGGCAAATTGTTGGTGAAATAGGCCGGGGTTTACTGGTGTTGCTGGGCGTGGCGAAAAATGATAATCAAACAGTGGCGGATAAACTGCTCAATAAAGTGTTGGACTACCGTATATTCCCCGATGCGGACGATAAAATGAATCTTAGCCTGAAAAATATTGGTGGAGAGCTGTTGGTGGTGTCCCAGTTTACGCTGGTGGCCGATACCAATAAGGGCTTACGTCCAAGCTTTAGCGCTGCCGCGTCACCGGAATTGGGGCGCGAATTATATGAGTACTGGGTCAAAGAGGCGGAAAAAAGTATAAAGAATGTCGCGACAGGGCAGTTTGGCAGTGATATGCAGGTTTCTCTGCAGAATGATGGGCCGGTGACGTTTATTTTGGAGGCTTGAGTAGGGGTTTAAATAAGACAGGCCGCCCCGAAACAAAAGATATTTTTTCGGGGCAGCCTGTTCCAGAAATAAATAATTAGAATGCGTAAACGAGTGTCACGGCCGTTTCAGTATCCGTTTCTTCCGTTCCCTCTGGTACTTCTGAGGTATTCTTTATGGTCAACGAGGCCTTCATCGCCAAGCTGCCGTTAATCTGTGCCTTTACTGAGGTAATAGACTTGGTGATGGTGATGTCTTCACCGATTTCAGAAACGAGTGATTGTTGGAAATTAGAGGTTTTGCTGAGCGCGAGAAAATATTTGCCGCCAACACGAATCATGGCCTCATCGACAGAGTCGCCACTATCCAGTTCGTTAATACGATAACCAGGGCCGATTTCCACATCTAGTGTCTGGTCATCACTGTTAATCAGGCGGCGGCCATAACCAGCAGCGAGGCTGACTTGATAATCGAAGCCACTAAAGCGGTCATCGTCGTAGGTGCCAACCAGAAATGCTGAATCAAATTCGTTGAATTTATAGCTGGTCTTACCTGAAAGGATATATTTTTCGGCTGACCTGATGTCATCTGCAGAGGCATTAAGGGCTTCCGCATGAATGTTGTGACGCCAGCTTTCTTGTTCGTCATTCAGATCCATTTTAGCGCTGATGTTTTGAGTTTCGGTATTACCATCGGTGATGACCATCCCTAACTCAGCCTCTCCTTTCCACCCGAGTGGGGCGGCTAAGGAAGTAAGAGGGTATGTGGCAATTAATAAGCCGCAGATCAGTGATTTTTTCATAGTGAGCTCCATGGTAGAAGATTAGAATCGCTTTAAAGTGCGCTGGCGATGCCTATAGTGGGTGTGATTCGTGGGGCATTTTACGGTGCTTTCACAATCAAGTTAAGCATCAGGGATTAAAAAGTTGTAAAGTGGCCCAGAATGCCTGGAAGAAAAGTGCAGTATAAAGTTATCGATCGCTGTCTTGGAAGATGATCTCGCGTAGGCTGAGTTGATTCCTTGCTGGTTTGAAGGAGCTGTCGGATATGAGTGATTTAGAGGTTCTGCAGTATCCAAGAAATGAACTAAAGCTGGATACGCAGGTCATTTATGACTCAAAGAGATAGCGAAGCTTCATTAACTCTTTGAAGTGGTCGAAGAGGCGGTATTGGAAGTAGATGCTATGGTGAAAAAGAGAGGAATAAAACCCTTGAATGAGCGTAAAAAAACTCTATTGCCGGGGTTATTCTATAACCCCAAAAATTATCGAACCATTCTGGGACTTGAATCCGCCAGATAATATCCATAGCTTGGAAAGGTGGATGAATGAGAATGATTTTTCTATTTATCAATATGTGAAGTGTGGCGTTATTCTGATTTCCGAAAAAGACACAATTCTTGATCGAGCGTCTATGTTGGCGAGTGGCCAGCAAGTAGGCGACAAATAAGTGTTATTGAAACAAAAGGCACTAGCCACTTTGTGAGTCTGGATGACCCTTATGCGGTTCCCGTTCTCAGTAGAAATAAGAATATAAAATTAAAGCGGATTGCTTAGCGGTTATTTTTTAGCGCTATAGGGTGCAACTCTCTTGGATTGCATAGGCTTAAGCATCGCTATGATTATGGAGTAATTCTTTTACTCTCCCTAGCAATGCTCGTATTTTTATAGGTTTTGTTAATTGCTTTGAATGAAGCTGGTGGTTGCTGTCGTCTATTTTATGTTCATCATCAAACCCACTCATTAACTGAATAATGATTTTTGGGTTATATTGTTGAATGTTTTTTGCAAGTTGGTAACCATTGGTTTTGGGCATGATGATGTCGCTAAGAACCAAATCTATTTTTTGGCTTTTGACAATTTTCATTGCATCTTCTGCGTTTTCTGCACAATAGGTCTGATACCCTTGTTTGCTTAATACTTCATTGATGAGTTCAAGCAATGCTATTTCATCGTCTACGATTAAAATAGCTGCGTTGCCTGACAGGGTTTCATTGGATTTAAGCGAGTTTTCTTCTTTTTTGTTGGTGTTGCTTGATTGCGCTACGGGAAAATAAAGTGAAAAGCGGGAGCCATAGTTTGGCTCAGAATAAACTTTAATTGCACCGAAGCTTCTCTCCATAAAACCATAAACCTGGCTCAGGCCCAGACCCGTTCCCCTTTCTCCCTTGGTGGAGAAAAAAGGATCAAAGATTTTATTTTGCATTTCTTTGTCCATACCAATTCCGGTATCGGCAATGCTGAGTACGATATAGTCGCCACTTGTAAGGCGGAGTGCTCCGGCATCCTGGCTAAGCAGCTCTTGAGAGCGTGTTTTGATGCTAATACGTCCTCCATCGGGCATGGCATGCATGGCATTAATGCATATATTCAAAATGGCATCTTCCAACTCACCTAAATTAACATTGATCGCTTTTATATTTTCATCCAGTTCCAACTTTAGCTGAATGCGAGCAGTAAGGGTTTTTTCAAGCATTCCTTGCTGGGATATGAGCAGCTGGTTAACATTGATAGGTTCTGATTGAGAGGGTTTTTGCCGAGAATAAGAGAGCAGCTTTTGGGTGAGCATTGCGCCACGTTCTGCGGCGTGTTGTACCTGTTGCAGAAAATTCTTTTGTTCGGGGTTTTCAGAGAGGGTTGGCTCTAACAGTTCACAATAGCCAAGAATAACACCGAGCATGTTGTTGTAGTCATGCGCAATGCCGCCGGTTAGTTTCCCCAGGGCATCCATTTTCTGGCTGCGTTGTAGCATTTCTTGCTGGAGCTTCCTATCTGTCAGGTCTTGGCCTGAGCCGACAAAACGCCGTTGACCATCGGACGTTTGCGGTAGCTCTACCACGGTCAGGTGAAAGGGAAACACTTCACCATTTTTTCTTTTTGCGTTGACTTCTCTTCCTGTGCCGATAATTACGGGGAGTGATGTTTTGTAATAATTATCTAAATAGCGATCATGCTGCTGGGCATGCTTCTCTTCCACCAGCAGGCTTACATTTTTGCCAATAATTTCTTTCTCGCTGTAACCAAACATTGTTCTACCCGCGGCGTTAAAGTGTCGGACGATGCCTGATTGGTCAATAATGATCACCGCGTCGGCGAGATTATCTAAGGTGAGTGCTTGTAAGGCTTGTTCCTCCTTGAGTTTTTCTTCCGCCAATTTACGACTGGAAATATCTCTGCCTTCCCACACTAGCAGGTTGATAGCTCCCTGTTCATCCCTGATAGGGTGCAAGCCAAATTCGATCCAAATCGGCCCATCAAGGGTTTGCATTTTCATGTCTTGATTAATCTGTAAACCTTTTGCAGCAGAAAGGCAGGCGTCTTTGACTTGTTGCTGAATGTGTTTGTCGTAATTAAACCAGAAGCTATTCCACAGACGTTGATTCAGAACGTGTTGAGTGTTCAGTCCGCACAGGCTGAGCGGTTTTTTGTTTACAAAGGTGATAGCGCCTTCAGGGCTGAGTGTGGCGACCATGCTGTGCATGTCCCCCATAACCTGTTGTAACCTATTGTGGCTTTCAGCAATTTCTTTGCGTAAGCGATAAGCTTCGGTTACGTCATTAAATACCAGTATCATTCCCAGGATGTTGTCGTCTCCGTTGTGTATGGGGGCGGCAGAGTCGGCGATTTGGTATTCCTGTCCATCCTTGGCAATAAGGGTTGTATGGTTGCTGAGGTAAACGATTTCACCGGTAGACAGTACCTTGTCCACGGGGTTTAACATGGGTTCACGGGTGGTGGCATCGACGATATTGAAAATTTCACGAACGGGTTTGCCTTTTGCTTCGGTAATGGGCCATCCGGTGAGCTTTTCCGCAATGGGGTTCAGGCGGGAAATATTTCCGGATGAGTCGGTGACGATGACACCATCGCCAATGCTATTTAAGGTGATGGCGAGGTTTTGCTCTCGCTGTATCAGGGTGTCTTGGCTTTCCTGGAGGCTGCTAATTAGTTGGCTGTTATCCAGGGCGATAGCGGCTTCGGCAGTGAGAGCCTGAAGTAGCAGTACCTGCTCATCACTGAATACGCCGGGGATAAGGGCATTTTCAAGATATATCAGGCCGAGGGTGCGCTCCTGGGCAATCAGGGGCAGAGTAAGCACGGATTTAAGTTGATAATGTTGAACCGCCCGGCTATGACAGAAGTCTCCCTCGTGGGCAGCATTCTTAAGTACCACTGGGGACTTGCTGCGCAGGGTGTAGCGGGCAATTTCAACGCATAGGTTTTCCGCTGTATTTATTTCTTGGTTTACGCGTGTGGTTTCAAGGCTTGCATTTTTTCGCCCACGCACGCGAACGGTGAGCTTGTTATCTTCGTGGGTGATTAGGTAAGCATTTTTGGCCCCGATGCGGGCCATAATGGAGGATAATATTTTAAGCAGGAGGGAGTCGTAATCACGCTCCTTCATGATATTTTGCGTGGCTTCAATGAGGAAGGTACTATCCAGAATTTTATCTGATGATTCCTCCGAGGGTATGCTTTGAAGCCTTGTTCGGTTTATGGCTATGGGTGGTGTTAGCTGAAAACGCTGGTTTAACACGTTTACAAAAAGATCTGCGTGACATTGCTTGTAAAGGGAAATAGCCTGGTTTAGATATAATTTACTGCTATGGTGTTTGTGTGAATCGAGAACCGTGCCGAGGCGTTGATAAATGTACGCTTCGTGGAAATGCTCACCAGACTCATGGTGGAGGTCTATTGCGTTCCAATACACTTCGCGTAATTCATTCAAATTATTGGTGCGGAGCGCGGTGGCCTCTGCCCTCATCAGGGCTAGATAGGGTTTCATAATCGGCCCATATTTTGCCCATGAGCTGACTTGTTCTAATTGTGCTTCGGCATCAGGATTGTTTCCCGTTTGCAGGCCGCTAAGGTAGCGGTATACCACCCATAGCCGTTCGATCAGTGTTCCAGGCAGCGCTTCTAAAAATGCCTGGGCACTTATTAGGTCGGCCTCCGCCTCTTCATAGTGGCCGCCATAATAGGACAGCATGGCGCGATAGGTGTAGAAATTGCCCAAGGCCGCAAAGTGTTGTCCTTCTTGCCATTGAAGCACCTTTTTAGTCGCTATCTGGTGGTGCTGGTCGGACAGGGGTTCTCCCCACAAGGGGGCTAGCGCCAGTTTGATTGCATGGCATATCTCCAAAGGCAGGGAAATGTTGTATCTTTCACAATATTCCAAACCCTCATTGATTTGATGCTTCAACTCTTCAATATCTGCGCCCTTAGTTAGCTGATACCAAACAAGAGGCATGTAGGACAGACCGGTATAACTGAGTTCGCCGGCACGCAATCCATGCTGGATAGTGGTATGGCATAGCTTCTGAAGCTCGCTGAGTGAGCGTGTATGGTGCATGGTTAACCAGAGCCCCGTGGTCATCCCGCGAATAGAGCTAAAGTTATAGGGGGCTTCTTTTGCTTCTTCAAGAAACTGGGTTTCGTAGCAGTGAGACAGCGCATACTCTTGCTGAAAATGAAAATAAGTGCCCACTACGCCGAGTGGGTGACTGCTGGAGTCGCTTTTACCATATCGCAGCGCAAGTTTCAGGGCGCGCATACTAGCGAGGAAAAATAAACTCACCTGCCCAGAAAGATAGAACGTGGCAAGAAGCTCAGTGTATAAATCAAGCTCGATTAATATTTTTCGGTCTGTGGCGGCCTGCAGTTTGCGATATTCTGCTATGCATTCTATGCGTTGTAATGTTTTAACGTGATTGGCTGTCTCCATTGCTATTGCTTCTTCATTATCAGGCAGCGGGTGTCCTAGTAAAAGGCAGCACTTTTTTCCAAGCATTATGCTTTCTTCCACTTGACCGAGTGAGGCGATGGCAATTGTTTGCTCAAGTAAGCAGTCTGCCCGGTCTAAATCATTTTGCGCCTGTTTTAATGCGATATTAATGATGTCATTTGCATTTTCTTGTTCTCCGATGAGAAGCGCTGCGCGGGCACGGTTTTTATATAGACGGAGCATAAAGTCGTAACGCTTGAGCCAGTCGTCCATGTTGCAAAGGCCTGCACTTTCGGAAAAATAGTAGTTCGCTGCGCTATGTGCCAGAGCATACAGAGCGGCCTCGCCGGCTAAAGAGTTGAAGTATGCTTCTTCAACTCTTTTGTCTTCACTCTGAACTCTTTCCCTACTCTTTTTTAAGTGCCCAGCAATGGCGTAAAGTAATTTCCCTTGTTCATGAACGTGTTCCGAGTCTTTGTTTTCACCGAGTTGATGGATAAGTAACTGCGAGATTTTTTTGTGAATTTTTTTTTCTTCATGGGGACTGAGTAACTTTGCTGCAGCCATCTGAAGTTGATCGTGAAAGAAATACAGCTCAGACTTATCTTTTAATAGGAAGCGTTGGGAGAAAGCGTCGGCAAGCTGCTGCAATAATTCACTGAGGCTTGTTTCAAGAAGTTCCGCCAAATCCGTGGCTTTAAATCGCGCCCCCAGCAGGGCCGCATGGGCTAATAGGTTTTGGGCTTTGGGGGGCAGAAGGGACAGTTTTTCTGTAAATAAGGCCAAGGCGCTGTCGGGCAGTTCCAGCTGTGCCAAATCTATGTCTTTCCAGTGCCATAGGCCATCATCGCCGTAATGAATTCCGTCTCTCTGGTGAAGCCAGCGCAAGCTTTCACTCACTAGAAGCGGGTTACCGCCGGAGGTAGTGTAGATGGCGTCGGTGATGCCAGTAGTGTCTGAGGGTTCGCTATTGAGCATATAGGCCGTTATTTCGTTGACGGCCACTTTGTCTAGCTCTGGCAACTCAAAGTCCAGAAAGGCTGTTTGGTTTTTGGTTAATAACTTTTTCGTGAGCTGGATACGGTGACGGGCATTCACTTCATTACTGCGAAAGGCCAGGATAAGCAGAATATAGGGGTGCTCTTCTGGGTTGGAAACGATTAATTCCAGCAGGTCGAGGGTTGCATCATCACACCATTGCAGGTCGTCCACACATAAAACGAGCGGATGTTTTTTTTGCGCGAGGCAGCTGAGGAAGCGACAAAATAGGTTATTAAAGCGATTGCGCGCCTCGGTTGGAGGCAGTGGCGTAACATCGGGTTGAGGGCCAAGCAGCAATAGCAGCTCAGGGATCACGGCTGTGAGTAATTGGCCGTTTATTCCAAGAACATCCAGAATCTCGCTTCTCCAGGTTTCGAGTTGCTCGGTGGTTTCGGTGAGCATTTGGCGAACCAGTGTTCCAATGGCCTGGGTAAGGGTGTCATAAGGTTGGTGCTGTGAAAACTGGTTGTATTTGCCCCTTGCAAACAGTCCACGTTGCATCAGTATGGGGGCTTCCAGTTCTTGTACCAAGCGTGACTTTCCTATGCCCGTGAGGCCAGAAATATAGGCGACACCAAGCTGGCCATTGCACACCTGCTGATAGAGGTCGAGCAACTGTTGCTTCTCATGCTGGCGTCCCACCAAGATGGAAAGTGGCGCAATTTCCTGGCTGAAATCGTGCCTTTTTAAGGGAAACGCGGATGTGTCATTCAGGGATAGTCTGTCTTGGCAGGTAAGCAGGTCTTTTTTTATCCCTGTGGCGCTCTGGTAACGTTTCTCGGTTTGTTTTTCCAGTAGGGTGGTAATGATATTGCTGAGGGATGCAGGGCATTCGGGCTGACGTTTATCGAGGGCCAGGGGTATTTCAGCCAGGTGAGAGTGGGCAATCTCCAGTGCTTGATCTGAAATAAAGGGTGGCCGCCCGGCGATACAGCGATAAAGCACGCAGCCGAGGGAGTAAAAGTCGCTTCTGTGGTCTATTTCGATATGTATACGGCTGCATTGTTCTGGTGACTGGTAGGGTAGGGATCCTCTGCAGTGATCGGGATCGTTGGGTTGGTGAGTCAGTTGTTTGGGTGTGCGCGTTTCTATGTCATCAAGAAGGGCAAGGGCGCCGGAGGCTTGTGAGTAAAGGATGTTGTTAGGCTTGATACCCTTATGCACCCAAGTTTTCGCATGTCGGTTTTCCAGCTGTTCGCACAGGGAGATGCCAAGCTGGAGAGTTTGCTCAGGGCTAAGCGTTCCCTCACTTTCAAGGTATTCGCCCAATGTTGGTAGTTCTTGGAAGGGTTGCTTAAGAATGACAGTGTTGGTGTCTTCAATCAGCTCTGGGAGCTGAAGCCCTTTAATGTCTAGCTGTTCGAGGTATGAAAGCTGTTGGCGGAGGTGTTCGAGCAGTGTGGCATCAAAAAACTGGGGTTTAATAACTTTAAAGCGATAGAGGGTCTTTTCGTCCGAAGGGAGGTAGGCAGTATATATATCGGCGTTAAGGCTTGAACCCAGTTTTTTCTTGAAGATGAAATCCATTTTGTTTCTTCTCGAATATTTTCTTTAAGTTATCCGAGAGTGAGCCGACAGTACAAGTGAAAAAGTGCCAAAATGTGCGCGTTGAAACACTCCTGAGACTGTCTGATTATTATCTTATTGTGGGGTAAACAGATTTAGGGAGTGCTTTCCTGGCTGCTTTTAGCTCCAATTCGACTTTCTGTGCCAGTGACGAGTTTTTTAATATTTTCGTGGTGCCTGAAAATCAAAAATACACTCATGGCCAGGATGGGATAGAAAATTTGCTCCATGTATAAGTGGACAATCAAAGGTGCCAGTGCCCAGCTAATCAGTGCTGACAATGACGATATTCGACTTAGTACCGCTACGATAAGCCAAATTAACATAACTGCCAGGCCAATCGGCCAAGCGAGTGTTGTAATAACGCCCAGTGCGGTGGCAACCCCTTTCCCACCTTCAAAATTAAAAAAAATAGGGAATAGATGACCAAGAAAAGCGCAGAAACCCATCATGGCAAGGATGTAGTCATCTTTTAATAACCACCTGCCTATCAGTACAGGAATAACGCCTTTAGCAATATCGCCAGCCAAGGTAAGCAGTGCGGGCACCTTGCCAGCTATGCGTAATACATTGGTGGTGCCGGGGTTATTCGAGCCTTCGCTACGAGGGTCTGGATAAGCAAACACCCGGCATACCAGAATTGCGGTAGAGACAGAGCCCACCAAATAAGCGAAAATGCACAGCCCAATAGATGAAAGAGTTAAAGGGAGTTCCACATTGATTCCTCAAGAAAATAGGGGTGAATTAAGCGGGCTAGAGTACCCTATTCATCGTCGCGAACACAATTCGGGCGCTGTGGGTCAATCGTTGTAAGGAAGAAGGGGTTGTATGGATATTGTTTATATTCGAGAGTTACAAGTGCAAACCGTTATCGGTATTTTTGACTGGGAACGCGAGATCAAACAGGTGGTGAGCATTGATCTGGAATTGGCTTGCGATATTCGTCGCGCAGCGCAGAGTGATGCCATCGAAGATGCTCTGGATTACAAAGCGGTGTCCAAGCGGATTATTGCTTATGTCGAAAAAAGCGAATTTCAGTTAGTGGAAACCTTGGCGGAACGTATTGCTGACATTGTTCTGAATGAGTTTAGTGTGCCCTGGGTGAGGCTTCGTTTGGGTAAGCCTGGCGCCGTTAAAGGTTCAAGAGATGTTGGGGTGGAAATTGAGCGGGGTTGTCGTGAAGGGGATTGTCGTAAACAAGGGGAGCCTTCTTAATGGCAGAGGTCTTTCTTAGCCTGGGAAGCAATATTCACCGGGAGCGTTATATCACCGCCGCTTTGGATGGTTTGGCCGAAAGGTTCGGTGATATAAGGTGCTCCTCTGTTTATGAAAGTGAAGCCGTGGGTTTTGACGGTGATCACTTTTATAATCTCGTTGTGGCGATTAAAACTTACTTGTCGGTGGGCGCGCTTTCGAAAACCTTGCGACAGTTGGAAGAAGAGAATGACAGGAATAGGGAAGCATCACGTTTTAGTGCACGAACCCTGGATGTGGATATTCTGAGTTATGATCAAAGCAAAGGCGTGGTGGATGGTATTCTCTTGCCTCGAGAAGAGATTCTTCAAAATGCTTTTGTGTTAAAGCCTTTAGCAGAGTTGGCGCCAGATCACTGCCATCTACTAGAGGGTAAAACTTATGCGGCACTTTGGCAGAACTTCGATCAGAGCTCGCAGCGCCTTTGGCGTGTGCCGTTTGTATGGCGGGGGCGCAACTTAGGCACCTCAGCGAGTTAGTCTGCCCCCATCTACCGCGATAATTTGCCCGCTGATAAAGGGTGCGTCTTGGGCGAGAAAAGCAACAGTCTTGGCTATATCTCTTGGTTGCCCTCGGCGTTCCAGGCAGGTGCGCTGAATAATTTCTTGCTGAAGTTGGCTCTGTTTACTGCCGTTCTGCGTATCAGTTTCCGGCCAAAGAATGGCGCCGGGTGAAACACCATTTACACGAATATCTGGCCCTAGTTCCAGCGCGAGGGACTGGGTCATTGCCACTAGGCCTGCTTTAGCAATACAGTAAATGGGGTGGTTCTTCAGCGGGTGTTGGGCATAAATATCGATAATATTTACAATGCAGCCCTGTTGTTTTTGCAAAGCAGGCACGAGTTTTTGTGATAGAAAAAAAGCCCCTTTCAGGTTGCTGGACATCAACTCTTCCCAGTCGGCTTCTTGGGCCTGTAGAACGGGGGTGGGGTAAAAGCTGGACGCGTTATTCACTAGTAGATTGAGCTTTCCCCAAGCTTGTGTCGCGTTATGAGCGAGACCTTCAATATCCTTCAGGTCATTGAGTGTCGCCTTATGGAGCACGCAGGACTTGGGGCGCTGGGCGTTGAGTGACTCCGACAGTTGGCGCGCTTCTTTTTCCGCATGGAGATAGTGCAGAATAATATTAAAACCGCGCTGGTGCAGGGTGGCGCATATTTCAGCGCCGATACGCTTTGCGCCGCCGGTGACTAGTGCGACCGGATGGTCATTCTGTTGCGTCATGATTATTGTCTCGCATATTTTTTACAGCACCTACACGTTGCTGGTGAATGGCATCACCGAGTTTCTTGCCGCTGTAGCCGGCATTTATTAGCGCTTGCGTATCTATTTGATTACTCGCAGTCAGCGCATCGACAAAGTACTGGGCCTGGGGGTAGGGCCTTTCTTCAAAACCTCTTCGGCCCCGGGCATCGGCTTCGCAAGCAATGAGAAATTTATCCAGGTTTTCGCGCTGCCGGTAGGCATTGAGGTTTTCCAGTGTTTTAACCAGCGTGGCAGGTTTTAGGCTTAATGCACGGTGGCAGTGGGTATGATAACGGGCAACTTGCTTGGCAAGCTTGCTATAGTTTTTTGGTACCCGCAAGCGCTGGGCGAGCGTCTCAATTAAAGCGACACTGCGCTCTTCATGGCCAATATGCTGAGGCCAATCTTGTGGTGGTGTATTTCCTTTTCCCAGGTCGTGGGTGAGCACGGCGAAGCGAATAATGGGGCAGTTGCTGAGTTGAGCTGCTTGAGTGAGGCTCATTAAAGTATGAAGGCCGGTATCTATTTCAGGATGATGGGCTTCCGGTTGTGGAACGCCAAAAAGGCAGTCTATCTCGGGGAAAAGTTTTTCCAATGCGCCGCAGCTTCGCAACACTTCAAAAAAACGGGCGGGGTTTTTAGTGCACAGCGCGCGTTGGGTTTCGCTCCACACCCGTTCAGCAGAGAGATACTGTAGTTCGTCATCGGTCGTCATTTGCTTCATCAGCACCATTGTCTCATCGGCGATATGAAAGCCCAAATGGCTAAAGCGCGCAGCAAAACGGGATACACGTAGAATGCGGAGGGGGTCTTCTCGGAATGCAGGTGAGACATGGCGTAAGGTTCGCGTTTGCAGATCCTGCTGGCCATGGTAAGGGTCGATAATATTGCCTTGTTCATCCTGAGCAATGGCATTGATGCTTAAATCGCGCCTTAAAAGGTCTTCCTCAAGGCTGACCTCGGCAGAGCTAAAGCATTCAAAGCCCGTATAACCCTTGCCTGACTTACGCTCGGTGCGGGCAAGGGCGTATTCTTCTTTCGTTTTGGGGTGGAGAAAAACGGGAAAATCCCGACCCACAGCCACAAAGTGTTGCGCCAGCATTTCTTCCGGACTTGCGCCCACCACAACCCAGTCACGGTCTTTGACAGGCAGCTTGAGAAGGTGGTCACGTACAGCGCCACCCACCAGATAGATTTTCATGTATTTTGTTCTCTGGCTTGAAGGAGAAACCCTCAGTATATGGGCTTATGGTGTTCTGAGAAACTTTCCATGCTTTAGAAAGTGTTGAATTTGTTCAATCACATACGCGTCACTCATGATAAACGTGTGCCCGTTCTCAACCACCAGGTAGTCGCGCATTTCGGCAAGTTTGGCACTTTCTGTTGAAACTTTGCCGTCATCGGGGCCGGGTATTCTGTTTGAAAACCAGGGTTCAAAAGAGTTGCTTCCGGTGATGATGCCGATAACCGCCTGGATTGGTTTGAGTTTACTGGGGATGCTGCTTTGGTCTGTACCGATTTGCTGTCCGGCAGGCCCTAAAAAATATTGAAAGAGCTTATTATCTTTTAAATAATCCACCACTTCACTGCCTTGATTGGGTGGGCTTAACATGACGATATGACCAAGTTCTCTGGGGTGCTGGTTTTGAAGGTAGTAACGCAGCAGGATGCCACCCAGTGAATGACTCACAAAATGAATACGCTTGCTGCCTAAAGACCGGCAGTATTGTAAGGCCTTGGTGATGGTGGTATTTGCGAGTTGCTCAATGGTTTTTTGGGTGGAGGGATAACTTTCATTCCAAACCTGATATCCCTCCTGAGCAAGGGCCTTTTGTACGGGGCGCATGGCCAGTTTTGTTCTGCCTAAACCATGAAGGAGGATAACGCATTCTTGTTTAGCGCTGGTTTGATTGCTTTGGGAGGCAGTTGATTCAGCAGACAGTGTTAAGCTGATTAAAAAAAACAAAAACATGCCGGGTTTAAGTATCTGGGGCATCTTGCTGGCTACTTTATTGGGGAGTATCAGGCTTACCCCTTGGTATTATTTTTTTGTCGATAAGCCGAGTTTTCCAGCAATGCGGGATATTTTGCTTGTCGGTTTTAAGCTACTTGAATTTTCGTCTGTTGTTTTAATTTTGCGCTGTACTTTTATGATCGGTTGGGCTTTTTCTTTTTCGTCTGGCCATTCTTCCTGACGATTTGTTTCGCGGTAATGATCGTTATAGGAATTTTTAGCCTGATCGGCTTTATAGTGATTATAACTTGGTGTTCTTGTCTGGCTATTTTGGGAAGAGTTTCCCACTGCTTGTTTTGGTTTATGTTTTTTCTGGGGAAGAGCTTGCGTTGAAGCAGGTTTTATATCGTTATTTTGTCCGTTGCTTTCCGTTCCGCTTTGGGTGCGACGCGTATTGGATCGCATAAAACCACTGTATTCGTTTTGTTGCGCGGTTTTTTGTGATGGGTTGTTTCCCTTCTGGGGACGCCCGTGTCGGCCTTTTTTATTTTGCTTCGGTGTCGTCTTTGGTTCTAATCCAGGAATTACTCCGCGGAGAAGAGTTTTGTCCACAAGGCGTTCAAGCAGATTGAGTTTTTTATTCTCGGACTTTCCAACCAGGGAAATAATCGCTGGGTGTCTTGTTTTTTTACTGAGATAGTTTTGTCTTGAAAAGTAACATTCTGGGCTGGGTGGGAAATGAAAGTTAATAATATGACTGGCACGGCAGTTATCCAGTGTTCGAATGTTGTTATTCGTACCGATAAAAATTTGTGGAAGGTACTTCCTCTCATTTGCCGAGATATCTGCATCTATTTCCAGTTTGTCGCCGTCGAGCAACAAGGTATTAGGCAGGCCATTTTTCTGCAAATAAGCAGAGAGATTTCTGGCGCAGCTCGTGGTATTGCTAATAACGAAGGCTGTGCCGACTTCTCCATCACGTACTAGGAAGTCTAGAAGCGCTTTTTTGTGCTTGAAATTGTCTGCAATATACACTCGTTCACTGATAAATCGCTCTTCTTTATTTTCTACTTTTGCGGTAAATCGAAAAGGATTGTTTTGAAATAAACGGGAAATTTCGTCGAGGTCAACTTCCTGGTTGCTGGAGGCGAGTATGATTGACTGGTGTTCGCTAGGCAGTGCTCGTTGAATGCGATCCATTTCATGCCAATATCCCGCGTCTAACACTTGGTCCGCGCTTGCGTAAATAATGGACTTTATGCCATCAGTAGAAACCGTTTTTTCTTTAATGCTGTCTGCGATATTCTCGGGTGTGGTGACTAAAATGTCTACATGCAAGGCGGGAGCATCTTCAATAAAACGGTAGGGGTTTTGGCACAGCACAACGCTGGGAGGAGCGGGAATGAATCGGCATATTTCTTTAATGGTGCGAATAATATGGTGTGCCTGCTCTCGAGTTGGCGTGAGAATGATCACGCTTGGTGTGTTGAGTTGAGAGGCCTCGCTATCGCGGGTCAGCATGATTTGGTTTAAGGCGCAGATCAGGCTGGTGGTGGTTTTGCCTGATCCAATCGGCGCGCTTATGTAAAGATCCTCATTGTTCATATAATGAGGAATCATGGTTTCATTAAGCGGTGTGCAGAGCCGGTAGCCAGCGCTATCAATGGCTGTGCAGACGGTATTATGAAATGAGAATTTCTTAAAGGACAATCTAGAACCTCAACGAGTGGGCTGTGAATAGTTATAGTTTAGCAATAGTAGGCTGCCTTCCTGGCAATATTTGGTCGCCCCCTTCTTCTAGCTAAAAACTAAAAATAAGAGCCTTTGAGTCTCGTTCTTTTGGGAGAGATAAGCCTCTTAGAAGGCGACCAAGTTATAGTAACAGGGCTGTTACTGGCGAAATTGGCAAAAATGCACACGAATGGCATTATACTGGAGGCTGTGATTAAGCGCCAGTGGTGCGCAATTTCTTAATAAGTTGTGTCAGGCCGGGGCTTCTTGTGGGTGAGCGAGGCGGCCTAAAGGGGTAGTGGTCTAACGGAGTAACTCTTCTGGGGGTTGGCTGCAATCCAGTGGCTCCCCTAGTAGCTCTTCAAGAGCGGGGATTAGAAAAGAGTCATCCTCACAGGCGAAACTGATGGCGGTGCCGCTCGATCCCGCACGACCGGTGCGGCCAATTCGATGAATGTAGTCCTCTGGATCTTCTGGCAAAGAAAAGTTGATGACGTGGCTGATGTTGTCAACATGGATTCCCCGGCCCGCTACATCGGTGGCGACCAATATAGGCACCTTTCCACTGCGGAAGTTTTCCAATGTTTTCAGGCGAAGGTTTTGTGCCACTTCTCCAGATAGCATGGCGCATTGAATGCCTTTTCTTTTAAGAAACTCGGTAAGGCGTCGCGTCTCATCGCGCCTGTTCGCGAAGATAATAGCCTGTGTAAGCTCTTTTTGCTGGAGGAGATTGAGCAGGACTTTGTATTTATCTTTGGCGGTGACCAGGTACAGTTTCTGGTCGACATTTTTCGTGGCTACCTGCTCTGGTGCAACGGCCACCTTCATGGGGTTCAGGGTCCAGCCTTCAGCCAGTTTTAGCACTTCGCTAGGAAAGGTGGCGCTGAATAAAAGTGTTTGTCGGCTTTCTTTTGGAGGGGTAGCGCGCACGATATTCGTTACCTGGGGAATAAAGCCCATATCGAGCATTCTGTCTGCTTCGTCAAGCACGAGCACTTCGAGTTGATCAAGAAAAAGTGCCTTCTGGGATAAGAAGTCTAACAAGCGACCGGGCGTGGCGATAACGATATCAATCACCTGGTCCTGAATCAGTTTGCGCTGTTTTTCGTAGTCTATTCCCCCTATCAGGGTCGCAGTTTTCAGGGGGGTGTGCTTGCACAAGTCCTTGGCATCTTGTGCGATTTGCAGGGCTAGTTCGCGTGTTGGAGCAATGATGGCTGCGCGGGGTTCGCTGGCGTAGCGCTCTTCATCGGAGCGGTGGTTGAGCAGGGTGTTGATAATTGTAATTAAAAACGCTGCAGTTTTGCCGGTGCCGGTTTGTGAATGGCCAATCGCATCTTGCCGTAAAAGCGTATGGGGCAGGGTTTTGGCCTGGATAGGTGTGCAGTAAAAAAAGCCTAGGTCGTAGATGCCGTGTAAAAGAGTTTCGTCTAACCCGAGGTCTATAAAGCGGGTGCTATCGTCTTTAATCGGGGCATCTTGCATCTCTTTAAGCCAAGCGTCACTTTTGGGTGGCTTGGTTTTTTTCGTCTGAGGTTGGGAGGTTTTATTTCGATTTGGAGGCGTTGCCTCCGAGCTTCGGGCTTGTTTTGAAGCGAGTTTGTCTTCGGGTTTGGGAACGGGTTTGACGGAAGCCTTTTTGCGAGAGACCAGTTTGCTGAAAAGATGCTTCAACTTTTACCCTTTAATTAATGAATAAATAAACCGTGTGATAATTGGTATCTAGTGCTTGGCATACAGCCATTAGTAAACCCAAAAGTGGTTTAAGTCTACTTGATTTTAAACAGTATTGCACTGCCCAGTCCTCATCCGTCTTTGTCTAATGGCAGCCTTTATTTTACGTCCAATAAAAACTTCTCGCGGCCTAGGTCTATGGGCTGCGTTGACTTGCTATACTCAGGCTAAACTGAGCGTAGGTTTATGGAGGGTTTTGTATCCGAGTCACTTTCTCTCCATCTACGTCGGCCAAAGTGCCTAAAATAAATAAAACCTCTTGGTGGTATAAAAAACTTGCTAACGCAAGCTTATTCCATGGTCTTCTTCATAATGAGGCAGCCCTTAGAGGGCTGGGTTTGGATAGAGAATAGGACGACACCCTTGGATAAAACCCCGCTGCTTAACAACGACCGTACACCTGAAGAAAACGCGAACCTTTCTAAAAAAACGCCAGCAGTCACTGTAAGGGCTTCTTTGGCAGCGCGTTTGCTACGCATCGCTTTTACTCTCTACTTTTCTGTAGCGGTAGCGGTAACCTTGGTTCAGCTTGCTCTGGAATACGAGCATGAAAAAGAGCGGCTTGGTGCTGAGGTACTGCATATGCTTGATACATTTGAGCCGATTATGGCCCAGGCATTTTGGAATCTCGATGACGAGCAGATGATTTCGACCTCCCGCGGAATTTTGTCGAATGAATTTATCTTTGGCGTGAGGGTGTTGGAAGCTGATGGAGCAGAAGTGCTGGCAGTTGGCCAGATACAGCGCCCTGGTGAGCCGGTGATACATCTCGACTCCGCAGCTAATAGTGGAATGGCTATGCCAGATGTAGAGCTGTTCTTTGATTCAGGAGAGTCTTTATCTCCAACTTTGTATCGCTACGAAAGGCCTGTTTACTATCAGCGAGCTATTGGTGGCCGCGAAAAAATGGGAAGCGTGGTGGTGTTTTCCAGTCCAGACGTGGTGATAGAGCGAGCAATGTATACGTTTTTTATTACCATGGTGAATGCATTGGTAAAAACCTTGTTTCTCTGGCTGATCTCCTATGTTGTATTGAAAAGAATGGTCGGTCAGCCCTTGGAGGTGATCACTGATGCAATGCAGCGCCTGGATCTGGGTGAGCGGCGCGGCAGGGAGTTAAACTCTGAGTTAAAGGAGAATGGCCTTGTCGACCGGCAAGATGAATTGGGCGTTTTGGTCAGAACATTTATTGTGATGCAGATGGACCTGAGTAGGAAAAATGCCCAGTTAAGTAGTTACCACAGGGAGCTTGAGCAAAAAGTTGAAGAGAGAACAAAAAAACTAGAGCAAGCCTTGCGCGCTAAAAGTGAATTCCTGGCAAATATGAGCCATGAGATTCGTACACCGATGAACGGTGTGCTGGGAATGACTGAGCTGCTTAATGATACGTCGCTATCGGAGGAGCAACGTCGATATGTAAAAACCATAGTAAGTTCAGGCCAGGTCTTGTTGTCGATTATTAATGATGTACTGGATTATTCGAAAATTGAAGCGGGAATGATGGAAATAGAATCATCCTGTTTTGACCTGGAGGAGCTTATTGATGACTGTGTTGCAATGTTTGCTTTCAAGTCTGCTGAGATAGGCGTTGAATTATCAGCAACAATAGAGCCTGGCCTGCCGCTGACTGTAAAGGGAGATTCAACGCGAATTCGACAGGTTTTGGTTAATTTGTTGGGGAATGCCTTTAAATTTACTGAACATGGTCGCGTACAAATTCTGGTAAAACAGGAGAAGGATATAGCGCCCGATCACTGTCTGGTGCGATTTGAGGTTTCTGATACGGGTATAGGTCTTGACGAACAAGAGAAGGCTAAGCTGTTTCGATCCTTTTCCCAGGCTGATTCCTCGACCACACGAAAGTACGGGGGCACAGGGCTGGGCCTGGCTATTTCGAAGCAGCTTTCTGAGCTCATGGGTGGTGAAATTGGCTTAGAAAGTTCGAAGGGAGTAGGAACAACGTTTTGGTTTACGGCCCTTCTTTCTAAACCCTCTAAGAGTGAACATTTGCCATTGGAACGTAAAAAGCACTCTTACAGTGGGAAAAAAGCCTTGGTTGTTGAGGATGACATTGTCTTTTTGGAGACGATAACAAGTATTTTGAAACGCCTGGATTTTGATGTGCTCGGGGTGACCAGCGGAGAGGGTGCCCGAGCTTGCCTGGCGGGCATGAAAGAAGAAAAGGATCACCCTGATGTGCTGTTTGTAGATATGGATTTGCCGGATTATGACGGCATGAATTTGGTCAAGGGTTTATATGGTGAAGCCTTGCTGGACAACCAGCCAGCGGTACTAATGACCGCGAGCCGCTGTATGCCGAGCAAAGAGGAAGTTTCTGATTGCGGAGCCATTTCAGCTATTGAAAAGCCCCTTTCATCAGAGACTCTCAGAGCGCTGCTTGCTACGGCTTTAAGCGAAAATAAACGAGAACGTGCATTGGGCGAGTCACCACCTACCTCGAAGCAAGTGAGCAAGAGCTATTCCCACTTGAGGGTGCTTGTGGCCGAAGATAACCTAGTAAACCAGATGGTTGTAAAGGGCTTGTTGAAAAAGCTGGGGATAAAGCCTGTGATAGTGGAGAATGGTTTGGAGGCATTGGAATGCTATATAAACTCGGAGCCTTTTGATTTAATTCTTATGGATTGTGAAATGCCGGTTTTAGATGGTTGGGAGGCGACCCGTAAAATCAGGGATTATCAAATTGAGCATATTAGCGATAAAGGCAAGCTGTTAATTGTTGCTTTGAGCGCACATGCGCTTTCAATAGAGCGTGAAAAAGCCGTATCCGTTGGTATGGATGATTACCTTTCTAAACCTGTGAGTCGAGAGGATCTAGAAGGTGTGTTCGAGAAGTATGGGCTTGGAAGTTCCTCGGAAGCCTCCGAATAATTCGTTAGGTTGAATTATCCAATAAACGTGCTGTCGAGTGAGGAGACGGATTCACCCAACAGGTGAAAGCTCTATTTTCAAAATAACTTGCTATAGAAGTGTAAACTTCCAGTTTGGGCCGGCCAACTGCGGTTTCTAGGATTATTACCAAGTTAAATACTGTTTTTCCAGTAGCTCATCCATTGTTCCATCGGCAGTGATTTCCGATATTCGCTTTTTAAAATAGTCACCGTGTTGACGGCAATCGGATAATTTGGAGAAAGCTACATACTCATTAATAATCATAAAGGGTGTTCGAACAAATTTAATTTTGTATCGATAACCTGATTTTTCAGCATATAAAAGTGTTGGAAGCAGGGGGGCGAGGATGTAATCAATACGATGTTTCTGAAGTTTTCTAAAGTTCTGGTTGATGGTTTTTACGGGCTCAATGAGTAAGTTTTCTTTGGCGTATGTATCAAACTCCGAGCCAAAGCTAACGCCAAGGGTTGTTGCGCCAACCTTTCCTTTTAGGTCGCTCCAATCGGAATATTCAAAATCATCTTCTTTTCGAACAAATATTGCCTGCGCTGCCGGTGTGATTGGCGGTTCGATAAAATCCAGAAATTTTTCTCGCTCGGGGTTGCGCCGGACACCCACCAGCATGTCTACTTTGCCGTGTTTGGCGCGTAATACGACACGCTTCCACGGCCCTCCTCCGTCGGTAATGACCTTAATATTAAGCTCTGAAAATATTTTAGTTACCAAGTCTATACTGGCCCCTTTGAGCTTTCCTTCATGCTGCCAGGATAGTGGTGGGTAGGTTGACCCTCCTGATATAAGCACTGTTCCACCCATACAGCCCAGAGCCATGGCATTTGCGCACACAAAAATAGAAATAAATGCAATGGCGATGGGACTGCGATGCATACTCGACTCGGAATGAAAGTTGGCGGAGTTATTAGTTTAGTATAAAGACGTTTTCTTTGAGTTGCTCACTCTGTTCCATTTGTATCACGTGTGAACACCCACTCCGAAGAGCTGGAAAGGTGTTCCTGGTAGGCGTAACCCCCCAGGCAGAAGTCTTTAATCTCGGTCGGGTTTTTTATTCCTTCGGTGGCCAGAAAATTCACCATCGCGCCACGGGCTTTTTTCGCGAGGAAACTAATGACTTTATATTGGCCATTTTTGTAATCCTTGAATACTGGGGTGATAATTTCTGCGTCCAACTGTTTCATTTTTATTGCTTTTGAGTATTCGTTTGACGCTAGGTTGATCAGCGTTGGGTTCTTCTCTTTGCTAAACTCCGCATTCAACGCATCGGTTATTTTGTTATCCCAAAACTGATACAGAGTATTACCTTTTGGTGTGGTGAGCCGGGTGCCCATTTCGAGGCGATAGGCTTGCATTAAGTCGAGCGGGCGCAGCAATCCATATAAGCCGGATAATATAAAGAGATGTTTTTGTAGATAGGTAATGGCCTTGCTATCAAGTTCGGCCGCATTTAGGCCAGTGTAAACATCACCCTGGAAAGCAAAGATGGCCTGTTTAGCATTCTCTTGGGTGAAAGGCTGATGCCAGCAATTAAAGCGCTCCACGTTAAGGTTTGCTAACTTTTCGCTGATAGACATCATGGATTGAAGCTCGTCGGTACTGAGGTGTTTTAATATTTCGATGAGCTCACTGGATTCTTGCAAAAACTGGGCTTGGCTGTGCCTTTTGGTTTTTGCCGGAGTGTTAAATTCCAGTGTTTTTGCCGGGGAAATAACGATGTGCATGTTTTTTTACTCTCCTTTATAGATGTCAATCGCGCCCACTCTAAAGCTAGCAAGCGAGGGAAATCAAGCTCCCCTCTCTTAAAAAAGCCGTACTGAGCACTGACACGGCAATCTGGTCTGTTAGTATACCGGCCTTATCATTTTTTATTCCGCTGGGGAGTTAATGGCGCAGAGATCGGCATTAAAATCGGAGAAGAAAGCGAACCTATTAGAAGACCCAGAGGCTACCTGTCTTTATCGGCTCACCGTGCCGATGATTATTGGCATTGTGGCGATAATGGCCTTTAACCTTGTTGATGCCTTCTACATAGGCATGCTGGGCGCGAAGCCACTGGCAGCGATGGCATTTACCGTACCCATTACGGCAGCAGTGTTCGCTTTGAATTTGGGCTTTTCATCGGGCACGTCGGCAGTGTTGGCTCGTCTATTTGGGCGTGGAGACAGGGCCTTGGCGCGCCGAATCCTTACTCACACTATTATTCTGGCCATTCTTTTATTGGGCGGCGTGTCTGTGCTTGGGCTGGCGATGTTGGAACCCATCTTTCGGGCGATGGGGGCGGACGAACAATTGCTTCCTTTGATTCAGGAGTACATGTCCGTGTGGTTGATGGGGATTATGGTGCTCGTGGTGCCCATGGTAAGCAATGGTGCCTTGAGGGCGAGTGGTGATACAAAATCACCAAGTTTTATTATGTCCGTATCGGCGCTTATTAATGGTGTTCTTGATCCTTTGCTTATTTTTGGCCTTGGGCCTTTCCCAGAATTGGGCATGAAAGGGGCGGCGCTTTCTTCGGTTCTCGCTTGGGGGTTTTCCTGCACGGCAGCACTCACGATTCTGATTCGTAGGGAAAACCTGATTGAGTTTGTCTTACCCACTGTGAATCAGCTTCTGGATTCGTGGAGGCAGGTGCTTCGAATTGCGATGCCGGCCGCATTGAACAACCTGATGGCACCAATAGCGATGATGATCATTATTGCGCTGGTGGCACAGTTTGGCGAAGCGGCAGTCGCGGCGACAGGGGTGGGTGCGCGGCTGGAACCGATGCTCATGTTAGTGGTGATGTCCTTGACGGCAGGTGTTGGCGTTATGGTGGGGCAAAACCACGGTGCCGGAAAGCTTCAGCGGGTACGCAAGGCAGTTCAACTGGGGTTTCGCTTTGCTTTTATATGGCAGCTCGGTGTTGCTATTGTGCTTATTTTTTTCTCCTCGGCTTTAGCGGGGATTTTCACCGATGAGGCGGAAGTGGCAGAGGTGCTGAGACGCTACTTATGGATTCAGCCCATTAGCTTCGGCTTTTTGGGTGTATCCATGTTGTCCATTTCGATTTTGAATGCCTTGCATCAACCTTCAGTGGCGATACTGATAAGTCTGTTACGCTTATTTGGTTTGACCGTTCCTTTCGCTTACGCGGGGGCACTATTATTCGGTGTAGAGGGGGTCTATATGGGGGCCGCTTTGGCCAATACTATTATCGGTATTTTTAGCTATTTCTTGATCAAGGATCGCCTCAATAAACTGGAGCGACTAGAGAATGCTTGAAAGCCTCGATATTACGCGAGGCTCACAGAAAGGGCGGGAATGAGAATGCATTCGACTTTACTGGTAGGCCTTTAGAGTTTCTTTCATAAGGGCAATAAACTCTAAAGGTTTATCCAGGAATAGGTGGTGTTGCGCGTCGGGAAGCATAATAAAAGGCACGTCTTCATGGTAGACAGATTTCATGAAGTCCATCATGGCCGGCATAAATAGCATGCTCTTTTCACCGTAAACGACAGAGGTTTTAATCTTGATATCTCGAACTCTGTCGGAAAGATCGCCCATCTCAGTTTTTTGTAAGAACTCCATATCAAACTTCCACGACCAGCCGCCTTCTACTTCACCGATGGACGTGCGCGCAACAAAGCGTACGATATAATCATTTTCACAGGGCTGGGGCGGGACTAATCTGAATCGGCATAGGCCTGACTCCAAATCGGGATAGACTTTTTTGCTTTTGAAGGGGGTGCCCTTCATGTCATTGGTGCCTTTGAACTCTGGTGGGAAGATTGCAGAGTCCACAACTACTATACCTTTGAGACGGTCTGGATAGTTAATAGCAGCTTGTAATGTTCCCAAGCCACCGAAGCTGTGGGCTGCAACGATTGTATCGTTGCCAAAACCAGCGTCCTCGCAGACAGAGATAATCTCCTTTGCGAACAGATCTAGTGAGTATTGCTCTCGATGTTCACTGTCTCCCATTCCGCTGATATCAATGGCAGCTACATCGAAGCTTTCCAAGAAGGAGGGCGCGATAAAATCCCACCAGTGGGAATGTGCTCCGCCACCATGGACAAGTAAAAGGCCTTGTTTTTCTCCCGTGTTACTCCAGTGCTGGTAGTGAATTTTGCTGCCTTCTACTTCAATATATTTGTCGACATAGGGAGTGTTGACTGCTTTTATAAACCATTCCGGCGCCATATTATCTTGATATTGCTGCATAAATTCATCCTGGCTAATGTTCTGAGGCTTTTATTAAAACGTTCGTTTGAACGCCGAAACTAGCCATTCTACAGCATTATTTAACAAACTGAATAAAAAAGTATGGGATAAGGGGTCTGTCAGATCCCGTCGGAGTTTAAGGGGGCTTTTAGGTTTGGCATCTTTAAAAGCACTTTAAATACAGAGTGTTATATCTTCGTCTTATGGTCGGGTGGCCCCGAAAATACCGTCTATTCATTTTGTTTCTGATCTGGGGCTGTCGTTTTTTAAGGGATTAGAGCGCTTGGAAAGTAAAAAATAACTACAATTAACCTAGAAACCTCAGTGGGGGGCGGCAAGAGCTTGTGCAGAATTTCGTACTCCAACTGCGGTTTCTAGGATTAGGCAAGGACATTTTTTGGCGGCGTGTTTTTCGGTAAGCTCCTAGGCGAAAGGACAAGTAAGCTTTAAGATAGAGGATTAGCAGGCTGTTGAAATTCTACTGACTTGGTCATCTACCGCGTTAAAACCAAGCTCAAAGTGCTCATTTACACGTGTAAACTCCGCTTTTTCGCTTGATTTT
>Ga0209121_10000177_pt1 | contig 65413 bp, 64 predicted proteins | sample Cruoilmetagenom3_FD_187292 | JGI IMG/M metagenome (GOLD analysis project Ga0209121, IMG submission 187292) | Oil polluted marine microbial communities from Coal Oil Point, Santa Barbara, California, USA - Sample 3 (SPAdes) (version 2) | ecosystem: Environmental > Aquatic > Marine > Oil seeps ...
GTCAGACATTTTCTGCCGCATAGCCACGCCTCGTCGTTTTTCGAAGGATGGTGCGCAGCAAACGAACCCTAAACAAATCCCCACCTTCCAGGCTCTGGCCTGCCCCAAAGCGTACCAGCCCATCCTGGTACGTGACAGGCCAGGGGCCGGGGCGAAAGCAGGTATAAATAATCCTCGCTTTCGGCAGCCTGGCGATCATAGCCCCTTGGGGCCTTAGACCCATGGCTTTGCGTCCCCACCTTTCGATGGTTTGCCTTTGTCATGACGAGACCACTCTTCTATTATCAATTTCCTCAATAACATATCATTCAATGGCGAAAGGGTCAATAGCGAAAAGGTACTACAACAATCCGTTGCCTGAATCAAAGCCCTTCGTCATGGCAGAAGAACGAGCGAGGCAAGATTGCAGAGGAAAGAGGAAGGGTGTATAATAAGAAAGTGGGTGGGAAGATGCTAGACAAGTTAACCGATTTGGAGAAGCGATACGAGGAATTGACCCGCTTTCTGGCCGATCCTCAAGTTGTTTCTGATCCTGAGAAAATCCGGAGGCATGGCCAAGAACGGGCTCAACTGGAAGAGATAGTTAACAAATATCGTCGCTACAAGACCCTGGAGTCGGAACTGACCTCTACCCGTGCTATGTTGGAAGAGGATCTGGAACCGGAGATGGTAGAGTTGGTGCGGAAGGAGACCCAAGCCTTGGAGGAGGAACGAGAGGCACTCCTCGGGGAGATGAGACTCCTGCTCTTGCCCAAGGACCCTTATGACGAGAAGGATGTGATCGTGGAGATCCGGGCTGGAACCGGTGGCGAGGAGGCGGGTCTCTTCGCGGCCGATCTCTACCGCATGTACACCCGCTACGCGGAGAATCAAGGCTGGGCTACGGAGATCCTCAGTTCAAACGAGACAGGAGTGGGTGGCTTCAAAGAGGTGATCTTGGGGGTGAAGGGCAGGGGTGCCTACTCGCGCCTCAAATACGAGAGCGGCGTACACCGGGTACAGCGGGTCCCCATCACCGAGTCCAGCGGCCGGATCCACACCTCCACAGCCACCGTGGCCGTCCTACCGGAGATGGAGGAGGTGGAGGTGGATATCGAGCCCGAGGATATACGCATCGACGTCTTCCGCTCCTCAGGCCACGGGGGTCAAAGCGTCAACACTACCGATTCGGCGGTGCGGATAACACACCTTCCCACGGGGATGGTGGTCTCTTGCCAGGATGAGCGTTCCCAGTTGCAGAACCGCCAGCGAGCCGTAGCCATTCTGAGGGCCCGTCTTCATGCTTTGAAGGAAAAAGAACGGCTGGAGGAGAGGGGAGAGGAGCGGCGCTCCCAGGTGGGAACGGCTGAGCGGAGCGAGAAGATCCGGACCTACAATTTTCCCCAGAACCGGGTAACTGACCACCGCATCAATCATACCAGTCATCGGCTGGAAGAGATATTGGACGGAGATATGGACGAGATCATCGACGAGTTAGCCATCGCCGATCAGGCGGCCAAATTACAATCGTTGGGGGTCGAATGATGGCCGAGGCCGCATCGGGAAGGGTTACCGTTCGCGAGGCCTTGCGCCTCGCGAACCTCGTCCTAAGGGAAGCGCAAGTTGAGACCCCTCGCCTTGACGCCGAGGTACTTCTAGCCCACCACCTGGGCATCACTAGAAGCCATCTTTTGGCTCGCCTCGGTTTCGCCTTGGAGCCGGAGATGGAGGACGGCTACCAGGCCTTGGTGGAGAGGCGGAGCCTCCATGAACCGGTGGCCTATATCATAGGGTATAAGGAGTTCTATGGACTGAAGATTCAGGTGGACCGCCGGGTACCAATCCCTCGGCCGGAGACGGAGATACTGGTGGAGGTGGCTCTGGCCTCGGCCAAGCAAGGGAAATCCCCCGTCGTTGAGGTAGGGACGGGGAGCGGAGCGGTGGCGGTCGCCCTGGCGGTGAACCTGCCACAGGTGGAGGTCTACGCTACCGATTTATCCCCCCCAGCCCTAGAGGTGGCAGGGGAGAACTGTCGTCGTCATAAGGTCTTGGAGCGTATTTTCCTCTTGGAAGGGGATCTTTTGGAGCCTTTGTCTGAACCTGTGGTTTTAGTGGTGGCCAACCTCCCCTACCTCTCCCGCCAGGAACTAGAGGGGACGCCACCGGAGGTAGCGAAATATGAGCCTCGCCGGGCTTTCGATGGAGGCCTCAATGGGTTGGATCACTATCGACGCCTTTTCGCTCAGGCTCCTTCTCATCTCTTACCTGGGGCGAATATCTGCCTGGAGGTGGGAGCCAACCAGGCCCAGGCGATAAACAGGATAGCCCGGGAACGGTTTCCCCAAGCCAAAGTAGCGGTGATCAAGGATTTAGCGGGGTTGGATAGAGTGCTCTTTATAACGACATAGAGAAGGGATCGATGCTCTATCGGCTTCTGGCTTTGGATTTGGATGGCACCGTAATGGGCCGGAGTTCGGCCCTCTCCCCCAGGATAAAAAGGGTAGTGGAGCATGTCCTGGAGAAGGGCGTGGTAGTGACTCTGGCCACGGGCCGGGTCTTTGGGAGCGCACTCCCTTGCGCCCAAGAACTGGGGATCAGAGCCCCCATCATATCGTCCCAAGGGGCCATGATTAGGGCCCCCCGCAAGCGGCCTTTGGCGGAGTGGACTATACCCTTGGCCTTAGCGCATCAATTGATCGCCGTAGGCCGGGAAGCCGAAGTGAAAGTGAGCGCCTATGTGGGCGATACCCTCTGCTTGGAAAGCCAGAGCCCTTGGGTCTATCCCCCCTCCGTCGAGGTGAGAGTAGTGGAGGACCTATTCTCCTCCCTCCCTGGCGAGCCCCACAAGATGCGGCTCGAAGGCGATGAAGAGGTGATCCGGGCTCTGGTATCCCTTCTCTCGGAGCGGTTCCGAGACCTCCTCAACCTAGCGAGGCCCGATCCGTTCTCTCTACAAGCCACCCACTATGAGGCCTCCAAGGGTCAGGGGTTGGCCTATCTGGCCCATCACCTAGGGATACCGCGTGAAGAGGTAATGGCTATCGGCGACTATGATAACGATGTGGATATGGTGGCCTGGGCGGGCTTTGGGGTGGCGGTGGGCAAGGCCAGCCCTTGCCTTTTGGCCGTGGCTGACGAGGTCGTTCCCCCCCTCGATGAGGAAGGGGCGGCGGTGGCTATAGAAAGGCATATACTGAAGTGAAGGTTTACCCCGCTGATCTGCCCTCGGCCCTTCCAGAGGCTATTGAACTCCTCAAGGGCGGTAGCCTGGTGGCTTTTCCCACCGATACCGTCTACGGCGTGGCAGCCCACGCTTTTCTCCCCCAAGCGGTTGCCAGGCTCTACGCCGCCAAGGAGCGGCCTCGTGAGAGGGCTATCCCTCTCCTCTTAGCCAAAAAGGAGGATCTTCCCCTGGTGGCTCAGGATATTCCCCCTATCGCTTGGCCTCTCATAGAGAGGTTCTGGCCCGGAGGTTTAACCCTGGTCCTCTTTCGGAAGGCTACCGTCCCGGAGATAGTTTGTGCTGGCGGCGAAACGGTGGCCGTTCGGGTGCCGGACCATCGTCTGGCCCGGGCCCTCATCGAGGGGACGGGAGCGCCTCTGGCCACCACCAGCGCCAACCTTTCAGGCCGCCCGGAGCCCGTGACCGCTGATGAGGTATCGCAACAACTGGGGGCTCGCCTCGATCTTATCCTTGATGGTGGCCCCTCTCCGGGGGGGATACCCTCCACCGTGGTGGACCTTACCCTCTCTCCTCCTACCGTCTTGCGGAAGGGAGCCATAGCCGTAGAAAGGTTGGCCGAACTAATCCCCAACCTAACCCTTTCTAATCCCCTCAGGGTATGCTAAAATAGTTTATATAAGGAGACTTCATGCGCATCGCCGTGGGAGCGGACCACGCAGGCTATGAACTCAAAGCCGGGATCTTGAGCCTCTTGGAAGAACTGGGACACACTTATCAGGACTTCGGCCCCCAGGAGAAAGACCCAGGAGACGATTATCCCGATTTCGGCATACCGGTGGCTAGAGCCGTGGCCAAGGGGGAGTTCGATTTAGGGATCCTCATCTGCGGCAACGGTGTGGGGATGTGTATTCTGGCCAACAAGGTGAGAGGTATCCGAGCGGCTCTCTGCCATGACACCTTCTCGGCCCGCAGTAGCCGGGAGGATGATGATGCCAACATCCTATGCCTGGGAGCGAGAGTTATAGGTATGGGGTTGGCTAAGGAGATCGTCAAAACCTGGCTCTCCGCTAATTTTTCTGGTGCCGACCGGCATCGGCGGCGGGTGAAGAAGGTGATGAGCCTCGAGGAGAGGCCGGCCTGAGGTTGCTATGCTTCTGGGCATCGACGCCAGCCGAGCCATCAGCCCTCAAAGAACGGGTACAGAAAATTATTCTCTCTACCTCATAGGCCATCTTTTGGCTCTCAACGATCACAGATACCGGCTTTACTTCAATGCCGCCCCTCCTCCGGGGTTATTTCCTCCAAGTGAAAGATGGGAGGCCCGAGTGATGCCCTTTCCCCGCCTCTGGACCCATCTTCGTCTCTCTTGGGAGATGGTACGCTGCCCTCCTGATCTCCTCTTCGTGCCGGCTCATGTCATACCCTTAATTCATCCCCGCTCCGTGGTCACGGTCCACGATCTGGGCTACATATATTACCCCCAAGCCCATAGACCCTTCGACAGGCTCTATTTGGACCTCTCCACCCGCTTCAATGCCAACGTAGCCAGCCAGATCATCGCCGACTCAGAAGCCACGAAAAACGATTTGGTTCAAAAATATCGTGTGCCGGAGGAACGGATCACGGTGGTTTACCCCGGTTGTAACCTAGAGCCAGTTATAGATGAGGCCGGGTGGGAGGGGGTAAAGGAGCGGTATCACCTGCCCGACAGATATATCTTGCACCTCGGCACCCTTCACCCTCGCAAGAACATCCTCCGCCTCTTGGAGGCTTTTCAATCTTTGGCCAGGGATTTTCCGGACCTTCATCTGGTCTTAGCGGGGAAGAAGGGCTGGCTGTATGAGGAGATCCTCCACAAAGCAGAGGGGTTGGGCGGAAGAGTGCACTTTCCGGGTTATATCGCCTCCGAGGACCTCGCTGCTATATTGAGAGGGGCACGCCTCTTCATCCTCCCCTCCCTCTATGAAGGTTTCGGCTTCCCCATACTGGAGGCGATGGCCGCAGGCACCCCGGTGGTTTGCAGCAACGCCTCGGCCTTGCCCGAGGTAGCGGGCGACGCGGCTCTCCTCTTCGACCCTCACGATGTCGAGGCTATGAGGGAAACGACAAGAAAGGTCTTAGAGGATGAAGCGCTACGGGCGGAACTGGTAGAGAGAGGGCTGGAGCGGGCGAAGTTCTTCTCCTGGGAGAGATGCGCCCGGGAGACCTTGAGCGTGTTAGAAAAAGTAGGAGGGAGTTATGAGTGATAAACGAGTGGTGGTTGATTGGCTACTTGATGCGTTTGAATCCCAATACAAAAATGAGTGGCGAAAGGAAAGGTTCAGCGTTCTGGGGGACGCGGATTGTGGACACACACATGCTGATCCGGATTTCATTTTCTTTTGGAAGATCTATGATCAGGGGTGGTTTGCTCGCCAATCTGGGAAAGTCTTTGGCCAACTTTGCCGTCTGGCGGGCGGAGGCCCAAAGATGGCCAGGAGCATGGCTCAAATATCCCCTGAACACGTTGAGCACTTGAAAAGTGCTTGCGAAACAGAGAGTCTTCTCCCAGAAGTTCAAAAGGCGTTCACCCATGTTAGAGGTGGATGGCGAGTGCTCGGTTGGGCGGTTAAGGCTGCCAAGCAACTGCACGGACTGTATGGTGTAGAAGAGACCTCCTATATCGGGCAATGGCTCGCTCAGTTCATCTGCAATACGCAATGGAGTGGCAACTATGAAGACTTAGTACACTGCATAAATGGGAAGGTGGAAGAGGCAACGCGAGATGTGAAGGACGATTGGCAAGCGCTTCCGTTTGTAGCCAAAGGTTTCCTAGAGCAGGAAATACTCAATCCGCCTATGGTCCATCTCACTGGTACAGGGCCTAGCGTCGTTAGCTACTTCTTCCGTGACTGGATAGATGTAACACCGTTGTGGAAGTATATGTGGAAACACGATGAGACGAACAGGAATTTTTGGGGTTTGGCAAGTCAGATCCTGGGACCCAGCCAGATGGGGCCACAAGGCAATGACATAAGAGCCGTTTTGACTTTCCTCACATCCTGCTTGTCACGTAAGGAATTGGAAGGCGGCGCTTTGGCAAGAGTAAATACAGCAGTTTATAGGGTTATGAGTGATTATGGGAGGGGATGGAAGGAACAGGTTCGATTGCAACTACAAATACTGCAACAAGGTGAGGAGTAGACTTGGCTGCTCCGAAACGCATCTTGGTAGTTAAACTGGCCGACATGGGCGACCTCCTCACCGCTACCCCCGCGCTCAGGGCGCTGCGAGAGTCGTTCCCCCATTTCCGCATCGAGGCTTTGGTGACGCCTCACTCGGCTCCTATCTTAGCGGGCTCGCCCCTAGTAGATGAGGTTCTCACCTTCGAGAAGCACCGGTATGATAGCCCCCTGTTAACGGTTAAGCCTTCCTCTCTCTGGGATATCATCCGACTGTGGCGGAATCTGAAGGGCCGCAACTATGACTGGCTCTTCATCCTTCACCACCTGACCACTCTTTGGGGGACCCTTAAATATGCTGGGTTGGCCCTCTCTAGCGGAGCAAAGGAGCGGTTCGGGCTGGACAATGGTCGGGGCTGGTTCTTCACCCAGCGGGTGAAAGATCTAGGCTTCGGTGGTCGCCATGAGGTGGAATACTGGTTGGAGGTGGTGGGAGTGGTAGGGGCGAAGACCGAAAACCTTAGATTGCCGGTATCCGAGGGGGCGGTGGAGGAAGCCCGTCTCCTCCTCGAAGGCTCAGGCCGGTGGAGAGAGAGCGTACCTTTGGTGGCTATCCACCCTGGCTCAGGCGAGTATAGCCTGGCTCGGCGGTGGCCCCCGGATCGCTTCGCCCAGGTGGCCGATGCCCTTGTGGAGAGGTATGGGACTCAGGTAGTCCTCCTGGGCGGCCCAGATGAGGCGGAACTAACCCAATGCGTCGCCTCCCTTATGCGCTATGAGGCTATCGACCTGGGAGGCAAGACCTCTATACCTGTATTAGCCGCCTTGTTGAGACTATCTCGTCTATTCGTGGGCAACGATTCGGGGGTGATGCACCTAGGCTCCGCCGTGGGCACGCCGGTGGTGGCCATCTTCGGCCCCTCCAACCCTTTGGCTTGGGGGCCTTGGGGGCCAAGCCACGAGGTGGTGCAGATAGACCTTGAGTGCAGCCCCTGTATCTATCGCGGGTTCCAACTGGGCAGGCTGGAGGGTTGTGAGAACCCGGAGTGCATTGACCAGGTCAGGCCGGAGATGGTGTTGGCCGCCGCGGGACGCCTTTTGCAAGGATGAGGGATGGTGAAGAGAGACCGAGTGATGATCTTGGGTGTTCCTGTGGATAACATCACCGGGGAGGAAGCCCTAGCCAGGATCGAGGCGTTCATCGAGAGCGGGCGGCCCCATCAGGTGGTCACCGTCAACCCGGAGTTCGTGGTAGCGGCCCAAAGCGATGCGAACTTCTTCCAGGTTCTCAAAGAGGCGGATCTCTCTTTACCCGATGGGGCGGGGCTTCTCTGGGCCGCTCGCTTCTTGGGGACGCCTTTAAGTGCACGACTGGCTGGGGTAGACATAGTGAGGAGAATAGCCAGCCTGGCAGCGAGGCGGGGGTACTGGCTCTTCCTTCTGGGCGCGGCGGAAGGGGTGGCCGAGGCCACGGCCATGAGGCTAGGAGAGGAGAATCCGGGGCTCAAAATCGCGGGCACCTACGCGGGGTCGCCCGACCCCAAGGAAGAAGAAGAGATAATAGAGATGATCAGAGCCGCCAGGCCTCACCTGCTCCTGGTAGCCTATGGAGCCCCGCAACAAGACCTCTGGATCCACCGTCATCTGGGACGACTGGGGGTGCCGGTGGCTATGGGGGTCGGCGGAGCCTTCGACTTCATCTCCGGCAAGGCCAAACGAGCCCCCCGCTGGATGCAACGATGGGGCCTAGAATGGTTACATCGCCTCCTTCATGAACCCTGGCGGTGGAGACGGATGCTGGCCCTGCCCAAGTTCGCCTGGCTGGTGATTAGGAGTCGCAGGTAGATGGACTGGAGCGCATTCTTTTGGTTCTTCAGTGGCGTAGGTGCCACTCTACTTGGTATAATTGCCCAGTATTGGGTTTCCACGAGGCTGGAGGACAGAAGACGCAAGGCCGAGTTCTACCGATCACGGCTTGAGAAGATAGAACCCTGGCTAGCAGAACTAGACTACGCTGTGATGGCTCTGAATATCGACGCCATAGGCACAATCTATGTGCCTGATGCAGGGGCCGACGAGCGGCTGAAGCCATACTAGCGGCAGCGTCGTCTTGAAATGCTCAAGGATAGTGTGGACAAGATCAATAATCTCGGAGACAATCCGCCTCAGGTAGTCCTTGCTTCTTTGGACCCTGAAGTTGCGCAATCTCTCGATTCCATATTTCGGAGAATCGCCGATATCAGAATGCAAGCGATGACAGTTATCTAGGAGGTGGAAGATAGCATTCGTCAAGGTCTGCCACTCACCGAGGAATGGGAAGAAAAGATGGGCCCGCCAATAATAGAAGGGGGTGAGGCATTTGGAGCGGAGATAGCCCGCTTTGCCGGACTCTCGAAGGACTTGACTCTCGAGACAGATGTACGCAAGGGTGTATAGAAAGGCAGAACTATCATGATCGACAAACAAAACCTCTTAGACGCCATCCCTTCTCTGGCCGATAAGCGCGTGGTGGTCATCGGCGACCTATTCTTGGACGACTACGTGGTGGGCCGCCCGGAGCGGCTCTCCCGAGAGGCTCCGGTGCCGGTCTTGGAGTTCAAGCGCCGCTTCCACCTCCCCGGCGGGGCCTGCAACCCGGCTCACAATATCGTCTCCCTTGGAGGAGTAGCCTATCAAATAGGGGTAGTAGGTGATGACGAGGCAGGGAAAGCCTTGAAGCGGAAACTGGAGGAGGCGGGGGTAGAGATCTCCGGTGTGGTGGTCGATGCCCGCCGCCCCACTACCACCAAGAGCCGGGTGGTGGCGGAGGGGACCTTGGTCTTCCCTCAACAGTTGGCCCGCGTCGATCTGGTGGACCGGCGACCCCTGGACGAGACTACCGCCAAAGCCCTCCGCTCGCACCTGGAGGAGATCGCCCCTCAGGTGGAGGCTATCCTCCTCTCCGACTACAAGTCGGGGGTGATAAGCACTGACATGATCGCCACCAGTCTGCGACTAGCCCAGAAGCATAAGAAGGTGATCACCGTTGACTCTCAAGGTGACCTATACAATTTCTGTGGCTTCGATCTGGTGAAATGCAACCGGCGGGAGGCAGAGGCGATATTGAGAAAACGTCTCCTCATAGATGAGGCTTTCGAAGAGGCGGGGGAGCGGTTGCTCTCCGACCTGGGGGCGAAGGCGCTCCTCATCACCAGGGGGGCAGATGGGATGTCTCTCACCAGCCGAGGTGGTGTATCGTTCCACATCCCCGCCGCCAACCGTAGCGAGGTCTTCGATGTCACCGGGGCGGGAGACACGGTGATCGCCGTAGCCACTTTGGCCTTGGCCGCCGGCCTCGACCCGGTGATCGGGGCCTATCTGGCTAACTATGCCGCGGGGCTGGTGGTGCGTAAACTGGGGAACGCCACTGTGACCCAAGAGGAACTGGCCTGGGCCATAGAAAACTGGTGAGGAACTCAGCCACAGGTAGGGTTCTTTTACATAGTAGACGCTTAAGGGGTTATAATGTTTCTAGCCTGACCTACAGAAAGGAGAGAAGACGTATTAGAAAAAAGATCCAAGGTGACCGTTTCGGGAACGCAGAGTTGGGGATGACATCGGCATTACGAATATAATAGCCTTGATGAGTGAGTTATGTAATACTGCGCAGACTAGCAAGTTAATGGACAGGCGCTGATAAGGGCAGAGAAATGCGGAAAACAGAAAAGCGCAAGAGCTCCATAGACACTTATGAGGAATGGCTAGAACATCAATACGATCCTGGCTACTACCTTGGCGGAAGAATACCCTCCTACCTTTTGGGCAAACGTCCGAATAAATGGGGATACGCTCCTCTGACAACCGGCTTTCTCTTCTCAATCTTGTTTGTGGTGGTTTTTCTTGTGTCCCGACCCACACGTTTTGACCTTAGATTGCTGATCGGCTGTGTTGCCGCAGGTGGCTTTGTGGCTCTTCAGCTGGCAAGCGGTTTAATATTATTGCGAAAGCCTCGAGAGAGAGACCGTCATAAGCGCCCAAAAGCTTGAGAAAGCAGAACTTGAGGGGGCTGGGTAAACCAGCCCCCTTCTTTAACTCGCCAGGCCCATGAGCCAGTGGAAGAGCCGAGTCAGGAAATCTAGGAGGCTTTCGGAGGAGCCACGGTCGGGGAGGAGTGACTGGGAGATCTATAGCGGGCTGAGCCTCTTCTGTAACCTCATAGGCCACCCCGTCCAGGACTATGATGACCCTCTCCCCGACGGCGAAATAGGGCCCCCACTCCGGGTGGGCGCTCAAGAGATGGAAGTAGTCATCGCTAGCGAAGCCTACCTTGGTCGTACCCTGTCCCTCGTAGGTGGTATCGGTCCAGATGCCATCTCGCAGGATGAAGACCTTATCCCCCACCTGTTTTACCACTTGGCTCTCTGCCGCTCTTTCCGATCGCCACAAGCCTTGTCGAGCCTCGCTATCTTGGACCGCCCCGCCCCCGGAGACGGCCGTGGGAGCCGCTATCATGGGGGCCGCCTGCTCCAACAAGATGTCCCTGCCCTCAGGGGCGAAGATCTCCATCTCCTCGTTCACCAAGAAAGAGGTGTAGGGGGTCATTATCCCGTACCGGATGCTCAGTTCTACGATCTCATCTACCAGTTCCTTGTTCTCGCCGTGAAGCCGGATCTGGTTGAGGAGGTAGCCGATCTTCCGGGTGGCCCAGAGTCGGGGGATGAACTCCTCGCCCCCTTGGGCCGGGAAGTCGGCCCCATAGCGGAACTCCTGCTCCTCGCCATTCACCTCTCCCCGCAGGACGATGGTGGTATGGCCGTTATTGGAATACCGCCCTACCATCACCAACTGGCTCCCCAAGAAGAGGTCGGGTAGGGGGTAAGGGTAGGTATCCTCCACCCGAATCTCGCCGAAATCTAGGTCTATATCGGCCAAGAGCGGGGTGCTGACTTTAGCGTAGAAACTGGACACCTCCTCTTCGATGCTCTCGTAGGGGCGGACATAAACGCTGGCTCCTCGGTTCTCCTGGGCGATGGTATCCAAAAGTAGGGTGTTCACATCATCGCCCAGCCCAAAGGCGAAGATACGGGCGTTTTGGGAAGCCGCCTCCCTGACATCCTCGATGATCTCCCCCATCTCCACCACCCCTTCCGTGGGGAGGCCATCGGTGAGGAAGATGATGATCTGGGGGCGCTCGCCTCTAGCCATCTCTAAGGCTTCTAGGAGAGCGCGATGGATATTCGTCCCGCCCACCGCCCTTAGGGAGTCGATGAATTGTCGGGCTTCATGGCGGTTGGCAGCGGGTTGCAACTCGTCGGTGTAGGGGCTGACCCCGGTGCTGAAGGCGATGATGTTGAACCGATCCCCAGGGTTGAGATGCTCCAAAATGTATCTGAGGGCCTCTTTCGCTTGGCTCAATTTCTCGCCCTCCATGCTGCCCGAGGTGTCGAGGACGAAGATAACGTCCTTAGCCACTACCTCTTGGCTCTCCACCTCCATCTTGGGGGCCAGGAGCAGGAGGAAGAAGCCCTCCTCGCCACTCTCCCGGTAGGTGAGGAGGTTCACCCCGAACTCCTCATCGGAAAGGCTGTAGTAGAGTTCGAAATCTCGGTCGGGGGTCACATCTGCGGCCTCGAAACCGACGTTCACATTATGGTCATCCACCCGCTCGATGGCTATATCGTGGCTGGGGGAGTATACCGCCTTAATCGCCTGGGAGGAATGGATGTGGACGGTGATGACTACCTCTTCTAGAGGGCGAGAGGAAAACCGCTCGGTATCCAGGGGGTAAACATACTTCACCAGCCCCTGGTCGGCCAGAAGCAGTTGGCTATAAGCCAGTTCTATTCTTCTCTCTCCTCCCGGTGGGATGGGGAAGATGCTGGCCTGGAAGGCATCGCGGCCGATATATTCAAGCAGGGCTGGGTCCCTCCGTTGCCTCACGATATCCTCGTAGATCTGCCGGGCCTTCTCCCGGGTCAAAAGTTCCCCTTCCCACTTCTCCCCATCCACCCACATAGCGAAGTCAGAGATGGCCGCCTCCTCTGGCAGGGGGAAGATATATGTCCCCTCAAGTTCCCACTCCGAATCGTTGAGGAAGACCTGGTCGATCTCCGTGGTGGCTACCTGATTATCGATGGTCACCTTCACCCGGTGATATTTGATCGCCAGGTTGGGGACCTCAATGGGGGGCACATGGGGAGGGGGGTCGGGGATGATTATCCCGTCGGCGTAGGCTAGTCCTGTGGTGGAGAGAATCAGCCCCAATATCATCAGAGCCGAGAAGAGTATCCTTTTCATCTTGCGCCTCCTTCTCAAGTAGGGCTCTCTCGACTAATAGACGGAGAAAAGGGTATAATGGTTCCAGTGAAAAGGGTGTTTGTAGTGTCAGGAGTTAATTCCTGACATCACTAAAGCAATCAATGATTGGGCCACCCGATATGTGTCGCAATCATTAGACACAAGCAGGTCATAATGCCAACCGATGACGAACTGGTTAGCTTTTTCCTTAGGCATTTAGTGCCAGTCCTCTTCACTTTTCAAAGGGGTGCAGATTCGCAAAGTATTGTTGTCACCGCTTTTGTCCTGTCCGTTGCCAACCAGTGGTTTCTGATTACGGCAGGCCACTGTATACACGACATTGAAGAGTGTACCACTGAACATGGATACCAAATAACTCAGTGTTACCTGATTGACTCCCTAGGGTTAGGCGCTAAATATCGTGAACCCATCCCTTTCGTATATAAAGATTCGAGTCCAAGGTGCTTAAGCGAAGACCAAGATTTCGATTACGGTGTAATGGTCTTATCCCCATACTATCAACAACTCTTGGAGAAGAATAATATACAGGCCCTGAATGAAGAGGTCTGGAAAAAGCAACCTGCCAAAGTTGATTTTTATATGCTTTTGGGTGTACCAAAAGAACTTACAAGAGTGAATCCCGAGAATATCGAGATTACACCAACGCTACACACAGTAGAACCGCTCAGTGAACGGCCAGATAAATTTCCAGCAACCGATGTACCGCTGTTTTATGGCCGCATTGGATTGGGAGAAGGAGTCACTACTATCAAGGGAATGAGCGGGGGGCCAATCTTCGCTTTTTATGAGGATGAGAAGGGTCAGCTAAAATATTGGGTGACAGCTCTACAGAGTCGTTGGCTGCCAGAGTCTCACATTATCGTGGCCTGCCCTACAAAGCTACTGGGTGATTTTCTCGAACAGATAGACCATCAGGAGAGTCAGTAATTCCAAAGTGCTGCAAGGAGTTAACTCTTGACACCAATGTCCGCTGGCAAACAAAGCCACCCCCTCAATAGACGGGGTGGCTTACGATTTACACTAGTTCCTCAGTTCTTGGCTATTCTTTCTCCAGGTTGAAGGTCAGACTGGTGATATACCAGCGCCCCTCGATTTTGGCGAAGGCCCACTCGTCCCCTTTGGGAGCCATATCCACGCCGATGGTGGTGGTAGTCGTGGCCTCGGCGGTGTCCCCATTGATGGTCAGTTCCACGTCTGGGTGGGTCGCCTGGGTGGGGAAAGATTGGAAGATGACCAGATACCTCTCCTTGATAGCCTCCCCTCCTTCCCAGACCAGATCATCGCTGGGATCATCGGGGGTATGGTTGGCGTCGGTCACCACTCCGTCGGGAGACCATATCTCCATCAAGCGGTCTATATCTTGATTCACCACTCCCTCCGCCTCGGCGGCTAGGAGTTGCAGGATCGCCTCCTCGTCGCTGGCCGGAGTGGGGGTATCGGTTCCCCGGGGAGAGGGGCCGCTGGGAGCGGTGGGAGCAGCCGTGGGCCCACAAGCAACCATCAAGAGCAGAATCAGGGATAAGAGAACTGCACGCTTCATTTCTGCCTCCTTTAGCCTCAAATCATATCACACTTCACGCCCCTGTCAAGGCTTGACCACGACAAGGAGAGATGATAGGCTGTTTGACGGTATAATTCAGTGGGCAAGAAAGGTCGCAACCCATCGTGTCGAAAGCGGAGTATGACTATCTTTACCTCTCCCCCCACTTGGACGACGTCGTCCTCTCCTGCGGCGGCTTGATAAGGAAGCAGGCCCTGGCTGGTGAGAGGGCGCTGGTGGTCACCCTCTTCGCCGGCATACCCTCTTATGAGCGCCTTTCCCCCTTCGCCCGTTTCCTCCACCTCTTATGGGGCCGCCACCCTGACCCCGTGGGCCACCGTCGCCAGGAAGATCGAGCAGCCCTTAGCCGTCTAGGCGCAGATCCCCTCCACCTGGATTTCCTGGAAGCGATCTACCGAGGGCCCCAAAAGTTTCTTTATCGAAGCAACAGGGCCCTCTTTGGAACGATACATCCCCAGGACGAGGGATTGTATCTTGAACTCGCCTCCGCCATCGAAGAGGTAGCCAAGCGGCAGGGGAAGCCCCTCCTTTACGCTCCCTTGGCCGTGGGCCATCATGTGGACCATCAGATAGCCAGGAGGGCGGCGGATTCCTTGAGGCAGCGAGGGTGCCTCGTGACTTACTATGAGGATTTCCCCTATGTTGAGAGAGAAGAAGCCTTGCTTCTGGCTTTAGGCGCTAGAGAAGAATGGTCGCCCACGCTGGAGGGGATAGCCGACACCATCGAGGAGAAGATAGAGGCTATAGCCCTCTATGCGTCGCAGATATTCCATCTCTTCAGGAGGAAGGAGATGATGGAGCGGCGGGTGCGAGCCTACGCCGCCAGCCTGGCCTCGGAGAGAGGGGCCTGCGAGAAGTATTGGAAGCCGGTCTAGGCTATGATATAATGGGCCAAGGATGGAAGAGATACGCACCTTCGTAGCCATCGAGTTGAGTGCAGGCATCAAAAGCGAATTGACACGAGTGCAGGAGATGCTCAAGGAGAAGAGCGCCACCCCCCATCTCCGGTGGGTGAACCCGGCGAATGTTCACCTCACCCTCAAGTTTCTAGGCAACGTTCCCCGCGATAGAATCCAAGAGATCACCGCCGTGTTGAAAGAGGCTGGTGCGGGGCTTAGCCCCTTCATCATAGAGGTCTCCGGTCTCGGTTGCTTCCCTGGTACGAAAAACCCCCGAGTCATCTGGGTAGGGGTACAGGAGGGGACGGGCCGGCTGAAACGGCTGCAGGAGCGGGTAGAGGAAAGGCTAGCGACCTTGGGTTTCAAGCCTGAAGGGCGACCTTTTCACCCCCACCTCACCTTGGGCCGGGTCAGGAAAGGGGCTCATGTGGGAGCGCGTCGCCTCATAGGAAGCATCGTCTCCGCCACCTCTGTGGGCGACCTGGGCCAGATGGAGGTGGGGGAGATAAGCCTTATGGAAAGCATCCTCCACCCCACGGGGGCCGAATACATCTGTCTTCATAGTATCCCCCTTTTGGGATAGCCCTAGTACAATCACGGGAGGCCACCATGCAGAAGTGGGAATACAAGATTGTGCAGTTGTTCTTCACGACCCCAACGGTGGTGATCGAGAATGGCCATGAGGTTGCTCAATTGCCTTGGACGCTTGAGAAATACAGGGATTTCTGGATGCATCCTCGGGGATATGTTGATTATCTCAACCAACTTGGCGACGACGGCTGGGAGGTGATCGCAAACCAAGCCCCAGCCGGCGGCAGCTTTGGACACTTTTTCTCTTGAAGCACCCGAAGGTTAGCCACCCCTGAGGGCTAATCTATATGCGTTGACCCGACCGACTTCGCCAATATTGATTCGCATGTCGGCGGGAGGATTGGAAGGGGGATAAGGGTCTATGATTATCGCCGTCATCGGAGCCGGGGAGTGCACGCCGGAGGTCGCCAGGTTAGCCCAGGAAGTGGGGCGCAGGCTGGCGGAGAAGGGCGCTATCCTCATCTGTGGAGGGCTGGGGGGAGTGATGGAGGCCGCCTGCCGGGGGGCCAAGAGCGCCGGGGGGATGACGGTGGGTGTACTGCCAGGCACGAACCCTGGCGATGCCAACCCCTATGTCGATATCCCCATCGCCACGGGGATGGGCCACGCTAGAAACGTCATCGTGGTTGCCTCGGCTCAGGCGGTCATCGCCGTGGGCGGAGGGTATGGCACGTTGTCGGAGATCGGCCACGCCCGTAAACTGGGCATCCCGGTAGTGGGGCTGGAGACCTGGAGCCTGAGGAAAGAGGGGTACACTGGGATCATGGAGGCCCAAAGCCCCGCTGAGGCGGTGGAGAGAGCCATCGCCTGGGCCAAAAAGAGGTAGGCCCAATGATGTTCCGAGATCGCCGAGAGGCCGGTAGGCTCCTAGCGGAAAAACTATCCTTCCTAAAAGGCAAGGAGAACCTCCTCGTTCTCGCCATCCCTAGGGGCGGGGTGGTGGTGGGGTCAGAGGTGGCTAAGGCTTTGGGCGCTCCCTTGGATGTTTACATCACCCGCAAGATCGGCGCGCCCTACAACCCCGAGTTAGCCATCGGAGCCATCGCCAGCGATGGCACTCTCATCCTCGACCGCTCTTTGGCTTCTCGGCTGGGGGTCTCCGAAGAATACATCAAGGCTCAATCAGCGAGGGAGCGGGAGGAGATAGGAAGGCGCATGAGTAGATACCGGGGGGACCAGCCTTCACCAGACCTGGAGGGGAAAAAGGTGATCCTGGTGGATGACGGGATAGCCACCGGAGCCACCGTCGAGGCCACCATCGACGCTTTACAGAAGACCGGTTTAGAAAAGTTGATCTTGGCCGTTCCCGTGGGACCCAGGGAGACTATCGAACGACTAAAAAGGAAGGTAGATCGGTTGATCTGCCTCCACGCCCCGGAGATCTTCTGGGCGGTGGGGGGTTTTTATATGACTTTCGACCAGACCACCGATGAGGAGGTGGTAGCCCTCTTAGGGGGTTCTTGATTTGTGGCGGCGAGAGGAACCCGCTCCTTTAACGTTCTCCATTTCGGCGCCAGGCCAGAAGGCAAGCAAGCGATTGAGCCCTTGGAAAGCCAGCCAAACCACTCCGAAGAGGAGAAGAAGAGCCCCTAGCCCCACTAATTGAGCGTAGAGTTGCGTTGGATCGGGCTGGAAACCGGAGACCACGAAGTAGCCGGAGAGACCCTGTCCAGAGACCCCCAAGTAGTCGCCAATGCTCACCCCATTCCACCCTGCGCCGCTCCGTCCATCGGCGAAAAGCCCCAAGGCTAAAAGCCCCCAAACTGCGGGGATGGCGTGCATCCCCACCACCGCTGTGGGGTCGTCCAGCCTCAGTTTCACCTCCACGAGATAGAGGGTCAGGGGAAGGAGAAGGCCGGCTATAGCCCCGATGAGCAGGGAGGCCCAAGGGGGAACGAAGGGGAAGGAAGCGCTGGCGGCCACCAGCCCCGCCACTCCGCCGCGGAGGGAGATAAGAGCCTCTGGAGTCCCGGTGGTGAACCAACTGTAGATGGCGGCTACCAACAGCCCCCCCGCAGCGGAAAGCATCAGGTTGAGTGCAACTTGGGCGAAAGGCAACGTTTCGTCGAGGAGGGGGTTCCCCAAGGCCACCCCTAGCCAGCCTATCAGGAGAAGGAAAGTGCTCAGGAGGGCTAGCAAGGGGAGATGAACCGGGGGAGGAGCCACGGGCCTTCGACGCCTCCTGAGTCGGGTGCCAAAGACCACTATCCCCGCCAGGGCTACCCCGGCCCCTAATAGATGTACCGTACCCGAGCCGGCGAAGTCGATGAACCCATGGCCCAAGCCGGTGTTCTTCCCCAGTTGTGAGAGCCAGCCCCCACCCCAAACCCAGTTGCCGAAGAGGGGGTAGAGGAGACCACCGGTGAAGAAAGAGATGAGCAAGAGGAGGGGGAATTTCATCTTCTTAGCTAGGGAGAGGAGGGGGATAGCCGTTGCCGTGGCTACTAAGGCGGCTTGGAAAAGGAAGAGGGAAACCAGATCCCGGCCAAAGTTGCCTCGTAAGACCCCGAAGCCATCCAAACCTATGACCCCCCAGCCAGGCCCCCAGGCCACATCCAGAGGCGACCATTCTCGCATCAGGCTCTCCGCCCCAGGTAGATCGGAGACCACTCCTAGCCCCCCGAACTGAAGGCCGAATCCCACCAAGGCGTAGGCTACTGTCGCCAAGGGGATGGCCAAAAGCCCCATCAGGGCCGTATCCTTCGCCTCCTTTTCCCTTGAGGAGGCGGCCGCTACCATAGTTATCCCTGCGGGCAGAAGGAAGGCCAAGGCGGTAAGAATTAGTGTTTTTTCCATTTATTAGTCCTCTTTGTAGAAAGCCAGTCCCAAGGCTCCAGGCCCTGTATGGACGCCCAAGACGGCGGGAATTTCTGCGATGTGGAGTTCGGCGCAGTTGAAGCGGGTAGTCATTTGCTCTCTTAGCCTCTTCGCCTCTTCCAAGACATCGCCGTGCAGAATAGCCACATGCATTAGACTATCGTCCACCCTCTTTTTCGCCTCTTCTATCATCCTCTCCAGCGCTTTTCTCTTGGTCCTCACCCTGGCGAAGACAGTAATCCGACTATCTTTCACCTCCAGGACAGGGTTGATTCGCAGAAGGGAGCCTGCTAAGGCCGCGATGGCCGGGATACGCCCGCTCCGATGAGCATACTCCAGGGTCTCCAGGACAGCCAAGAGGTTCACCCTGGGGATAATCGCCTTGGCCGCCTCCACCACTTCAGTAAAGGTCGCCCCCGCTTGGGCGGCCCTGGCCGCAGCCAAGACGACAAAGCCATGGGCCATGGAGAGGTTGCGGGAGTCGATAACTTGGATAGGGAAACCCTCCAGCGACTTGGCGGCGTTGAAGCCTGAGCTATAGACGCCGCTGAGGTCGGCGGAGACCAAGATGGAGACGATGGCCTCCACCTCTCGGCTCAGTTCCTTGAACATCTGCATGAACTCACCCATCGAGGGCTGGGAGGTGCCGAGGCGATAACCTTCCCGGAGCCACTGGTAGACTTGTTTGGGGGTGGTGTCCACCCCGTCCCGGAAGGCTTCCTGGCCCCGATGGATCCAGGTGGGGACCACGTAGATACCGTATCTCTGCACCAACTCCTGGGGCAAACAGACGGTGCTATCGGTGACGATGGCGATTTTGGGCATCGGGCCCTCTGGTTAGAGTTTACAATAAGAACCCGCAAGCGGGCAAGTAGTTATGGTAGACGGTTTGCTCCCTCCCGCTTATGAGGCCCATGCCTCCCTCTTTCGGGAGCCCACAAGGGGCTCCCCTACACATAATGGTTGTAGGGGCGGGGCCTGTCCTGAAGGTTACTCGAAGGGCTTGTCCCCGCCCGCACCGGAAGAACTTAACCGGCTGTCCCTCGGGATCCTAAAGGGAAAGCCTCGATTCCTCTTCGAGCATTAGGAATGGAGCCTTTAGGCGGTATACGCTGGGCTTGATGCAGCCCTTTCAGATGGCGCTAGACGATACCATCTGACACCTACCTGGCTGTCAATTAACCTATTCCATCGGCATCATTGTGTTTATGCTTCCCAGTTTCTCAGCGATTACTTTCACGGCGCATTCGCCATGAATGTACCATTAACAGTCCTCTCGACATCGGTTTGCTGGAGTTTGCGCTAGAACTGCTTTTCCTGGCATTGCCACGCCAGCATTTAGGAGGGGACACGCTCGTTCAACTTGAGACATCTCAGCCATTTAGCTCCTCCTTTCCACCAACGCCCCCGATGCTGTCCAATTTTCGCCACTCTTCTATCCGTTTCTTGATCTCTCTCTCGTACCCCTGCTCCGAGGGCTCATAGTATCTCTTGCCCTGCAACTCGTCGGGCAGGTACTGTTGTTTGACATAGTGGCCGGGATAACTGTGGGGGTATTTGTACCCTTCGCCGTGTCCCAGGGCTTTCCTATCCCGGTGGGCGTCTTTCAGGTGGTCGGGCACCTCGGTCTTGCCCTCTTCCTCCACATCGGCCAGGGCCTTGAAGTAGGCTCCCGTGGAGTTGCTCTTGGGTGCCGTAGCCAGGTAGATGGCCGCCTGGGCTAGGTTGTACTGGGCCTCCGGCAGCCCTACCCACTCCAAGGCTTGGGCCGCGGAGGTGGCCACGACCAGAGCCTGGGGGTCGGCGTTGCCTATATCCTCCGAGGCGAAGATGATCATCCGGCGAGCGATAAACTCCGGGCTCTCCCCGGCGTAGATCATCTTTGCCAACCAGTAGAGGGCCGCATCGGGGTCGGAACCCCGCAGACTCTTGATGAAGGCGGAGATGGTATCGTAGTGGGCCTCCCCGTCCTTATCATAGAGTAGCGCCCGTCTCTGGATCGAATCCTGGGCCACATCGATATCTACACGGATCACACCATCTGTATTGGGAGGGGTGGTCTCCACCGCCAACTCCAGGGCGTTTAGGGCCACCCGGGCATCGCCCCCCGCCACGCGGATCAGATGGGCTAGCGCCTCCTCGTCCACCTCCACCAAAAGTGTGCCGTAGCCCCGCTCGCCATCGGCCAAGGCCGAATGCAGGATGGTTTCCATCTCTGAGTCGCTCAAGGGTTTGAGTTGAAAGACCCGGGAACGGGAGACCAAGGGGGAGATCACCTCGAAATAGGGGTTCTCGGTGGTGATGCCGATGAGGATGATGGTTCCATCCTCCACATGGGGGAGTAGCGCGTCCTGTTGGGCCTTATTGAAATGGTGGATCTCGTCTATGAGGAGTATCGTCCGCTGGCCATACATGCTTTGTCGGTTCTTGGCTTCGGCGATCAGTTGGCGGATCTCCTTCACCCCAGCCAGGACAGCGCTGATGCCGGTGAAGTGAGATCGGGTGGTGTTGGCGATGACGTTAGCCAAAGAGGTCTTCCCCGAGCCCGGCGGTCCCCAAAGAATAAGGGAAGAGATTTGGTCGGCCTCGATGGCCCGGCGCAAGAGTCTCCCCGGCCCCACTATCTCCTCTTGCCCCACGAACTCCTCCAAAGTGCGGGGCCGGATGCGAACCGCCAGGGGAGCCTGCTTGGCTATCTCCTCTCGGCGGCCATATTCGAAAAGATCGCTCATTTTAAGACCTCGATAACTATCCGCGCCGGGCTCCCTAAAGTCGAGACCTCGTAGGGCGCGGCCAATTTCAAGCCGATGGAGAAGCCGAGCATCGCATCGTCATAGGTGGGATAGAGGCCGATCTTAGTGACCAAAGGGTTATCGGGAAGGACGAGGGGCAACTTCTCATTCAGCGGATAGTCGTAGGCGTAGAGGTCGCTGATGGTGATGTCGATGCGGGCTTCCCCCCAGGAGGGGTCATAAGCCTCCTGGTCAGGGGCTACGGGAAAAAGCATCTGGTCGTTATAAACTTCAACCAATTGAAAGTAGGGGATACCCTCTTCGCCCCCTCCCATCTCCAAAACTAGCCGTACCCTATCGGGCTGAACTTCATATCGGATATCGGTCAGGTTCCAGATATACCCCCAGATGCCCCCTTCATATACCTGGCCGATATAGGCAGGAGGGGTGGGCGTTGGCGGTTCCTGCAGTCTGGCCACACACCCGGCCAACAAAAGTAGAGGTAGAAGAAGGCAACCAACCACAAAGTTGCGAGACATCTTACCTTCATCTTACGCCTTTTGGTCGCTTTTGGCAAGGGGGTTAGAATTGCGTTCTCAAAGAGTTCAAGGGGAAGTGAAAAGGGGTAGAAAAGGAGCGGTGTAGCCTGGGAAAATCAGAAAACCGTCGCACCTTCTGCGGCCTCGGCAGGCGATGGGCAACGTGGGGGTCTCACTGGCTGCCGCCCTGATGCTTTAGGGCTCCTTCTTCATATATTTTCAGAAATACCTCTACCATTTGGGGGTCCCACTGGCTGCCTACGCCCTTTTGCAGTTCTGCCAGGGCTTCCTCCTCGGTGCGAGCCATGCGATAGGGTCTTTCGGAGGTCATAGCCTCGAAGCCATCGGCCACCGCCAGGATGCGGGCCAAGAGGGGTATCTCCTCCCCCTTTAACCCATCGGGGTAGCCGTTTCCGTCATACCATTCGTGATGATGCCTGATATCGGGTACAAGGTGGGCTAAGGCTTCGATCTTCCCCACGATCTCCGCGGAGATGACCGGATGAGCCTTGACCATGAGGAACTCAGCGGAGGTGAGCTGGGCGGGTTTGTTCAGCACGCCATCTGGGATACCGATCTTGCCGATATCATGGAGGAGCCCAGCGACTCGCAAATCTTCACGTTCGTCACTAGAGAGCCGCATTTTCTGGGCGATGGCTATAGCGAACTGAGTGACCTTTTCGGAGTGGCCGCTGGTATAAGGGTCTTTGGCTTCCATGGCCGCAGCCAGGGCGGAGATGGTCTCTAGGCTCTGGTTTTTGAGTCTCTCATAGGCTCGGGCGTTCTCGATAGCGATGGCTACCTGGTTGGCGATGGTCTGGGCCAGCTCGATCTCCTCGGTGCTGAAGCGACGGGGCTTGCCCACGGCGTCCAGGCCGATGCTGCCCATCACCTCACCCTTGACCACCAGAGGCAGAATAAGCATGGAGTGGATGTCCAGCCGACGCATGGTCTCCCGCACCGGGGCCATAAGGGGGTCACTTTGCGTGTCCTCGATCAGCAACGGCTGTGGGTGGGCGATGATCCGCTCGGCAGCCAGATAGCCCTGCACCGGGAACTGTTCGCCCGTGGCTCCGGTGGACGGATACTCCGCCGCCACCCGGCCGCAGGTGTGCGCCGGGTCGAAGAGCAGGACGCCGCTGTGGTCCACCCCGAGCAGCCGCACCATCTGCTCGGTGACGGTGCTCAGGATGTGGTCCATCTCCAGCGAGGAACCGGCCAGGCTGGACACGCGATACACCGCTTCCAGGTTGCGGGCCTTCTCCGCCAACTGCGTTGCGCTCTGCCGGGCTTGCTTGTATAGCCGCGCGTTCTCGATGGCTATAGCGGTTTGGCTGGCTATGGTAGAGAGGAGGCGGAGATGGCTCTCGTCATAGGCGTTCTCCTTTTGATAGTCCTGAATAGCGAGGACTCCGATGGCTCCACCTTCTGACAACATAGGCGCGCCCAGCCAACTCTTGGAGAGCCTACCTATGGGTTCGATATTTAGTTCCTTCAACTGCGAGACGAGGTCACGGTTGATCATCAATGGTCTCGCCGAGTTAATCACATATTCTGTCATTCCGCGTCTTGCGGGTCGCTTCTCTGGTCTGCGTCTCTCTCCTTCCTCGAAAAACAAGGGGAAACTCACCTCGTTCTTCTTCGTATTGTAGAGGGCTATATAGAGGTTGGAAGTGTCGATGACTCGGCTTGTCTCTCGGCTAATCAATTCTAAGAGGTCGTCCAATCGCATCACAGAACTGACTGCTGGGCCTATCTCGTTGAGCACTGCCAGTTCTTCTGCCCTGCGTTTTGTCTCCTCATACATCTGTGCGTTCTCGATGGCTACTGCGATCTGGTTGGCTATGGTCATGAGCAAAGATTTCTCCTCCGGGGAGAAGTGGTGGTCGTGGCCAGTCCCTAAAGCCATGAAGCCGATGGACTTATCTTTGACCTTGAGAGATAGATAGGCGCCGGCCCGGAACCCCTTGATGAGGGCTTCTCGGCCCCGTACTCGAGGGTCATGGGGCAGGTTCTCAAAGAACATGGCCTCTCCCGATTTCACGCTTCGCCAACGGAGACCATCCCCGGCCCTGGCCTGGGCAAAAGTGGCCAGGAAATCTTGGGGCACGCCCCGATGGATTATGGGGACTATCAGTTCTCTAGCCTCATCCACCAAGCCGAAGCCCCCCGCCTCGAAACCAGTGATCTCCAAAACCTTATCCAAGGCCTGGTGGAGGACCTCACCCAGATCAAGAGACCTGCTTACTGCCTCCGCTATGGCGTTGAGGGCGGCCAGTTCCTCGCTGCGCCGGCGAATCTCCTCCTCTGCCTGCTTGCGCTCGGTTTCTAACGCTTCCAATTCAGTAATTCGTTGTCGCAATTCTACCAATGCATTTATGAGTTGCTCTTTCGTCTTCTTCTCGTCTTCCATCTTGTATACCCCCAAAACAGGCAGCGATTTAAGTCTATTACTATCAGTCACTCCAACCGTTTACCGTTCGATGACCTCGGAATCCGCATAACCCTTAGTATTTTACTATTTTTGACCTTTTTGTCAATAGGACAAACCGCTTATGGAAACCAGGAGAAAGCGGAATGAGAGATTGACAGAGGCTGCCTGTCGGCCTATGATATCTGGGGGGGTGAAACCGCCGCTGATGGGCACTTTCTTCCCTGAGGAGTTTTATGATGGAAGACCCTGAAGACAAGTATGTAAAGGTGGGGGAGGTCAATACCCGCTATTGGGTCTTGGGCCAAGGGAGTCCGCTCCTTCTGATTCACGGCCTGGGAGCCTCCTGCGAGTATTGGCGATATAATGTCCGGGCCCTCTCCCAAGGCTGCCGGGTCTATGCTTTCGATCTGCCGGGCTTCGGCCGCTCGGATAAGAGGATAGATGATTATTCCCTTGATTTTGCGGGGGAGTTCGTGGCCGCCTTTTTGGATGCGCAGGGGGTGGATCGGGCCAGTCTGGTAGGCAACTCCCTGGGTGGTGGGGTCTCCCTCCAGTTCGCCGTCCAATACCCCCATCGGCTGGAGAAACTGGTTTTGGTAGATAGCGGGGGGTTGGGCAGTGAACTACCCCTCTCTTTTCGCTTGCTTAAGATACCGCTCCTGGGAGAGTTTATGGCTTGGGCCTGGGGTACCAGACCAGGCATGAGACTCACTCTAAGGTCTATCGTCTACAAGCCCCGGGTGATGACGGACGAATTTGTGGATCAGATGGCGGAGTTGGCCAGGCTCCCCGGAGCCAGGGAGATGCTCCTCTCGGTGGCCCGGATGGGGATCGACTTCCGGGGCCAAAATATGAAACTCTTGGAACCCTTCCTAAGTCGAGTTCCGGAGATCGAGGCCCCCACCCTCATCATCTGGGGCGCTCAAGACCCGATCCTCCCCCTGGCCCACGCTCAAATCGCTCATCAGATGATAAGGAACTCCCGACTCCACATCCTCGACCGTTGCGGCCACCTGCCCCAGATAGAGAAGCCAGAGGAGTTCAACCAGTTGGTGTTGGGCTTTCTAGGAAGTAATTGAGGGGAGGTGAAGGAGTTAGGGCTGGCTTGAGGCCACCAAATAGGCGCATCCACAAGCGGCTGCAGGCGAGTAGAAAAGAGGAGGCTCTCCGAGGAAGAGCCTCCTCTCCTCAGGATGCCGAGGCCGTAAAGTTCATCTTATCATCCTGGTCGATGACAACTCCACTCAGAAGAGACCAGACTATCTATTCATCTCGTGGATTAGACGCAGCCCCTCCAAAGTGAGGTTGGGGTTCACGATCTGGATGGCGGAGGTCTCTCTGGCGATAACCCCCGCCAGCCCACCGGTGGCGATGACCTTGGCCTCCTCTCCCAACTCTTCCTTTATCCTCTCCACCATCCCCTCCACCAGGGCTACATAGCCGAAGAGCACCCCGGACTGCATGCTAGCCACAGTGTTCTTGCCGATGACTCTCTTGGGGACAGCCAATTCGATGCGAGGGAGTTGGGCCGCCTCTTTATAGAGGGCCTCGGCGGAGATGCTGATCCCCGGGGCGATGGCTCCTCCCAGATAGTCACCTTCCCTCGATACCACATCGAAGGTGGTGGCGGTGCCAAAGTCGATGACGATGGCTGGCGTACCGTAAAGCCTTCTGGCAGCGATAGCGTTTACTATCCGGTCTGCTCCCAACTCTCGCGGGTTATCTATCAAGATGCGCACTCCGGTCTTGATCCCGGGCCCTACCACCAAAGGTTCTACCTTTAGATGTTCACGGCAGAGCTCCTGGAAGATGGGGAGAAGGGGCGGCACTACGCAAGAGATGGCCGATCCTTTGATCTCCGATTTGGACAACCCTTCGTGGGAGAAGAGGCTATTTAGGAGCACCGCGTACCCATCAACCATCTTGTGAACGTCGGTGGCCAGCCGCCAGCAGGCGACCAGTTCTTCCTCCCGGTAAACGCCTAACACGATATTGGTGTTTCCGATGTCTATGGCTAGAAGCATATCCCGTTTCTCCACTTTCTATTGGTCATACGTCTGACCGGATATTCGATAGTATTCTGCGTTCTGGCCACACCCGGTATGGAGTCGCACCTCTCCTCCCAGTTCCAAGGTGAAAGCGTGGAAAAGTATAGGCCACCCATATTCCTCTCTGTAAGAGTGCGTTCCTCTAAGCACCTCCCGAGTAGCGGGCAGAAAGACGAGGTTGAAATCCCCCCACCCTATTTGACTCCATTCCAATCTCCCCCCAAAGATTATACGCCCTATCTAGCCCCCTGGTCAACACCGGGGGAGACCTCTCTTGGTAACTCCTTGACAGCCTCCTGGCGTAAAGGCTATAATCAATTTAGAGGAGATTTTCTTGAACTTCAAAGGGTTTCTAGAAGGTCTGGGGGCTAGCGATGCCCCATTATCTATATCCAACCTCTATATCCTCTCGGGGATCTCCAAGAGAGAGACGGAGGCTTTCTGCGAGGCGTGGCCTCGATTCCCTGTGGAGCGCCGCCGCAACATCCTTCGCACCCTGGTGGAGATCACCGAGGCCTCCTTCGAGCCTGATTTCAACCGCATCTTCCGGTTTGGTTTAAGCGATGAGGATGAGGAGGTTAGAGCCCAAGCCATTGAAGGGCTTTGGGAGGATGAGAGCGTCTCCATCTTGCGTTCTCTAGTTGGTCTCTTGCGAGGGGACCCCTCCTTTTTAGTGCGGGCCAAGGCTGCGGCTGGGTTGGGACGGTTCGTCCTCTTGGCAGAGTTAGATGAACTAGACGGTGAGTTGGGGGCGGAGGTGCGAGAGGTGCTCCTCTACAGCATCAACAACCCCCAAGAGGCCGTAGAGGTGAGACGCCGGGCCGTGGAGGCGATCTCCTTCTCTGGTGAGGAGGGGGTGCGAAAGATCATTGAGGCGGCTTACCAAGACGAGGCCCCAAAAATGCGCGTGAGTGCTATTTTCGCTATGGGGCGGAGCGTTGATCCCTATTGGGGCGAAACCCTCCTTCGGGAATTGAAACCCCCGGATCCCGAGATGCGGTACGAGGCTGCCAGGGCCTGCGGGGAGTTGGAGTTGAAGGAGGCGGTGCCCACTTTGGCCCGCCTAATAGACGATGCTGATGGTGAGGTCCAGGGAGCAGCGATCTGGGCTTTGGGACGGATCGGAGGCCGAGGGGCCCGTCGGGTCTTGCGAGCCTGCTGCGAGAGCGATGATGAGATCCTGGCTGGGGCGGCCGAGGAGGCGCTGAGCGAACTAGAGTTCGCCGAAGGCATCTTCGAGATCCCCCTCTACGGGGAGGAAGGGGAGTGAGGCCCGCCTTTATCCTTCTAGGGGTACTGTTCCTACTCATACTGGCGGCTTGCGTCGGGCCAGGAGGGGAACGCGCTACCCCAACGCCCTGTCCCCCTTGCCAAGAGGAGGCGATCGTTATCAATCAGCCTCTTCTCAATAGCACCGTTACCTCTCCGGTTCATATCGAGGGGGTCTCCGATCCCACCTTTGAGCAGACCATCGTGTTCCAAGTGCTGGGCGAGGATAGCAGGATCATGGGTCAGGGGTACACCGTCATCGAGGCCGAGTGGGGAGAAAGAGGGCCCTTCGCGGTCGATATCGAGTTCACTCCTCCTACTACCAGGGAGCAGGGGCGCATCGTCGTCTTCGTTACCAGCGCCCGAGATGGAGGTATAACCCATCTCTCCTCCGTGGAGGTGACCCTAGGGGCCGCTGAATAGAACCGAGAGAACGGACTGGGGGTTAGTCATCCAGGTTAGCATCCACATACTCACTACCATCGTCCTTCCCATCTTCGTCACCGTGGGCCTGGGTTTTGCCCTGCGTCGTCTCGTCTCCATCGATCTCCGCTCCCTCTCCCGGGTCACGCTATACATTCTCAGTCCCTGCCTCATCTTCTCTAGGCTCTCGCAATCCACTCTCGAAGCCGATGACCTGGGCCGAATAGTGGCCTTCACCTTGATTACCACTTTCACTATGGGCGTTATCTCCTGGGGGACAACTAGGCTGCTTCGTTTCGACCAGGGGAAGGAGAGCGCGTTTCTTCTGGCTACTCTATTCGTTAACGCCGGAAATTATGGTCTCCCTCTCAACCTTCTGGCCTTTGGAGAGGAGGGGTTGGCACGGGCCATCGTCTTCTTCGCCACCAGTTCCTTTCTGGTGAACACCCTAGGGGTATATCTCGCCTCCCGGGGCCAGGTGGGGGTGCGAGAGTCGATGGCCAACATCTTCAAGATTCCGCTGATCTATGCGGTAGTGGCCGCTCTAATGGTCAACTTCGGAAACCTTGAGATCCCGGAGCCTATCTTCAAGCCTTTGGAGATGACCGGTAGCGCTGCCATCCCGGTAATGCTCCTCATCTTGGGGATGGAGCTCTCTCAAGCCTCGGTAAGGGAGGAGTGGGGGACAATAGGGGTGGCTACTTTCATCAGGCTGGTAGTGGCTGCCGGGGTAGCCCTCGGGATAGCGTCCCTTTTGGGGTTGGCGGGGGTTACCAGACAAGCCTGCATAGTAGAGGCTAGCATGCCTACGGCGGTGATGACCACTATACTGGCGGTGGAGTTCGATGCGCGCCCGAAGTTCGTGACCGGAACGGTCTTCACTACCACCCTAGCCAGCATCGTCACCCTTACCTTGCTACTCCGGCTGCTGAGGTGAAAGATGCGAAACCTACTTTTCTTCGACCTGGAGACCAAGAGGACCTTCGCCGAGGTGGGAGGGCGGAAGAACCTACAAGCGTTGGGCTTAGCGGTGGCGGTCACCTACAGTTCGGCCTCCGAGGAATACTCGATCTATATGGAGAAAGATGTAGATGGTTTGATAGAGGAGTTGACTAGCGCCGATCTGGTGGTGGGTTTCAACCTCAAGCGGTTCGACTACGAGGTCCTCCGGGGCTACAGACCTCTTCCCCTCATTCCCACCCTCGACATCTTGGAGGATATCTACCAAGAACTGGGCTTCAGGGTGGGGCTCGATGCCCTGGCTAAGGCCACCTTAGGGGTGGGGAAGTCGGCTCATGGCCTCCAGTCGGTAGAGTGGTTTCGAGAGGGGAGGCTCGACCTAGTGATCGACTATTGCCGTCAAGATGTGGAACTCACACGATTGTTGTATGAATACGGCAGGGGAAATGGCCACCTCCTCTACTGGGATGAAAGGTTGCAGGTGAATCGGCGGATAGCGGTGAGTTGGGGGTGAGATGGCTTTCGAACCTTGTTATCTGGAACTGAGTCGCTCTGGCGAGTTGAAAAGGAGGGCCAAGCAAGCCCCTGCTCGCTTGGAAGAGTGTCGATTTTGCCCTCGGGAATGTGGCTCCAATAGGCTTTTGGGTGCCAAAGGGGCCGCTTGCCGCACCGGGGAGCGGGCTGTGGTTTCCAGTTACCACGCCCATTTCGGCGAGGAGTCGCCCTTGGTGGGGTATCATGGCTCGGGGACCATCTTCTTCTCCTGGTGCAACTTGAGATGCCAGTTTTGTCAAAACTACGAGATCAGCCAACTGGGCCAGGGCCGGGAGGTAGAACCCGAGGAACTGGCCCTCATGATGCTCCATCTCCAGGCCCAAGGTTGCCATAACATCAACTTCGTCAGCCCCACCCATGTGGTGTCTCAGATCCTGGCCGCCCTCGCTTTGGCCGCAGAGAAGGGGCTTCGCATCCCCTTGGTTTACAATACCGGCGGGTACGACCACCTGGAGAGCTTGGCTCTCCTCGATGGGGCGATCGATATCTATATGCCAGATATGAAATACTCCGACGAGGCCATTGCGCGGCGGCTCTCTAAGATCAAGAATTACCCAGAGGTGAACCGCCAGGCGGTCAAGGAGATGCACCGTCAGGTGGGCGATCTGGTACTGGATGAGAACGGCATCGCTCAAAGGGGGCTTCTCGTTCGCCACCTGGTGTTGCCCCACGGCTTGGCTGGCACAGCCCAGGCGGTGGAGTTCTTGGCAAAAGAGATATCGGCCCACACCTACCTCAATGTCATGGATCAGTACCGCCCCTGCTATAAGGCCGATCAGTTCCCGGAGATCTCCCGTCGGCCCACCCACCAAGAGATCGCAGAAGCGGTATCCCTGGCCCGAGAGGCGGGGCTTACACGCCTCGATGAGCGCCGACAGGGGCTCATATTCAGGTTATAGAAAGAGCGGGCAGGAGAAGAGGGCCCTTTTTCTTGTCAAAAGAAGAGGCCCCTGATATAATGAGCCAGAGCCAGGTGTATGCCATTCATACGGGGTTGGTCAGCGGATATGGTTCTCGTCTTGCGCCTTATTTCTAGTTACGCCAACTGGATTTACCTATTCTGTGCTATTGGTGTATTTCTTTGCCTGAGTGCAACCCGAAGCGCTATCCGAGAGAGGGACGCTTCCCTCTTCACTCTGGAAAGAGAGGCCGCCACCTCCAGGGCGCGACGGGTTTTTGGGCTCATGGTAGCCGTTCTTCTAGTGGCAGGAGCGACGGCCTTCATAGATCTATCCCTTGTGCCGCGGATGGATCTCTCCCCAGAGACCAGTGTTCGAACCCCTCTCCCCCTACCCACGCTCACCAGTATCATACCACCGGCCACGCCCACGCCCACCGCGAGCCAGCCATCCCCTACGCCAATTCGGCCGCCGCGCCCCACCCCGACCCCTGAGGAGACGCTAACTCCCAGCCCTACCCCTACCCCTTCGCTTCCCCCACCGACCTGTCCCAACCCTCATGCACAGATCACCGCGCCGAGGCCAGGAGCCCACTTGGAGGGGATGGTGGAGATATGGGGAACGGTGGATATGGCTGACTTCTGGTACTATAAAGTCGAGTTCGCTATGGGAGCCAACCCCGCAGAGACGGATTGGCATTGGATAGGAGAGGGTAAAGACCGAACTATTAACAGATATCTGGCAACTTGGAATACCTCCGGCCTCTCTCCGGGGATCTATTCCCTCCGCTTGGTGGTGGTAGATAAGACCGGAAACTATCCGCCTATCAATATCTGTCAATTGCAACTATTCATATAATAGAGGGGAGTCGGTAAATGTGGAGGTTCGAGTGTCGGAACGAGCACGGATGCGAGCCATTATCCACGGTCGAGTGCAAGGGGTCTTCTTCCGCGACTTCACCCGAACCCACGCTATGCGGTTGGCTCTGTTAGGCTACGTACGCAACCTTTGGAACGGGAATGTGGAGGTGGTAGCGGAGGGGGATAGGGAAACGTTGGAGAGCCTACTAAAACAACTTTACGTTGGGCCCTCATCGGCTAGCGTGGGGAAGATAGATCTGGAGTGGAGCGAGCCCAGCGGCGAATTCTCCTCCTTCGAGGTGCGGTACCGGTGAGAAGAGACCCGCAGAAATTCGCCTGGGCGATCCTTTTGGTTTCCTTCTTCCTCTTCTGCGCTTTGGCGGTGGCTATTCCCCTCACCATCCGTTGGTGGATCATAAACGCCGAAGATTCCCATGAGGCGACCTTAAAGGTGATAAGTGGCACCGTCCTGATGAGAGACAAGGGTTTCCCTCCCGACGTAGGAGTGACCAGCGAGAGGAAGGTCCCTGAGGGGAGCGTAATCCGCACAGATGCCAACTCCAAGGCCCTCTTGACCTTCTTCGAAGATAGCCGGGTCACCATCTTCCCGAACAGCGAGGTCCGCCTCGTCAAGGCGCGCTCTCCCTCTTTTGGCTTGAGCCCCCGGCCCAACGAGATCGCCCTGGAGCAAAACGCAGGACGGATTAGGGTGGGCCCTGCTCTCCCTACTAGCCGCCCCACGGATTGGCAACTGAAGACCCCCCATAGCCAAATCTCCTTGAGCGAGGGGAGTTATTCGGTGGTGGTGAGCAACGAGGCTTCCGAGATAGCGGTGCGAAGGGGGGAGGCTACCGTGGAAGCAGAAGGCCAGAGGACCATCCTGCCGCCTGGTAAGAGGGTGGTGGTGGCTCTCGAGGAGAGGCCTTCGGATCTTTTGCCCGCGGCGCGCAACCTGATCATCAATGGCGATTTCAGCCGTGGTCTCTCCGGATGGCGCACCTACTCCACCTCGGGCCAGGAGGGGGTGGAAGGAGGGGAGGCTGAACTAACTACCCTTGAGGGAAGAGAGGTTCTGAGGCTCTTCCGCCGAGGGGAGGAAGGCGTTCATACCGAGGCAGGCATCACCCAAGAGGTGAATCAAGATGTCTCCGATTACCTCTCCCTTCAACTCCGCCTAGATGTGAGGGTGAACTCCCACAGCCTAGGGGGTGGTGGCTATCTCAGTTCTGAGTACCCGGTTATCGTGCGCATCGACTATGAGGACGAGTACGGGAGCGTCGCTCACTGGTATCACGGCTTCTATTGCCAGAACGTCCAGAATAACCCCACCTTGAACGGGGAGGAGATAAGATGTGGGGTCTGGTACCCCTACGAGGGGACTAACCTCCTGGAGATCCTCGAGCCTCCACCCTTCTATATCAGATCCGTTCAGATCTACGCCTCCGGCTGGAACTACGAGAGCCTGGTGGCTGAAATAGGCCTTTTGGTGGAATAAGAAGTGGGGAAAAGGGTAAGCGGTATTTTCCCTCTCATCCTTGCGCTGCTCTTTTTCTTCACCCTTTCCTTATACCAGTTGCGTCTGCCAGGCCTCCATTACGATGAGGCCCAAGAGGTGCTCCCGGCGATGCGACTCCTCCTGGGACAGCCCACGGAACCCTTCCGTGGGGCGGCTATCCGGATCGCCGGTCGAGCGTTCCCCTTGATGATCTACGACTATCTGGGGACCCTGAACACCTATCTGGTCATCCCCTTCTTCGCCCTCTTGGGGATCAATGTTATCTCCTTGCGGCTCCTGGCTCTGATCATAGGCGCTCTCACCATCGTCCTGGCCTATGGCGTAGCCCAGGAGATGTTCGATGAAAAGGTGGCCGCTCTATCAGCCCTCCTCCTGGCCGTCCACCCCTCTTTCATCTTCTGGAGCCGTCAAGGGGTTTACCTCACCTCGGTGATCAGCGCTCTTAGCATGGGCAGCCTCTTAGCCTTCCTGCACTGGTATCGCCAAAAGAAGGCTCGCTACCTTTATCTCGGCTCGCTGCTTTTGGGGTTGGGTCTCTTCGCTAAGTTCTCCTTCCTTTGGTTCCTGGCGGGCCTCCTCTTGGCTGGGCTTCTGATAACGGTATGGAAGAGGGCCCTCCCCGGCTTCCTCACCCCTGCCCAAGGGACGCTCGCTCTCCTCTTCTTGGCTTTGGGTTCTCTCCCCCTTATCCTCTTCAACTTCCAAACCAGGGGCACGGTGGAGATAATCCAGAAGTATCTATTCACCTCCTACTTGGGGGTGAATAACCTGGCTTTTGGGGCTAACTTTCTCACCCGCCTCGATCAGTTCATAGTCCTTCTCCAAGGTGGACAGTTCTGGTACCTAGGAGAGGAATGGGCCAATAGTTTGTATCCCCCCCTCTTCCTCTTGGCTCTTCTAAGTATCATCCCTTTCCTATTCAAAGAGCGAGGATGGGGGGCGAAGATCGCTTTCTTGGGTACGATATTGGTCACTATGTTACCCCTCAGCGCCTTCACCCCCACTGGCCTGAAGTACGCTCATTATGTGATCTTCTTGCCCCTGCCCCAGATCCTTCTGGCCGCCTCTCTAGGCCTCTGGACACGCCAGGAGCCGAGGCGTCTCTTCCTCCCGGCAGCCCTTCTTGTGGCCGCAGTTCTTTTCCTTTTCGACCTGCGGGTGGATATCGGCTATCACCGTGCTCTAACCCGCACCGGGGGGTTCGATGGCTACACCGAGGCGATATACGAATTGGCCCCCTACTTGGAGGAAGAGGGAGCACCTACGGTGGCTATGGACTGGGGGATCAGGAACAACATCTTGTTTCTCACCCAGGGAAGGGTCGACCCCCAGGAGGTCTTTGGGTTCGAGAGCCTGGAAGAGCCAGATGTAGGCTTCTGGGAACGGTTGTTTCCGCATCTAGCCGACCCTGGGACTATATACATCTTTCACAGCCCGGAGGAGACCATCTTCGAGCGGTGGGACTATTTCGAGACCCTTGTGGCCGAGAGGGGCAAAGGGATACGAGTGGAGAAGGTCTTTACGGACCGGAGCGGGAAGCAGATGTTCGTGCTAATAAAGGTAGTCGATGAGCCGAGTGGCTAATAGTTCTTCAAAGTGAGCGGCAGGTAGATCCGTGGACTAGGGCCAGATCTGAAGTTAGCAACGGTATATGCGGTGTTGTTGAGCGTCCTCCTATTGTCTGCGTCGCAAGGGGGGTTGCTCAGATTACCCGTCGTGCAGGCTATGGAGGTCCCTTCGGATATCCCCATCGGGTCTCCCCCGTAGGGGACATCGGGGTTCGACCAGTACTGCAACCTCGTGCAGTAAGAGCCGCTATCGTCACACTTGTCGTTATAAGCCATGATCGTGCGCCATTGATCTGCAACGTTTACGTATCCGTGGCAATACGTGTAGGGTGTAACATCCTCATTGACATACCAGTCATGCCTGGCCCCCATATTATGCCCCAGTTCGTGCGCAAAACTGTAGTAGCCCGTTGCGCAGTCGCGCCCTACCACACTGAAGGCAAGGCTCTCGAAAGAAGGAGAGACGGTTCCCATCGTGTGTGCGAGGCCGCAGTAGTCAGCGGTCTCAACTATCAGGTCGACGAGGTCCGCCAAGTAGGTATCGCGCAGGGTGTGAACGTTGTCCATGTAGCCATCCGAGGGGTTTATGAGACGGTCCAGATCGTCATTCATGTCTCCCGATTCTGTATAGGAGACCTCCTCCGTGTGGACCAGATTCAAGCGTGGGGTGATGCCGCTGTTATCGTACGATTGGTTTGTCTCAGCTACGGCCAGATCGATTAGGTTTTCCATGTCGGTGGTGCCTCCCGCCTCCGTACGCGCGGCTGGGGTGTAGACCACCATCACGTCGATTATGGAGCCATCATCGGCCGTGGCTGTATGGGCAGCCTCGCCCAACTCTCCCTGGAAGATGTCCCCGGGAATCGGTTCTGCCTCGGGGGGAAAGGCCCCTTGGTCGATTTGATGGATGGCGTGCACACCGTTGCCGACGTAGCGCACCTGGTAGAACTCCCCAGGCAGCGTGATGTTCCCCGCCATCACCCTCTCTTTCACCACCAGGATCACCTGGCTATACTCTACCCCCTCAAGATAGCCGATCCAAGAGAAACTGCCCGACGGATTGGACTCCACGCGGTCAAGAACACCGGTGAAGACAACAGCCTCAAACAGGTTCAACAACAGGACCTTGGCCATTTCCGACTGGGTTTTTGGGGAGCTGCCTGTGCCGCCCAGTAGGTCAAAGTTGACGTTGACGAACCTGGTGTGAATGATGGTTGGGTCGTCTGACAAGTCCCTCTCAGGGCGGGCAGCGTCGGTGAACAGAGCCTCAACCGGTTGGTCAACTGGGAAGGCTATGCCACTCTGCCCTGTGCTGAGCACCATCATGACTATCACTGCCATACTTAGGATTATTACAGTCATCGTCGATCTTCGCCTGGCCATTGTAACCCTCCTATCCCTATTTGCTCGTATACCGCACTTAGCCTGAAAGACAGTCTCCCGCCCTTCTCCCACATCACGGCTGAACAGACAAGCAGAACTCGTCATCACTAATCCGGTGGGACGGGTTCCGCTTCCGGTGGAAAGGAGGAGGGGCGAGCAAGCGTCAGAGGACGATGGCTAAAGCGGTGGCGGTGAGCAAGGCCTTTCTACCGCTGACCATACCCTCCTCCCCGAAACGAAAAAAGCGCACTTCTCCTTCCGCCAAACGAAAGTCGGCTCTCTCTCAACATACCCCTCCCTCAATCAGCAACTAGGGAATGAACTGCTAAATGTTGGGCAAGGTCATCATCTGTAGATATTGTACCACACCAGACTTGCCCGCTCAAGCCCCCATTGAGATGGCGTCAAATGTTACCATCTGGTGCTTATGGCTTTCAGGCGCTACCTTCTGAGGAGATCTGCTGCCTGTAGAGGGCACGGATTTCGTTGAAGATGGCGATATATTCGGGGGTGGCATAGTCGGGGTAGGTCCACTCCCAGGCCCGGAAACTTTTGCCCCGAAAGTGCAAGGTCACCTCGGCGAAGATGCCTTGCCCGATATAGATGCGGTGGTCCCGATTCTTCGTGGTGGCCAAGACCAGTTTAGCGCTATCCAGATAGCCAGGATCGAGGTTGATGCGGCGCGCTCCTTCCTCGGAGAAGTTGGCCTCTAGTTGGTTGGTGAACAGTTTTACCTCCGCCAGCCGTAGGGGGTTGATGAGCCTTTGGAAAGCGACGAACTTCCTCAAAAGGTTCTCTCCCAGTTCCCTAGAGTAGTAATCGGTGAATTCCCAAGGCATGAGGGGGCTCTCGTAATCCAGGGGGCCAAACCGGGCGATCAGTTCACGCTGGGCAGCATCGAAAAGGGGCTTTCGCCCCGCTATCATCCCCACCACCAACTTCACCGGAGGGTGTTTTTTGGCCTCTCCCACCTTTCAAACCTCTTCCCTTCCTTCGGATGCTGCCCTGATGATCTTGCCACACAGTTCGCGCCCCAAGACGGCTAGGCCATCCACGGGCAGGTAGTGGCCCGCCGAGGCGTCAAAAAGAACCCGGGCCGTAGGGGAGAACTCCTCGTTGCCTTCCCAGTAGATTACAACCAGAGGCACTCGGGGTAGGGCCAGAAAGGAGTAGGCTGCATCGCCTAGGTCCCGCCGCTCGCCGCCAGCCTTCTTCGCCGCCCGCCGGAAACCCTCTATGTCGTTCCCGAAATGCTTGGCTACTCTATCGCCAGAGTAGCCTTGGAAGGCCTGATGATAGAACCGCCCCCCCTCGATCTCCCGCAGGGAGACCCAGCGGTCGGCTAAAGGCTGGCCATCGGCGGTCCGTAGATAGTGAAGGAACAACGCCTGTCTCCAGGAAGAACAGATCTCCCCGCTCTCCTCTTCATAGGCTATGAAGTCGGGGTAGATGACCAGATAACCTTGGCCCCAGAGGGCGAGCCGCAACTCTCCCCTTTCCTTATCTAACCGTTTATACTGGGCGCCACTTCGAGCCGCCAAAAGCACGGGGTCGGCTTCCTTTAACTCGGCACGCGCTTGCTTGATGAAGGGAAGGAGGGTATCCGGTTTCGAGTGGGTCACCTCTGTGCCTCCCCGGTGCTCCTGAGATTTGGAGACGGTTCTACGGCCTACCAAGGCGCATTATACTTCCCCAGAGTAGTCATAGCAAGCCGCTCCCTTCAACAGTGGTACCATTCTCTCGTTGACAGCGACCTCCTGGTTGCTAGATGGAAATTGGTGTGGACAAAGGATTCGGTTGTCCTAAGGGGTATAGAAAATGGATGCCTTGCAATTGGAGGAGATGCCCGTCGAACTTTTCACCGTCCACCGTCGCATCACGGGAAAACAGTAGCGTGTTAAATAATCGGGATTTTCAAGGGATAAGAGAGTGCTCACCGACCCCTGATGTGGTATCCTGGGTTTGTTTGACCAGCCCAGATACCTAGGAGGTGAGCCCCTATGATCCTCAAAGAGCACATCAAAAGTTTAGCACGGAGGCTTCTCGAGGCCAAGAGCCGAGGGGCGTGGCATCGTCAGGGCCAGGGAAGGTTATGAACTGAGACAACGGATTATAGAGGGAAGAGATGAGCACTCCTGTCCCACGGGATCCTGTCAGGACAGAAAACCTCGACTAAACATGATGTGATCGACCCTTGACTAAAATGGCAGATTTGGGGTACACTTCAGAGCGGTGTAAGGGTTTATTATCTTCAGGGGGAGAAAATGGCCAGTGTTACCTACGAGCATGTGACCAAATGTTTTGGCGATGTGGTCGCAGTCAACGACATGGACATCAAGGTTGAGGACAAGGAGTTTCTAGTTCTTTTGGGGCCCTCGGGCTGCGGCAAGACGACCACCCTGCGTCTCCTGGCCGGTTTAGAGGAGCCAACAGAGGGGAATATCTACATCGAGGAGCGGTTAGTTAACGACGTGCCGCCCAAGGATCGGGATATCGCCATGGTTTTCCAGAGTTACGCCCTCTACCCTCACATGAGCGTCTATGACAATATGGCCTTCGGGTTGAAGTTGCGTAAGACGCCCAAGGCAGAGATCGAGCGCAGGGTAAAGGAAGCGGCGGTCATGTTAGGGATTGAGGGGCTGTTAGGTCGGAAGCCGAAGCAACTTTCTGGTGGGCAGAGGCAAAGGGTAGCGGTGGGGCGGGCGATTGTGCGGGAGCCACAGGTCTTCCTTATGGATGAGCCTTTGAGCAACCTGGATGCGAAACTGAGGGTTCATGCTCGAGCGGAGCTCTCCAAGTTACATCAAAGGTTGGAGACGACCTTCATCTACGTGACGCACGATCAGATGGAGGCGATGACCATGGGGACGCGGATTGCGGTTCTGAGGGATGGCGTACTTCAGCAGATGGACACCCCCCAGGTGCTATATGAGAGCCCAGCCAACCTCTTCGTGGCTGGCTTCATCGGGAGTCCAGCCATGAACTTTTTTGAGGCCACGCTGGTGGGGAGCGTAGAGGAGATGTATATCGATGCCCAGAGTTTTCGGGTGCTGGTTCCGCCAGAGAGGGCCAAGGAGTTGAAGAACTGCCTAGGGAAAGATGTGATCTTCGGCATTCGGCCGGAGGATGTACACGACCCGGAGTTTTGCCCGCCGAATATCACCGCGGGGCGGGTGAAAGCCAAGGTAGATGTGACGGAGTTGATGGGGAACGAGGTCTTCCTTTACTTGCTTACCGATAGCAAGAGTTTCATCGCTCGGGTGGATCCCCGGACCAGGGCTAGGGTGGGGGACGAGATCGAGGCGGTGTTGAACATGGATAATATCCACCTCTTTGACCCCCAGACGGAGGAAGCGATCCGCTAAGAAAGATCTAAATTAGAAACCATAATTTCCGCTCTTGGGTTATGTTCACGGCTCTTCTAGAAGAGCCGTGTTCTATTTTCTGAGGTGATAATATGTGAGCATACACTTCGTCCTGAGCCCAGTGTCGAGGGAGGGACCTCGCGGTAGAGATTATGCCATCTTTACGATGCCAGAAGAGGAGATTCTTTATCACCTGGTATCGAGGTCCGTGGGACTTTCTATCGCATCCTTGACAGGAGTGCAAAATCTATATAGAGTGGCTGGCACAACGGTCAATAAGTCGCGTTTTTGCGCTGCCATCTGAGGTTGCGGTCAGATTCACTGAAGCCCGCTTTATAAAGGGAGGAGAAGATAGATGAAGCGGCGTCAGCGAGGTGAGGATCCACATATCGAGTTCGAGCCCCTAGGTCGGGGATGTGATTCTGCCTTGGGCTCCTCCCTTTTAGAGGCAGCGAGAGAAGCCGGGGTGGGGCTCGTGGCCCTCTGCGGAGGCCAAGGTAGATGTGGCCGCTGTAAGGTACAGGTTATATCTGGCGCGGTCTCGCCCCTAAGCGTGCCAGAGAGAGAGTTTTTAAGCGAGAAAGAGTTGGCGCTTGGTTTCCGTTTGGCCTGCCAGGTTAGGGTGTGCGGCGATATCAAGGTTCTCGTCCCTCTCGAATCGTTGACCGCCGCTCAGCGGATGCAGGTCGAGGGGTTGGAATTACCAGTGCCGGTGGAGCCGGCGGTGGTGGCTTATGATCTACATCTCCCTCCGCCCACTTTAGAGGATCTCCGCTCCGATGGAAGTCGGTTACAGGCTCGGTTGGCCGAGGAGTACGCTCTGGCCGATCTATCCTTTGATTTCGAGTTGCTGCGCCGACTGCCCGATCTATTGAGGGGTAACGAGTGGTCGGGGAGTGTGGCTCTTCGGGGGCGGGAGGTGATAGGCTTTTTGCCTCAAGGGCGAGAACCTTTGGGGTTGGCCATCGACTTGGGGACCACGAAAATCGCTGGGTACCTGGTCAATCTAGCCACGGGACAACTTTTGGCGGCTAAGGGGGTTTTGAACCCCCAGATCCGGTATGGCGAAGATGTGATGAGTCGGATCTCCTACGCCATGAAAGAGGGAGCCACCCGGTTGCAAGAAGCGGTCGTGGGAGCCTTCAACGATCTGGCTCAGGCCCTCTGCGATGAATGTGAAATGGAGGTCGATCAGATCCTGGAGGCTGTGGTGGTGGGCAACACGGCGATGCATCATCTCTTCCTCGGTCTCCCCGTAGCCCAACTGGGCCTAGCGCCCTATGTCCCGGCGGTGAGCGAGGCCCTGGATATCAAAGCCCGGGATGTTGGGTTATCCATCGCTCCCGGAGGGTATCTGCACCTTTTGCCCAATATCGCTGGCTTTGTAGGCGCGGATCATGTGGCCATGCTTCTGGCCACAGGGATCCATGAGGCGGAACAGCCTACGCTGGGCTTGGACATAGGCACCAATACCGAGATCACCCTCTCTGTGGGAGGAAGGCTTCTCAGTTGCTCCTGTGCCTCAGGGCCAGCCTTCGAGGGAGCGCACATCAAAGATGGCATGCGAGCGGCTTCGGGGGCGATCGAGCGACTCCGCATAGTTAGCTCCCAGGTCGAGTACCAGACTATCGGCGATCTGCCCCCCGTGGGCCTATGCGGATCGGGGGTTTTAGATGCGGTGGCTGAACTCCTTCGGCTGGGGATAGTCGATGAGAAGGGAGCGATGAGGGATCATCCTCGAGTGCGGCGCGCCGACCGGGGCAAGGAGTTCGTCTTGGTGGAAGAGCGAGAGAGCGGCCTGGACAGAGAGATCGTCATCACCCGCCGCGACATCGGTGAGATACAGTTGGCTAAAGGGGCGGTTCGGGCAGGCATAAACATACTTCTCTCCGAAGCCGGGCTTACCGATTTGGACCTGGAGGAGGTGATCATAGCCGGGGCCTTCGGCAACTACATCGGCATAGAGAGCGGTATGGCCATCGGCATGTTACCCCCTTTGCCTCCAGAACGGTTCAAGCAGGTAGGGAACGCCGCGGGGATGGGAGCCAAGATAGCCTTGATCTCCAAAAAGATGCGGGCCCAAGCCGCCCAGATCGCGCGAAGGGTCGAGTATGTAGAGTTGACCAACCACGCCTCCTTCGCCGAGGAGTTCACTCGCTCCATGCGCCTGGGGCCAGCGAGGTAGTGATTGGGGCTTTCGATCTTCTCAGAAGGCCGGGGGAAGGGCTCTTTCTCCCCGGCTAATCTCGTTAAGAATGCGACAACTTTTGGTAGAATTGGATGTGCCAATCAGACCTACACAAGAGGAGTAGGGGAGGCCCTTGTGGCCTCCCGTGTTTCGGGAGGGGGCAAGCCCCTCCCCTACAACCCGTTTTTGAGTGACGTCAGATGGTAACATCCCTAGCCCCCGGCCCCTGGCCCGTTGATGCCAGGACGGGCTGGCAAGTACCGGGCAGGCTGGCATCAATGCTTCGCACCCTGCGCTTCCCACAGGGATACTTTACGTACAGCACGGGCGGGCCAGGGGGCAGGCTGACGCCACGGATAAAGTGTCGATCAATTTTAAGAGATGTAGAGTTGTTAAGTAGGGCGGGTTTCCATATCCGACCTACTGTCACTATGAGTGGCCTCCCTTGCGCCTGGATATGCGGACCCCCTCTGCCGCCTCTCCTTCGGATGCTGAGGCATCCTCAGGATGCCGAACGCACAACCGCGTACCGCCTATCCCTCGGGATCCCGTCCCACAGGGATCCTGTAAGGATAGGGACAGGCTCCAATCCTGGTGCTGCAGGGGGAATCGAGGCTTCAGCCGGTCAAGTTCTTAGCATTTGGGATGAGAGATACCGCTGCCTTGCTCCTGTGTTTCTGTCATGTTATAGTTTCATCCTGCGGTTATCACCTTCGGAGGATGAAGATCGATGAGCGTTCGAAAAAGGCATGTCGTGGTCATCGGCTTGGATGGTACACCCTACAGCCTCCTCACCCGTTTGACTCGTGAAGGCGAATTGCCCCATCTAGCCCGCATCTTCGAACAAGGCACTATCTGCCCCATGAACTCCGTCTTGCCCCCCGTCTCCTCTGTAGCCTGGGCTTGCTTTATGTCCGGAAAGAACCCGGGGAAGCACGGCATTTACGGCTTCGTGGACCGGGTACCAGATTCTTATGAGATCTACATCGCTAATTCCAGGTGCATGAGGAGCGAGACCCTTTGGGAGGTGTTGAGCAAAAGCGGCAAGCGGGTGGTGGTAATCAATGTGCCGGTTACCTACCCCCCTCGACAGGTGAACGGCATCTTAGTGCCGGGCTTCCTGATGCCCAAGTTGAAAAAGGGCACCTACCCCCTATGGGTGGGAGAAAAACTGGAGGAGATGGGCTATCGGATCGATGTGGACCCCTGGCAAGCCCGAGAATCGAAGGATAAACTCCTCGAAGATCTGGACTACACCTTGCAAAAGCGGGTGGAGGCGGCTTTTCATTTCCTAGAATCCGAGGCTTGGGACTTCTTCATGCTCCACATCATGGAGACGGATCGGCTGCACCATTTTCTCTGGGAGGATATGGAGATAGGCGACCCCCGATATGGGCCGCGATTCTTGGCTTTCTATAAGCGGTTGGATGAGTTCCTGGGAGAACTCCACCGACGACTGGAGGGGAAGGCCACTCTCATCGTCCTCTCAGACCACGGCTTCTGCTTGCTGAAGAAAGAGGTCTATATCAACCACTGGCTCCGGGAGAAAGGGTGGTTACGCTTCTCCAAAGAGCCTCCCGAATCATGGTCGGATATCGAGGGAGGATCAAAGGCCTATAGCATGGACCCCGGCCGGGTCTATCTGAATCTAAAGGGCAGAGAGCCGCGGGGTAGCGTGGAGTCCGGCGAGGAGTATGAGAGGCTGAGGAAGGAGTTGGCAGAGGGGCTGAGTGGGCTTGAGGACCCAGGGACGAGAGAGTCGATGGTGGAGAGGGTCTTCAGGCGGGAGGAACTATATACCGGAGGTTGCTACGCTCAGGCTCCAGACCTGGTGGTGAAGCCCCAGAGGGGGTACGATCTCAAGGGCTCCATAAAGAAAGAAAGTCTGACCGATAGGGGCCCCCTGGTAGGGATGCACACCTATGACAACGCCTTTCTCTATATCGAGGGACAAAGCCTCTCCAAAGAGGTGGCGGAGATAGTCGATCTCATGCCCACTATCTTGCACCTGATGGGGGTTTCCGCGCCCGATGATCTTGATGGTTCGTCGCTGATATGACTGGCCACTCCTACTGCACCCCACCGATGACCCTTGTTTCGCGTTAGTACCACGAATCTCCAGTAAAGACTTACTATCACTTGTCAAGTAACTCCTGAGGAGAAGGGGATGCGCCCCTCCTCAGAAGCTGGCATCAGGTAACTTTGCTGCTCGGGCTTGCTTGAGATCTGACGTTTAACCTGGCCTTTGTAATCGCTGGCCTTGCTGCTTTTTTGGGGGGCGGGCCGGTCTCTTCTCCTGAGGCCAACTGGGGAATTGGGGAGAAGGAGTAGCAAGCCTCTGCTATGATCAGGCTTGATCTAAAGGGGATGATGGAGCGCTCTCTTTGGCTAAGATCGTTGCCTAGTAAAGGGCTACCCGCTGCGGAGGATAATTGTCCCGTGGATGCGGGAAAGGAAGCCCCTCTATATGATGAAGGAGGCAGCCCCGAGGACCTTATGGCCGATGAGCGCGTCCAATGGGCTTACCTGGGGAAGAGGTATAGGACTCAATCGCCGGGCGTATGAGATTCGCCTGGAAGGTGGTCTTTGTTCCTAGATATCTTCGGGTTGTAGACAAGGGAGGAGTTCGTATGAGAGTGCTTTTGTCTGGCAACGAGGCGATCGCTCGGGGGGGCTATGAAAGCGGGGTGCGGGTGGCGGCAGGCTACCCTGGCACCCCTAGCACGGAGATCCTGGAAACGTTAGTCCGATATAGCGGGGTTTATGCTGAGTGGGCGCCCAATGAGAAGGTGGCTATGGATGTGGCCATCGGGGCTGCTTACGCCGGCAGTCGGGCTATGGCGGTGATGAAACATGTGGGGCTCAATGTGGCTGCCGATGCTTTCTTCTACGCCGCCATGACGGGCATGGAGGCGGGGCTGGTCGTCGTTTCGGCCGATGACCCCTTTATGCATAGTTCCCAGAATGAGCAGGATAACCGCCACTACGCCAAATTCGCTCGAGTCCCCTGCTTGGAGCCGTCTGATAGCCAGGAGGCCAAAGAACTGGTGGGCGTGGCTCTAGAGATTAGCGAGGAGTTCGATAGCCCAGTCTTGTTGCGCATCACCACCCGCATCGCTCATTCATATACCTTGGTCGAGTTGGGGGAACGCAAGGTCGAGGAGCGGACGGAGCCCCCTTCCTATAGGATCGACAGGGTAAAGTATGTTATGGTGCCCGCCAACGCGCGACGACGACACCCCATCGCTGAGGAGCGGATCGCGGAACTTAGGACCTTCGCCGAGAACTTCCCCTATAACCGAATGGAGATGAATGGTAGGGGCTTGGGCATCGTCACCAATGGCGTGGCTTATCAATACGCAAAAGAGGTCTTTCCCCAGGCTTCCTTTCTCAGACTGGGCATGACCTATCCTCTGCCGGAGAAGATGGTTCGTGATTTCGCGGCCCAGGTGGAGCGGCTCATCGTCGTGGAAGAGTTAGATCCTTTTATAGAGGAAGAGATCCGCCTCATGGGTATCGGTGTGGAGGGGAAGAGCATCTTTCCCATCTGTGGCGAGTTTGATCCCCATCTGGTGCGCCAAAGCGCCATTCGGGCTGGGCTCTTGCCAGCCTCGGAGGCGGTGGAGACCAGGGAGGTCGAGGAGACGAAGGGGTTGCCCATGCGGCCACCCCTCCTCTGCCCGGGGTGTCCCCACCGGGGGCTCTTCGTGACTACCAAGAAATTAGATCTGGTGGTCAACGGCGATATCGGCTGCTATACGTTGGGTTTCCTGCCCCCCCTCTCCGCCCTTCATACCTGCGGTTGCATGGGGGCTAGCATCGGCCAGGCTCATGGCGTGAGTAAGGCCGGCATCGCTCAAAAGCACGTGGCGGTGATCGGCGACTCCACCTTCTTCCACGCCGGCTTGCCAGCCCTTCTAAATGTGGCCTACAACAAGAGCGACACCATCGTCATCATCTTGGACAACCGAACGACGGCCATGACCGGCCATCAAGAGCACCCCGGCACAGGAGTGACCTTGAAGGGAGAGCAGACCAAGGCCGTGGCGGTCGAGGATGTGGCTAAGGCCTTCGGCATAAAGCGGGTCTACACCTTAGATCCTTACAACCTCAAAGAGGTGGAGAGTGTTTTGCGAGACTGCTTGGCTGCCGATGGACCGGCGGTGGTTATCTCCCGCCGTGAGTGCGCCCTCTTGCCCGAAGCGAGGAAGGCCTGGAGGCCCATCAAGGTCATCGAGGAGCGGTGTAACGGTTGTGGCCTCTGTTTCGGCATCGGCTGTGCCGCTATTGTCAAGAGCGAGAGACTGGATGAGAAGACCGGGCGAGCCAAAGCCTGGATCGACCCGCTTCTCTGCACCGGATGCGAGATCTGTGCCCAAGTGTGCGCTCGGAAGGCTATTCTCTTCAGGGAGCAGATGATCGAGGAGGGGGAAAGTTCATGAAGGAGATGAATTTCTTGCTGGCTGGAGTCGGCGGCCAGGGAACGCTCCTAGCCAGCGACGTCTTGGCCGATGTGGGGGTCAGGGCAGGCTACGATGTGAAGAAGTCGGAGGTGCATGGCATGGCCCAGCGTGGGGGGAGTGTCACCAGCCATGTGCGCTGGGGAGATAAGGTCCGCTCGCCTCTCATCGGCCACGGGGAGGTCAACTACCTCTTAGCCTTTGAGAAGCTAGAGGCGCTCCGCTACGTGGGGATGCTGCGGCCGGGTGGGGTAGCCATAGTTGGCGACCAGAGCATCCCTCCCCTCTCCGTTAGCTCCGGCGAGGACCGTTATCCCGACGACGAACGGGTCGGCCGCACATTGAGGAAGGTGATCGAGAGGACCCATTTCATCCCCAGCATCTCGCTGGCCGAAGAACTGGGCAGTGCTCGGGTGCACAACATCGTTCTCTTGGGCGCTCTTTCCACCTTCATCGAAGATGTCGCGCCGGATACTTGGCTTGAGGCTATCGAGGCACGGGTTCCAGAGAGGTTTTTGGAGTTGAACCGCCGGGCTTTTTGGACCGGGAGGGAAGCGGTACAACCCACGATCTCCTAGGGTAGAGCGCTGTGGCCAATCTGGCTACTCTGTCTCATCCAAAGGAGGAGAAGAACGGCGAAGAAGAGAGTGTTGATCTGAGATGAAGAGTTTGAGACCATGTCCCGACCTCAACTGAAAGGGTTGCAGTTAGAGCGACTTAAGGAGGTGGTGCCCCGGGTCTCCCAGAGGGTACCCTTCTACAAAAAATGTTCGCTGAGGCGGGGGTATCCGCCGGCGATATCAAATCTCTGGACGATATAGCCAAGTTGCTTCTCACCACTAAGCAGGATCTGCGCAACAATTACCCGTTCGGCATATTCGCTGTGCTCCTGGACGAGATCGTGCAGATTCGCGCTGCCAGCGGCACCACGGGGGAGGTGAGCGTTACCGGCTAACGACTTGGACCCCTGGGGAGGGGTGATGGCGCGGGTCTACACCTCCGGCGGGACGACTGCCGATGATGTGATCCACAACGCCTACGGCCTCTTTACCGGTGGTCTAGGCTTCCACTTGGGGCTGCGATTCTCACCTGTACCCCTTCTTACTCTCCGGTGCTAGCCAAGGCAGCGGTGGCAGGGAGATCGACATTCGAGAGAGGATGAAACCGAAGGTCGGTTTCTTTGGCGCTGACCCTTGGACCAAGCGGATGCGTGAGGAGAGCGAGGCTAAACTGGGCTGGAAGCGTTCGATATCTACGGCTTGGCGGAGATCATTGACCCCGGCGTATCGGTAGAATGCCCCTACCGTACCGGTTTGCATATCTACGAAGACCACTTCCTGCCCGAGATCATCGACCCGGATACGGGGGAACCGTTGGGCTACGACAAGCCGGGAGAGTTGGTCTTCACCACCCTAACCAAGCAGGGGTTACCCCTCATCCGCTATAGAACGAGGGACCGGACTACTCTCCACCACCCCCCTGTCGCCGTCCACGCAAATGGTTTGTCCATCTTGGAAGATCTTCGTCGCCTCCCGGATCTGAAGGACGGTGGGGATGCCGTACTCTCGGGCCACGATAGCGCCATGAGATATCAGTCCCCCCTCTTCGGTCACGATACCCGCTGCCAAGTTGAAAAGAGGCGTCCAACCGGGGTTGGTATAGGGCGCAACTAGTATTTCTCCCTTCTTGAGCCTATCGGCTTCGCCCAGTTCCCGCACCACTTTAGCCTTTCCGGTGGCCCTGCCAGCACTACAGCCGACCCCTTTATAGACGGCTGCCTTGGTTGGGATCTCTGGTGCTCTCGCTCCTCGCCCGATGGTGAGGGGCGGCTCGAAATTCCGATAGCAGGCCTTCATCCGCTTGTATCTGTGAACCCAGGTACGTGCTTCCTCGGAGGAGAGTTTCCCCTCCAGGGCGGCCAATAGGCGATCCCGTGTTAGGAAGAAGATATCTCCTGGCTCCTCGAGGTATCCGGATGCCGCCCACCGCTTGCCCTGTTCTACAAAGACCTGGTGGCCATGATAGTGGGCTAGAGAGAGCACAGGACGCATCTCCTCACGCCACCAGGAATAACGCTTCAGGGTCTCCAAGGCCGAGAAGAACCGCCGTTTTCTGAAGAGCCTGTCTAGACACCCCTGGGACAGGAGATCAGCGGCCCGTCGCTCCTCTTGCAATCGCATCTCCTTTTGTTGAGCGATCAACTTCTCTGGATCGGTATCTCCTCCTGCCTGGAGGAACGATTTCAGGGTGGTGAAGGCGAAGGTGGGCTCCTCATCCCAGCGAGGCAGGGACATATCCTCATCCTTCTCTGACATATAGCGAAACTCGCGGATATATCGCTCCAAGATTCCCCAGAACGCCTGGCCCTCTGGCGAAGCCTGTAACCTCTCCGACAGTTGGGAAGGCTCCGCCTCTAAGATGATCTCCTTGACCCGTTTATCCTTTAGCGCTTCTTGGCTCACCTCCCAAAGTTCGAGAAGGGGACGCCCGGTGGCTACATCAGTCAAGCCGGTGAGTAAGCGGGCCGTGGAGATCGGTTCGGCATCTGGGTTCCGGGCGTTTAACCCCTCCACCATCGGCGTGAAGTCATCCTGAGCCTGCGTGGCCAAGAAACTGACGATCAACGCTATCCGGTTGGTGCGGTGATGTAACTCCAAGATATCCTTAACCTTCTCGGCCAACTGGGCATCATCGAGGGCGGTCAGGTCGATCTCTGAGTATTTCGCCTCCTCCTGGGCAAACGCTTCCTTGTACTCCTTCGCCTCTTGCCAGAAGGTCCGGTAGAGGTTTTGGAGGGCGAAGAGGACGGGAAGAGCGCGGATAATGGTGAGGGGAGTGGTGGGTGTGACTAGCCCGTCCCCCTCGTAGGTGGGCTCCACGCCTATCGATTCATCGAAGTCTCGCTCCTTAAAGCCGGGGATGATGGAGTTCAACCGCTTGACCTCCCCCACATTCCAATAGGCCCGCCCGAAGAAGAGCCGAAGCCACTCTATCTCCCCCGTCTCCCGCGTTAGCTTCAGCCGGTGGAACAGCTCGTCAAAGGCCCTTGCCCACTCGTATTGACCATTGATGGAGAAGGAGAGGGGGGTGATGAAACCGGGCATCACCTCCCGGCAGTTGGCCGACGTCCATTGGCCGACCTCTGGCGTAAAGGTGTAAGAAGTCAAAGGGCGAGTCTGCAAGATATAGAACTCTCCCTCGTAGAGAGCCCACTCGATATCCTGCGGATAGCCGTAGATCTCCTGCACCTCATACCCCAGCCGCATCAGTGGCAAAAGTTGCTCCTCCGTCAAACTGGCCTGATTACGTTTCTCTTCGGGAACCCTTACCTCCTTTACCCCTGAGGGGTGGGCAGGAACCACCATCATCCGCTTCTCGTTTATCTCTTGGGAGCGTATCCTTTCGTTCCAGGCGTCCACCACGAAGCGGTCGGGGGTGACTTTGCCTGAGACCACCGCCTCCCCCAGCCCCCAGTGGGCTTCGATGAGCATCTCCTCTTCCAAGCCGGTAGAGGGGTTCAAGGTGAAAAGCACTCCCGAGACCTCTGCCGGGATCTGCTCCTGCACCATCACCCCCATCGCCACCTCCAGAGGGGAGATATGATGACGATGGAGGTAAGCAAGAGCATTCCAAATGGAGGCCCAGCAGGCTTTTGTCTTCTCCATGAGTTCCTCCAACCCCAGAACATTGAGATACGTATCATATTGGCCGGCAAAGGAGGCCTCTGGTAAATCCTCTCTTGTGGCTGATGACCTTACCGCTACCGGCCTATAATCCAACCCCCGATAGGCCTCCTCGATAGCCCCATATAACCGATGGGGCAGAGGGTGTTTCACCATCTCTTTCCCCAAGGGGGCTCTTTCTAACTTCATAGACTCCCAATCTAGCGAGGACACGATGGCTTCGAGGTCTATACCGGCCTCCTGGAGAAAGAGACGATAGGCGGCTGTGGTGATGCAGAACCCCCTTGGAACCCGCACCCCGGCCTGGTGCAACTCACCCAAATGGAAGGCTTTACCACCTACCAGATGTCGGTGTTCAGCCTCGATTCGATCCAATGGAAGGAGATAACGCTCCATACCCTCTCCTCATCCTCTCCTACTAGCAACTGAGGGTCTCTCCTATTCAGGCTGACATCTGCTCAACGACGGTCTGATAGGAGTGATCTAGCGCTTCCAGGACCAGATCCACCTCCCCTTCCGTCACGATTAGAGGGGGCATGATGATGGTCACCGAGGGGTCCAAGCCGGCAAAGATGGTCAAGACGCCATTTTGACCTAACGCCCGGGTGAGCATAGGGCCACAGTCTTCATGGACCATCTGGAGTCCTATCAGCAACCCCCGCTGGCGGACTTCGCTTAATATCTGGGGGTACTTTTCCTTAAGGAGAGCCAGCCCTTCTTGGAAGCGGTTTCCCATCTCCTTGACATGCTCTAAGAACCCTGGTTCCGTGATCTGGTCCAGCATGGCCATGGCAGCCACACACCCCGGTTCTGCTCCTCCAAAGGAGGAGAGGTGGATGAAGGGGTCGGGTTCAAAGAAACTCTCCAATTTCTCCCGATAGCAGGTGGCGGTGATGGGGTAGATAGCCCCACTTAGCCCCTTCCCCAGAACCATGATATCGGGGACGACATGGTACTCTTCTATCCCCCATAGCCGCCCGGTGCGGCCCAAACCTGCCTGGACCTCGTCGAGGATCAAGAGGGCCTCTCTTCGATCACAGAGTTCCCTCACCTGCGGGAAGTAGTCGCGGGGGGGGATGAGCACCCCGCCCGGAACGGGGATAGTCTCCAGGATGACAGCGGCTACCTCATCATCCATCGCCGCTTCCAAAGCCTCGATGTCGCCGAAGGGGACATTCATAAACCCAGGCATCCGGGGGCCAAAGGGGGCCTGGAATTTCCTGGAGCCCGCGGCCAGAGCGAGGCCGGTATGGCCATGATACGCCCGCTCCGCGGAGATGATCTTAGGCCTCTGGGTATATCCCCGAGCCAATTTTATGGCCAAATCGACCGCCTCCCCACCGCTGGCTCCAAAGAAGGTGTATCGGATGTCTCCCGGCATCAGTTCCGCCAGCCGCTTGGCCAGGGCCGCTCGATACTCGCTCATCAAGATATGATCGCCGATATCGAGGCTCTCCATCGCCTCTTGGAGGGCGGCGATCACCCTTGGTGGCCGGTGCCCCAGATTGAAGACCCCTCCCGCGGTACGGCAATCGATATACCGTTTGCCATCCTTATCCCAGATATAGGAGCCTTCCCTCCGGCCGGGCACCAGTTCGATGCCCATCCGCTTATAGACCGCTACCCTCGAGGGCGAGACGTAATTTTTGAACTCCTCGATGATCGCTTCTTTTCTCTTTGACATCATAACCTTCTTCATTCAAAAGCGAAGACCGCCTTAACGACCTCGCTCCCACCCTTGTTAGCCACGGCGGCCAAGGCTCGCTTGTAGTCAGCCAGTTGGAACTTGTGAGTGACAAGGGGGGCCAGTTCTACCTTGCCCTCAGCCATCAGATCTAGGGCTAATTGAAAAGTGTGTACCTCTTTCCCCTGGTACAGTTCAGTGCCGTAGATCCAGCTCCCCTTGATTTCGATCTCGTTGAGCCAGATGGGTGTCCAATCCACCCCTTTAGGCATCCCCGCCAAACCCACCAAGACCATTCTGCCACCACTACAGGTGAAGCGGAGACCGTCATCAAGGCTGTTGCCGCTTCCTACGCACTCATAGACGATGTCGGCTCCACCTACCACCATTGGCTTCCCTAGGAAGGGCTGGAAAGGGGTGGCCCCCAAGGCTGGGGCTAACTCCTGGTAATAACCCCGCCTCAGGTGGATCACTTGGTCAGCGCCATACCTTTTGACCACCTCCTCCTGGAAGGGGTACTTGGCCAAGGCGACCACCCTGGCCTTGCTCCCCAGGCTCCGCAAGGCGGCCACGATGCAGACACCGATGACTCCGCCCCCGATAATGAGAACCGTGTTCTCGTCCTCGGGGTAGTTGCCCAGGACGGCATGTAGGGCCACGGAGAAGGGCTCCACTAGGACGGCGTTTTCGTCGTTCACCTCAGGGGGGACCTTGAAAAGTTGAGAAGCATGAGCCACCAGATAAGGGCTCCAACTCCCTCCTGTGTCTCGGCAGTTGCCGGTCAAGAGACCAGGGGCGATCTCTCCCTCAGTCAACCGTTCACAAAGGCCGGTGTCGCCCCTTTGACAGGCCGGGCAGAGGTCGGGGAAGCCGCGCACTTGACAGCCCAAAGTGGGATCGACGATGACCCGCTCGCCTTCCCTGAACCCCTTCACTTGGGAGCCCACTTCAACGATGGTACCCACGTTTTCGTGGCCGATGGTGAAGGGGAAGGAGACGAAAGCCGAGAGCGCAGGGCTGTTGTGAAGGAGGATCGTGTTCATGTCACTGCCACAGATCCCACCGTATCGGACTTTTATCTTAGCCCAGTTCTCGTTGGGCAAGGAAGGCTCTGGTACCTTGCGATATTGGAGACAAGAGAGAGGGCTCCAGAGGATCGGCCGGTAGAAAGGGCCGATGATCTTAGAGATGAGGTAGCGGGGGACGCTTTCGATGAACTGTATGGCCTTCACGTCATAGAACCGGCATCGTGAGCATTGATGACTTCCAACTTAGTTAACACCAGGAGGTGGAGGGCGTTACGGGGGATCTCGCTTCACCCTTTTCCCCTTCTGCCTGTATTGCTTCGAAAGCGAATCAGAATGGGGATGCTCTTGAGTTTCTCTTCCTCTAAGATCTCCCCATAGATGCCTTCCGGCTTCGGGAATCGAGATCGAGTGATGAGGAGACGACCAAAGTCTATCTTAGCCTCTACCGAGAATGGGGAAAAGGTGGGTAGAACTCTGGGCGCATCAGCCTTGCGCTCTGGAGTCGAGAGTCAACCCTCGCTCTACCCCTTGACCGCCCCCGCCAGGATGCCCTGTACGAAGTAGCGCTGCAAGGCGAGGAAGACCACCAAGGGCAGCGCCATAGAGACAAAGGCTGCTGCGGTGAGCAGGTGCCAATTCTGACCCAGGGAGTTCACCAAGTTGGCCATCTTGAGGGTCAGCGGCGCTACCGCCTCGGTTCCTCCCAGGTAGATGAGCGCCACTAGGAGGTCATTCCAGACCCAGAGGAATTGGAAGATGGCCAGGGAAGCAAGGGCTGGGATGGAGAGGGGCAACGCCAGGCGGAAGAAGGCCGTGAGATGGGATGCGCCATCTATGAAGGCCGACTCGAAGAGGTCTTTGGGCAGTGTGCCGAAGAAGTTGCGCAGTAAGTAGACGGCAAAAGGCAAACCGTAGCCGGTGTGCGCCAGCCAGATTCCGAGGAAGGTGCCAGCCAGCCCCAGCCGGTTATACACCCGCAGGAGGGGGATTAAGGTCATCTGGAGGGGAACCACCAAGAGCCCCACCACTACCACGAAGAGAGTCTGTCGCCCAGGGAACTCCATCCAGGCGAAAGCGTACGCCGCGAAGGCGGCCACAGCGATGGGGATGAGCGTAGAGGGGATAGAGATGGTCAGGCTGTTGAGGAAAGCCCGCCCCATGCCCTCGGCGGTGAGGACATGGATATAGTTGTCCAACTGGAACTGCGTGAAGTCGAAAGGATGCTGAAAGACCGTCCACCAGCCGGAACCGAGGACGTCATTCCGAGGTCGGAATGAACTCATCAGCAACCCCACCGAGGGCAACGACCAGATCAAGGCGATGCCTAGGATGGCTATGTGCAGCGGTGCGCTTGATAGGACTTTTCTCAGTCGGTCCTTCATCGTATCGCCTCCTGTTCCTGAAAGCGGCGGATATTGACCACCATGACGGGGATAATGGCCAAGAGCAGAATCACAGCGATGGCACTGGCTCGTCCGAACTCTCGGAAGTGGAACATCTCCTTATACATGCGGTTGGCTATCACCTCGGTGCCGAAATTGCCGTTGGTCATAACATAGACGATATCGAAGATTTTGAGCACGTTGATGACCATGGTGGTGGCCACCACAGCGATGGTGGACTTCATCAGGGGTAAGGTTACCCCCCAGAAGACCTGCCACTCGCTGGCTCCGTCCACCCGTGCGGCCTCCAGGAGTTCCCGGGGGATGCCTTTATAAGCGGCGGATAGGATCACGGTGCAGAAGCCGGTCCAGATCCAGACCCCCACGGCGATGAGCGCGAAGTTGTTCACCGCTCTCTCTATCAACCACCCGATAGGCTGGAAGCCGAGCAGAGTATTCACTATCGCGTTGAGGATGCCGATTTGGGGTTGACCGGCCGGTCGGAACGCGTATACGAACTTCCATATCACCCCCGCGCCCACAAAGGAGATGGCCATGGGGAGGAAGATGATGGACTTGGCTACTGCCTCATAGTGGACTCGATCGAGAAGAACGGCTAGAACCAGTCCCAGGGAAACGGTCAACGCGGTGAACACCACGATCCAGAGGGCGTTGTTCCTGAAAGATATGAGCATGGGGCGGCTGGTGAAGGCGTAGACCCAATTGTCCAAGCCCACAAACACCTCAGAGTTCCTGTCTAGGAAGCTGAGGTATAGGGTGTTAAGCGTCGGGTAGACCAGAAAGAAGGCTAAGATCAAGAGCAGTGGCCCCACATAGATCCAGGGTCGCACTCGCTCCTGTCTCCTATCCGGGAGGAACCTTATCAAAAACTCCAAGCCCACGAACAAGGCGACTATCCCGCCCACCCCAACGGCGATGGCCAGAAGCGTTCTAAAGATTTGGCTCATAAAGGCTCCCATCTCTCCCATCACAGCGGATAATTGTCGGAGTAGAGCCTTTAGGCGGCAGAGAACCGGCTAAAGCCTCAGCCCGGGACATTCATACTCTCCCCCCCACCTCACGGTTAGGAAGATGAGGCAACCCGCCCATCGGCAGGTTGCCTCAGTTCCTGCTCAGACCAACCGTTCCTACTTGTAGGCGTCAACCGCGCTGGCCTCGATGGTGGCCAGAACAGCGTCCAGATCCTGGCCACCGACATAGTCCAGCGTCCCCGTCCAGAAGGAGCCAGAGCCCACGGCAGCAGGCATCAGGTCGGAGCCGTCGAAGCGGAAGACCTCAGCGCTGGTCAGGGCTTCGGCCATAGCGCGATCGGTGGCGGTGGGGTAAACGTCCAGGCTCACCCGCTTGTTGGGCGAGAGGAACCCGCCCTGCGCTGCCCAGATCTCCTGAGGCTCAGGCGAAGCCAGGTACTCCATCAAGGCACGGGCCTGGGGCGTGTCGTTGAACATCACCACCAAGTCGGCCCCACCCAGGGCCGGGACCCCGTAGGTCGCATCGATGGAGGGGAAGGGGAAGAAAGCGTAGTCTTCCTCGGTCACCCCTTCGGGGAAGAAGCCGGTGATGAAGGAGGCCTGACGGTGCATATAGCATCCCGGCGGATCATCGAAGATCGGGGCTGGCGAGTCGCCGAAGAAAGTGGTCAGCACGCCGGTGGTGGTGCCGTAGACATAGTCCTCGTTCCTAGCGATCTGCCCGAAGTACTCCCAGGCTCTCTTGACTGCGGGATCGGTCCAGGGGATGGTATGGTCAACCCACTTGTCGTAGACCTCGGGCCCCGCGGTGCGGAGCATGATGTCCTCGATCCAGTCGGTGGCCGGCCAGCCGCTGGCCGCACCGCTCTCGATGCCGAGGCACCAGGGGACGCCGCCATCAGCCACGATCTTTTCCGAGAGGGTGGTCAGTTCATCCCAGGTAGTGGGCACGGTATATCCCTTCGCCTCGAAGGCCGCCGGGCTATACCAAACCAGACTCTTGATGGCTGCCTTGTAGAAGATGCCGTAGAGTTTGCCCTCGTAGGAGCCCAGATCGAGCCAGGACTGGGCGTAGTCGCTTTGTAGTTGGTCGGTGTCCATGAAGGTGCTGATGTCCACGAGTTCGCCCGCCGCGGCTAACTCATGCATCTGGCCAGGGTTAGGGAGGATGGCCAGGTCGGGCGGGTTGCCAGCCTCTACACGGGTGGTTAGTACAGCGGGCAGGTCACGGGTGCCCTCGAAGGCCACCTGTGTGCCTGTCTCCTCGGTGAAAGGAGCCACCGCTGCGGCGAAGGACTTAGCCTCATCGCCACCCCACACCCCCATCAGGGTCACCACGCCCCCGATGCGTATCGCCTCCAGGTACGCCGTGGCCTCCTCTGCGCTGGGGATCCAGAACTTATCGCCGGGATGGATGAGGCCCGGCTCTAGGATGTAGGTGAAGGTTTCATCTTCTAAGTTCTTTTCCCTGGTGGCGGCCACGATGGCCTTGTAGGCAAAACCGTTGCCCAGGTACTTCTCCGCTATGGTCCACAGGTTGTCGCCCAGTACGACCGTATAGATCTCCTCTTGCCTAAGCGGGGCAGCGCTGGCCACGCTCAGGCTCAGGGCCAAGAGCAGGGAAACTCCCAGGATCAGATAGATAGTCCTCTTAGACATCTCTTGTCTCCTCCTTTGGAGCATAAAGCAACTTCCAGAACGCCATCATCATTCTTTTCGATAGGCCCTCCTCCTTTCTGGTGGTCTATTGCCTAATGACTTGCGGAATAGGCAGGGGGTAAATCCCAGGCTAACGAGCGCAGCGGAAACCGATGTCGTCGTTTCTTGCATCCTCGGAACTGGCAAACCGCTGAGTGGTGTGTGCCAGTTCTGTCTCCTCGAACCACCCCCCTCCTCGGATTACCCTGAACTTCTCGCCGAAATATTGGGCCTCAGTATCGCCGCCCGGATAGCCCGGATAGGCTTTGTACCAATCGGAGACCCACTCTCTCACATTCCCCACCATATCCATCACCCCGTAGGGGCTGCCTCCTTCGGGGAAACTGCCCACCACGGTAGTACCTCTGTAGCCTGTCTCCTTAGTATTGGCCTTGGTGGGGTCCCATTCATTTCCCCAAGGGTAGATATACCCTTCGGTGCCTCGGGCTGCCTTCTCCCATTCTATCTCAGTAGGTAACCTTTTCCCAGCCCATTCACAATAGGCTTGGGCATCGTTCCAGGTGACCTTCACCACTGGATGCCGAGGCTTGCCCTCAGCATAAGTGTGCCAGGTTTGGGGTTCTCCTGCCTTTTCCGCTCCCGTCTCATAACCGGTCTCGGTTACAAACCTCTCGAATTCCTCATTGGTTACCTCGAAGATGTCGATCTCAAAAGCCTCGACGTAGACCTCATGCGGCGGTCTCTCGATCCCATCGTCACTACCCATGGTGAACTCGCCGGCTGGGATAGCGACCATCGCTTCCTCTTTCGCCTCCTCTGTGGGGAGAGGGGTAGGTGTAGGTGGGGGTGGCACCTTGGTAGGGGTAACTAACGCCTCTATCTGTCCTGCGGTAGGTATTGATGTCGCAGGGGGCTCAGCACCACCTCCACAGCCCATGACCAAAGCCAAAAGCACCAAGATCCAGAGAAACCTTGACACCGGCTCTCTCCCTCCTAGCAACAGCCGACTTCACCGGCCGCTAGTGGGTGGGGACTCACCATCAAGCGATCTAATCGACCTCTCTCCCTCTGCCTCCTGCCGCTCTCTCAAGGGTTGTTCCCTCGTGGAATCCGCAAGAGTCCCGAATGACCAACCCGGTCTCTAGGAGCAGCTGGGTATCTCTTGCTTCTTCACCTTTAATCAGCCTGAGCAATATCCGCCCTGCTCCAGCCCCCAAGCCATATGCCGGCAAGCGGATGGTAGTCAAAGGAGGGTCTACGTAACGGGCCAAGGGGATATCGTCAAAGCCCACCAAGGCTAGGTCACGAGGTATCCTTAGCCCTCGCGCTTTTGTCGCTTCCATAGCCCCAAAGGCTACTAGGTCACTGGCTGCGAAGAGCGCAGTGGGAGGGGGGACGACCTCCAGGAGTTCAGACATGGCCCGCCCGCCGCTCTCCTCGCTGAAGTCACCGTAGCGCACTAAGCCTCGATCGTACGTGAGATTATGTTCCTCCAAAGCCTCTCTGTATCCCCGTTCCCGTTGAGCGCTGGCCGTATATTGTGGCGGGGCGTTGGTGATGAGGCCTATCCGTTTGTGGCCGTGTTCTATCAAGTGCTCCACCGCCAGTCTAGCCCCTCCGACACTGTCCACGTCCACAAAGGGTACCTCACTCCCCTCTAGTTGGCCTAAGAGCACCACGGGGAACCCTTCTCTTCTCAAAGCCAAGAGTTGACTATCGTCGGAGCGGGGGCCGGAGAGGATGATGCCGTCGATCTGTTTCTCCCCTACCAGTTGGGTATAGGTATCAGATTGGGCGACATTCTCCACTGATTGGAGCAATACTCGAAACTCTTGGGCCTGGGCCACATCGCCAATGCCTCGAAGTACCTCTGGAAGGAAAGCATCGACGAAGATCCGCTCTGGACTCTGGCAGAGGACTAATCCGATACGGTGGGTCTTGCGGCTGGCTAAACTTCTAGCCGCGGCATTGGGGTAGTAGTGGAGTTCCCGCGCGGCGCGTAGCACCTTCTGCCGGGTCTCCTCACTTATACGTACGCCGGGAACATCGTTGAGGACGAAGGAGACCGTAGTTCTAGATACGCCGGCCCGCTCGGCCACATCTTTGCTAGTTACTCGCCTTTGAGCATGCATATTTTAACCCGTGTTAGTAACGCGGATTAATACTATAATAGCATAAGCAGCCCCTCGTGTCAATAGTTTTTGGAAAGTTAGCCTGTTGCGTAATACTATGTAAGGGGGTAGATGAAAGGCCCCTTCCGGTGAGGATAGAAAGGATTATGTGGCCTAACGCACATTGATGACACGGGGACTCCCTATAGCATAGGTATTTGTGTGTTGGAGCACAGCTCTCAGGGTTGAAATCCTAGGGGTAGCCCTACGAATGTGTAAAGCACAACCGAGCATGAAGGGTAAACCGTTCACCGAGCAGTTGCAGGGAGTGGCGGTACCCTACCGCCAATTTTCGCAGCAACTCAAAAGCCCTTCCGAGTGAGAATGGAGGGGGCTGCCAGATGTGCGTTTGCCGGCCATGGCGCTCAAGTCTATGTCTGTGGATAAATCTAGTTTTTGAAGGCTGTCGTTTGGTGGCTTTCATCAAGATGAGGAGGTCTGTATGTCTCTTTATAAGGGGTGCCCCGGAGCCATCCGCTTTAGGGAAGCGGTGCCCGAAGATGTCGATTGCCCCGAGTGCGGGGAGGAGACGGAAATCTGGTCGGATGAACTCGTTGCCCGCTGTCCCCCTTGCCAGGCTTTGGTGAGAAGGGATCAAGGACCATCCTGCATCGATTGGTGCCACTACGCCGAGGAGTGCATCGGCGTCGAGACCTATAAGCGTCTACGGTATTCTCCTCCATCCGAAGGAAAAAGGCCTGATGAGAAGAGTGAAAGGAAGTGTGATGGCTAGGTCGCAGGAGTTGTAGCCCAAGCCGACCCCGAACTATCAGGGCCCTAACTCCCTCATTTATCCTCCAGAGCCGCCACCCCGGGCAGGGTCTTACCCTTCAAGAACTCCAGGCAGGCTCCCCCGCCGGTTGAGATGTGGCTCATCTTATCGGCTAGGCCGGTTTGCCTCACCGCCGCTGCCGTGTCGCCACCCCCGATGATAGTCAGGGCCTCTATCTGGGCCAACTTCTGGGCTATAGCCACCGTGCCCTGGGCGAAGCGGGGGAACTCGAAGACGCCCATCGGCCCGTTCCAGACCACTGTCTTGGCCAGGGCCAGCCTCTCCCCAAAGAGCCTAACGGTCTGGGGGCCGATATCCAGAATACGCCAGCCAGGGGGCACCTCGTCCACACTCACCGTCTTCGCCCGCGCCTGGGCCTGGAACGCATCGGCCACCACGACATCGTTGGGCAACACCAGCCTCTTGCCAGCCTTGGCCACTATCTCCCGGGCCAAAGGAAGGCTCTCCTCCTCCACCAACGACTCCCCCACCTCGTACCCCTGAGCCTTGAGGAAGGTATTGGCCATCCCCCCGCCGATGAGCAGTGCGTCCACCTTGCTTAGCAGGTTCTCAACAACGCCTATCTTATCGGAGATTTTGGCTCCACCCAGGATGGCCACGAAGGGGTGTTCCGGCCTCTCCAGGGCCGCCCCCAGAAAGTTCAGTTCTTTCTCCATCAGGAAACCGCCCACGGCTGGCAGGTAGGCCGGCACACCAGAGACCGAGGCATGAGCCCGATGGGCCGCACCGAAGGCGTCGTTCACATAGATTTTGGCTAAAGCAGCCAACTCAGCAGCAAAAGCCGGATCGTTCTCCCTCTCCTCCTTGTGGAAGCGGAGGTTCTCTAGAAGAAGCACCTGGCCGGAGTTCAGTCTGGCGGCGGCCGCTTTTACTTCGGGGCCAGTAGAGTCGTCCACTTTGACCACTTCTTGACCCAAAAGTTCGGAGAGGCGCCGGGCCACAGGGTCCATCCGCAGATCTTCCCTCACCTCGCCCTTGGGCCGGCCCAGGTGAGAGATCAGAATGACCGCCGCCCCCTGGTTTAAGAGATACCGGATGGTGGGGAGGGCAGCCCGGATGCGGGTGTCATCGGCTACTTCTCCTCGAGCCAAGGGTACGTTAAAATCCACCCGCACCAGGACCCGCTTACCCTTGACATCAATATCCTCGACCGTCTTCTTATCCATACCCTCTCTCCCCTTACATGGAGACAAACTGGCCCGACCAACCTTGGGCGAGGCCTGTCTCAAGTGTGAGGTGGTACCAATTAAAAAGGGGGCTTATCCCCCCCTTGCGATAGTTCCTCTATCATGGCAGAACGAACAGATAGAGCGTGTCCGCGTACAAACGATGGACTACAGCCCCTTCTCCACCAGGTAGTTAGCCAGGTCAGCCACGCGCACCGAGTAGGCCCACTCGTTGTCATACCAAGCGACCACCTTGACCATGTTGCCGCCTAAGGTTCGGGTGAACTGGGCGTCGATGATGCAAGAGCGAGGGTCGCCCTTATAATCCATGGAGACCAGGGGCTCCTCGCTGCAGCCCAGGATACCTTTCATCGGCCCCTCGGCTGCTGCCTTAAAGGCTCCCAGTAACTCTTCAGTCGTCGCCTCGCGCTCTATCTCGGCCACCAAATCCACGACGGAGACGGTCGGCGTAGGTACACGGAGTGCGTAGCCGTCAAACTTGCCTGCCAACTCCGGGATGACCAAAGCCACCGCTTTGGCTGCGCCAGTTGTGGTAGGTATGATGTTCAACGCTGCTGCCCGCGCCCGCCGGAGGTCCTTATGAGGCAGGTCCAAGATCCGCTGGTCGTTAGTATAGGAGTGGATAGTAGTCATCAACCCCTTGACGATCCCGAACCCATCGTTGACCACCTTGGCCGCAGGAGCCAAGCAATTGGTGGTGCAAGAGGCGTTGGAGATGATATGGTGCTTCGCCGGGTCGTACATTCCCTCGTTGACCCCCAGAACGATGGTGATATCTTCCTCCTTGGCTGGGGCGGTGATGATCACCTTCTTGGCCCCGGCCTGGAGGTGCATGGCTGCCTGAGGGCCGGTGCGGAAGACGCCCGTTGACTCCACAACGATCTCCACCCCCAGGTCTCCCCAAGGGAGTTGGCCGGGGTCGCGCTGGGCGAAACTCTTGACTTGGTGGCCGTTGACCACCAAAACTTCACCTTCGACCTCCACCCTGCCAGGGAAGTGGCCATAATTGGAGTCGTATTGGAAGAGGTGCGCGTTGGTGTTGACATCGAAGAGATCGTTGATGGCCACCACCTCCAGGGTTTGGGGATACTCCTCCAGAATGGCCTTCAAAACTTGTCGCCCGATGCGGCCGAACCCATTAATGCCCACTTTCACCTTCATACAGATCCTCCTTCTATAGATTTCTCTCTTGTCTTGCTAAGGTCATTCTGCGGGAACCCTTGCCCGCGGTCAAAAACATCTCTTCATATTGGTCGTAACGCACACACAAAAAGCAACTCTTGGGATTGTTGAGTGCCGCTAGAATTTTTGTGCGCTTGTTCCCTGCTTATATTTCCTAGGTCTTGCATTGGGACTCCTCCTCTGATACTAGACAAAGTTTCAGCCTTTCACCGTCCCGCAAAGGACGCTTCATAAAGGGCTCCCAGGTAGGGCTGTTGTAAATACGAAATACCTCCACAAAACAACCTGGTTCCAATAGTGCAGCCCAATAGTCATGCTTGTGCTTGCGCTTGTGATATTTGGTCTTAACCAACATTTCATGGTATCTAACCCTGACTGGCATTTCAAAGACAATTTCATTCATTTCCCCTCCTCTTCCCCTGGGCCTTGTATTTCTGCGCCAGCCATCTCTTGTATGACCAACCACTTATTATACCACATGCACCTTAATCATGTTGGTACAACCGGGGCCGCCATGAGGTATGCCCGCGGTGATGATGAGGATGTCTCCAGGTGAAGCCAACCCCTGCTCCTGCATAACATCAACCGACAAATCGATCACCTCGTCCGTGCTGGTGGGTTGCCGAACCACCACGGTTTCCACCCCCCAGACCAGGGCCAGGCGACGGTGGACCTCCTCTCTGGAGGTGACAGCGATGATGGGCGTCCGAGGGCGGTAGCGGGCTACCATGCGCGCCGTGTAGCCAGAGGCGGTGGTGGTGATGATAGCCTTGGCGCTCAACTCCCGAGCCATCTCGCAAGAGGCTTGACTGACGGCGTCAGTGACGCTGAGACAGGGCTTCGCTTCGAGATCGCCCAGGATGGAGTAGGAAGCGTTGCGGTCTGCCGTCTCAGCGATAGTGGCCATCGTCTCCACCGCTTTTACAGGATAGGCGCCCACCGCCGTCTCGCCAGAGAGCATCACCGCGTCGGTGCCGTCGAAGATGGCGTTGGCTACATCCGAAGCCTCGGCGCGGGTAGGGCGCGGGTGCTCCATCATCGATTCCAGCATCTGGGTGGCGGTGATCACAGGGACGGCGAATAGGTTTGATTTACGGATGATCTCCTTCTGCAAGATGGGCACCCCGGCCGCTGGAGTCTCTACGCCCAGGTCACCGCGGGCTACCATGATGCCATCGCTGACTTCCAAGATTTGGTCAAAGGCCTCCACCGCCTCGGCTTTCTCGATCTTAGCGATGATGGGGATGTCGGCGCCTTTTTCCTTGATGCGCTGACGCAGAGTCTGGATGTCCTCTACCTTTCTCACGAAGGAGAGGGCCACATAATCCACCCCTTGCTCTATGCCGAACGCCAGGTCCTTCTCATCTTTGACCGTCAAGGAGGGAAAACCCAACTCTACTCCAGGGACATTCACCCCTTGTCGCGATCTCACTCTTCCTCCAGCGACCACTCGGGTGAGGAGGCGCTCTCTCTGGACTTCTAATAGTTGCAGTTCGATCTCTCCATCGGAGAGGAGGATGCAGTCGCCTGGGGCAGCATGGGCCATCAGTTCTGGACAAGGGAGGCGTAGTTCCCTGAGACTCCCGGGGACGGGCTCAAGGGTTAGAGTCAACTCGCTATCAGGGACCAGTTCCACGCTGCCAGCAGTGATCTCTCCCAAGCGGATCTTGGGCCCTTGCAGGTCTTGGATGATGGCGATGGCTCGCTCCATCTCCTGAGCCAGACGGCGGATGGTAGCGATGCGCCAAGCGTGGACCCGGTGGTCGCCATGGGAGAAGTTTAGACGGGCCACATCCATCCCCGCCTGGATCATACCCCGCAAAGTCTCCTCATCCTCTGAGGCAGGGCCGATAGTGCATACGATCTTCGTACGCAGTATGGTGCTCCTTATAACCGGGACAACACCTGTGGACCAGATTTCGCCCTTCCAGGATAAACGTCCCCCTGATGATCTCGGTAGGTGATGAAGTCGTCAATCATGGCAGGCCACCGAGTCTATCTCTCATCGCAAACTCAAGAAGAGCCTTAGATAGTCTTTCAGGTGGCGGGTGATGAGGAAATTCTGCTGCACATGCTCCCGAGCCTTAGCCCCCATCTCCTTGGCTCGCCTAGGGTTTTGGAGGAGGTAGAGAACCCTATCGGCACACTCCTCGACGTTATTCACCAAGAAGCCATTTTCCCCATCGATGATCTGCTGGGAGATGCCCCCCACGTTGCCTCCTACTACCGCTTGACCCTTCCACATAGCCTCCGTAACTACCAATCCAAACCCTTCGCGGATGGACTTTTGGATTACCACATGGGAGAGGGTCTGTAAGGCGTTTACCTCCAAGTCGTTACTTCTTTCAAAGTATGTCACATGGATATCCGGGTCATCACCCGCGTATTCCTTCGTTCGTTTTAGATATTTCCACCCTTCTGGATCGTCACTGGCCATAGAAGCCATCAAAGCCAGCTGCACCTCGGGCATCTCCTCTTTCACTAGACGGTAAGCATCTATCACGCCCATGGGGTCTTTCCAGGGATCATAACGGGAGATCTGGCTTATGAGGGAACGGTCAAGGTCGATGCCCAGATCGGCAACCACCCTTTGCGCCTCTGCCAGGGGCAAAGGGGTGTTCTTGGGCGAGAGGGGATCGATAGAGGGGCGGATGATCGCCAGTTGTGGAAGGTATAGTCCCTCCCCCACATATTGCTCCATAGAGAATATCCCAGCATCATAAGACTGCAGGAAGGGGATGATGAACTGCCAAAAGGCTGGGTTGGGGTGGGAGGTATCGATATGGGAGCGCCAGATCCAGTGCTTGCTCCTTCCGGGACCGTGATAGTAGCGCAACCCGGCAGGCTGGGGATCATGGGCTACCACGAAATCATATTCCCCCTCCAAGGCTTCAGCGTTTTTCTGATTATACCTTCGCCAGATCTCCTTCATCTCCTCGGTCAAGAGGAGGTTCATACCCTGGAGGCCGTTGTGGAAAGCCTTGGTGACGTTGAAAAACTCGTCAGCCCCATGGATAACCTGCCACTCGGCCTCGCTACCAACGTCCCTCATGAGCGGTACCAGCGTAGACAGCATCTCCGCCACGCCGCCACCGAACGCGGTGGCGTTCACATGCAACACCTGCGCTCCTTTCAACGGCTCAGCCAACGCTCCAATGGCTGTAATCTCCTCATCCCCCACGATCGTCCGGTACTCATCTAGCGCTTTCGGCTCTACGTTCACGCTATGTAACATCTTGTTCCTTCCCGCCTCCCTGGCGACCCATCATTGAGCAGTCATCTTCCTCTGTAGAGTAGTACAAACAAGTTCGGCGCACGCTGGTGAGACAATCTCTTTGGGGCAGCAAGATGACAACCTCCGGGGTCGCTTTCCTCGGCGCCCTATCTTATTTCTCCCTTCAGCGAACCCGGAGGCCTATACGTGCACTCTGTGCTCGGGAAACCCCAACCTCTTTGGACAATCTCCAGAGCATACCCAGTGTGAACGAAGCAGGGTTGCTTAGATATAATATGGTGAGGCGAATTGCTAACGCGCGTTACAATCCCATCATACCACCATCGCTTGCCCCCGTCAACGAGGGGGCACCTTGAGAGCACGAAGATTCTTCCACCTTCCCAAGTAGTTATAGAGAGGCTAGATGGTGGTTACCTGGACTACCGCCACGGAACCGGGGCTGGCTCTTATGCTGGTGATCAACCCGCATTGGGCGTTCATGCTCACATGCTCTTTGTAGCCGTAGAAGTAGACCCTCTCCTTTCGCCTCTGCCCTCTCTCATCCTTTACCATCTTGTTGCCCTTTCCCCCAGGGATCCTGTAAGGACACCCCCCAGCGAGCACTACCGTCTCTGGGAAACTGGCCATCTCTCTGCCTCCTCTCATCTTTCTCTACATTCACATCTGCTACGTTGTGTACGCTGTCTATGACTTGAAGGGCACCCAATTTGATCCCCTTCTCTAAGGCTA
>Ga0209121_10000179_pt1 | contig 65275 bp, 54 predicted proteins | sample Cruoilmetagenom3_FD_187292 | JGI IMG/M metagenome (GOLD analysis project Ga0209121, IMG submission 187292) | Oil polluted marine microbial communities from Coal Oil Point, Santa Barbara, California, USA - Sample 3 (SPAdes) (version 2) | ecosystem: Environmental > Aquatic > Marine > Oil seeps ...
GTTGCCACCAGATTTGATAAGCTCAAGCAGAGTTATGAGAATACGGTCGCTCTCGCTTGCGCTTATATCTGGCTGAAATTATGAATGTTCAACACGCCCCACTCTTTAATAAACAAAATTAAGGCACCTCTATGCAGGCGACACAATTCCAAAATGCGCAAAAAGAACTGGCACTTTTTGACTTAGACCATACGTTGCTCGATGTCGATAGCGACTATCTGTGGGGCGAATATATCGTCAAGCATAACCTCGTCGACGAAGCCGAATATCGCACGGCCAACCAGAAGTTTTACCAAGACTATATCGAAGGCACACTGGATGCGACAGAATACAACGAATTTGTCGCGCAGTTTTTGAGTAGCTTGCCGTTGGATCGGCTTGATGAGCTAAGAGAAGACTATATCAAGTCTGAGATTGAGCCGCATATCCGCCCAAAAGCGATGGAGGTGCTCTGTCAGCACATCGAGCAAGGGCACGATGTGGTGATTATTTCTGCCACCAATGATTTTGTGGTGTCTGCGATTGCCAAACGGTTTGGTATTGCAAAAGCCAATGTATTGGCAACGCCGCTGGAAATAAAAAATGAGCGTTATACGGGTAAGCTCACCGATAAACCAAATTTTCAAGCAGGTAAGATATATCATTTAGATAAGTGGCTAAATAAGCAGCAAGTGGCTGGCATAACGTTTGAGAAGACTTATGCGTATTCAGACTCTAAAAATGACATTCCATTATTGGAATGGGCCGATGTGGCGGTCTGTGTGTCACCTGATGAGGCACTACATGCGCATGCCTTAGCGCATCGCTGGGCAGTGGAGGATTGGTCACTATAGGGTGTTTAATGTGGGGAGAGTCACAATTAGCCAACTATTTAGCGTCAATCTAATTTAAACTAGCGCCCTAGCGTTCATTCACTATCAACAGGATACAACATAGCTGCTGATATAAATGTTACTTGCGTGCTGTGTCTACGCTGACAGAGGCTGCGCAACATTTATGTCAGCAGCGCGTCACTATTTACGTATCAATTTTATTTTGTACCGACTATAGTTATTTATTTTTATTAAAAAAGCACAGGACTATTTATGGAAATCAACCCGTATCAAGAAAAAATCAAAGACTTGTCTGAGCGCGGACAGGACTTGCGGAGGTATCTTTGACTTCGATGGTAAGCAAGAACGCCTAGAAGAAGTCAATTTAGAGTTAGAAAACCCTGAGCTTTGGAATGATCCAGAGCGTGCGACCAAGATCAATAAAGAAAAAAGTCATCTTGATGGGGTCCTCGATGTGGTGGTCTCGCTTGAAACCACGCTAGAAGATGCGTCTGCCATGCTTGAGCTGGCGGTAGAAGCTGAAGATGAGTCGCTACTTGCCGATGTGCAAGCGGAGCTGGATCACGCTGAGACGCGCGTGGCTGATTTAGAGTTTCGCCGCATGTTTAGCGGTGAGATGGACCCGAACAATTGCTATTTGGACATTCAGTCGGGCAGTGGCGGCACCGAAGCGCAAGACTGGGCAGAGATGCTGCTGCGGATGTATACACGCTGGGCCGAAGCACATGGCTTTAAGGTGGATGTGATAGAAGTATCGGCAGGCAGTGTTGCTGGGATTAAATCAGCGACGATTGAGATTAAGGGCGACTATGCCTTTGGTTGGCTTCGTACCGAGATTGGCGTGCATCGTCTCGTCCGTAAGTCACCGTTTGATAGTAATAATGGTCGTCATACGTCATTTGCTGCGGTTTTTGTGTCTCCTGAAATTGATGATAATGTCGAGATTGATATCAATCCAGCAGATTTACGCATTGATACTTATCGCTCATCAGGTGCCGGTGGTCAGCACGTGAACACCACTGACTCTGCCGTTCGTATCACCCATGAGCCTTCAGGCGTGGTAGTAACTTGTCAAAACGAGCGTAGCCAACACGGCAACAAAGCCACCGCGATGAAGATGCTACGTGCTAAGCTCTATGAGCTTGAGATGCAAAAACGCATGGAAAAACAGCAAGCGGTCGAAGACAATAAATCTGACGTAGGCTGGGGCAGTCAAATACGCTCTTATGTACTGGATGACTCGCGTATCAAAGACTTGCGTACGGGCGTTGAAACCTTTAACACGGGTGCCGTGTTAGATGGTGACCTTGATCAATTTATTGAAGCGAGTTTAAAAGCAGGTCTGTAAAAATAACTTTGAAACATTTAAAATCTCATTAAGGACACATTATGCTAAGCGTGAACAAGTATTTTGACGATAAAGTAACGTCTATCGCCTTTCAAACAGCGACCAAACCGGCTACCGTTGGGGTGATGGAAATTGGTGAGTACGAATTTGGCACCAGTGAATTTGAGACCATGAGTGTGGTCAGCGGAGCCTTGACCGTCAAGCTACCGGAAGGTGACGAGTGGCAAACGTTTAGTGCTGGCGAGCAGTTTACCGTTGATGCCAATAAAACCTTCAACGTCAAAGTCGACGTAGAAACGGCTTACTTATGCGTTTATGGTAAGTAACGTTAATTCACTATAAAAATGATACATAGCTGCGAAATAAAGGTTACTTGCTTGCTGTGTCTACGCTGACAGCGGCTGCGCAAAATGTATTCCAGCAGCGCGTCAATATTAGCGTATCCATGCTATTTTGTACTGATAGTAGCATTTTTTAGGTTAAAGCTGTATTTATTACAATCAACGCCAAGTGTTTATCGCTTGGCGTTTTTTTTAGTACTAATTTGAAAGCCTCCAAAGATGAGCGCCAATTGTCAAAATAGGTTTTTACACAGGATTACACTTTATCCGTGGCAAATAAACAGCAAAAAAAACCGTCGTTTATTAAGCTAAAACGTCTAATGTCTCAAACGAGTGTTTTTATGACCAAAGTAAATGAGCAAACGGGCAAGCAAGATGTGCGCCATGATTATGAACACTTGGCTCGGCTAGCGAATTTACGCTATGTTAGTGATGATGAGCCAGGCTACGAGCGCAGGCGTTGGGGGCGCGGTTTTACCTATCGTGACGCGACTGGCAAAACAGTGAAAGACAAAGCACTGCGTCAGCGCTTTGAGGCGCTGGTAATACCGCCTATGTGGACAGAGGTGTGGATATGCCAAGACGAAAAAGGTCACCTGCAATCGACTGGGCGCGATGAGAAAGCACGTAAACAGTATCTGTATCATCCAGAGTGGGATCGCGTACGCGACCAAGCCAAGTTTGATGCGATGATAGGGTTTGCAGAGGCATTGCCAAACTTGCGTGCCCAAGTCGAAAAAGACTTGGAGGCGACGCCGCTATCACGAGCCAATGTCCTCGCGGCGGTGGTCAAATTATTAGAGACCACCTTGATACGTATCGGCAATAGCCGTTATGCCAAGCTGAATAAAAGCTACGGTCTTAGTACCTTACGGAGTAAGCATGTGAGTGAAACGGACACGGGTCTGGCGTTTGATTTCGTTGGTAAAAGTGCCAAGGAGCATCACGTTGAATTGCAAGATGAGCGTTTGATTGAGATTGTACAAGCGTGCTCTGATTTGCCAGGCTATCAGGTTTTTAAGTATTTGGATGAGCATGGTCACAAGCAAGTCGTCGATAGTAGCGACATCAATGAGTATCTACGGACACACATTTGCACCAATGACAGCAGTGGCGAGATGTACAGTGCAAAGGATTTTCGTACGTGGATGGCCAGTGTTTTGGCGGCCAGTCACTTGTATGATGAACTGCAAACGTCCGCAGGCAAAGCCATATTAGCCAGCGCGCCCAACAGCAATGAGCGCCAACAACTGATCACTGATATGGTGAAAAGTGTGGCAGAAGCGCTAGGCAATACGCCAGCTGTCTGCCGCGCCTCTTATATTAATCCTAGGATTATTGAGCGATTTTTAGCAGGGCAATTTTTCGAGCCTTATAAACAGGCACGCCGTGGCCATACCAATCAATACCAAAACTGCGAAGAGAAAGCGCTGCTTGGGTTTTTGCGTGCTGACGTTTAAGGCACGCGTAGTGGCGTTAAAGCACCAGATTTGCGCGTTTAGACGCATTCTTTTACCTATCCATGAATAAGTTTTATCAACCACATAGGATGACAAAATAAAAATGATACGTTATGTATTGAAATAATTATAGAAATGCGTTACTAATAGAGCACGTTAAATACGAATCTATCAAACGGGCATAGGATGTGACCGTCTTACCATCATCACCCCATTTTAACCGTTACCTGCTATTGCTAAAGGATTAGCTTATGAACATCACCTCTCAAACCTCTACTGTTACCGATGCAGATGCTTCAGTCACACCAAAAAATTATACCGATTATTATAATAATTTCGACATGAATACACTGTTGACGGAAATCTTTGGTGAGCACTTAGACGATCGCCTAAATGCCTATATGGCTTGTTGTGGCCGTCATGTACGCGATGGCCGCGCTGATAACATCGCGCTGGTACATGAAGATACAGCGGGCAATGTGACGCGCATGAGCTTTGCTGAGCTGGATCAGGCAAGTGCGCAAGTTGCCAACTTATTACAGTCTTATGGCGTAAAAGCGGGCGATAAGGTGGCGACCATGCTACCACGTACGCCTGAGCTGTTGACCATCGTACTAGCAATATGGCGTATCGGTGCCGTGTATCAGCCACTATTTACCGCTTTTGGCTACGATTCTATCAAGTACCGGATGGACAAGGCCGATACCAAAGTCGTCTTTACCAATGTCGATAATCGCGGCAAATTTGAAGACTTGGCTGAGCAAACCAAAATGGTATTGGTCGGCGAGGCAGCAGACGCGCAAACATGGGGCGATGATCACTATAGCCAGTCCATGGCTGCACAGTCGCAGACGATAGAACCTGTATTGCTCGATACTGATGCCCCATTTTTGCAGATGTTTACCTCGGGTACGGTGGGGAAATCTAAAGGCGTCAGCGTCCCGTTGGCAGCGTTACCTGCCTTTTATTTGTATATGCGTTATGCCATTGACTTACGCGAAGAGGATCACTATTGGAATATGGCAGATCCGGGCTGGGCATATGGGTTGTACTATGCTATTACAGGGCCGTTATTATTGGGCGTCACTACTTATTTCAATGAAGCTGGGTTTGATGCAACCAATACTCGTGACTTTATGGCGCGTCATCAGATTACCAATTTGGCCTCTTCACCAACCGCGTTTCGCATGATGAAGTCTAGTGGCGTATTTGAGAACGCTCATGACGAGGCCAATGCCAAGCTATCGCTACGCTGCGCCAACTCAGCAGGAGAGACTTTAAATACCGAGGTGGTCAATTGGGTGGAAACCTACTTAAACTGCAAGGTATGTGATCAGTACGGTCAAACAGAAACTGGCATGACGTGCTGTGAGCATCATGCACTGGTACATGATTGTCCAGTGGGTTCGATGGGTATGGCGCTACCTGGGCATACACTCGTGGTACTAGATGATGATTTGACTGTGTTGCCTGATGGGGAGCAAGGGCAGTTGGCCGTTGTGGTCAGTCAATCGCCCGCGTTTTACTTCCGTGGTTATAGCTGGAATGAAAAGCAGGCGTTTGCTGGTGACTACTACCTAACGGGTGATGTGGTCGAGCGTCATAGTGATGGCAGCTACTGGTTCTCAGGGCGCGATGACGATATTATCATTACAGCAGGCTACCGCGTGGGTCCCACCGATGTCGAAAACACCGTGTTAGAGCATGAGGCAGTCGCGGAGTCAGCTGCTGTGGGTGTACCAGATGAGGTGCGTGGGCATACCATCAAGGCGTATGTGGTACTAAAAGAGGGCATCGTGGGTAGTGACGAGATTGCTCAGCAAATTCAAGATCTCGTACGCAAACGTTTGTCGACTCATGCTTATCCGCGTGAGGTTGAGTTTGTGGCAGAGTTACCAAAGACACCCAGTGGCAAAATTCAGCGCTTTTTACTGCGCAGTTTGTCTGCGGCGTAGACACAATCAACTCAAAATAAAAAAGTAAGGAACAATCATGCAAATTGAACAACACAGCTTTTTGGTGACAGGTGGCGCATCGGGTCTTGGCGAGTCAGTGGTACGTGCCATCATTGCTCAAGGCGGCAACGTCGTTATCGCTGATCTCAATGGCTCTGCTGGGCAAGCATTGGTCGATGAGTTGGGTGATAGCGCGCGTTTTGTCCGTTGTGATGTGACCCGTGGCGATGAGGTGCAAGCGGCAGTTGATATGGCTGAAAAAGCGTTTGGCGGCCTGCAAGGGTCGGTTAATTGCGCTGGGATCGCTGTCGTGCAAAAGCTGCTGGATCGTGACAATAATCCAGCGGATCTTGAGTCCTTTAGTCGCGGGGTGAATATCAACCTTGTGGGTTCTTTTAACGTCGCGCGTTTGGTCGCGGCCAGTATTGCGAAGCGTGTGGCTCATGATAGTCATGCAGGAGCCACTGTAGAAAATAACATCGATCAGGGTGTCATTATTAACACAGCTTCTATCGCGGCCTTTGATGGTCAAGTGGGTCAAGCCAGTTATGCTTCGTCCAAAGCGGGCGTGGTTGGTTTGACCTTACCGCTTGCTCGTGAGCTTGCGCGTCATGGTATCCGTGTCATGACCATCGCACCAGGTGTCTTTGCTACGCCGATGATGCAAAGTATCCCTGAAAAAGCGCGTGAGCAGTTAGAGGCTGGTGTGCCTTATCCTAAGCGTTTAGGTAATCCAAATGAATTTGCCAAATTGGTCACACACATCATTGACAATGCTTATCTAAACGGCGAGGTTATTCGTCTAGACGGAGCGATTCGTATGGTGTAGTGCTTTTTAAGCACTGCCAATTTCCTTTGAGTTTATCTTTCTTGTTTTATTCATCACTTTTGTACAAAGACTGACATAGCGCTTTGAGATAATATGATTAACTGCTGCCCGGGTTAATGATAAGGCTCCAAGCCTGTGTCATTTTTTATACGCAGCTTCTTACCTATACACACAGTTTTTTACCTATAAGCGCCAAACTGCTATCCAAAGTTTTTGGTAGATCTTCTCTTAAATCAACGCTTTATTTTCTCTGTAGTATTGAGTAAACCTTCTTCTCACTGTTTTTAATTTATACTCTTGAAATACCTGCTTAATGTGCCTATTAATGTTCTATGATGATATCATCACAATTAGTAGGGGTTTATGTGCCATGAAACAAGGCTATGCAACAAGACCACGAAGCAATGGTTTTTTTGCTACTTACTAATAAGTCATTGTTTATGGTTGACAGCTTATATAGATGAGTTGAAATCTGGCACGTTACCCCCTATATAGATAACAGCTAATAGTGATGGATACTTGTGAAAATTGGTGATAAATACCGTATTTCCAGTATCTTATTTCATATCAACTGACTAAAAATACTAATTATAAAAGGACACCATAATGAGGTTCGAAAAGTTTACCCAAAAACTGCAATCTGCCATTCAAGAAGCACAAAGCCTAGCGTTAGGCCGCGATCATACCGGCATAGATCCTGTGCACCTGCTGGCTGTATTGCTACAAGATGAATCCAACTTGTCTATTTGCCAACAAGCGGGCGCCTCTATCCCAGCGTTAAAGAATGGCGTGGCAAAGGCATTGGACAATCAAGCAACGATTAGCGAGCCGACAGGCGACGTTAATTTAAACCCAAACTCAGTAAAAATTCTAAACTTAGCAGATCGCCAAGCACAAAAAGAAGGTGATGATTTTATTGCTACTGAGTGGGTGATGTTGGCACTCGCTGAGCAAGGCGAAACCAAAAAAATATTTGAAAGTGCTGGCGTGACGGCGAGCAAATTAAAAGCGGTCATTGAGCAATTGCGTGGTGATGAGACAGTGAACAATCAAAATGCTGAAGATCAGCGAGATGCGTTGAATAAATATACGATCAACCTGACTGAGCAGGCGGAGCAGGGAAAGCTTGACCCCGTGATTGGCCGTGACGAAGAGATTCGCCGTACCATTCAAGTACTCTCCCGTCGTACCAAAAACAATCCTGTGCTGATTGGGGAGCCAGGCGTTGGTAAAACGGCTATCGTTGAAGGCTTGGCACAAAAAATCATCAATGGCGATGTACCCGAAGGTTTACGCCGTAAAGAAGTGCTGTCGCTTGACTTAGGGGCATTGATTGCGGGCGCAAAATTCCGCGGTGAGTTTGAAGAGCGTCTCAAAGCAGTGCTCAGCGACTTGGCCAAGCAAGAAGGCAATGTCATCTTGTTCATTGATGAGCTGCACACGATGGTTGGGGCTGGCAAGTCAGATGGCGCGATGGATGCGGGCAATATGCTAAAACCAGCGCTTGCTCGTGGTGAGCTGCATTGCGTTGGTGCCACGACATTGGACGAATATCGCCAATATATCGAAAAAGATGCGGCGCTTGAACGTCGTTTTCAAAAAGTCATGGTCGATGAGCCAACAGTTGAAGACACTATTGCGATTTTACGTGGTCTCAAAGAGCGTTATGAGCTGCATCATGGGGTTGATATTCAGGACAGCGCGATTATTGCGGCCGCTCGTATGAGTCATCGTTATATTACCGATCGTAAGCTACCGGATAAAGCGATTGATTTGATTGATGAGGCAGCCAGCCGCTTACGTATGGAGATGGATAGCAAGCCTGAAGCATTGGGTAAGCTGGACAGTCGTTTGATTCAGCTGAAAATGCAGCGCGAAGTCTTGAAAAATGAAGAAGACGCGGGCGCACAAGCAGAGCGTAAAGTGCTCGATGCGCAAATTGAAGAGCTAGAAAAAGAATACGCTGATCTCAACGAGATTTGGCAAGCAGAGAAAGCACTCGTCAAAGGCAGTCAGCAGCTAAAAGACGAGCTGGATAAAGCGCGTATTGCTTATGATAAAGCCAGTCGTGAAGGCGACTATGAGACCATGAGTAAGCTACAGTACGAGACCATTCCGCAGTTAGAGCGCCGTATTACGGAGTCTGATCTGGCGGAACAAAAAGAGCAGACAGGTGAAGACAGCTCTGTGAAACTGCTACGTAATAAAGTCACGGACAATGAAATTGCTGAAGTGGTTGCCGCAGCGACTGGCATCCCTGTGAGTAAAATGATGCAAGGCGAACGTGACAAGATGCTCGCAATGGAAGAAAAACTCCATGAGCGTGTGATTGGTCAAGATGAGGCGGTCGAAGCGGTAGCCAATGCGGTACGCCGTAGTCGGGCAGGATTGTCTGATCCCAATCGCCCGTCAGGCTCGTTCTTATTCTTAGGCCCTACTGGTGTCGGTAAAACGGAGTTGACCAAGTCGCTTGCGAACTTCTTGTTTGATAGTGAAGATGCGATCGTACGTATCGACATGAGCGAATACATGGAGAAGCATAGCGTCAGCCGCTTGGTGGGTGCGCCTCCAGGGTACGTCGGCTATGAAGAAGGTGGCGCATTAACCGAGGCCGTACGCCGTAAGCCTTATAGTGTGATTTTGTTTGATGAAGTTGAAAAAGCGCACCCTGATGTGTTCAATATCTTGCTACAAGTATTGGATGACGGCCGCTTAACGGACTCACAGGGTCGCGTGGTGGACTTCAAAAATACGGTTATCATCATGACCAGTAATTTGGGTTCGCATAAAATCCAAGAGATGGTTGGTGAAAGCTATGATGATATCAAAGCTGAGGTGATGGAGTCGGTGGGGCAGCATTTCCGCCCAGAGTTCGTCAACCGGATTGACGAGATTGTGGTGTTCCATCCGCTTGGTATGTCACAGATGGCAGGCATCGCTGACATTCAGTTGGATCGATTGCGCAAGCGCTTGCATGAGCGTGAGATGGATATCGAACTATCAGCCGATGCGATGAACAAGCTAGTGGCGGTCGGCTACGATCCTGTATATGGTGCGCGACCACTCAAACGTGCCATTCAGCAAGAGATCGAAAACCCATTGTCACTCAAATTGCTGGCGGGTGATTTTGTCGCCGGTGACATTATCAAAGTCGATGTTGGGGCGGATGATAAGCTGGTTTTTGACAAACTTAGAATGAGCTAATACTAAACACTACAAGGCTGTTTTTAAATAGGAAAATCAACCCCTTACTTGCTATCGCAGGTAAGGGGTTTTTGTGTGATGTACTATTATTTTTACCGTTTAGACACGGTTACTATGCTATAAATAAGATAGGCTTTAACAGTACAAATGTAAAATGAATGGAGAAGAAAAAATGACGGTATCTACCAAAAAATATATAAGCGCGCCATTAACCTTGCCGATCATCATAGCAGGGCTCTTGTTTAGTAACGCCGCTTGCTCCAATCAATCGGCAGTCAGCACCAATGCAGAATCGACAGAGTACAAAGAAGTAAAAACCTCTGCTACAGACTCACCAATGAGTTCTGAAAAACCCGCCTTTACCACGAAAGCCGTTGCTACTTTTTCTGAGCCTTGGGCCATGACGGCGCTCCCTAAGCTTGACAATGAACCGCTAAAACTGCTTGTGACGCAAAAGTCGGGTGAGTTGTTTGTGGTCAACACCGCAACAGGCGTTAAGACAGCCATCACTGGTGTACCGAACGTGGCCTATGGCGGGCAGGGCGGTCTCGGAGACATTATCCTTGCCCCTGACTTTGCGACTTCTAATAACCTATATATAAGCTATGCAGAAGCGGGCAAAGGCGGCGAGCGCAATAAGTTTGGTGCCAAGGTAATAAAAGCCAGATTGACGGGATTAAACACCAGTTCGCCAAGCTTGCAGGAGATTACATCGATTTGGCAGCAGAAGCCAAAAGTGAAAGGGCAAGCTCATTATAGTCACCGCTTACTCTTTTCACCTGATGGTCAGTACTTATATATCAGCTCAGGTGAACGCCAAAAAAAAGAACCAGCACAAGATATGTCCATGAATTTGGGTAAAATCATTCGGTTGTATCCTGATGGTTCGGTGCCCGCAGACAATCCATTTGTAGACAATTCCAATGAGGTGGCTGCTCAATTTTGGAGCATCGGTCACCGTAATGTACTGGGCATGGCGTTCGATGATAGTGGCAGATTATGGGCGCACGAAATGGGTCCAAGGGGCGGCGATGAGTTTAACCTCATTGAGTCCGGTAATAATTATGGCTGGCCCGTGGTGTCAAATGGTCGCAATTACTCAGGTACGCCAATCCCAGATCATGATACGCATCCTAAATTTGCCGCGCCAAAGATTTCGTGGACGCCTGTGATTTCCCCGTCATCCATGAGCAAGTATACGGCTGGCACGCACAATGACTTTCCAGCGTGGCGCGGTGATTTTCTGATGGGTGGATTGTCATCGAAAGCCCTTATTGTGGTTGATGTGAATGATGACAACACCGCTTCTGAGCGCTATCGCTATGATATGGGCGAGCGTATTCGTAGTGTACTGGCAGTAGATGGGCAGGTGTGGATGTTAGAAGATGGTAGCGACAGTAATCTGTTACGACTGTCACCGAAATAGACAACGCTATATTTGCCGCTAAAAATTCGATAGGTGGACTGCTACGGATGTACTCCTCCCCAGATACTCTATTTTTGTAATGTATGGTCTGAGATAGCAAGGATAATATAAGCGGGTTCTCTCGATAGAGAACTCGTGAATACTCGAATTAAATTTGATAGTTGTCAGTTACCTTGTTAAGGTTAGTCTCCTAAAAAATTAAGGCTAATAAAAAAATGGACCATGTAAAAGTTGGCCGCTTAGGCCCTTTTCCACGGGTGAGTAAACCTGTGTTTATTACATCGTCACTGTTGATTATTGGATTTATTATTTTCGGAGCATTTTTTACCGAAACAGCAGGGGCACTCTTTAGTTTCTTACAAAATTTTATTACCGATAAATTCGGTTGGCTTTTTATTATCTTAGTCAATGTGGCGCTTGTACTCTGTATTTACTTAGCCATGAGCCGTTATGGTGACATTCGGTTAGGCAATCAAACCGAGCGACCACAGTACAATCTGTTTTCATGGATTGGCATGTTGTTTTCCGCCGGTATTGGTATTGGTTTGGTCTACTGGGGTACCGCAGAGCCACTGTACCATTTCATGGCACCGCCAATGGGTGAAGCAGAAACAGTGGCGGCAGCAAAGCAAGCGATGAACATCTCATTTGTGCACTGGGGTTTACACGCTTGGGCCGTTTATACGGTTGTGGCGTTATCCTTAGCGTATTTTCATTTCCGCCGTGGCTTACCTTTATCGATTCGATCGACACTATATCCTTTGCTTGGCAAAAGGATTTATGGTCGATGGGGGCACACGGTCGATATCTTGGCAGTGTTTGGGACGATGTTTGGTGTGGTTACCTCACTTGGGCTTGGGGTGATGCAGATCAATGCTGGACTCGAGAAGCTGTTTGGTCTGCCTAACAGTATCACTGTGCAGTTTGCTTTGATTGCTTTTATCACAGCGCTTGCAGCGGCTTCTGTCATGATGGGTTTAGACAAAGGTATTAAGCGTCTTAGTGACATTAATATTGGGTTTACGGTCATTTTATTGGCATTCATGGTCATTTTGGGACCGACACTCTTTATCTTTGATAGCTTTATCGAAAATATTGGAAATTATCTCACATCGGTTGTATCGCTAGGTACGTGGGGTGAGTCTTATAGTGGGACGGATTGGCAGAGTGGTTGGACGATATTTTATTGGGCATGGTGGGTCAGTTGGGCCCCATTCGTCGGTATATTTATTGCCCGTATCTCTCGTGGTCGTACTATTCGTGAGTTTACACTTGGGGTGCTGCTGATCCCTATGCTGATTTTATTCTTTTGGTTCACGACCTTTGGTGGCGTTGCGATTCATATGGAGCTTGCTTCTGCTGTGACGGGCATTAGTCCAGGACTGGTTGAAGCGGTACAAGCAGATACCGGTAGTGCCATCTTTAAATTGGTCGAGTACTATCCGTTGGCGAAACCGATTACGTTACTGGTGGTGGTTATGATCATGCTTTGGTTTGTGACGTCGTCAGACTCGGCAAGTTTTGTCATTGATATGTTGACCGCTGGTGGCGATACCAATCCACCAAAGATCCAGCGTTTGTTTTGGGCCACGACAGAAGGAGTTATTGCTGCTATTTTACTTGCGGCTGGTGGACTGGGGGCACTACAGGCGGCTGCCATCGTAGCAGGACTGCCATTTGCGTTGGTGGTGTTTGTGATGATGTACGCGTTATTACGGGGTCTTAGTCGTGATCGTCTGATTTTGTATCGCGCTCAGCAGAGCTTTATTACGGATGAGTCAGCGGATCACAATTCGGCCAATGAGTTCGTTGACGAGCATTTACTAAAAGGGCCGCCTAAGATAGTTAAAGGTGACTAATAAGTAAAACAGCCTGTCAAGCCGTTCCTATAAGCCCCAATTTATTCGTAAATTGGGGCTTATTTATTGCAATGAGTGAGATGAGTTTATTGAGAAGCAAGATGCTTTGGCTAACATAAGATTCAATATATCTCTATCATTTCTAGGTATTAAACTCTGTTTTGAAGGTGTTACATTTGATAATTGGCTCAGACCTTGTTATGGTGGCGCACTTTTTTGGGAAAATACCTATGGATCATGTAAAAGTTGGCCGCTTAGGCCCTTTTCCGCGGGTAAACAAACCTGTATTTTTAACGTCAGCGCTTTTGATTGTGGTATTCATTATCTTTGGTGCGTTATTTAACGAACAAGCAGAGATCGTCTTTAACCAAGCAAAAGCATTTGTTTCTTTACGCTTTGGTTGGTTCTTTATTGTGGTGGTTAATTTAGCCCTACTGATGAGTGTGTATTTGATATTTAGTCGCTACGGCGATATTAGGCTCGGTCATCAGACAGAGAGACCTGAGTACAATTTAGTGTCTTGGATTGGTATGTTGTTTTCGGCAGGTATCGGTATTGGCTTGCTATATTGGGGAACAGCAGAGCCGTTGTATCACTTTATGGCCCCGCCGCTGGGCGAGGCACAGACCATAGAAGCGGCCAAACTTGCGATGAATATTTCATTCTTGCATTATGGTTTTCATGTGTGGGCAATCTATGGCATCGTCGCTTTGGCATTGGCTTATTTTCACTACCGTGTTGGTTTGCCATTGGCCATCCGCTCAACCCTTTATCCTTTAATCGGTAAAAAAATCTACGGACCTATGGGTCATACCGTCGATACGCTAGCAGTCTTTGGGACGATGTTTGGGGTAGTGACGACACTGGGTCTTGGCGTACTACAGATCAATTCTGGTCTTGATACGTTGTTTGGTATTCCTAATAGTATTACGACTCAGATTGTTTTGATTGCTCTCATTACAGGTCTTGCGGCTTTATCCTTGATGATGGGACTGGATAAAGGAATCAAGCGTTTAAGTGATATCAATATCTTTTTGACGGTCGTACTCCTAAGCTTTGTCATTATCTTAGGACCTACCCAGTTCATACTGAATAGTTTTATTGAAAATGTCGGTAATTATCTGCACCAAGTCATTCCATTAGGTACGTGGACTGAGTCGTATGAGGGTGAAGATAACTGGCAGTCATATTGGACCATATTCTATTGGGCGTGGTGGATCAGCTGGTCACCATTTGTTGGTGTGTTTGTCGCGCGTATCTCGCGTGGCCGTACTATTCGTGAGTTTATATTGGGTGTGTTACTGATCCCTGTGACGATCCTATTTATATGGTTTACTGCCTTTGGCGGCTCGGCAGTCAACATGGAGCTAATGGCAGCAATCACTCCGGACATGGCAAGTCCAGGTCTTGTTGAAGCCGTAAAAGCGGATACAGGTAGTGCTATCTTTAAGTTGATGGAGCTATACCCTTTTACAGACGCGATATCATTATTGATTATTGTGATGATTGTCCTGTGGTTTGTGACGTCATCGGACTCGGCCAGTTTTGTCATTGATATGCTGACTTCAGGGGGCGATACCAATCCGCCAAAAATTCAGCGTTTATTTTGGGCAGGTACGGAAGGGGTGATTGCAGCGGTTTTATTGGCAGCTGGCGGTCTAGGTGCATTACAGGCAGCGTCTATCGTTTCAGGATTTCCGTTTGCTGTGGTTATTGTGATTATGATGTATTCTTTGTTGCGTGGTCTGAGCCGAGACCGCTTGATTTTGTACCGTAACCAGCAGTGGTACACGACTGAAGAATCGGCGGAACACAATTCAGCGAATGAGTTCCCTGATGAAAACTTGTTAAAAGGGCCACCTGTGCTTGAAAAAGACGTCTAAACGCTAGCCGTTGTACATGATGTCTATAAGATACCCAGCTTATTATCAGCTGGGTATTTTTATGGGCGTTTGATAGCCAACGAAAAAGTAAGGCTGGGTAGACAATTTAAGATATCGTCAGTTAAAAATACAATCGATACGTGAATATGTCTGTGCTAATGGGATAGATTTTTCTTGTTTGCTGCTCACAGGCGTGACATAGGCTGCGCAAGATTTATCCCAGATTTACTTTATTCCTTTTAAATTGAACCAGCTATAGACTAGTTACATTCACCTTTTACATAGCCTACTGCTTCAGGTTTACCGCAGGCTGAACAGGCATTCCCTGCTGTACGATAGCTGATGACTGAGCCAACCTGAGTTTTTACGCAGACAGGATCATACTGCATGGTACACATGGTATCTGCAGAGCTAGCTGGGGGACACTGAGTAAAAGGGCCGTCAGGTAGCGAATTTTGGGCATTGGTCGGTTGGGTAGGCGTAGTATCAGGCGTCACTGAGCTGGGCAGGTAGCTACAGCTTGCTAATGCCATTGTCAGGGTTAAGCCAAACAATGAAGATTTGAGCAGGTTGATCATAATGATATGTCCTTATAAATGAGTGTAATAATGTCCTATTGTCGATAGGCAGTTTTCATATTTTGATAAACTGCCGTTTCGCATTTATAGTAGCGCATTTGTAGATGGCTATCTATAGTCAGGCACAGTAAGTCAATAAATCTTAAACAATGACCAAAAAACCCAAGCTCAGTATAGAGCTTGGGTTCTAATATTACGATTATAGCACCACTGATTTAACGGTAAGGTATCAAACGCGTTAGAACGTTTTATTCAGCTGACTTATCGTCTTGATTGATTTGTACATATTTATCAAAGTTTTGCGCATAATCAGTCAGGTTGTCGCTTAACATTTGGCGATATTGTTTAACATAAAACTCAACGATATCGTCTTTTTCTTTGGCAAAATCGTCGCCTTTGACAAAACCGATAGAAGCGACTGAAGCACTGTAACGTGCTGCTGCGTACAATAGCGAAGCGCCTACTTGTCCTGAATGTGCTTCTGGTCCTAGTTGACTGTTGGCGACACCGATGATGGCATCAGCGCGTTGATAAAATGCCTGCATTTCAGGGGTGATCTCAATGTTTGTATCAACATTGTTGTCTTGAGTGTTGCTGTCTTGAGACATAAGCGACTCCTAATAAGTGTCGGGGATTTTGAGTTTATAAAGACGATTTGCATATGGTTTTAAACGATTATGTTATAAACCAGCGTCTGCTTTTAAGACCTCAGCTTTGTCTGTTTTTTCCCATGTAAAGGCAGTTTCTGAGCCTGGGCGACCAAAATGACCGAAAGTGGCCGTTTGCTGATACATTGGCTGCAGTAAGTTTAGCATGCGAGTAATGCCATAAGGGCGCAGATCAAAATGCGTGCGAATCAGACGAATAATCTCATCATTACTGATTTTGCTGGTGCCAAACGTGTTGACAGAGATAGAGGTTGGCTCAGCGACCCCAATGGCATAACTGACTTGTACTTCACAGCGCTCAGCCAGTCCTGCTGCGACGATATTTTTGGCAACGTAACGAACGGCATAAGCGGCACTGCGATCCACTTTTGAAGGGTCTTTGCCACTAAATGCACCGCCACCATGACGCGCCATACCACCATAAGTATCAACGATGATTTTACGACCCGTCAATCCTGCATCACCAACAGGGCCGCCAATGACGAATTTACCCGTTGGATTGATGTGGTAGCGTGTACCAGCATGCAGTAGATCCGCTGGCAGTACTTGCTTGATGATAGACTCCATAACGGCTTCTTGCAGATCCGTTTGTGAGATGCTTGGATCATGTTGTGTCGATAACACAACGGCATCAATCGCCACTGGTTTATTACCATCATATTTTAGTGTCACTTGCGCCTTTGCATCCGGACGTAACCAAGGTAGCTCACCTGCGCGGCGCAGCTCAGATTGACGCTCCATCAAGCGATGAGCGAATTCAATAGGGGCAGGCATTAAGACTTCAGTTTCATTGCTGGCATAACCAAACATAAGACCTTGATCGCCTGCACCTTGCTCTTCAGGATCACTGCGATCGACCCCTTGGGCAATTTCAGGAGATTGCTTGCCAAGCATGTTAATCACTGCGCAAGTTTCGCCATCAAAGCCTAAGTCGGAATGATGATAGCCAATACCATTCACCGTATCACGCACAATACGCTCAACATCGATATTTGCCGTCGTGGTGACTTCACCTGCTAGTATCACCGCACCCGTCTTAACCAAGGTTTCGCATGCCACGCGTGCATGTAGGTCTTCACGTAAGATAGCGTCAAGGATGGCGTCTGAGATTTGGTCAGCCATTTTATCAGGATGGCCTTCGCTCACAGATTCGGAGGTAAATAAGTTGTATTCACGCATAATGGGATCGCTTAATTGAATCAATAAGGGTAGGAAAAAGCATGACGCCTGCGCGCCGCTTTGATTAAAGTTGGCCGTGCAATCAGTTGCTTGGCAGATAATTGGTGTTGCTAGATTTTGGTAATAGAACCAATCCCAAAAAATATGACTAGCTGTCTCAAACTCGTTTAGCTTGCTATTCAAATTTTTGGCAATGATACAAATTTAAAGAATGCTTTTTTATAGTGATAAATTTGACTAAGACGGACTCTCGCGATTAGTCAACCAGTAGGCGCATAGAAACGTTACTAATTAGCTTTAATTGTAGAGCGTTAAGCCAAAATTAACCCTAAAATACCGTCACTGTTGTGCTCATCACCTTATTATAATCATGGTGATTGTCACAATGTCTGGACATAAAATAGGGTTATTCTACCTTGAAATACTATAAAACTCTAGTGAGCAGCACTTGCTTTACTATAAGAAATGCTCAACAAGGCATTTGCTATCGGCAAACGTTGGCATTTAATGAAGACTTACTGAGATTCATGGTTGGGTTAAGACTGTTGGCACATTATAACTCTAAAAAAGACGCTTTATCTTTAAACATACATTCGTCATAGACAGGACAAGCGCCACATTTGGGCGTGCGTGCTTGACAGGTATAGCGCCCGTGTAAAATAAGATAGTGATGGGCATCAACCATAAAGTCTTCTGGAATACGCTCGACCAGATTTTTTTCAACGACGAGTACATTTTTTCCAGTAGCAAGGCCAGTGCGATTCCCTACTCGAAAGATGTGCGTGTCGACCGCCATGGTTGGTTGACCAAAGGCAGTATTTAAGACCACATTGGCTGTTTTTCGTCCAACGCCTGCCAGTGATTCTAAATCTTTGCGATTATCGGGGACTGTACTATCAAAATTTTCGATCAAATCACGGCAGGTCTTGATGACATTTTTGGCTTTGGCGTTGTATAAGCCAATATTTTTGATATAGGATTTTAATCCGTCTTCACCCAGTGCCAGTATCGCCTCAGGCGTATTGGCCACGGGGTACAACTGCTGGGTGGCAATATTGACGCTCACATCCGTTGCCTGTGCAGATAGTATAACCGCCACAAGCAACTCAAAATTACTGTCATAATTGAGCTCAGTGACAGGCTCTTTAATTGTCTCTGCCAGCTTTTCAAAGAATGGTCGCACATCGCGGTTGGGCATGCGTCTGGATGGCGGTGTGTCGGCTGTTTTATGTTTGACCGTTTTACTCATAGCGTTTGGCTGTTATGTTAGTGAGTGGTGATACAAAATTATAGGCGAGATGTACTATCTGTTTGATTTATTAAAGTATCAATCTCGTAATGAAGGCGCTACTTATAGGCTTTCGAGCTCTGCTTGTAGTGCGTCAAGCTCCGCTTGTTTTTTATCATTGGCTCGGACACTTAGCTGTTTTTCTAGTTTTTTAATCTTAGTGCGTAGTTTGGCCGCTGCAATGGTGTTTTTTGCTTGCGCTTCACTGATGTTGAAAGATTGACTGGCAGCATTATTCAGTTTGGCTTCTACCATGCTGACCACAGGTCTACTGTTGCTACTATCAGTAAGCTGGTCGGTCACGCGTCTTAGATGCGTGTGATAGCGCTGTCTTAAGTCTTCTTGCTCGGTTGCGCGTTCAGAGGTAGAAAGCTCACGCTCTATCGTGACCAAATCAATGCAATCAACAGGACAAGGAGCGATACACAGCTCACAGCCAGTACATAAATCCGTAAAGATAGTGTGCATGTGCTTGCCAGTACCGACGATCGCATCAACAGGGCAGGCAGGAATACATTTGGTGCAGCCGATACAATCATCTTCTCGGATAACGGCGCGTACCTCGGTAGGACGTTCAGATGTCGCGTCTATTGGCCACTGCGAAGGCGCCGCTTTGAGCGTCGTTTTATCGCTATCAGGAGCAACAATTTGAGCGATGGCATTGGTCACTGGCTGACCGCCAGGGACACATTTATTGTACGGTTCGTCATCTAGCACGATGGCAGCGGCATACGGTAGGCACCCATCTGGATGCTCACAAAGCCCGCACTGCGTCTGCGGCAAGCAAGCATCAATGCGTGAAATCTTTGCCTGTGTATCAGCGGGCAGTGTTTCAATGCTCAATGTATCGAACAATATTGGCAGATTGACTAAGCGGATATTGGTGCTATTTTGCATGTCATTAAAAACCTTAATACCAGTAATAGAGGGTGGTATTAGTATGATAAGTATAAAAATAAAGGGCTGAGATACCAGAGTTTTGTATCAGAAACGTGTTGCCAAAAGGCATTTTCCATCAGCAAAACGATTGTAACAAAAACAGTAATTTTAAAGACATAACGTTTAAACCACAACGTTAAAGCGCTGCTGTTGATTAAAGTATCATTTGTTAAAGTGTTGTGCATTGTTCGTGAGCAATCTGTGCAATCAGCTCATAAGCAATGCTACCTTTTGACGGTATTTTGGGTAGGTTTGAGACGTCAAAAAAATCAGCGTGTGACAGCTCATCTTCTTGGATGACAATGTCACCGCCTGCATAAGAGGCTCGGAAGCCAAGCATCAAATTAGACGGAAATGGCCATGGCTGACTGCTCACATAGCGAATGTCTGTGACGCTAATATTTACCTCTTCTGCTACTTCACGTACTACTGCGTGCTCTAGGCTTTCACCCACTTCTACGAAACCTGCAATGAGACCGTATAGTCGTGGCAGTGTGTGCTCCCCATAGCGATGATGGTGTGCCAGCAACACTTGCATTTCTCCCGTCTGTGGATTGGGACGAGTAATGGCAGTGATGACACAAGGCTGGACACGAGGGTATTGGCGTAATCGACACACTGGACAAACCATGGCACGCTCACCTCGGTCTGCATGAACGACGGCGGCCGCACAGCGACTACAAAACCGTGTGTCTGTCTGCCAACGCAATAACTGTATGGCTTGGCTAATCTGAGTGATTAAAGCCACAGGAAGCTGAGTGATCAGCTGGCGATAAGGAAGAAACACATTACTGCTGCTTTCAGCGACAAGAGGGAGCGCCACGTTATGAGCGACTGCATAATCATACGTAATGGCACTAGCAGCTTGTGCTGTGAAGGTATTGATATCACTGATTTTACGCTTAATGTCTATTGAATCATCTGGCAAGCCATCAGAGAGCCAGTGATTTGGCGCTAGGCTTTCGAGGAGGGTGACATGACCCACCTGATAAGCTTGCGGGTGTCCGCTATCATCTGGATTTGGACGGGTCTGTGGTAATTGAACCTGCAGTGGCCACCAGCCGTCTGGCGTTTGTTGGCATAAAACGGTGTCATCACTAAACACAAAAGCACTGGCCATACCCAAAGTTCCAAAACGTTGAAGGCAAGTCTGTATCGTATAAAAAACAGACTTGCTTACAGTAAGATAAATTAATATTTATGGCTGCAAAAAATCGACCATAACACCATGGTCATAGCCACTGAATGGCGCTGTGATTAGGCAGCAAGTAGCTGACTTAAGCTCTGCTGACCGACATCAAGCGCCTGCTTGCTAACAGGACGATTGTGCTCAAAACCATCTAAATGATAGTCGACGGCCATCATGACATCGGCGATGTAGGCTAGCGTGTCATCTTCGATACGTCGTCCGCCTTCGATACGTTGCTCAATATAGTTGGCCAATTGGCTAAGCATACTAGCAGCGGTTGGCAGTTGTAAGAAGCGTACCGCCCCTGCAACTTGGCGCATCATCTCAGGAATATTCTGGATATTGAGCATGTCTCGCTCTGGCTCAGCCAAATAATCATTGACGGCTTGTTCGGCACTAGCAATAGCGGTACGACTTTCTTGTATTAAGGTGTCGCTTGCAGTATTGAGCTGATGCAATGAGATATGCGGATTGTTTAAAGGCAAATAAATCGCCCCTGGTGTATGCATTTCGGCCATAGCGATGGTCGCGTTCTCTGCATGCATCAATGCCAGTAGCAAGTGGTCAAACTCATCAGAAGAGGGCGCTCGCCAATGTCTGACAGCGTCTGCTGCGGTGCTCAGGCTGTTCGCGGCATTTGTTAGACCAAGTAAGTGTAGTGCCGAGCTCAATGCCGTGAGTTCTTCAATAATTTGTGTCGTCTGCATGTCGATTGGATTGATTGAATCACCACGCGCGTAACTGTCTACATGCTCCTTGATTGTGTTGATTTGGGTTTGAATGATGGTATTTAACGTATCGGTAAGCGCACGATTAGGACCAAACAAAAAACGCTTCATTTGCTCGAGCTGAGGGCCTTCTAGATGATTATTGGCATATTGCTCACGCAGTCGCTGTGCTTCTTCATGGTCACGCTGGCAGGCAAAGCTGACCAAATCAGCAAAACGCCTATCCATGATGGGTAAGTAGCTTTGGAACTGCTGCTCTAAATAGATGAGAGTATGTTTTTGGCTCAGATTCAGCGGCAACATAGCCGCGATATCTGTGACGGCCGCATTGGCCGCTTGCCAGAACAGGCTGCTGGTGTTTGATGCTATCAACGCACAGGCTGCACTCATAGCATCAAGTTTTTGTTGATCATCTGGGCTGATGTCACCATGCTGATGACGCAGAGCGACGCCAAGGCCACTACGGTAAGCATCGGTCAACAACTCACTATCAAGGTTGAGCGCTTTAAGTGGTTGGAAGTTTTGTTCAGGGTTGGCAATAACCACGCTGCTGCTGCCAAAAGCAGAAAAACTGTCTGCTGTGATAGGAGTCTCTTGCCCGTGAGCATTGAGCTTATTAATAACTGGTAATAACAGGGTTGGTTCTATCGACTCTGTCAACAGCACAAACTCGACATAACGATCCAGCGTCATGATGGCTTCTGATAAGTCCATGATTAAGTTGACATCGTTATTATCGCCACTATCATAAAGGCGTTGTAGTCCTTTGACAATAGCGGTATTTAACACTTTTGCACCGACCAAAGAGATCAGCTCAAAGATATAAGACAGCTGCTTTAATACCGTAATAGAATCTAGCAATAAAGGTGCCTGACTACTATCATCAGTAAACTCACTTAAGTGAATCTCGGTGTCTTTCAGGGTGACGATGATCTCATCATGCAACAAATGTAGTGAGGGTAGATTAAAATCAGTAACACTAAGCGTTGGGACGGTGAACTTCATTTGCGCAGACTGGTCCATAGTTGTTTTTCCATAAGGTACTGATGCGAATAGCGATGGTTTAAATGAGGCATAAAAAGCGTTTATTAGTGATGTTTTAACGCTTAATATAACAATAATCAAGGCGATAGTATAAACACCAACGTCGTAAATTATTTAAATGACGGTTATATGTTGGCTTTAAGCTCAGGATACTCTTCTGCAAGGGCGTTATACCAGTTTTGGTTGGCACTCTCATCTGTAGTTGATTCTAGTAATAGAGACGCTAGATTGGCAAAGCTTGCATGCGCTGTTGGTCCGCCGTCGGTCTGTGTGTCTTCTTCAATAGCAAGCGTGACTTGTCCACCCGTCATCGCTAAATAAACTTCAGCCAAGATCTCTGAGTCAAGTAAGGCGCCGTGGAAGGTACGATCTTGTTTACCAACGTCTAGGCGACGTACTAAGGCATCTAGCGTGTTCTTTTGTCCAGGGTACTGCTGCTTTGCCATCACCAGCGAGTCAGTCACTTGTACGCGCTCAGAGAAGTCGTGCATACCGACTTTGGCAAACTCCATATTTAAGAAGTTCATATCAAATGAGGCATTATGGGCGATGATTTCTGCGCCGTCCATAAAATCATACAGCGATTGCGCGACTTGATCGAAGGTTGGCTTATCCGCCAAAAAAGCCTCAGAGATGCCATGAATGCGAATAACCTCATCATCCATACCGCGCTGCGGATTGATATAAACGTGTAGTTTCTCGCCAGTGAATTTGCGTCCCACCATCTCGACAATACCAACTTCAATGATACGATCGCCTTTTAGCGCATCAAGCCCCGTGGTCTCAGTATCCATAATGAGTTGGCGGTCAGCCTCATGGCGGTGTATGGGCTTTGGTAGTAGTGGGGTAAAGTGTGGGTTAGCACGGCTAGTATCACCATCGAACTTTGTGGCACCAGTCGCCATGTCTGGCGTGTGGCTATCTAGGGTGGTATCAGGCATTGGTGCGTGGGTCTCTGGCATATCTGTGGTACTCATTGACATGGGTTTTATCGCATCATTTTGAGAGCGATTGATTTTTATAGTAGTGGCTGGACTCAGCACATGATCGTGCTGATTTTCTAACGGTTCTTCATCATGCACATCGTCCACCACATCAAAGCCTAAGGGGTCAAAATTTAACCAGTCATCGTTAGAGTCGCTAGAAGCTGTGGGGGCTTTATCAATCGTTATTTGTGCTTTTTTTTTAGACACATCTGACAATACTGCAGTTGAGGCCTCCTCACTGTTAGAGGTCACGCCTAGGTTTGCCAATTCATCTGCTTTTTCATTGCCTGCGTGTCCAGCGTGTCCTTTTACCCAATGCCAATCAACATCACGCTGTTGACAAAGCTCATCTAACTGTTGCCAAAGGTCTTGGTTGGCCACGGGTTTTTTACTGGCAGTTTTCCAGCCTCTTTTTTTCCACCCGTCAATCCATTCGGTAATGCCTTTTTTGACATAACTGGAGTCGGTCCAAATCTCAAGTCTTTGTGCAAGTGGGCTATGCGTCAGTGCTTTTATCGCACCCATCAGCTCCATACGGTTGTTGGTCGTCTCTTTTTCACCGCCATATAAATCTTGCGTACTGCCGTCACTAAATATGAGATGGGCGCCCCAGCCGCCCGCACCAGGATTGCCTTTACAGGCTCCATCTGTATAAGCAACCGTCGTATTTGCTTTGGCGGCCAACGGATTCATCGCGTTATTTTTGCTAAACTGCTGCGCTGAGGTGCGATTATCTGACATAACAAATTATTGACCTAATAAATGATAAATGAGGGTGGCGCAAAGAGATTCTTTAGCGTTATTTTCAAGATAGTTATCCCTTAATATGCTGGGCCTGAGTATAACAAATCTATCGTTAATATGGACAGTGCTATCGTGAATATCGGCAGTCTCAGGGCGAAAAATCGCAAAACCACTCATCACATCTTACATGATAATAGTAACTGTCTGGTTTTCTGTTAAAATAGGTTAGGTTGCGAACAAGGTGGGTCTATCGTCTGGCTGAACGAGTCAGTAGCCATTTACTTTACTGACACCACTCTAACGGTCACGCTAGTCGTCATGTTTTTGTCACCACTGTTTAATGATAATTTCCTTCACAAAAGTTTTAATGCATGCATGCAGGATAACCCTATTATGTCCTTACGCTCAAACGTTTTTTCTAAAAGACAGACCCGCTTAATGGTCAGTATGGCGATAAGCAGCGCGCTGTTTTTGACTGCTTGTAGTGAGAGTCACACGCAACCTGAAGCAGAAGTGGTTGAGGCGGCGTCAGACTTATCTGTTTTTGAAGGGTGTTATACAGTAAGTCAAGATGAGTCTGCCCAAATAAAAGTCAGTCAACAGGAGGGCTTGTGGGTGATGCAAATGAAGGAGCCTGCAAGTGCCAAACGTGTTTGGGACAATCCTGAGCCATTAGAGGCGATCGAGAATAGTGCGGTGCCGCAATTTTTCTCTATTGACCCAGAGCATGTCGACGCCGTCATCGGTCGGCCTGATCGAGTACTGGTACTGGCTCATGTCAAACCCGTTTACGCCAATATCGACCCACTCTTAGACAGTGAGTATTTGTCCTATATTTATCGCGGTGCCAATACCATCTATCGCGTGGAGTGTGATGACGTCAATACGGATATTTTAGCCAACCCGCATGCCGATATTGTTATTGAGGATGTGGATGAGCGTATTTAGGTAAGTACTACCGGCGTGAGTACAGCGTCATTTGTTATCAACAGTTCAGTCATTAGAGTCAGGCAATATGAATTTTTTTAGTTATGTGGTTTTGGGTGGGTTTTCTTATGCGGCTGGTTGGGCGGTAAGGACGTATATATTGGATAAAAAGCCTGAAACCGAGCAACCTTACAACCTCAAACATCCTGCTATCTTGGCGTATTTGGGTGGTTTCTTTATTATTATGCTGATTGTCTCTTGGTTAATAGGTCGTTATTTACTCGGGCACGTTGCCATTGATTTACCCTTTATTATTATTAATAGTATCGTGGCGACCTTTGTCTATTCGTTCGGGCTTAATCCCGAAAAATCTCGTTATGATGTCCCTAATTAAGAGATCTGATAGATTTAATAAACAAGAAAAAGCCATGATCAAACCAATGATCATGGCTTTTTTAGTCACGTAATTGTCTATGGCTTTAAGCGTTGGGCGGTTATGATTTTTTTTGAATATCGGTACTATTCTTAGTGTTTGATTGACTCTTAGTGTTTGATTGTTCTTCTTTCTGACCGTCCGATTGCTCTTCTTTCTTAGAAGTCGATTGTTCTTGTTTCCATGCTTTGTATTTATGTAGATCTTTTTTAGCTTGCTTTAGGAAAAATCTGAGTACCAGTGCGTCATCGACATAACCGATGAATGGAATGGAGTCTGGAATAAGGTCAATAGGATTTAGTGTATAAATCGCACCAATCACGCCAGCTGAGATGGTTTTAAAAGGAATCTTACGATAGTCGCCTTTGTAGTAGTCTTTGATCAGACTCATGAATAGCATCAAATCATCGCTAAAAGGTTCAAGATAGCTATTATCTTCTAGTTTTTCTTTGAGCTTGTCTTCTTGGCCTATCAGGTGTTTCAAATTGGAGACAAGTGCGTCGTGTTTATCAGTGTTTTTATTAAACATAATTATTATCCTTACTTATTTGCGATGAATTTGTATTTACAGTAACAAATCTAATCGCCCTATGTTGTGTGTCTCGGTAGCGAAAAAGTAAAGATGGGTAAAGGTTGGGCAACTTGGCGTGTGGGTAAATACGCTACCATAGACGAGCGTGATAACATGCGTATCCTGCACGTACTCGCGCCATAAACACGGCATTAAAGCGGATGAATAATCAATATAAAAGCATACAGGTAGTAGCAAAGCATGGGTTCAAAAATACCGTCTATACAGCCATCAAGTCGTGCAACACACACGCAGCCAAAGACAGCGACCGAAATAAGTACTGGATTAAATCGCCGGCAGTTTTTGCGTCGAATAGGCATTGGTGCCGGTACTGCAGCCTTAGCAGCCCAAGGGATCTCTCAAGTTTTTGCAGCCAGTCCTAGTGAGCATAATGGTCGTTTGCAGATTACTAAGGACGATTTGCCCACGGCGTTATTGGATGAGCGTTTACCATCGCAGACGTCATTTTCACAAACAAGCTGTATCACACCAACGATTGAGACACGAATTTTTGCCAGCTCCAATGTTGGCGGTAGTGAGGAGCGCAATCAGCTGGCGTTGGATCGGCTGGCTTGTGCCGGTTTTAAGGTGAATAACCCCGCGATTACCACTCGGCAGTATTTGCGCTTTGCAGGCACTGATGTACAGCGAGCCGGCGACCTACAAAATATCGCGACTGGTGCGATAGCGGCGCCTAAGCTGCTGCTAGGCGTACGCGGTGGATATGGTGCGATGCGTTTACTACCCATGGTGGATTGGTCAACGCTTGGGCGCATTATGGCGGAGCGCGGTACGATACTGGCAGGCTTTAGTGATGTGACGGCTATCCAGTGTGCGCTACTGGCAAAAGGGGCGATGAGCTCACTCGCGGCACCGATGCTTTATAGCGAGTTTGGCAAAATAAAACCCGACCAAGTGACGTGTCGACAGTTTGCTGCGGCCCTGAGCAATCCCAATTTAACCATCACGGTACAAGATGCGTCTTTAACCAGCCAGCAGTTACCCAGTATGCTGACAACGGGTGAGCCAAAAGTCTTGAGGGGCACCATTTGGGGTGGCAACCTGAGCGTGGTATCGGCGCTCGCAGGTAGTGAGTATCTACCGCGGCTCGAAGGTGGTATTGTATTTTTAGAAGATGTGGGCGAGCAGGCGTATCGTATTGAGCGTATGCTTTATGATTTGTATTTGGCAGGCGTGTTTAAGGGTCAGCAAGCGATCGTGTTTGGTGCGCTATCTGGGGCAGGGGAGGACAGTTACGACAAACGTTATGACGTTGCCACCGTGGTTCGTCAATTGCATAAGCTCACAGGCTTACCGATTTATAGTGGCATGCGTTTTGGCCATATTGGACAAAAACACAGCTTCCCACTTGGGGCAATTTGCCAAATTAGTCCAAACACAAGCAATGGCTATCAGCTGGCTTTTACTAATTACCCAACCATCAAGGCAGATGCCATGCACGTCGAAGGCTTATGGCAAGCGGTTTAAGCGTTCAATGCTATCATTGCTAAATGGGCAGCCGCGAAAACTTATCCTGATACTCTTTAGGCGTTAGTTCCGTGGCACGCTTAAACAGACGCGTAAAGGATGAGATATCATCATAACCAACGTGATCGGCCAGCGATTTAATCGTCACATCGCCCGATTCTAATAAGCGTTTTGCCTGCTCAATTCTGACGGCTTGAATGTACTCAATCGGCCGCATGGCGACACAAGACTGAAAGCGTCTGTTCAAGGTACGCGGGGTGATATTGACCATATTAGCCAAACGACTGACTTGAATAGGCCGATGGAAGTTTGCTTCGATAAACTCTTGTACTTGCTTGACGAGCGGATCTGAATGCGGCTTGTGCAACGTCACGTTTGTATAACTGTTTTGATTGCCTCTTTTACTGTCGATAATCTGAGTTCTTGCCACTTGCGTAGAAATCTCACGTCCGCAGTAGCGCTCTATCAATAATAATCCCAAATCATAAAAAGCACTACCACCCGCGGCACAGAATATGTTACCCGATTGGGTGACGAACTGATTCTCCTGTAAATCAACGAGTGGAAAATCTGCTTTAAATTTACTCGCATAACCCCAATGAGTCGTGGCTATCTTATCGTCTAGCAGTCCTGCCTTTGCCAAAAAGAACGCTCCGCTACAATTGCTGGCAATATCAGCCTTGGTCTTAGCCAGTCGCTGTAGGTGCGGTAGCAGCTCACTGTTTTGTCTTAATACTTTATCGATTGAATCACCAATGGTGGGTATTAATAATAAATCGCATGCCGTGACGTCTTGAATGTCGCAATGCGCTTGCATGAGTAAGCGATTGCTGCATCTGATATCCACACCGCCTAGGCTCGCTATTTGCACATTAAATCTAGGCTCAACTGCCTCATCCAAAAATCGCTGCCAGCTGACACCAGTGAATGAAAACAAGTCCAATGCGCCAGCAAGCACACTACCGAGCACCCCATCGAATCCCAAAATAATGACTTTAAAAGGTTGGTAGTTAGGCATCTGTGTCGGCTTTCCTTTGATAGCTATTACCCAAATAGACAGTTTTTTAGCTAAAAACTTCTGATGGTATGTCTTATTTGACCATAATTATGTCATAAATGACAATACGGCAAGGCGCGAAATTAGCTTAGTATCTATTGATAACCAATTTTTTTGTTAACGACAATACTAACGAGAACATTATGGCCGCAGAGACGCTTATCAATGATTTTGAAGTACCGTTCCAATTATACGATGTTTTGGACACTGAAACGCTGACCGAACATCCCAAATTCTCAGAGCATAGCCGCGAGACATTCGATGCGGTATTAGACACCGCTAACAAAATAGCAACCGATTTGTTTTTGCCGCACAACCATGTTGCCGATAAAAACGAGCCGCAGTTTGATGGTAAAAAAGTCAGCATGATAGATGATGTGAAAGTCGCCTTTGATGCGTTTCGTGAGTCGGGCTTTATCGCGGGTCGTTATAGCTTCGAAGATGGTGGGATGCAGCTGCCTGAAACAGTGATGACAGCAGTGGCAGGCTATTTTATGGCGGCCAACCCCTCAACGACTGCGTATCCATTTTTGACCACAGCGGCAATCAACGTGATCTCACACTTTGCCAATGACGATATCAAAGCGGCCTTTATGCCGCGTATGCTGACGGGCGAGTTTACTGGAACGATGGCACTGACAGAGCCACATGCGGGGTCATCGCTTGCTGATATCAAAACCACCGCGGTAAAACAAGACGATGGCTCATACCGAATAAAAGGCAGTAAGATTTATATCTCAGCAGGCGATCATGAACTGTCTGACAATATTGTCCATTTGGTACTGGCCAAAATTCCAGGCGGTCCTGGTGGCGTCAAAGGGATTTCTTTGTTTGCCGTGCCAAAATATCGCTTAAACGATGACTTGTCAGTTGGCGAGCGCAATGACGTGCATTTGACTGGACTCATTCATAAGCTTGGTTATCGAGGGGCTACCTCGACGGCATTGAGCTTTGGTGATGAAGGCGACTGTCATGGTTATCTGATTGGCGAAGCGCACTTTGGTCTGCGTTATATGTTCAAAATGATGAATGAGGCACGTATCGCGGTTGGTTTTGGTGCCTCTATGATTGGCTATCGGGGTTATCAGTACTCGCTAGATTACGCCAAAGACCGAACGCAAGGTCGAATCGCACCGAACAACAAACCTGAAGATGCCGCCACGGCAATCATCCAGCATGGCGATGTAAAGCGTATGTTACTCGCGCAAAAAGCCTACTCTGAGGGTGGTATTTCCTTATGCCTATACGGCTCAAACCTGATAGACCGTATCAATACTTGCGAAGACGCAACGCTAAAAAATGAGCTGTCAGAACTATTAGACTTACTCACACCAGTATTAAAAGCATGGCCGTCTGAGTATGGCCCTAAAGCCAATGACTTGGGGATTCAAGTATTGGGCGGTGCCGGTTATACGCGCGAATATCATGCCGAGCAGTTTTGGCGTGATAACCGTCTCAACCCCATCCACGAAGGCACAAATGGGGTGCAAGCCTTAGATTTGTCATTTCGCAAGTTATGGCAAAAAGGTGGGCTTGGTATTCAGATTCTAAAACGTGAAATCACGCAAGATCTAACCAGCATCACCACGCCTGAGAGCGCAGCGCTTGCAGGTAAATTAACGCCTTATATGGGTCATCTGCATGAAGTACTGGTGCATTTAAGCAAAGTTTTACAGACTGAAGAGGCGGTAACGCTTACTGGCAACGCCCAAGCACTCATGAATGTTTTTGCCTCAATTGTGCTGAGCTGGATTTGGATTCGCCAAGCGAGTAAAGCTGAGCAACTGTTAAGTAAGACAACCGACCTTGAAAAACAAAATTTCTATCAGGGCAAAATACAGGCGGCAAAATATTTTATCGATTGGGAATTACCATTAATCAATCGCGATATCGCAATCTTAACCCACAACAATTCTGTTTGCACGGACATGCAAGCCGACTGGTTCTAAAAACATCTCTAAGGAAAGAGTAATGACAAAAATCAATAAACAGTGGCGACTAAAAGCAAGACCCGTTGGCGAACCGAGCGCTGATACTTGGGCGTATACCGAGACAGAGCTGCCAACCATCAAAGACGGACAGTTGCTGATAAAAATTGAATATATCTCTATGGATCCAGCGATGCGTGGGTGGCTCAATGATGCAAAGTCTTACATCGAGCCTGTACAGATTGGTGATGTCATGCGTGCTGGTACGGTGGGTGAAGTTATTGCAAGCAAGCATGAGAAGTTTGCCGTTGGTGATTATGTGGCTGGTCACAATGGTGTGCAATCGTATGCCGTCAGTGATGGTACGGGCCTGCACAAAGTCGATCCAAATCTCGCACCCTTGTCTTATTACTTGGGCGTATTGGGTATGCCGGGCATGACTGGCTATTTTGGTTTATTAAAAACAGGGGAGCCAAAAGCAGGCGAGACCGTTGTCGTATCTGGCGCGGCAGGTGCGGTTGGTAGTTTGGTCGGTCAAATTGCCAAAATTAAGGGCTGCCGAGTCGTCGGTATCGCAGGCGGTAGCGAAAAATGTCAGTTCTTGATTGATGAGCTTGGATTTGATGCGACCATCGATTATAAAAACGAAGACGTAAAAAAAGCACTAAAGCAAACCTGCCCAGATGGCGTTGATGTGTATTTTGACAATGTTGGTGGCGATATTTTAAATGACGTACTCACCCAGATTAATCTGCGCGCGCGCATCGTTATTTGCGGTGCGATTAGCCAATATAACAATACCACAGCGGTCAAAGGCCCATCAAATTACTTGTCATTATTGGTCAATCGCGCGCGTATGGAAGGTATTGTGGTGTTTGATAATATCAAGGAATACCCAATCGCGATGAAAGAGATTGCGGGCTGGATTCAGTCAGGTGATATCAAAGTAAAAGATCATATCGTTGAAGGTATCGAGACCTTCCCTGATACCTTAATGATGCTTTTTAAAGGGAAAAATTTTGGCAAGCTGGTACTTAAGGTAGAGGGATAAATCATGACACAAAATATAAATGGAGTAGCATCTAGTGTAGGAAGTAATGTTGCTGGTAAGCGCATTTTGATTACGGGTGGCGCGTCTGGTATCGGTGCCGCCAGTGCGTTACTACTGGCCAGTCGCGGCGCAAAAGTCGTGATTGGTGACAGGGCAGAAGAACTAGGCGCTGCCATCGCCAAGCAAGGTCAAGATGCTGGCAATAGCATTACCTTTAAAAAGGTAGATGTCACCAGTGGCGATGAAGTACGAGCGTTATTTGCTTTTGCTGTGCAAGCGCTTGGTGGTCTCGATGTCGTGGTAAACAACGCTGGTATCGACCATAAACCTGCCCCCATGCATGAGCTAACTGAGGAAGATTTTGACCGTAATATCGCAGTGAACCTAAAAGGCGTCTGGCACTGTATGCGTGCTGCGGTTACTTGTATGGCACCAAATGGCGGTGGTCATGTGATTAATGTGGCGTCTATTGCAGGCTTGCGATCTGCGCCCATGTTGTCTATTTATAGTGCCGCTAAACATGGCGTCATGGGGCTTACCAAGTCTGCGGCCCATGAATACGCCCGTGTCAATATTCGCTTTAATGCGGTGTGTCCAAGTTTTATTGATACACCAATGGTGCGTAATACCATGGCAAATATGGACGAGCGCGCGCAGCAAGCCACCATTAAGGCCAGCCCACTGCGCCGTTTGGGAGAAGTTGATGAGGTGTCTGGTGCGATTGCATGGCTGGCCAGTGATGAGAGCAGCTTTATGAATGGTCATGCCTTTACCCTCGATGGCGGTATGCTGGCTTAGTGTCTAAAATATTTATTAAAATATAAGGAATAACGATGAAAGATTTATTTGATTTAACCGGTAAGATTGCCTTGGTGACGGGTGCCAGCCGCGGTATTGGCGAGTCTATTGCACGTCTGCTTGCCTCAAGAGGGGCTCACGTGATTGTCTCTAGCCGCAAAATCGACGCTTGCCAAGCGGTGGCTGATAGCATTATTGCTGATGGCCATAAAGCCAGTGCTTTTGCTTGTCATGTGGGAGATATGGAGCAGATTGATGCGATTTTTGAGCATATCAAAAGTGAATTTGGTCAGATTGATATTTTGGTCAATAACGCCGCCGCCAACCCTTATTACGGGCATATCTTAGACACCGATTTAGCGGCTTTTGATAAGACCGTTGAAGTTAACATTCGCGGCTACTTCTTTATGTCGACCGCTGCGGGCAAGATGATGCGCGAGCAGGGCGGCGGCGTCATTTTAAATACCGCATCCGTGAATGGTTTGGTCGCAGGTGACAAGCAAGGTATTTACTCAATCACTAAGGCGGCTGTCATTAGTATGACCAAAGCCTTTGCAAAAGAGTGTGGCCCGTTAAATATTCGTGTGAATGCGTTATTGCCAGGCTTGACCGATACAAAGTTTGCCTCTGCCTTGACCACCAATGATAAAGTCTTAAAAATGGCGCTGCATGCCATCCCTTTAGGGCGCGTGGCTGATCCCGATGAGATGGCTGGCACAGTATTATATCTGGTGTCTGACGCATCGAGCTATACCACAGGCGCGACCGTGGTGGTAGATGGCGGCATGCTCGCCTAGCTTCTATTGCTGATAGAAGCACAGAGACCGTGTTTAAAAAAACCGCATAAGAGTCATCTCTGTGCGGTTTTTTGGTTTAACGCCTGAATTGGACACAAAACTTCTTTAGACCTCTACTATCGCATCGCGTTTACGACCCTCCCTATACGAAAACCAGCTCGGTAATGGCATAATAAACGCAAACAACCAAAATGGCAGAGACGGAAATAAAACAAGGGGGTCAACCATGGATGCAGTGAACGACAATATAGCAGCCGCCATCTCTAAAAACAAAACGTGGTTATTTGTCCCAGCGACTCGGATCGATCGAGTGGCAAAAGCGTTTGCCAGTGATGCAGATGCAGTGATTGTTGATTTGGAGGATGCCGTTGCCCAAGAGGATAAAGCACAAGCTCGAGAGGCGTTGAAAAAATACTATGACGATCAAAATGACACGCAAAATCATCAGCCGATTTGGCTACGGATTAATCAAGCAGGCAGTCAAGCATTTCCCAAAGACATAGCGCTATGCCAGCAAATGCCTAAAATAGCGGGTGTGCTACTGGCCAAAGCGGAAAAAGCAGCAGATATTGAATACGTGCATCAGCGTACTGGTCTACCTGTCATCGCACTAATAGAAAGTGCCGCTGGTTTATATCACATAGATAGCATGGCAAAAACAACTGGATTGATCGCGTTCAGTTATGGGTTTTTAGACTTGTGCAATGATCTGCGCGTGCAAGCAGGCACGCCCTCAGCGGATATCATTGCCAATCAAATCCGCTATCAATTAATTTTAACGTCGAAAATACATCAGTTAGCGCCGCCCATCGACACCATTTACCCTGACTTCAACGACGGGGCAGGATTGCGCGCTCGCGTACAGTTGTGGTTGCAAATGGGTATGTTAGGGATGCTGTGTATTCATCCCAAGCAAGTAGCCACTGTCCAACAAGCCCTACAACCGACAGCTAGTGAGCTTGAGTTTGCGCAGCGTGTGGTCGCAGAGTATGAACAAAGCGGGCAGGCGGTGTTTAAAATAGAGGGCGAGATGGTCGATGCGCCCGTGATTGAGCGCTGCCGTCAGTTATTGGCAAAGTGGCAAGCGGTGAAATAATGCTTTATCATAAACCACACATACTAAGACTCTATCAAAATACCCTATGATTTTTATCAGCAATAATATTAGCCTCAATGACAATGAAGTGGAGATCAGTGCCATACGCGCGCAGGGAGCAGGCGGGCAAAATGTCAATAAAGTCTCCTCTGCGATTCATCTGCGGTTTGATATCCACGCCTCAAGTTTGAGTGATATTCATAAGCAGCGCCTGCTGGATAGTAAAGACAGCCGAATCACCAAAGAAGGTGTGCTCATCATTAAAGCCCAGCAGTTTCGCACGCAAGAAAGAAACAAAATCGATGCGTTTGAACGTCTGCGCAGCTTCATCATAAAAGCCACGTATGTCAATAAGACCCGCAAGCCTACCAAACCGAGTAGAAACGCCAAGCGTAAACGTGTCGATCAAAAAACCCAGCGCGGCAAGACCAAAGCCTTACGCGGTAAAGTGGACTATTAAAACCAGCGCTCCTTACTGCTTAGCCGAGTCTGCTGCCCAGCTCAGGGAAGCGCTTTATCATAAATAACATCAGTAGCAGCGCGGCACTCGCGATAGCAGCCCCAACGTAGCCCACACTGGATAAAGAGATATGCGTCACTGCATACCCGCCGAACAACGCGCCTGTCCCAATTCCTAAATTAATAATACCTGAGAACATCGACATCAGCATGTCTTGTGCACTCACATCCACCATGATGACTTTGGCTTGCATAGAAATAATCAGTAGCATGAGCGCGGCCCCCCAAAGTAAGGCAATCAAGCTAAGTGCCCATATCGAGGTTACGGCAAAGAGCAGGGCAAGCATAGAAACCAGCATCAGTATCGTCGATATCAGCATCAGCCTAGTGTTAAAACTGTCACCCCAGCGGCTAAATATCACACTACCCAAAATACCTGCGGCACCAAAAAGTAGCAATACAAAAGTCGCTAGGTTCTCACTGATTGAGCCAACCTGCCGCATGAAAGGCTCGATATAAGAGTAAGCAGTGTAGTGTGCGGTAAAGACGAGCAAAATCAGTAAATACAAACAGACCAACAATGGATTTTTGAGCAATTCTGGGATCTTTCGAAAAGAGCCTTCAAACATACTAGGCAGGGTTGGCAAGAGCTTCGCTTGTAGGATAAAGACAATGAGGGCAATGATGCCAATACCACCAAAGGTCGCGCGCCAGCCAAACCATTGACCAATCAATCGTCCTAAAGGTACACCTAGCACCATCGCAAGCGACGTACCCGTCGCCAGCACACTAAGCGCCAACGCTTTTTTACCTTTAGGTGCCACGCGTATGGCAATCGCCGCCGTGATTGACCAAAATATCGCATGGGACAGTGCAATCCCAACGCGACTGATAAGCAGCACATCAAAACTCCATGCAAACACTGACAGGACATGGCTTGCAATAAAGACGGCAAAAAGACCTAAGAGCAAACGCTTGCGCTCAAAGCGACTGGTCAGCAGCATCAGCGGCAATGACATCGCAGCGACAATCCAAGCATAAAGCGTCAGCATCCAACCTGTCTCTGCCGTGGTGATAGAAAAATCTTGAGCAATGTCACTTAATAAGGCCACAGGGACAAATTCGGTCGTGTTCATAATGAATGCGCTCACACCCATCAAAAAAACTTGAAAATACTGAGTTCGGCGAGCGTCTGAGCTCACCTCAAGGTTGTGTTTCATAAAATCCAGTACAAAGAAGAGGCTAATACAGCAAAATTAGCTGAAAAGTGGGATAAGACATATAAGGGGGTCAAGAAAGGAGGGAAAGATACCAATTCAAAGGGATAAGTTAAAGTAGTTTTTTGCTAATGAGCATCGGTTTTCAAGCAAGAAGTAACACGATATAAAAGGAGTGTTGGGGTTTCATGGATAACCCCTGTCCACCTATTGGTCATAAAGAATGCTGTTTTATAACCAGACGCTTGATAGGGTCTGGTATTGTTAACACGCTTTAAAAGGTTAAGATTAATAATAGTATTGGTTACCAGTAACAACATGAGTAACAGTATTTATTTTCTATCATCTGGTATGCTATCATCAGTGAATCACCTATCGTGGGTTTAACAGTTTTGTACCGCTAGCCATTATGGCAATCCAATGGCGACGGACAAACCTTGCAACTTCCAGCACGATATAAAATAACTCTGGTAAAGCGCATGAGCCTGTACTCCGACATCCTCATTTGTGCCTGATTTTATTTGCCTGTTTGGGCTTATTTCATACTTTTTTGTCGGAGTTACAGGAGTCTAAGGTGTTCAATACCAAGAGCCACACGGCCAACCAATCCAAAGTCAATCATACCAAGTACACCCGTCGTTACCGTCCGTGTCATCCTCTGGCGCAATATGCAGTCAATCAAATAGAGGCACTTAAGCTGTGTTCGCAAGACATTGTCAAAGCCATGGGTTATCCTCTGAAGCATACCATACCCGCCTGTGATCGCCTGCGGCACGTACTGTCGAATAAGCATCTTGGGCTGGATGGCAGTTATATAGACAAATACTTTACAGCCGATGATTTTTTAGCGAAGCTGTTTGTGGTGCTAGAAATACCTTATGCCCCGTTTGCAGAAGACATCGAGCAGATTAAGTACAAATTAGCCCATGCCCCCAATCCTTTGCCCCAATATAACTTACGAGCGGATGTGGATTTTCACTTTACTAGCGGGGCAAACTGGATGTCTCGCGCCGCCGCATCACGTTTCGCTCAGGTCCATCTACCTCGTGGTTTTGCCACACTGGATGAGGCAGAGCGGGAGTCGATAGTGCAAGAAGGTATTTGTGAGCACTATCAGCAGTATGAAGGGCATTTGCCGTATGACGGGATAATCAAAGGCTATCGACTGACTACTGAACAAAATAATACAGTGGTGGATAGAGTGACGTACGGCTTACCAAAGTCTAGTGGTGTGTAAGTTCTGTGATTATATAAAAGGCCTGTTAACTTGAGTGAAGAGATTTTGGTAGATAAGCCATAAAAAGATGGGATATATATAGTCAATTCTAAATAAAACAGATACATCATATTCTGACGTGGAACTGGAATAAATTTTTCTGGCGTGCTGTGCCTGCGCAGACAGAGGCTGCAAAAAATTCATTCAGTCCCACTGTGTCGCTTTTATACTGAACTCACTATACAAACATTTTAAGCAATATATAGCTTCACTTTATAGTGAGGCTTTTTTTATTGTCAAAGCCAACGTTTTAAGCGATATATTCTATATCTATGCCTTGATTGGTCATTCAGGTTTAGAGATTGCCCGCCATAAAATCACAAACAGCGCATCGAACTCCGCAATAATGGGTGTCTCTGTCTGACGAATGATATGCATCAGTCCAAGGCGGTTAATAAACCCCATAAACACGTCAAAAAGTGTATAAAGTGGCACTGTGTCATTTAACACACCACGAGTTTGGCCATCTTCTAACACCGTCAAAAACGCGTCAATCAGCTCTTTGTTCTCATAAATAGCGATATTACGAAAGTGTAGTTCTGACACCGAATATAACACCATCACCGCGTCGGGATGGGAGTCGACAAAGTCAAAGCATACCCATAACGTCTTACGCAGCCGCTCCTCTACGCTATCAATACCTTGTAGGTGATCTATCATCCGTGACGCTAGTCGTCCCAACACTCTGTCCATAATGGTATAAAACAGGGTTTGTTTGTCGCCAAAGTATTTGTAAAGGGTTTGCAATGAGACATTAGCGGTCTTCGCAATCTGCGCCATGGTGACCTCATTAGCATCAAAACCTGCAAATAGCTTACGTACGGCTTTTTCAATATTGTCCAGCGTGGTAGGGCGCATAGCGGATAAAGGGGATAGGTGCCGGGCCTCAGTGACGTGATCTACCTGACTGGTCGTTTTCATACCTTATGCTTCCTGTGTGCTGGTGTGTTTTAGACATTTTCTACGCAAGCCCTAAGTCGCCCAACCAACTTACTACACAAACAAAATGAGTAATGGGTATTACCATTGTTGTTTAAGTGGTTGCGCGAGTACGGATACTATCCTAGTATAAGTACTCAGTGTGAGCAATCAACAAGGGTTTATTATCTGTTTTTAACGGTAATACATATTACCATACATAGAGTGATTTCCCTTTAGATAAGTTTGGCTTACCCACTACCCATTCACCCTCGTCAAGGATAGACAACATGAGTATAGAAAAATTTACCCCAAACTGGATGACTGAAGAGCACCAAATGGTTTATGACAGTGCGCTAAAAATGTTTAAAAGTTGGGAGTCAAAGGATGAGCAGTGGCGCAAAAACGGCATGATTGATCGCGCGGCTTGGGAAGAGGCAGGGGCGATGGGGTTTTTGTGCGCATCAATACCAGAAGCGTATGGCGGCGGCGGCGGAGATTTTGGCCATGAAGCGGCGCTTCTTTATGCACAAGCAGAGGCCAATCAGTCAGGTTTTGGTGGGACGGTGCATTCAGGTATTGTCGCCCCTTATATCTTGGCTCATGGTACAGAAGAGCAGAAAAAAGAATGGCTACCTAAGATGGCGACTGGTGAGTATGTGGCCGCGATTGCTATGACTGAACCTGGGACTGGCTCAGACCTACAAAATATCAAGACTTACGCCGTAAAAGATGGTGAGGACTATATTATCAATGGTTCAAAAACCTTTATCACCAATGGTCAGCATGCCAATCTGATTTTGCTGGCTTGCAAGACAGATCGTGATAAAGGCGCTCAAGGTGTCTCACTTATTATGGTAGAAACCGATAAAGTGACTGGTTTTGAGCGTGGTCGTAATCTCGATAAGATCGGTATGACTTCACAAGACACCTCAGAGCTGTTCTTCAGTAATGTACGTGTGCCCCAAAAGAACCTTTTGGGTACAGTAGAAGGCATGGGTTTCATTCAGATGATGCAAGAGCTGCCCCGTGAGCGTTTGATCATTGCCATATCAGGGATTGGTGCAATGAAGCTTGCGATCAATTTGACACTAGATTACGTTAAAGGCCGAGAAGCCTTTGGCAAGCCAGTTTGGTCGTTCCAAAATACGCGCTTTAAGATGGCAGAATGCTACGCCGATTATCTTGCTGCTAGCAGTATGTGTGATGCCGCTATCGATGCCATGTTAGAAGGTAAATTAACCGTTCCTCATGCCTCACTGGTTAAGTACTGGGTGACGCAAAAACAATGTGACGTGATTGATGAGTGCGTCCAGCTCTTTGGGGGCTATGGCTACATGACAGAGTATCCAATCGCTCGCTTGTATGCCGATGCTCGAGTACAAAAGATCTACGGTGGCACCAATGAGATTATGAAAGAGCTGGCGTCACGCTTTATGTAAGTGTTTGCCGCCGTTTTTTGGATAAAGTTAGTACGTTTTATGGTTCGTTGAAAATAAAATTGCGCTAGTTATTGTTGATTGATAAAAGAAAAAAGGGATTTTTTATGACTGAGACCGCTTACATTTATGAGGCTATCCGTACCCCGCGTGGTAAAGGAAAAAAGGATGGTTCTTTGTATCAGGCATCACCGACTTGGTTGACGCGCACCTTATTAAAGGAGATGCAGCAGCGTCACCACTTGGACACCAGTTTGGTTGATGATGTGGTGCTTGGGTGTGTGACACCAGTTGGTGAGCAGGGTTCTGATATTGCACGCATCGCGGTTATCGACGCTGGCTGGGCACAAAGTGTCGCGGGTGTCACCTTGTCTCGGTTTTGTGCGTCAGGCCTTGAGTCTATCAATTTGGCTGCCGCCAAGGTCATGTCCGGTATGGAGGGCATGGTGGTGGCAGGTGGGGTTGAGTCCATGAGCCGCGTACCGATGGGTTCTGATGGTGGCGCTTGGTATATGGACCCCCGGGTCAATGAAGCGACGCATTTTGTGCCGCAAGGGGTTGGCGCAGATACTATAGCGACGCTCAAAGGCTTTAGCCGTACTGACGTTGATGCCTTTGCCACCGAGTCGCATCGCCGTGCTGCTAATGCGTGGGAGAAAGGCTACTACGATAAGTCCGTCGTTCCTGTGACGGATATCAATGGCATGATACTGTTGGACAAAGATGAAACCATCCGTCCTAACACCAATGTTGAGACGTTAGCGGGACTTAAGCCCTCTTTTATTGTGCCCGGGAAAATGGGCTTTGATAGCGTCATATTAGACAGGTATACCAGCATTGAGAACGTTGACCACGTGCATCATGCTGGCAACTCTTCGGGTATCGTCGATGGGGCCGCTCTGTGTTTAGTCGGTAGTGCCGCTGCTGGTCAAAAAGCAGGTCTTAAGCCACGCGCTAAAATCACGATGGCATCAGTGATTGGTTCAGAGCCTGCCATTATGCTGACAGGCCCGACGCCCGCTTGCCAAAAAGCTCTCAAAAAAGCGGGTATGCAAGCCTCAGATATTGACCTGTGGGAGATCAATGAGGCGTTCGCTGCTGTGCCTTTGAGTACCGCTGATGATTTTGGACTCTCGCTCGATATCGTCAATGTCAATGGCGGCGCGATCGCTATGGGTCATCCGCTTGGGGCAACAGGTGCCATGCTCATGACGACTGTCCTAGATGAGTTAGAACGTCGTGACCTAAAAACGGCGATGATTACCCTATGTGTGGGCGGCGGTATGGGTATTGCGACGATCATTGAGCGTGTCTAGAGCATTGAGCGCGAACAGGTTGATATGCTTTTATTAGCTTGATTTGGTTCAGATGGGAAGAGCATTGTAATTAAGGGACTATTCAAAGGACGAAACATGACTATAAACAATAGTGTAAAAGATGGGGCTAAAGACAGTGTGGATTTAATTAATAAGCTGAAAGGCTTTTCTGCCCAGCGTGATGACGATGGCATCGTGACTGTCATCATTGATCAAAGTACGCGTAAAATGAATGTCATCGGTGATGGTTTTACCGAGGCGTTTGCGGCAATGACAGACCTCTTTATCAACGATGAGTCTGTGAAAGGCTTAATCTTGACGTCAGGTAAAGAGACATTTGTGGTCGGTGCCGACATTGACCAATTGGCTACTATCAAAACCGCTGAGCAAGCGTTTGAGTTGGCTGAAGATCTGAAAGGTAGTCTGCGTAAACTTGAGACATCAGGAAAACCTGTCGTTGCAGCGTTGACAGGGACAGCACTTGGCGCTGGTTTAGAGCTTGCCCTAGCGTGTCATTATCGTGTTGCAATCGATGCACCTAACATGAAGCTGGGACTGCCTGAAGTCAAATTGGGCTTGCTGCCAGGCGGCGGCGGTACTCAGCGTTTACCGCGCCTAGTCGGTATTCAAGCGGCGCTTGAGCTGATGACGCAAGGCAAAGAGCTGCGCCCAGCCAATGCTAAAGACATGGGTCTGATTGATGCCATTGCCACTGACAAAGTAGATATGCTAAAGCAGGCCAAAGAATGGATTAAGGCCAATCCAAGTGCCCAGCAGCCATGGGATAAAAAAGGCTTTAAAATCCCTGGTGGCGATAGCAAGCATCCTCAGGTAGTGCCAGTATTTTCAGTGGCGCCAGCCATGGCCAATCAAAAATCGCACGGCAATTATCCAGCGATTACGCACATCATGTCTTGCGTGTTTGAAGGGTGCCTCGTGGATATCGACACCGGTCTTGAGATTGAATCGCGTTACTTTGCGGCTTGTGTGCTCTCTGTTGAATCTAAAAACATGATCAACACGCTATGGACTCAGCTTAACAATATTAAAAAAGGTCAGTCGCGTCCTCAAGGGTTTGAGCGCACACAAAGCAAAAAAGTCGGTATTTTGGGCGCTGGTATGATGGGGGCGGGCATTGCTTATGTCACTGCCAAGGCGGGCATTGACGTTGTGCTACTGGACACCGAGATAGCAGGGGCGGAAAAAGGCAAAGCGTACTCTGCTAAGATTCTTGATAAAGCTATCAGTCGTCAGCGCGCCACTCTAGAGCAAAAACAAGCGCTATTAGAGCGTATCAAGCCAACTGTTTCCTACGACGATTTGGCAGAGTGTGACCTTATCATTGAAGCGGTATTTGAAAATCGAAACATCAAAGCCAAGTGTACGCAGCAAAGCGAAACCGTCATTGCTAAAACAGCGGTTTTTGCCTCTAATACTTCCACACTTCCCATCACTGGACTGGCAAAAGCCAGCACGCGCCCAAATCAGTTTATTGGTCTGCATTTCTTTTCACCCGTTGATAAGATGCCTTTGGTTGAGATCATCATGGGCGAGCAAACCGATGATGCGACTTTAGCCAAAGCCTTTGATTATGTGCTGCAAATTGGCAAAACGCCTATCGTGGTGAATGACAGTCGTGGGTTTTATACCTCGCGTGTGTTTGGCACGTATGTCTCAGAAGGTATCGCCATGTTAGGTGAGGGCGTTCATCCACGCCGTATCGAAGTGGCTGGCACGAAAGCAGGGATGCCGATGCCGCCACTGGCGTTACAAGATGAGGTGTCATTGAGTCTTGCGCTACACGTTAGTGAACAGCAGCAATTGGATATGGCCGCAGAAGGAAAGTCAACTCCTGTACGCCCATCGTATGAGATTCTCAAGACACTGGTAAAAGAGTACAACCGCGCAGGCAAAAAGAGCGGCAAAGGCTTTTATGAGTACTCAGACAATGGCGATAAATACTTATGGCCTGAATTGATGAAACTATACCCACCAAAAACCGAGCAACCACCGCAGCAGGATTTGGTCGATCGGTTGATGTTTATCCAAGTCAATGAATCCGCTAAGTGTTATGAAGAAAACGTCGTACGCTCTGTCGCTGATGCCAATATTGGTTCTATTTTTGGTTGGGGCTTTGCGCCATATCAGGGTGGTACGCTACAGTTTATCAATGCCATGGGAATAGACGCGTTTATTGCGCGTAGCCGTGAGCTTGCTGCGACATACGGGGAGCGTTTCGAGCCTGCTCAGATTTTGTTAGCAATGGCAGACAAAGGCGAGGTGTTCTCAGATGACTGACAGACAGTTACCAAACCGTGGACAAATGCATGAACAAATGACTGACTGTCTGCAAGGGTTACGAGTGGTCGATTTGACTCGTAACCTACCCGGACCTTTTGCCACGCGCCTGCTGGCTGATTTGGGGGCAGATATCATCAAAATCGAACCCAAAAATGGTGACCCAGCCAGAGCTTTTGGTGACTTGTTTACCGCCTTGAATCATGGCAAGACCACCGAAAAACATGATTTTCGTGATGCTAAAGGTATTGAGGCCATTAAAGCTCATCTTAAAGACGCAGATGTCATGTTAGATAGCTTCCGCCCTGGTGTCCTAGAAGGTATGGGCCTAGACGCCCAAACGCTGCACGCCATCAACCCAAAGCTGGTGATCACCTCAATCACAGGGTATGGAGTCACAGACAGCACGATGGAAGCTGAGGGCCGCGTCAATCATGACTGGGCCAATAAAGCAGGTCATGATATTAACTTTATGGCCATGAGCGGTGTCCTTGATCAATTAAAGACCGCCCAAGGTGAGCAGGCCATGCCGAATGTCCAGTTTGCTGATTTAGCGGGCGGTAGTGATACGGCAGTGATTGCTATACTTGCTGCTGTATTCGCCGCCCAGCGTAACAGCAAAGGTCGTCATATTGCGATCAGTATGACCCATAGCTTATATCAACACATGGTCATGCCAAAGGCAACCGGCGCACTGGTTGAGAATTTCACAGGTAAGCGTCCCATGCCGCAGCATGACTTTTTGGGCGGGGCACTGCCTTGCTACCGTTTATACCAAACTGCCGACCATCGTTATATGGCGGTTGGCTCATTGGAGCTAAAATTCTGGCAAGGACTGTGCGATGTGCTGGAGTTGCCAGCGCTTAAAGACGTACACTGGCAACGGGGCGTTATGCCGCACATGATTGAGAGCCAGTCGGCAACCAAAACAATCGCAGAAAAATTTGCCAGTCAAACGCTTACCTATTGGCAACAAGTCTTTGCCTCGGTTGATGTCTGCGTGACCCCTGTACTGAGCTTACATGAAGCCAAAGCGCATCCCTTGTTTGCCCATCAAGATGAGTATGACGCCACATCCGGATGGCAGCAGATTGTATAAAAAAATGGCCGAGCATTATCACTCATGCAGCACGGGATACCTTTTTTTAACTCAACCCTTGATGAGGTCATTCAGATAAATGGCTTTTTTCTAAATTCGCCAAAAATGCGGCAAAGCCCTCTGCCGCCCGAGCTTCTAAACGGCTGCTGGTAATCACACGGACCTGATTGCTCCAAGTGATGGCATAGCCTTGGGCCTCAAATTTTTTAACCAAATCCACATCTTCATGACAAGGCAATGGAGCAAAGCCACCAACCGTGAGATATGCTTCACTGCTAAACATTAAATTTGCGCCGTGAATGTGGCGATGTCCCATACTGTCTTGGTAGTGATTGATATAATCTTGTCGCGTTTGCGGTGCTAAATGCGCCCAGCTATCCACGCTCACCACACCGCAAATTATATCCGTAGGCTGCTGCGTCATATGGGCGATTTGCTGTATCAGCCAGTCTACCGTTACGATTGAATCTGCGTCTGTGCAGGCAATCCACGTTGCGCCTTTTTTGATAGCATGGCGAATACCCATATCTCGCACCCGTCCCACACAGTGATAATGACAGCATAGGTAATCCACACCTGCGGCTTTGACTAATGCAAGCGTCTCATCGGTGCAACTATCCAGCACCACAAGAGGGTACGCCGTAATGGTCGGCGGCAGCTGCGTCATGGCTGTCTGAACCGACGTGAGGCAATTGGTCATTGTCATCGCTTCATTATGAGCGGGAATCACAATACCGATTTTTATCTCATTCATGTACCACCCATTGTGTTGCTAGCTGTCGTACGCCTCATATTAAGTTTTCTTGCATAGCGACTGAATTTGAAGTGTTTTGCCAAACGTCTAGTAAAAAATCGGTATCGATAATCTCACTTTGATGACTAAAAGCCACTTGCTGAGCGCTCTTATTGTTTGTCCCACGCTTTGCTAAATTAAATGCTTGGTGTAAGCGTTGGTGCACCGTGTCGCCCGTCATCACAAAGCCATCAATGGGGTAGCGCCAGTGACAGCACAGTAATGTGCCGCCTATGGCAAGGTTTTGACCGATCCAAGTGGTCACCGCATCAATCTCGTCTGGCGATAAATAATATAAAATTTCGCTAATGACAACCAAATCAAAGGGTGGTTGATTGACAAGCGGATGGTCTGATGAAGGATCAGATCCTAAAAATGCCTCTTTAAAAGTGAATAGGGCGTTAGGAATCGTCCCTTGAATCACCCTAACATGAGAGAACGCTGCCAAGCGTTGACTGGCAAGTTGTACCGCATGATGATTACCATCTATACAGGTCAATGCCTGACAGCGGCGGGCCAGTAATTCGCTAAAAACGCCATTGCCGCAGCCCAATTCAATGGCATTGCCATATTGTGCTTGGGGCAGGACCGCCAGACACATATCACGTTTGCGTTTTTCATACCAGCGGGTCTGATATTGCCATGGGTCGGTACTGTCGCTATATAACGCATCAAAATACGTGGCTGAATAGCTGTCAGACTGGTTGTCAGTATCAGTATCAGTATCAGTATCAGTATCAGCGGTAAGCGTCATTGGCGTTGTCAATTCAGACATGTGGTTCATACAAATAAACCTCCCAGAGCTGGCTAATTCTAGCGATGGCTTGCGCCGATAAAATGGGCGGGTTGCCCGTACTTTCATCAACAGTGATTTGGCTTTTAAAACAGGCAATGGCTTGCGTTTTACGCTGTAATTGCTCAGCGGTTAAATCAACTCTGAGGGCACAGTGCCAAGGAATGCGGCCATCATCCGGTTTTGCCCAATGCCATGCCCAAATAAGTGCTTGATAACAGGCCAAATTGTGCTGCTTGGCAAAAGCAGATACCACCTGTCCTGTGGCTTCGTGATCAGGATGGCCATCGTGAACAAAAGGTGTCACTAAAATATCGTCAGGCTGAATAATAGCGGCTAATTTTTCGTTAAACGGGGCTTGTTGTGCAAATACATCACCATCTGCTAAACCTAGAGTCATAGTCGTGACTTGTTGAGCGATGCCCAATGCTTTTAAGGCCGCAAGGCTTTCTTGTGGACGGATGACATTAAGTTTTTGTGGCGGATAAATCTGTGAGTCTGGGTGGCTTTGTGTGCCATTGGTCACATGAATCAAGATGATAGGATTGCCATTAGCCGCCAGTTGTTGCAGCATACCGGCGCAGCCCAAGATTTCATCATCGGGATGCGGGGCAAAGACACACACACGCTGATGCGGCAAAAAATTTTGTGCAAGATTCAATCGAGGTAAGTCTTGCAGTCCTTGCCAATTCTGCCAAGCGTCTTGACTGGTGCCATCGCCCTCAATCACACGGTCACCGACAATCGGATGATTGTGTTCAGAAGTGGCCGTATAATCGGTTACGGTATCGGTACTGCCCGCTGCCTCATTATCGCTAAATGTTAGGTCAGACCATGCAGGATGTTCTGACATATTGGTGGTTACAGTTGCCATATATCTTCCTGTCCATCCGTTGATTCATTGATTGTTTCGCTGGCTAAAGTACTTGATAGTTCGCCAATTTTTTGTAAATCAAACGCGCCGTGACTTTGGCGAATAAATACAGGCAAATCCGCTGATAGCCTTGCGAAATGGGCATTACCACAAAAGGGTGCTGCGCCCAATGCCAGTCCAACGGTTTCGATGACTTCACGCGCCAACTGCTCGACGTTCACTCTTAATTGGCGAATGGCAAGTTCATGACTGTGTTCTGGTTGGCTGTCTATCAAGTGAGCCACATGGCGAAAATACTGCTGAGTGACGGCCAATGCTGTGCCAATCTGTCCCAGATACATGGCTTTAAAATCGTGCGGTTTACGCTGATACCCTTTTATCAAATAGGTCGCTATAGATGCCGTTGCGCCATACCAGCAGGCAGCTACCCCTGCCGCGCCATGCCAAAAGCCCACGCGTTCTAAATACGCGTTTGCCGCGCCAACATGACTGGCTGCTGCTTGATTGAACTGTATGGTAGCTGTATCAGTGGCTTGCATGCCGACCGCTTGCCATGCTCCGTTGTCGATCTTGATCCCGTCTTGCTGCATATTCACAACAAGTAATTGCAATTGTCCATTCTCATCTCGATAAGTCATGAGCCCATGATCCACGATATTGGCGCCTGAACACCATGACTTTGAGCCGCTGATTTTGCCTTGTTGATAACGTATGGGGTCAGGATGACCTTCTGCCGCCCAAATTGCCCATAGTCCTTGTCCCCGCTCGCTATAGCTGACTTCATGTAAAATACTTAGGGCGTCTAAGTGCGACTCAAACCATTTAGCAATCGTTAAATCAATGCCTGCCACATATGCCAAAATTTGCCAACGCATTAAGGTGTGTGGGGTTGTCCTGTCACCACTGGCAGGATGGGGGATTTTGTCGCTATAAGTGACTAAACGCTTTAAGATGTCGTGCCGCAGTTTATCGGTGATAACCAACGTGTCAATCGTCTGACGATCAGCGGAGATAATGTCGTCTATAGCGATCTTAATGTTTTGTAATAAAGGATTTTTTGCCTCTAACGTTACCATGGAGATTTCCTAATGATTATTGTGGATCAGGCCTTTAGACGGTAGCTGGACACTCGTTGGTTGTGGGATGATTTTTGACATCGTATAGATCATCTAAAAAATCTTGCTGCCAAGCGTGTAAATTGTCTTGCTGTAACCCCTGTAACAACGCATGATAGCGCTCCTTTCGCTGGGCAAGTGGCATCTCTAAAGCTGTTTTTAAACCGTGTATGATGCTTTTGGGCTGGTGCGGATCGATAATGACCGCCGCTTGCATTTGTTCAGCAGCCCCTGCATAACGTGATAGCATTAACACACCTGGATTCTCAGGGTTTTGGGCGGCAATGTATTCTTTGGCGACTAGGTTCATCCCATCTTTAAGCGAATTGACCCAACCGATATCGCTGTGCCAAAACGCCCTCATTAGTGCCTCGTGATTTAATACTTTTTCGCTATACGTAATTGCCTGCCAGTTATTTATAAAATCGTTAGCTTTGTCGTGGGCGCTACAGTCATCGGTTTTAAACGTAGGCGTTTGCTCCCCACTAGGCAAAAATTGCTGATTAATACCATGGACGGTTTTTTGGACATTGTCATAAAGCCGGCGATAAACAGGTAGGTCTAAGCGGCTAGGGCAGGCAATTTGCAGTAATTTTAGCTGGTTTTGATATAGCGGATGTTGTTGTAAAAAATAGCGATATGCTGAAAAACGCTCCAATAAACCTTTGGAGTAATCAATTCTATCGACAGCAATTATCTGCTGTGCGGCGGGCTTTATGACGTTTTCTTGCTGTGGGTGTTTTACCGTTTGTGAGGGTAGACGTGAAGATGAACGAGTGATCTGCTGCTGGATTTTTGCAACGTTCACACCGATTGGGTAGGCGTTAATTGCTAAACAGTGCGTGGCGCATAAATCTAGATTGAGCGTTAAATGCACCCCAGCGAATCGGTTAAACGGGGTAAAGTCTTGACTGTTATACGACTTGTGTAAAGGGCTGTGTTGTAAAAAGCGGCCGTTTAAATAATGCTGAAAGACGGCTATAGCGTTGGTTTTATCTTGCTGAGTTTGCGTACCAAGTACATCATAATGGGCAAGATGTTCAATCAATTCAGGGCTTTGGTCAAGTTGCTGCCAAAATGCCAGTGGGGCAAATGGAATGTGCAAAAAAAAGCCAATACGATTATTTATCCCTAATTGTCGACAGTAATGCGCCACGCTTAAAAAATGGTAATCATGAACCCAAATCACGTCATCCGGTTCAATCACTTTTTTTAATTGCCTGGCAAAAAGATGGTTTACCGCTTGATAGCCTGCATAATCTTGCGGGGCTTGGCTGATTAAATTGGCTTGCTCGTGCAACAGTGGCCACAGTACATTATTGGCAAATCCGCAGTAAAAATGTTGGTACTGCTTGGTCGTTAGAGCAGTGGTTATATAGGTGACTTTTGGGTTTGCTCTTTGCCCGTCAGCGTCAGCGCTTGCTAGAGTAGGTGGTTTGCTACTGCTAAACGCATTGGTCGCACAGTCGTTAAAACCATCGACACAAGGATCTAAAATCTTGCCATTCCAGCCCATCCAAATACTTGGATTTTCTATTAATACATCATGCAGTGCTACCGCAAGGCCGCCTGCCATCGGATTGTTGTCGGGCATTTTAACCCGATTAGATAAAACGATTAAACGGCTCATATAACGTGTCTCATTGGGTGTTTGATAGGAGAGGTGTTAGCGTCTGCTAAGTCAGATGGTAGAGCAAGGTGGCTTTGACAAAAGCTTAAGAAGCTCTCAAGCAACACCCGTACCTCGTGTACACTATGCACATAGTAATGGGCGCACGTTCGCTCATCGCCTACTTTAATACCCATGCCCTTTGCTGTTTTTTGGTGTGTTTTTACTGTTTTAGCCCCATTTTTGTCTTGCACAGCTATAAAGCCTGCCTCATCGGTAATGTCATCACCAATAAAGATAGGACACAAGTCTTCGCTGTTTTGCATATTCTTTAATAAGGTTAAAATCGCTGTCCCTTTATCTGCCCCTTTTGGCATGATTTCCCACACATATTTCCCTTGTTTTAATGTCCAATTGGAATGATGGTTTAATACTGCTGACATTATGGTATAAGCTGCATCCGCTAAAGTAGGATCACACCGATAGTGTAGGGCAATGGAATATGGCTTATTTTCTATCGTGAAATCACGATAAGGCAGACAAGATTGGATGATGCGCTGCCTGATAGTGGTAAGCTCGGTAGCATCAACATGTGCAACGCTTATGTGGTCACTATTATTGCCATTACTATTATCACTGTCTTCTTTGCTATCAAAGGCTATTTCTAGCCCATGAGTGGCGGCAATCGGTAACTGTAGAGGAGACAGCATTTTTTTTGCTTCATCAAGACTGCGTCCGGTGACGATGGCGACGTTAACGCCATGATTTTGTATTTTTTGTAAAAGTGTCAATGTGGCGTTTGGAATGGCGCTGTCTTTGGGATTAAGCGTAAAATCCGCCAGCGTGCCATCCATGTCCAAGAACAAACAATAGCGATACTGATTAGATAAATAATCAGCAAAGGTGTTGGGCGGGATGTACGACGGCGTACTTATGCTGGGGTTTATTGCAACAGTCACACTTTTTCCTTTTTAGTGAGGCAATATTATGTTTTGACTAAATGTAACCTGACCTTAAAATAGGCTATCTGCTAAAAGCTCATGCGTTTTACGTATGCGTTTGTCAGTTTGGGTGGCGAGAGTAACGAGCCGTATACCTCCAAACCTGATAATAAGTTTGCCATAGACCCAGTTATACTCTGGTGGCGAGTATGTTTAATTTGGCATAATTTCTGTAACTTCCCAGACATACCCTTAGTGAACGCGCTTTCGTGAATAATGGCTCATCTACTGCTTGGATTGATAAGTACAGGTTTCAGCCGTTTTTTATTAAGGGTTTTTCACGTTTTATAACAGCCTAATTTGCTTTAGTATCGATGGAGTTGTTTGGCTGTTTTCTTTTATTCCATATTTTCATATGTTAATTCTTATTATTTTAGTGTGCTTATATTTACTTTAATGACAATAAGATTATGATGTAGCGCTGCGTTGCTCGTTGAGAATCCTTAACAGCTTCATACGCCCCAATATTTCACTATAAATTTTTATATAACGATATCCGATTAAAGGCATCGGAGAAGGACGGCATTACTTTGAATACTATGACGAGAGTTCAACCTGTAAATGATACAAAAGATCCTATTTTAAGAGACAGTCTTGCGTTAAATGCGCCGCAGAAAATATTAATAGCAGGAGGCGCCATTGCAGGATTGATCTTGCTTATCTACTTGCTTGATACCCAGCACATCTCTCAATCACTGCTTCTGGGCATAGGTCTTTTGTTAGGCTACACCCTCTTTCATGCTCGTTTTGGTTTTACCTCGGCGTTTAGACGGATGATGGCGGTAGGCAATGGGCAGGCGATGCGTTCTCATATGCTGATGCTGGCTGTCGCGGTGACATTGTTTGCGCCAATCCTTGCTTATGGCACCACATTTTTTGGTGGTCCGGTTGCAGGCTACGTAGCCCCGTTAGGTGTCAGTTTAGTCGTGGGCGCGTTCGTATTTGGCATTGGTATGCAACTTGGCGGCGGCTGTGCTTCGGGCACGCTCTACGCTGTAGGGGGTGGGCGTTCTGTTATGTTTATAACGTTCATTTTCTTTATCGTCGGCGCCACGATTGGTGCTTATCATCTGCCATTCTGGACAGAAGAGATGCCCGCCTACGCCCCTTATTCTTTGGCCACTTCTACAGGCTTTGGCTATACAGGTGCTTGGCTGCTATCTCTTGCTGTTTTTGGTATCATCGCATGGGTGACATTAGTTGTTGAAAAAAAGAAAAATGCCCCTAAGATGGCGCCTGTGCCTTCAGAATCTGGCTGGAAACGTATTTTTCGCGGTTCTTGGCCCCTGTTTGCAGCGGCAATTGTTTTAGCACTGCTGAATGCACTGACCTTGCTCGCCCGTGGTCAGCCTTGGGGTATTACGTCCGCATTTACATTGTGGGGCTCTAAAATTGCTAGTGGCTTAGGGGTCGATGTGGCCAGCTGGGGCTATTGGCAAGGGGCGAATGCAGCCGCGCTTAACACGTCCGTTTTTGCAGATTCAACGACTGTACTCAATATCGGTATCATCATTGGCGCATTTATTGCTTCGGCTGCCGGTGGTTTATTCAAATTCACGCAGATTACGGTCGGCAATTTTGCGGCTTCAGTAATTGGTGGGCTGATGATGGGATATGGTGCCCGTCTTGCATTCGGCTGTAATATTGGCGCTTACTTTGGTGGTATTGCTTCTTTTAGCTTGCATGGCTATATTTGGGGCATACTCGCCATGGCAGGCACTTTTTTAGCATTGTACATGCGTCCCCTGTTTGGACTGTCAGTGCCAAAATCTAACGATTCTGTGTGCTAATACAAAATACTCATCCCTATGATGAGAGTGTCTAATCTGAAAAGGCTCGCAATTAGTTGTGAGTCTTTTTTACTGGGTGTTCCATCGTAAAATGAGGGACGCTTCTGAGGTTTAATAAGGCTCGTTTGTACCGTGTGACGGGTTATGTGCCAGCTTTTGAGTTTGAAAAACGGTATTATAGTCGTTTAACCTTGACCGCTATTATTGCCTGATAGGGTTAAATCAGCCTTCGATACAGTCGGAGCGGTTCCATACATTGAATAACTACTATGTATGTCTGATCCGCTATGAAAGAACATTTATACAAGACCATTGATATATAAGGCACATTGCTATGGAAACAAAACAGAATCCTCTGGAACAAAGCCAAAATGCTGTAGAACACAGACCCGTATTTATGCCTAGAGTCAACAGTGACAATCTGGTAAAAACGGACATGGTGAGGTTTGAGCGGCATGTGGGGTTTGCGAGTAGACAGAAGAAAAAATCTATCAATGATCTGCATCAAGTCATTCGTAAAAAGTATGGTTTTAACCACGTCCTAGAGCTGTCTAGTAAATCGGGTAATAAGTTGAGCTTTCCGCTAAGCCCACTGAGCTTGAAGCTAACGAATGAGCATGATGGTAGAGAATATAGTGTCGAAAACGCTTTTTATGCCAGTAAGGTGTTTGAACATGGTGGACCTTACATCGACTTGCTGAACGCCCCGCCAAGACAAGCCAAAAAAGACGAGCGATTAACGGCCTCAGGTGAACTCATTGGCTACAACTATTTTGGTATGGAGTGGAGTATCGAGCCATTGACCACCTTTTATGATTGGCTATATGTGAATGCTCTAAAACAAAATCCTTCGCTGCACGAGGCGGTCATGCAGTATCAAGCTTTTACTGATATTACGTTTAATCCTAAAAAATCTATCCATAGTGCGGCTTATGCGCTGGCGATGTTTGTGGCGCTCAATAAGCGAGAGTTGCTCGATGAGGTTGAAGATCCGATGGCATTTTTTGATTTATGTAGTGACTTTAAAGTGAGCAATACCGAGCAGCTTTTGGAAAAGGGTTGGGTCTGATCGCTAGATTGGCACTCTGTTTTGAATGCCATGACACAGAGGCATAGAGACATAGTCACCAGTCAGTTTTTATAAACTGTAGTGATTGAGCCTGCGTTTTTATGACTATATATCTAAAAGCGTTGGAATGAGAGACAATACGCCACAGGCTTTTAGCCGCTGTGATATTGAAAAGTAGAAACGTGCTTAGAGATGCGTACAAATTGATAATGTTAGACATTTAATAAAGCTAACCCAAATAAAAAGGCAGTTCCAAATGACCGACAATAACCCATACAACTTTTTACCTTTGCAGCCGACAGGTAGAAATGAGACTGATACTGCAAACACTTATGCGCCTGAAGACATGATTAAAATATATGAGCAGCAATTTCTCATTTCAGTGCCTGAAGAAAAGCTAACAGAGTTTTTGCCAGCGCTCAAAGAGTTTTATGACATTGATGATCATACGTTAGACGTCAGTGCCGTTATTTTTGAGGCAATCGCGGATTCTAGCATTATTTACAATCATAAAATCAAAGTAGGCGACTATCAAATACTAGGTGAGTTGATAGAGGAGGCGATCGAGTATGATGAAGATAATAAAGAAGACGAAGGCGTTAAAGACAAAGAGATTCGAGCCTACACATTAGAGTGTCAGCGTACTTTTTCCATTAACGATGTAGAGATACCTTATCATTTTAATTTGTTTATTTACGGTGATGGGTATTCTACTTTAACCAAAAAACAAACCGTACTAGAAAAAATGTATTGGTTCGTCAGAGTTAGGTACGAGGAGAACCTATTAGACGATTCTGAAGATGGTGAGAGTTTAGAGTCGATTAATGAGCAGCTGGACCGCTTAGGTATTCGGGAAATGGATCTGACGACCATAGACGAGATAGTAAACTATGTAGAAGACAACATCATAGATGACGCAATGGTGGACGAGCTGAATAAGTTATTAGATGATGCAGAGTAGCGTAAAAAATAAGCGGTTGGGTGAGTGGTGTTTGTGACGCCAAGCACGATAAAATAAAGGGTTGTCTTAGGTAGGTAAAACAATCTAGGGTAGCCCTTTCAATTTGGAGAGTTTAGGGCAGGGCACAGTTTGGGCCCTGAGCTATGCTGAAGAAACCGTACAAGTAAACTTGGTAAACTAACGACTCAACGAGGAGTTTACCATGACCAAGAAAGTTAGAACTTACAGCACAGAATTTAAAGCAGAAGCTGTCAAGAAGATAGCGGATAATAATGGCAATATTTCAGCTACTGCAAAGCAGCTCGGGATCGCCATGCAAACCTTATCTAACTGGCAGAATAAAGCCAATCAGGGCAAGCTTGTGGGCACTGAACAATACGATCCTGATCTTATGAGCGCCCTTGAAGAAGTAAAACGGCTAAAGCGCCAGCTTAAAGTTGCTGAGGAGGAGCGCGAGATATTAAAAAAGGCGACGGCGTACTTCGCCAAGCACAGCTAGTAAAGTACGCTTTTATCAAAGACAATCAGCAGATATTTAGCATCACAACTATGTGCCGTGTATTAAAGGTTAAATCATCAAGTTACTATGACTGGTCAAGTCGTGACATTAGTGATCAGCAGATACATCGTAATCACTGCGAGCTACTAGTCAAAGCCGCTCATACTGAAACATATGAGCGTTATGGCGTAGATCGTCTACATGCGCATCTAAGTGATCAAGGCCATGACATCAGTCCCTACATGGTTAGAAGTATTAAAGAGGAACACGGCATCAAGTGCCGTCGTCATAAGCGCTTTAAAGTCAATACTGATTCCAATCACAATAAACTGGTCTATGACAACGTGCTGAATCAGCAGTTTGACGCCAAGCGTCCCAATGAGTCTTGGGTCAGCGATATTACTTATATCTGGACAAACGAAGGTTGGCTGTACTTAGCTGGAGTCAAAGATTTATACACTAAAGAGCTTGTCGGATACGCTATTAACAAGCGCATGACCGCAGATTTAGTATGTCGTGCGCTTAACATGGCAATTAAGAATAAACGCCCAAGCAAGGGACTAATTGTGCATTCTGATAGAGGCAGCCAGTATTGCAGTCACGCCTACCACACGACCATTAAGCAGCATCAATTTATAGGCTCAATGAGCGGCAAAGGCAACTGTTTCGATAACGCTCCGATAGAAAGCTTCTGGGGCGTATTAAAGAATGAGCTGGTATATCATCAAGACTATAAAACAAGGTTCACAGCCATCAATGATATTATCAGTTATATCGAGCTGTACTACAATCAGACGAGGATTCAAAAGGGCTTGGGCTATAAAACGCCAAGACAGGTGTGGTTTGATTATTATCGTCAAGCTGCGTAACTAAAATCTCCCAAGTTTAAGTCTACGGGATTGACGGCAGGGGTCAATCTTCAGTTTCTAATTCGTAGTCTTCATCATCTTCCTCGTCATAATCCTCATCATATGGGTCTATTCCTAATATGGGTCTATTCCTAGGTATTCAGAAAAAGCATCAGAGACATCAAAATCAAGGCTTGTTAATTTATCGTATACAAACTTAATGGATGTATAGTAAAAATAGTCTAAAAAGTCATATTGTAATTGACTGTAATTTTCATCAATTAATTCATCAGCACTAAAAATTGACTCAGGTTGTTCATTGACTATATGGAGAAGACGAGCATACTGATTTTTATTCAGTACTTTTTTATAGATACCGTCTTCATACATAATGTAGTGAATCAAGCTTTGAAGGCTCATATCATACGAACCATCAACCCAGTCTAAATAGAACTTATCATAACCATAGCCTGGCCTGACTTTAAAATCACCTTGCTCTCTAAAGTGAGCAATATTATTAACAATGATTTGATCTAAGCGGTCTATAATTTCTTGTTCTAGTTCACTAAGGTCAAAGTCATCTAAATTAACAGTTTCTTTTACCTCATTAGGTACACTGTGAATATATGACTCAATAATATTGTCTGTCGGTTGTTCTTTAACAAAATCTTGAGGTTGCCAATCATCAAGAGCATTGTTATTAATCAGTTGAATTAAAAAATCCTTAACTTTATCGGAATAATTATTAAGCTCGTTACCTGAAAGTGAAATATAGAATAATTCAGTGAGATTGATGATGCTTTCAGGCAGTGATGTTAGCTGGTTATCACTAATGATTAAGCCTGTAAGATTTTCTAGGTTACCAATAGTTTCAGGCAGTGATGTTAGCTGGTTATCACTAATGTCTAAGCTTGTTAAGTTTTCTAAATTACCAATACTTTCAGGCAGTGATGTTAGCTGGTTATTCCAAGTTTTTAAGCGTGTCAGTTTTTTTAAGTTACCAATACTTTCAGGCAGTGATGTTAGCTGGTTACGACTAATGTTTAAGTCTGTAAGATTTTCTAGGTTACCAATAGTTTCAGGCAGTGATGTTAGCTGGTTATCACTAATGATTAAGTCTGTAAGATTTTCTAGGTTACCAATAGTTTCAGGCAGTGATGTTAGCTGGTTATGACTAATGTTTAAGTCTGTCAGATTTTTTAAGTTAGTAATAGTTTCAGGCAGTGATGTTAGCTGGTTATTCCAAGTTTCTAAGCGTGTCAGTTTTTTTAAGTTACCAATACTTTCAGGCAGTGATGTTAGCTGGTTACCACTAATGTTTAAGTCTGTAAGATTTTCTAGGTTACCAATAGTTTCAGGCAGTGATGTTAGCTGGTTATCACTAATGTTTAAGTCTGTAAGATTTTCTAGGTTACCAATAGTTTCAGGCAGTGATGTTAGCTGGTTATGACTAATGTTTAAGTCTGTAAGATTTTCTAGGTTGCCAATAGTTTCAGGCAGTGATGTTAGCTCGCTAAAACTAATATCTAAGCTTGTTAAGCTTGTTAAGTTTTCTAAATTACCAATAGCCTCAGGCAGTGGTGTCAGTTGGTTACCACCAATATTTAAGTCTGTCAGATTTTTTAAGTTAGTAATAGTTTCAGGCAGTGATGTTAGCTGGTTACCACTAATGTTTAAGTCTGTCAGATTTTCTAGGTTGCCAATAGTTTCAGGCAGTGATGTTAGCTCGCTAAAACTAATGTCTAAGCTTGTTAGGTTCTCTAAGTTACCAATAGTTTTAGGCAGTGACGTTAGTCCAAAACCCCTGATAGTTAGTGATTTAAGATTGCTAAAGTTACCAATCCCATTAGGGATATTACTTAAGGAGCCTTTTAAGTTTATATGAAGAAAATCCAAATTCTTTAGTTGTGCGAACTTATTACAGAACTCAGATAACTTCTTGGCAGTTAAATTATCAAGGGTAATTGCATAGGGGTTCTGTAGAAACTCAACATCTCTTGGAATATCATATTCGGATATCTTAGATTTATCAGCCCAATCCCAAAGCTCTTGCATCCAAGGTTCGGCAGGCTCTTTCTTTTCCCAACCAGAAACGGTATCACCCAGTTGAGTGAGAAACTCAGTGACTCCATGAGACAGACGGTCTAAGGTATTCATATCACTAGGACCTAGCTCTAGCTTTTCTAACTGGGTTAAATTAACAAAGCTTTCTGGGAGGCTTTGTAAGCTACAGCAAATTAGCGAGAGGTGCTTTAGATTGGTTAAATTACCGAAGCTTTCAGGTAGCTTAGTTATACGTTCGTTGACTCCTAAGTCTAAATACTCTAACTTTGTGAGCTCACCAATTTCTGAAGGTATCTCTGATAGGGCTACCTCATTTAAACACAGCTCAGTAAGTTCTTTTAAATCGAATATCCAGACAGGAATTTCGTATAGATCTCCTGAAAGAGATAGCTTTTTCAATTTCTTTAATGAACCTATTTCATCTGAGTAAAGCTCAGTACTATAAAGTAGTAGCTCCTCTAACTGCGTAAGTTGAAAAAAACCGTCTGGAAAACCTTGAAGCTCATCACACGCAGATAGATCTATGGACTTAAGATTCTCAAGTCTAGAGATGCTTTCAGGTAGAGACTTAATACCGGTATAGCATAAATTTAGCACTTGTAAGTTTTTTAGCTCATGGATTCTGTTCGGTAGTCTTTCTAACGGTGATTCACTTATTGTAAGCTGTTCGAGAGAGGTTAGCTCAACAATCTCGTCTGGTAAATATTCGCCTCCATAAAAACTTAAGTCGAGGGTTTTTAGATTGGGTAATTTTGAGATTAACTTAATTAGTTCAAAGGCCTCAGCGTCTAGATCTTCTAGTTTTAACTCATTTAGTTGTTCTAAACCTACTGCATCGCGAGGAATAACATCATCAGATATTTGGAATTTATCAGCTAGGTTCCAAAGCTCTTGCATCCAAGGTTCAGTGTTTTTATTATTAGTCATTATTTCATCACCTTTTATATAGTCTATGTTATTTTCAGCATAGAAAGCACTCATCCAATGTTGAGTGCTTTCAGACTTTAACTGTCTTATTTCTAGCAGTTAACATACATGGTATGACCCCTGCCGTCAAATCCGTACACATAAACTTGGGAGATTTTAATTACGCAGCCTGACGATAATAATCAAACCACACCTGTCTTGGCGATTGATAGCCCAAACCCTTTTGAATCCTCGTCTGATTGTAGTACAGCTCGATATAACTGATAATATCATTGATGGCTGTGAACCTTGTTTTATAGTCTTGATGATATACCAACTCATTCTTCAATATGCCCCAGAAGCTTTCTATTGGAGCATTGTCGAAGCAATTACCTTTAGCGCTCATTGAGCCTGTAAATTGATGCTGCTTAATGGTCTTGTGGTAGGCGTGACTGCAATACTGACTGCCTCTGTCTGAATGAACGATTAGCCCTTTGCTTGGACGTTTATTCTTGATGGCCATATTTAGTGCTTTGCAAACTAAATCTGCGGTCATACGCTTGTTAATAGCGTAACCGACAAGCTCTTTGGTGTATAAGTCTTTGACCCCTGCTAAGTACAGCCAACCCTCATTCGTCCAGATATAGGTGATGTCGCTGACCCACGACTCGTTAGGGCGCTTAGCATCAAACTTCTGATCCAGTACGTTTGGATAGACCAGCTTGTTGTGATTGGAGTCGGTGGTGACTTTAAAGCGCTTATGACTACGACATTTAATGCCGTGTTGCTCTTTGATGCTTCTTACCATATACAGGCTAATGTTATGGCCTTGCTCGCTTAGATGAGCATGCAGTCGATCTGCGCCATAACGTTCTTTCGTTTCATTGTGAGCGGCTTTAACCAATAACTCGCACTGATTACGATGTAGCTGCTGACAGCTGATATGACGACCCAGCCAGTCATAGTAGCTTGATGGCTTAACCCTTAACACACGGCACATAGTGGTGATGCGAAAGAGGAACTGGTTGTCTTTGATAAAGGCGTACCTGACTAACTGTTTCTCGCGAAGTACGCCGTCGCCAACTCGAGCATAGCTCTCCCCTTGCGTCGGGGCGAAGCAGTGCTTCGCTTTATCCCTCCTCATTTAGTATTTCGCGTTCCTCTTCAGCCACTTTGAGCTGCCGCTTGAGCTGCTTTATTTCTTGAAGAGTACTCATAAGTTCAGGATCGTATTGCTCTGTGCCGACAAGCTTGCCTTGATTGGCTTTGTTATGCCAATTTGATAGCGTTTGCATGGCAATGCCAAGCTGCTTTGCAGTGGCTGAGATATTGCCATTATTGTCTGATATCTTCTTGACGGCCTCGGCTTTAAATTCGTCACTGTAGGTTCTTACTTTCTTGGTCATGATAAACTCCGATTAATACGCTTAGTTTACCAAGTTTATCTCTACGGTTTCTTCAGCATAGCTCACTGTTTGCTGGTATCATTAATTCCGAGCTTAGAATATGACTTTTACAAGAGGTCTATTACTATCTCCTCAATTAAATAGTGTGTACATACATTTGTTTTTTACCTTTTATTAAGACTACCAAAATAATTTTCTAATGCATAGTATGTAGATCTTCTTTACGACATTAAATGTCGTGTCCGATATAATTTTACTATTTAAGAGACTTTGATAGGTTGTACAGCTCGCTGCATTTTTTTTCATATTCACTCATATTGATACCCATCTGTGCAAAAGACTGAGCTATTCCAGCTGAAAACCTCTTTTTATCTGCTCTTTGAAATTAAATTTTATTTGTCAATTTAAGAATTTTTTAGTTAAATTCTACAGATGCGTCATTTAATGTCGCACAGGACTCTCGAGTCATTGCAATAGAAATAGATTTAGACGATAGTAATACCAAACAACTATCTATTAAGGGGTGTTATATGAAAAAAATATGTCTGACATTAATTTTGGCAATCAGCAGTACTTGTAGTTACGCAGGACTGCCTGAGATGATGAATATTTATAATAATCCAAACACTGCACCGAATGTACCCGAATGTAGGGGTGATAGTTATTGCAACGGATTTATAGCCTTATCTAAACAATGGAAAGATATTCCTGACTCTTATCGTTATGAGGGTGACCATGACATTAAGTACTACGCCAAAAGAGGCTGGACTTATGATGATCAAGGACGAAATAGAGGGCTTTCTATGGGTTTTGGTTGGTCTGCAGATAGATCAAATCGTTTTATAGAAGGTGCAGAGTACTATACTGATAATAGAGGGTATATTCCTGACCACTATGAAGGGGGGTTGGCAGTATTGCTATATATAGAAGATAAAAATGGATGGACAAAATAATAGCCTTAACAATAAAAAACGTAGGAATATCAATGAATAAAAGTTTTTTAAAAACAGTGAGTGCTAGTCTATTAAGTTTGATGTACTGCTCAGTTGCAAATGCAGATTTGCAGCGTTTTTATGAAGAGTCAACAGACAGCTGGGATTGTGGCTACAAAAATAGTTTGGGTGAAGTGGTGGTTCCTACTGGTCTGTTTGAGGCTTGTGGAGAGTTTTCTGATGGTTTAGCTTATGTTGGAAAAATAAAAAAGGGCTACGATGAAGAAGGCAATCTAAGCTATAAAAATCTTCAGGGCTTTATTGATAACAAGGGTCGATTGGTTATTCCTGTTGAGCATGAAGCTAATGATACAGGTATGGATACTGACTATAAGAGCTTTAGTGAAGGGCTAGTGGCTGTTTATCGTAATGGTAAGTATGGATATATGAATAAGCAACGAGAACTTATCATTCCCTATCAGTATCAGTCAGCAGAAGCATTTCAAGACGGGTTGGCAGTCGTAAGCTTGAAAGAGAAATATGGAGCTATTGATCAATCAGGAAAAACTATTGTTCCTTTTAAATTTAACTTTCTTCACTCTTATTCAGATGGATTGGCTCAGTATACTGAAAGTAATCACTGGAATAATGGCAGTCAATATGGTTTTGTTGATACCAATGGCAATATCTCAATTAAAGCAAAATGGGATCGTGCTTGTAATTTTTCAGAGGGTTTAGCAGCCGTTCGAGTGGGTGACTATGAGACTGGTAAATGGGGTGTTATCGATAAATCTGGTAATTTTATCGTGGAACCTAAGTACGATGCGCCCAATATTCAAACTTGGAGCGACGCATACTACGATGATTGCTACTACAAAGAAGGTAAAATAAATATGTATCAATACACTGATGCTAGTAAACCACACGAAAGCAGTATTACAAGATATACGCTTGACAATCAAGGTAATGTCATTAGTGAAACGTTCTATGCTAATTGGGATGCTGTTATCAAAAAATATGAATTCCAAAGTTGGTAAAAGTATATTAAGGAATACGCTATGAATAATTATGTTCAATCAGTCGCTATGCAGCCCTCTTGGATGGCTCGTACTACACTAAACGATATAGGTCAGTTGATTCAAAAAAGCACTTGGCAGTTTGAAGAGGATATTAATCTTACTGATAAAGTGAATCTTGGCGACGTACAAGAAACATCCGTTACCCGTATAAAATGCACTGAAAAATACAATACTTGGCAAGAGATGATAGCTTGTCAAGTTTATCAGCTATGCTGCGATAAAAGCTCATCTGAGTTTACAAAACAAGAGTTTCTAGACAGATTTGAGAACGATCTCGACAAAAGATGGCCTGGTAGGAAAGATATAGAGGGAACTGTTGTACATTGTTTAGGGGTGATGAGGAAAAACAATCAACTAGAGCAGTTAAGTAGAGATTCATATCGATTATTGGATGAAAGATCAGTACAAGGACTTGATGTTCAGACATCTCATGATGTTTTGACTACTGAAAAGAATAGAGATTCTTATAATGTAGACAGTATTATCAAAGACGGATGTTTTTTACCTAAGGCTAAAATCGAAAAAACACTCGAACGCCTAGAAGCTAAAAAAAATATAATCTTACAAGGTCCTCCCGGTACTGGTAAGACTTGGCTTGCTAAAAGACTGACCTTTGCGCTAATTGGCCAACGTGACGACAGTAAGATAAGAGCCGTACAATTTCATCCAAACCTATCTTATGAAGATTTTATTCGAGGTTGGCGTCCATCAGGTGAAGGTAAGCTGACATTGGTGGATGGTCCTTTTATGGAAATGATTAAAACTGCCATAGATGATCCTGAGTCAAAATATGTCATCGTCATCGAAGAGATTAACCGAGGCAATCCGGCTCAAGTATTTGGTGAGATGCTCACGTTACTTGAGGCCGATAAAAGAACACCGGATGAGGCGTTAGAGCTGTCTTATAGGAAGTTCAATGGTGAACGTGTTTATATACCCAGTAACTTATATGTCATCGGCACCATGAATATTGCTGACCGCTCGCTTGCATTGGTTGATCTGGCCTTGCGTCGCCGTTTTGCGTTTATCGATCTTGAACCGACACTTGGTAAAGTCTGGCGTGATTGGGTAAGAGATAAGAATGGTATTGACTCAGAATTCTTAGATAACATTGAGCAGCGTATTAGTGCTTTGAATGATGAGATTACTAAAGAACCTAGTCTTGGCGCTCAATTTCAAATAGGTCATAGTTATGTCACGCCAGCCGTTGGTATGGATATCACAGATGCTAAAGAGTGGTTCGTTGAAGTGGTAGAAACAGAGATAGGTCCTTTGCTGGATGAGTATTGGTTCGATGATCTTGAGAAATCTCGAAAAGCCCAAAAGCGCTTGACTGAAGGCTTGCAAGTATATGCCAGTTAAAGAAGACATAGCTATAGAGTCCTCTGATGACGTTAACTATATAGGCAAGATACCTGTTCGTAATCTTTGGCTTCTTATGCTCTATGCGTCCGATATCTATAGAGAGCTTGATGCTGCGAATATTGCAGTTGAAGAGAACCCTGATGATATTCCAGACTTAATCGCCGAAATGCTTTGTCGACGGGTCGAACATCGCATTCAACGTAACCTAAGTTATAGCTATCAATCTCGTGATGCTGTGCTCAGTCGTGTACGTGGCAGAATAGATCTTATAGGTACTGAAAGAGGTAGGTTGCTTGAGCGGGGCAAGATCGCTTGCCGTTTTGATGAGTTAACCATTGATACGCCGCGTAATAGATATGTCCGAGCGGCTCTTGAGGCTATCTCTAAAGTCGTTAAACGTAAAGATCTAGCTCATTGGTGTCGATCGCTAGATATACGTCTAAGACAAATGGGTGTCAGTCAAACACGCCCCAGTCGTAGTGAGGTATCAGTGGATAGATTTGGGAGACATGATGCTGAAGATAAGCCAATGGTAACGGCTGCACATCTGGCGTTTAATCTGGCCTTACCAACAGAATCTAAAGGTACAAGGCAGTTGTCTTCAGCACAGAGAGACAATCTACCGTGGCTGCGCAAACTCTTTGAAAAAGGAGTAGCTGGATTTTATGCTACGGTTCTGTCAAATCAATGTTATAGAGTAAGCTCGGGGAAAGTGCTTAAGTGGCAAATAAGTGATAAAAGCTTAGGTATGGATAATATCCTTCCTAATATGAAGACGGACATCATCATTGATAATATTGAATCAGCACATCGCATCGTTATCGATACTAAGTTCAATGCTGTGGTTACGAGTGGGTGGTATCGAGATGAAACATTAAGAAGTGGATACCTGTATCAGATGTATTCCTACCTAAGATCTCAAGAGGACAGTAATGACCCTCTTAATGAGAATGCTAGTGGTCTATTTATTCATCCTTCGATAGGGGAAGATGTGAATGAGTATGTTGTTATTGATAACCATAAAATTCAATTTTCTACTGTGAATCTGGCAACATCTGCTGTGGGAATTCGAGAGCAGTTGTTCAAGATTATTGATACTGATTAATATAAAATATAGCTCTACTCATACGTTATGAGCAACTGTGTAGCTGCTTTTAAAGCAAATATCCGCTAACTGGACGCTGACAATTTGTCAGAAAGAGACCATCCCAGATTCTGTGTAACTGCCGTTTAGATTAAATGCTTACTGATACGGTCATCAAACATAATCATAAAGCGATTTAAAGCAGACGTCCAGTTACGGATTGGCATCGACCACCTTGACGATGCCTGCTGGGTTGCTAAGTACACCACTTTGAATGCTGCCTGATCAGACGGGAACACCTTACGTTTATTCACCGCTGTCCGAATCACGCTGTTTAAAGACTCTATCGCATTGGTGGTATAGATCACTCTTCTGATGTCTTTAGGATAACCAAAGAACACCGTTAAGCCCTCCCAGTTATTGCGCCAAGACTTGATG
>Ga0209121_10000182_pt1 | contig 64920 bp, 60 predicted proteins | sample Cruoilmetagenom3_FD_187292 | JGI IMG/M metagenome (GOLD analysis project Ga0209121, IMG submission 187292) | Oil polluted marine microbial communities from Coal Oil Point, Santa Barbara, California, USA - Sample 3 (SPAdes) (version 2) | ecosystem: Environmental > Aquatic > Marine > Oil seeps ...
TAAAGAAAAATTACAGGAACGTTTAGCTAAATTAGCTGGTGGAGTTGCTGTGTTGTATGTTGGTGCAGCAAGTGAAATTGAAATGAAGGAGAAAAAAGATAGAGTTGATGATGCTTTACACGCAACACGTGCCGCTGTTGAAGAAGGAATTGTTGCTGGTGGTGGAGTTGCTTTGGTTAGAACGAAAGAAGTTTTAAAATCAATTACTACTGATAGTTTAGATGAAGTTACGGGAATTAAAATTTTAGATAGAGCTATTGAAGAGCCTTTAAGACAAATTGTTGAAAATGCAGGTGGAGAAGGTTCAGTTGTTGTAGCAAAAGTAATGGAAGGAAAAGGTGATTTCGGTTATAATGCTAAAACTGAAGAATACACTAAAATGTTAAAAGCTGGAATTATCGACCCAACTAAAGTAACAAGAATTGCACTTGAAAATGCTGCTTCTGTTGCTGGTATGATTTTAACAACGGCTTGTACTTTAGTAGATATTAAAGAAGATGCTCCTGCTCCTGCTATGCCTCCTATGGGTGGTGGAATGCCGGGAATGATGTAATAATTGTTTCTTAATAAAAATTTAATTTAAAAAGCCACTTCTATTTGAAGTGGTTTTTTTTGTTTTAGCACATTACTAATGAACTATTTATAATCAATATAAACTATAATTGTATAAAAATATTATAGAATAATTCCTTAACTTTAAGATACATACAATAAAGCTTTATAATGAAGCTAAAACAGACTAGTTTCATTGCTAAAAAGTTGTTGTTTTTATCTATTATTAGTACTCTTCCCCCTTAGAATTTATTAACAAAACAAAAAGCTAAAATATTATTTTACTGGAAATTTTTAGTATAAAAACAAAAATAAGGAGCTATAAAAAACAAAAGGAAACAATCATTGGGAGAATGTAATGTATAAATTTTATAGAAACATGCATTATGTATACCTAAATACAACCTATAATAAAAGGAAAAAATGGTGTTAAATTACTCAAAGAGTTTTATGGTTCACGTGACTTCTTGTCTAAGAGAGTTCAATACGTAAATAGAAAAAAAGATGAAGCAACTAATTTCTATGATACTGGTAAGACATCTTCATATAGTACTTATAAATCTAGTGTTACTAAATTAACTTATAAGACATGTTATAAAGATGGTAGAGAAAAATAAGATAATAAAAGGTTAATTTTAATTAATGAGTTACTGACTTAAGATGTATAAACAAATTAAAATGCTGCTTATATGAGCTATTAGAGTTATACTAAAAAATAAAAATTATGTCTAAAAAACAAACCACTGTCCAAAATAACATATTGTGGGTAAATGCATTGAAATCAAATTTACACTTTTTATTTAATAGGTGTTTAGAGGTTAATAAAAAATCTATGAAACGAGTTTTATCCATACTTTTACTTTCAGTCATGATTCCTTTTGTTTCCTTTTCACAAAATCTACTGACAGAACTTATTGTTGGTGAAAAGTGGTACCCACCACCTTCAACATTGGAAGAAATGGTTAAAAACGTAAAGGATATGAATGCAAACAAGGCACCTAAGAATGAAATTGCTTCTTGGATGGCAAAAGTAATAGATTGGAGGATAACCAATATGAACAGTCCAGAGCGAATTTTTGATTTGAGGAACACCTTCAGTGGAAAAGGACAAGAATTATTTGACAAATGGCGTGATAGGAGTAATCTTGATAACGAAACCTCCGCTAAATGGGCATGGAACAACAGTATGGGAAATTGTGAAGAGAATTCCAATATCGTCTACTATATTCTAAAAAAAGCTGGAGTACCTAAAGACTTTCGTCAGATAACCACTGGTAAACATCAATTTACTGTTTGGGGTCTTGCCCCTGGAGCCGATATAGGTAATCCAGACACATGGGGTTCCAATGCTATTGTTGTGGACCCCTGGTTGGGGAAAACGGTAAATTCTGATGGAGTTAAATCTGGCAAATGGTTTCAAAATGGCGACCCCACAATTGACCTAAGTGATACGACTCGAGGTTATGATCCTGATTCGGAAATATGGAAAACTTCAGCTGAAAATCGCCCCCTAACGGCATCCTCGGGTTATGATTGTTTTGTGGCCACGGCGGCATATGGAACACCATTGGCTATCGAAATTCAAATTTTAAGAGAGTTTAGGGACAAACATATGATGAAGCATGAAATTGGAAAACATTTTATCTATTGGTATGAATCTAATGGTCCTAAATTGGCCGCTTTGCTCAATAGGCACCCAAAGCTTAAACCTTTGGTACGACAATTTATAATACAGCCAATTATATATTTAATTAAAAATTATACAGATGAAAGCAATAGTTAAATTAATCCTTTTTCTGACAATTATACTAGGATGTTTAATTGCGTTTTGGGGAGTCAAAAATGGATTCTATGTTCAAAGACATATTGAAGAATGGAATGGAGGTATCAACTTTGAAGCTACACTTACAGAATTATATATTTTACTAATTGGTGGTGGTTTTATTGGGTTTATATCTTTTCTTGCTGTTTTTGGTTTGGGGTTTGCACCCAAAAATAGAAAGTCAGCATTTTGGCTACTTGTACTGCCTGGTTTTTTTGGTTTGCTTATCGCAATTGTGGGCATATATTTTATGACTATTAGTTATGGCTCTAACTGGTTGGAAATGGGTAAGTATTTTATTGTTGCTCTTGTTACACCACCAATTCTTTATTTTCTGATAGGCATTTATTTTCGAAAAGCAAATAAAAGAAAAAAGTAAAGAAGTACAACAAATAATTAATGATGACGAAAGAATTAAAAACCATTAATAAATGAGAAATCACAGGCATAGTGGTTAGAGTTACGTTTATAAATAAACCAATAATTAAAAATATAGTATAACTAATAAAACAATTTATTATGAAACCTAAATCTTTTATTACACTGATCGTTCTTTTGGGGAGTTTTCTAACTTCTGCACAAAACGTATACAATATGTATCCTAATTATCAGCCAGGAGCTGAAAGTGTTATCCAATACATTACTCATTCTGGATATGGAATAAGTAGAAAAGAAATTTCACCTGTTATACCTTTAGAAGTAAATGGTAAATTAAGACAAGGTACTGTGTTAAGAAAATGGCTAGGTCATAATGAAGCAGACATTGATTTGTATGAAATTAAAGTACTCAAAGAAGGAGTATTATCCATTGTAGCTAATCCTGTAGCATATGATGAAAAAGGATCTTTGTATCTTGAGGTTTATGTTAATGATAACAGAAAGGATGGAGGAACAGTTTTTAAGAGACTGAATACAAAATCATTTAATAAATACAAAAGAGATGATGGCTGGAGCATAACAGAAAGTTATTCGTTTTATGCCTACCCAGGCACATATTATTTAACAGTTGATGGTAAATTTGGAGAAGGGCAAGGAAAATATATCCCATTAACCTATCAAGTTGGGGTAATACAAGATGATAATGTAAACAGTTATAGTGGAGATTTAGGTAAGTATGGCCCATACAATTCAAACGTTAGCTCTGGGTTTCCTACTGATTTAGGAAAAACAATATTAAATAATAAAAGTATAAACATTGTAAGTACATTAGATATGGATAATTGGTTAAGAAGAAGTGAAAATAACTTGCTTGCCAAAAAAACAGCCTATACTTATAATAATTCACGGGATCAATTTGTGTTTACTGCAGCCACATCTGGGAAAGTATATTTTCATCTAGAAGCATTTTCGTTAGATGCTATGGATGTTTGGCAAAGGGCATGGCGTAAATTTTATCCAAAAGACCTTTCAGAATATCCTTTATTTAGGGTTTTGGTAATGCATAAAGAGGTTAAGACGTATACGTTAGTGGATAATAAATCAAATTACAAAGGTCATTTGGATGTTGTTGCTGGCGGAGAATATCACGTAAGTATTAGCAGTAAGGGCAATCGTCCTGGGTATTACCGTATGCACATAAGTTATAGCGAAAAAGTGCCTCCTTTAATTATAGGTGATAACAATAACACTGATAATAACCAAAGTACTGTTGATATATATGAAAACACCGACATATTTGATGCTTCACCTGATAATAATAACCAAAATACGGGTAATATAAATGACCGTATCGAATTATTTGATACGTCACCAAATGAAAATAGAACTATTGAACTTAACGGTATTTGGGGTAATAATTATGTTGCGTTTCAAATAGACGATAACAAGGCGAGTTTGTTTCAAACTACTGATATCAACTTTTGGCAAAATTATAATATTGATAAAGGCGGACTAATATTAAAAAATATTCAAAAAAATGACAATAATATGTGGCAATGCGAAGTCATGTGGCTATTTCCAAACACACCATATGTGCTATGGATGACAGGAGCTATTGAAATGAGTAGCGATGGAAACTCTATTACTATAATCAAAAAGAGTCCATGCGATGGAAGTCTTTCCTATCAAACTTTAAACAGACGGATGAATTAAGATTCTTATTACTCATTTTAAAATTGAATCATAAACTATGAAAACAATAAAAACAACTGGAATTACCTTTTTAACTGTTGTATTAATTGCATGTAGCAGCATAAACTGCAATGCGCAAATTAAACCTAAAAAACAAAAGGAGCAACAAGTTACTGTAGAGTATCCCGAAACTAAAATTGTATATAAAGATGTGGGTACAAAAAGTGAAGAATTACAAGGTGAACTACAAATAGCCTTGGGAAATAATGATATAGAAGTACTAACTATACTATTGAAAAAAGGTGCAAATGCCAATAAACTTCCTGGAAATACTGATATGACGCCGCTTATGCTGGCAGAAACTAAAGAAATTGTACAATTATTATTAGAGAATGGAGCAAATCCTCTTGTAATTGATAATAATGGTCAAAATCTATTGCATTATGCTGTAAGCAAAGAAAATGCTTTAGATTTAATCCCACTGTATGTATCGCATGGTGTAGATATAAATGCACGCGACCAAGAAGATGACACGCCAATTACACTTGCTATTAACTATTTTTATGAGGCAAAAGCATTTGATACACAAGTGGTTTTTGTTGGTGATAACAATCAGCCCAATGAAATAGAATTTAAACCTGATCCTTATAAAACATTGGAAATCTTAGTGAAATCTGGAGTCAATTTGAATGAATTCAACCAATATGGTAACACTCTTTTAATGGACTGTGTTACAAAGGATAGCTCCGAATTAGTTAATATTCTATTAGAATTAGGTGCAGATAAAAATATTAAGAATAATTATGGTGAAACAGCTAAAGATTTAGCCTACGACTTAGGGCGTAGATATATTTATCAATTACTTGAATAAATTTTTTAAAATTTAAAATATTATTTATGCTCCTCACCACCTTCTTTATGCTCTAAATCACCATCGGATTCGTGATTTTCATTCTTATCATGGTCTTCTTCATGTGACTCATTATTGTCCGACTTTATTTCCTTTAAATCCATTTTACAAACAGGGCAAGATCCTTTAGCTTCATATGTTTTTCCTTTTTCACAATCCATTGGGCATTGAAAAGTATGTGCCATTTCCTCTCCTTTATGCTCTTTATGATCAGCATCGTGTTCGTGGCCTTCTGTTTTGTGCTCTTCTTTTTTTGTCTCCTTACAAGAAGTAAAAACAATTCCAAGAGCGAAAATTACAGCTACAGTAAAAATTAGTTTTTTCATTTTTTATAAATTAAATTATTGATTATTTTTTAAGAGCTCTAAAGTACTAAATTTTTACAATTAGCTACTCTTTTTTTAATTTTTGATAGTAAAATGCAGGTACTAAAATAAATAAAAATAATGGTTGTATTATAAATCTTCTCACGTAAAAAAATAACATTTTATATTCAAACATCTCAAATAACAACAGGAGAGCAAATACAAGAATTATTAATAGAATAAAATAAAATTTTACCGAAAAAATTAATATTCTTATATCCCTAAATAAAATATAAATTATTCCTAAAGATAAAGTTGTGTTCAAAGTATATCTCAATAATAAATTTAAAAAATATTGCAATTTGTCAATTTCAGGTAGAGGATTGTTTAAATAATTTCCTTTAAAAAATTCTATCATTGGATCATAAAATAATGGATTTTGAAATGCCCTTATGAAAATTAACCCTAAAAGCAACAATCCTGCAACAATAAATGGCTTTATTTTTTTCATTTCCTTAAATTAGAATATTTCTGAACCCATAAAATCCATAATAAAACTGTTATTCCATAAATCAACCCAGGGAATACAATTTCATGTAAAAACATTTCATATTGTGGAAATTTATAGATTGCAATAGCAATAACAGCTATTCTCAAAATATTTATAACATAAATAAGACAACTACCAAAAAGAATAAATAAAAATGTCCTTTTAAAACCATTTGCAAAGGCAATTACAAAGGCAATAAATAATATAATAACATTAATAGAGTTGCATCCTTCAATAATTCTTGCAATAAAATGCCCTTCAACTAATAATTTCATTGAAACTTCTTCTGCATGCTGTTCAACTTCAACATTATAGCCAACAAATGTCAGTACAGCTTTTGTTTGACTCGCAACTATTTTTGTAATGGGTGCACATGTAAATACCTCTATTGTTTTTTGTGTTTTTCCTAAATAAAAAGAATACAATAAAAATAAAATGATATATGAACCAAAGAACTTTAAAAGAAATTTAACTACGGTTTTATTACCGCTCATAAAAGAAGATTTTTAATTCTGTTCAAAATTACAAATTTATACCAACTAATCTAATTTCACATAAATCAACTTGAAATAATAAATATTCAAAATTATTTATTTATATTTGATTTTACTAACCCCTATTATTATGCTTTATTTAACCCCTAAAAATAATTCGAGAAAACATAATTTACTTCTAAAATTCATGAATAATATTTTTGTTAAACACAATTCTACAAGTAATTCAAACTATAATGAAATGGTTGACAAATTCTATTCAAGAATTAAAAAAAATAATTCAAATTTCATTGTTCAAGTATTGTGTAAGATACTGATAATTATTAGCTTTGCGAAAAATCAACATTACTTGTATGAATATCTCAAAAAAAGCAAAATCAGCATTAATATCTGTTTTTCATAAAGATGGTTTAGCTCCAATTGTAAAAAAGTTAAACGAGCTTGGAATTACTATTTATTCTACGGGTGGAACTGAAAATTTTATTAAAGAACTAGGTATTAATGTTGTTCCAGTTGAAGATTTAACTTCTTACCCATCAATACTAGGAGGAAGAGTTAAAACTTTGCACCCAAAAGTATTTGGAGGAATTTTAGCAAGACGTGAAAATGAAAATGATTTATCGCAATTGGGTGAGTTTGAGATTCCTGAAATTGATATTGTAATTGTAGATTTATACCCTTTTGAAAAAACAGTAGCAAGTGGAGCTGCTGAACAAGATATAATTGAGAAAATAGATATTGGTGGAATCTCGTTAATTAGAGCCGCTGCAAAAAACTTTAAAGATGTTATTTGTGTTTCGTCAATGAATCAATACAATGAGTTTTTACAAATAATGACTGAAGGAAATGGAACAACTTCAATAGAGCAACGTAAAAATTTTGCAGCTAAATCTTTCTCATTATCAAGTCATTACGACACTGCTATTTTCAATTATTTAAACAAAGATGAAATTGCATTTAGAGAGAGTTTCAATCAAGTTTCTACATTAAGATATGGAGAAAACCCACATCAAAAAGGTTATTTCTTTGGAAATATTGACGAACTATTTGAAAAACTTCATGGCAAAGAATTATCGTACAATAATTTATTAGATGTAGATGCTGCAGTAAATTTAATGCAAGAGTTTAAAAATGATGCACCAACCTTTGCCATTTTAAAACACAATAATGCTTGTGGTTTGGCACAAAGAAAAACTTTAAAACAAGCTTATACAGATGCTTTAGCAGGTGACCCAACCTCAGCTTTTGGCGGTGTTTTAATTTCAAATAAAGAAATTGATGTTGCAACTGCTGAAGAAATTCATAAATTATTTTGTGAAGTTGTAATTGCACCAAGTTATACTGAAGAAGCATTAACCATTTTAAAAGGGAAGAAAAATAGAATAATTCTTATTCAAAATGATGTTGAACTTCAAAAGAATCAATATCGAACTGCATTAAATGGTGTTTTATTTCAAGACAAGGACAATAAAACCGATGATGCAAGCATTATATCAACAGCAACTTTAAAAGAACCAAATACTAGTGAATTAGACGATTTATTTTTTGCATCAAAAATTTGCAAGCACACGAAATCTAATACTATTGTTTTAGTAAAAAATAAACAATTATTAGCAAGTGGAACTGGACAAACAAGTCGTGTTGATGCGTTAAATCAATCTATAGAAAAAGCGAAACATTTTAAATTTGATTTAAATAATGCAGTGATGGCTAGTGATGCTTTTTTTCCATTTCCAGATTGTGTTGAAATCGCAAATAATGCTGGAATTAATGCCGTTATTCAACCAGGAGGTTCAATTAAAGATCAATTATCGATTGATTATTGCAATGAAAATAAAATGTCAATGATATTTACAGGAGTCCGTCATTTTAAACACTAATTTTAGTAAATTTGTGAGGATTCAAAATAATTTTTAATACAACAATAATAAAATATGGGATTTTTCGACTTTTTAACCGAAGATATAGCCATTGATTTAGGTACTGCAAACACTCTAATTATCCATGATGGTAAGGTGATTGTAGATGCTCCTTCAATAGTTGCAAGAGACAGATCTACGGGGAAAATTATTGCTACTGGTAAAAAAGCCAGTTTAATGCAAGGAAAAACCCACGAAAACATTAAAACTATTCGTCCTTTAAAAGACGGTGTTATTGCCGACTTTGAAGCTTCTGAGCAAATGATTAAGGAGTTTATAAAAAATATTCCTAGCATTAAAAAGAAATTTTTTACACCTTCATTACGAATGGTTATTTGTATTCCGTCAGGAATTACCGAAGTTGAAAAAAGAGCCGTAATTGATTCTGCCGAACATATGAATGCCAAAGAAATTTACCTAATTCATGAGCCAATGGCTGCTGCAATTGGTATTGGTATTGATACTATGCAACCAAAAGGAAATATGATTATTGATATAGGAGGTGGAACAACTGAAATTGCGGTAATTGCGTTAGGCGGAATCGTTTGCGACAAATCAGTTAAAGTTGCAGGAGATGTATTTACTGCTGATATTGCTTATTATATGCGTACGCAGCACAATTTATATATTGGTGAAAGAACTTCAGAAAAAATTAAAATTCAAATTGGTGCGGCTACTGAAGATTTAGAAACACCTCCAGAAGATATGTTAGTTCAGGGAAGAGATTTGTTGAGCGGAAAACCAAAACAAGTTCAAGTTTCATTTAGAGAAATTTCCAAAGCGTTGGATAAATCAATTTTAAGAATTGAAGATGCCGTAATGGAAACATTATCTAGAACTCCTCCTGAATTAGCTGCTGATATTTACAATACTGGTATTTACTTAGCTGGTGGTGGCTCGATGTTAAGAGGCCTGGACAAACGTTTATCTCGAAAAACTGATTTACCTGTTTATGTTGCTGAAGACCCGTTAAGAGCTGTTGTTCGTGGAACAGGAATTGCCTTAAAAGATCTAGAGAAATACAAAAATGTATTAATGAAATAGAATCAGAATTTTCTTAATTATATATGCAGCAATTAATTTATTTTATTAGAAAATTTAGATACTTTCTGCTATTTATAATGTTAGAAATTATTGCTATTTCACTTACAATTCAACACCATTCTTATCATAAAAGCCAATTTGTTAATTCTGCTAATTCCATTACTGGTGGTTTGTATAATAAGTTTAGTTCTATAAATGATTTTTTCTCTTTACAATCGGAAAATAGTAGATTAATTATTGAAAATACTGAGCTGAAAAACGAACTTGAGGATATTAAATTTAACTCAACCTATACCGATTCAATATATTCAGCAACCAACAACTTCAACCAAAAGTATGAATATATAGTGGGGAAAATAATTAACAACAACTACTCTAAAAGAAATAATTATTTAACACTAAATAGTGGGGGGAATTCTGGTATTACAACCGATATGGGAGTTATAAACAGTCTTGGTGTAATTGGAGTTGTAAAAAGTACATCTAAAAATTATGCTTCAGTCCTTTCAATTTTAAATAGCAATACACAAATAAACGTTCGATTAAAAAATAGCAATCACTTTGGAATATTAACTTGGAACGGAAAAGAAACCAATCTTTTACAAATTATAGACATTCCTCGACAAGCACAAATAAAAGTTGGAGACACCATTATTACTGGTGGAAAATCGGCAATTTTTCCTGAAGGAATAAAAGTGGGAATTATTAAAGATTTTAACTTTGAAAACAACCAATACAATGAAATAAATGTGCAATTATTTAATGATATGACCTCTTTAAGCCATGTTCAAATAATAAAAAATTTACAAAAAACTGAGCAACAAATTTTAGAACAGAACTCAACAAATGAATAAACTAATTTTTACAAATGCTATCAGATTTATAGTATTAGTTCTTGTTCAAGTTCTAATTCTAAATAAAATTAATTTATTCGGGCATTTAAACCCGATGGTATATATTGTTTGGGTGTTTTTATTTCCAATTCGAAAAAATAAAACAACTTTTTTACTATTAAGTTTTCTTTTAGGATTGACTATTGATTTCTTTTCTGATTCCGGCGGAATACACGCGGCTGCTACCCTTTTTATTGCATTTAACCGACTCTCTATTTTACAATTTATATTAGGTAAAACTGACTTTGATTATTTACTCTTTAATTTAAGATCTATTGCTTTTAGTAAAGCTTTATTTTATATCGCTATTTCTACTTTAATTCACCATACAATAGTATTCAGTTTAGAATATTTTAGCTTTAATGAATTTTCCACCATTATTTATAACACTTTTTTAACTACTATTTTTACTGTTTTTATTATTTTATTGGGAATAATTTTTTTTACAAAAAAGAAATAAATGAAAAGATCGGGCTTACTTACTTTTTTTGTAATTGCATTTGGACTTATTTATTTAATAAAACTGTTTTATTTACAAGTCTTTAGCGACACGTATAAACTACCAACACTTCAAAGTTCGGCAGTTAAAGTAACGTATGACTATCCTGAAAGAGGATATATTTATGATAGAAATGGACTTCTTTTAGTAGCCAATCAACTATCATATGATATTATGGTAATACCACGTGAAGTAAAAGAAATTGACACTTTAGAATTTTGCGATTTATTGAAAATTTCAAAAGTTGATTTTCAAACAAAACTAAACCGTGCTCAAAAATATTCAACAAGAATCCCTTCAACTTTTGTAGCTCAAGTTTCAAAATCGGATTATGCCTTTTTACAAGAGAAAATGTATAAATTCAAAGGTTTTTATATTCAAAAGAGATCTTTAAGACAATATCCTGTAAAATCTGCACCCAATGTTTTGGGATACATAAGTGAAGTTAATGAAGCAATGATTGCAAAAAATCCATATTATCAATTAGGTGAATTAATAGGAACTGCTGGTGTTGAAGTAACTTATGAGGAAACTTTAAGAGGAATAAAAGGTGTAAAACATATTCAACGCGATAGATTTAATAAAGAAATAGGTCCTTATAAAGATGGTGTTTATGATACCATTGCTATCCCTGGAAATGATATTACGCTAACAATTGATGGCATTTTACAACAATATGGAGAGTCGCTAATGGTAAATAAAAGAGGTGGTATTGTTGCCATTGAACCATCTTCTGGTGAAATCCTTGCACTCGTTTCAACTCCTACATATGATCCAAATTTAATGGTTGGAAGAGATCGATCAAAAAACTTTACAAACTTTTATTTAGATACCATCAGCAATCCGCTATTAGACAGGGGCTTAAAAGGTGAATACCCTCCTGGATCTCCGTTTAAAATAATAACAGCACTGACTGCTTTACAAGAAAATGTAGTTACACCTTCAACAATAATTCGTTGTATTAATAATAAGTATCATTACGGAAATAGAACAATGGCTTGCCATTGCAATACCTTCGGAAGCCCAGTAGCTTTAGACAAAGCTATTTATAGGTCTTGCAATAGCTATTTTGCCAATGCGTATCGAAAAACTATTGAAAAATACCCTACAGCTGTAGAAGGCATGGATGTTTGGAGCAACCACGTAAAAAGTTTTGGATTGGGAAATTATTTAAACAATGATTTATCTGTAGGTAATAAAGGTTTAGTTCCTGATAGTGATTTTTATAACAAATGGTATCCAAATTCTAAATGGACTGCAACCTATAGTATTTCTAATGCAATAGGACAAGGAGAAGTATTAACTACGCCAATTCAACTAGCAAATATGACTGCTACAGTTGCAAATAGAGGCTTTTATTATACTCCTCATATTGTAAAAAATATAAAAGGAAAAGAGTTAGATGAAAAATTTACTACACCAAAAAATTCATCAATTAATAAGGAATATTTTGAACCAGTAATTGAAGGATTATTTAATGTACTTGAAAAACCAAATGGAACCGCTCATTGGTCTAAAGTGAAAGGAATTGAAATTTGTGGAAAAACGGGAACATCTGAAAATCCACACGGACAAGATCACTCAATTTTTATCGCATTTGCTCCTAAAGATGATCCAAAAATAGCTATTGCCATTTTTGTTGAAAACGGATATTGGGGTTCTCGATGGGCTGGACCTATTGCAAGTTTAATGATTGAAAAATATTTAAATGGCGATACCATTCGCCCTTTAATAGAACAACGTATGCTAAATGGTAGTTTACAAGAAGAATATGACAAAGTACTAATCAAAACAACTGAAATTGAGGAGTAGAAAAAATAATATTTTTTATGGCATTGATTGGATTTTAATCCTATTCTACGTTGCACTTGTATTTATAGGTTGGTTAAGTATTTATTCTGCAACATATACCAATGAACAAATAAATATTCTCAATTTCTCTACTGAATATGGAAAACAGCTCATCTTTATTGGCTGTAGTATTCCTCTCATTCTTATTGTATTAATGTTTGATGCTAAGTTTTATGAACAATTTGCATCCATAATATATTTAGTAGCTTTAGTATTCCTAGCCGGACTTTTTATATTTGGAAAGAATATTAATGGTGCAACTTCTTGGTATGGCTTAGGTATTTTTAGTTTGCAGCCTTCCGAATTTGCCAAAGCTGCCGTAGCCTTGGCAATGTCAAAATTAATTAGTGATAAATTATTTAACCTTAAAAAATTAAATACTCAAATTCAGGCACTGCTTATTTTACTCTTTCCTGCCATTCTCATTACATTACAACCCGATCCAGGTTCTGCTATTGTTTATGCTGCATTTGTTTTTGTATTGTATAGAGAAGGATTACCGTTTTATTTTATATCAATAGGTCTAATCAGTATTTTTCTTTTTATTGCAACACTTTATTTTGGAATGAAAGCTAGTTTAATTGGTTTCTCATTATTTTTCGTGATTGTTTTGTTGTATTTTATTTATTTACGGAAAAAAGCTTTTAAAAAAGGATGGGTAAAAATAGTGGGAATTTTCTTAGTTTCGGCACTTTTCATTTTTAGCGTAGATTTTGTTTTTAATAATATATTTGAGCAAAGGCATAGAGACCGATTTAATATTTTATTAGGAAAAACTGATGATATTAAAAACATAGGTTATAATACGAATCAAGCAGTTACAACAATTGCTTCTGGAGGAATAAAAGGAAGAGGGTTTTTACAAGGTGAACGAACTCAAGGTAATTTTGTTCCAGAACAACAAACCGACTATATTTTTACCACTGTTGGGGAAGAATGGGGTTTTATTGGAAGCAGTATTGTTATTGTACTATTCGTTTTATTTGTATTAAGAATTATACGCATTGCTGAACGGCAAAAGTCAAAATTTAGTCGAGTTTATGGCTATAGTATAGCTGCCATATTTTTTACTCATTTTGCAATTAATATAGGTATGGTTTTAAATATTCTACCTACAATTGGTATTCCGCTACCGTTTTTTAGCTACGGAGGCTCAGCACTTTTGGGCTTTACCATACTCCTATTTATTTTCATCAGGTTAGATGCAAATAGAAGTTACGAATGGTAAAATTTGAGCAAAAAAAAACATTCTAAAATAGAATGTTTTCTTAAAATATTTTTTTCTTAATAAATTTACATTGCAGCTACGTGCTTTGCTAATTTAGATTTAAGATTACTAGCTTTATTTTTATGAATAATGTTATTCTTCGCTAATTTATCTAACATAGCAACAACTTTTGGAAATAACGCCTCAGCATCTTTTTTCTCAGTTGCTGCACGCAAATCTCTAACTGCGTTACGTGTAGTTTTATGCTGATACTTATTTCTAAGTTGCTTAGCGCGATTACTTCTAATTCTTTTTAAAGCTGACTTATGATTTGCCATTGTAAATTATTTATTAAAAATTTTGTAGTCCGTAGGGGAATCGAACCCCTGTTACCAGGATGAAAACCTGGCGTCCTAACCCCTAGACGAACGGACCATTTTGTTTTGCGACGACATTATTTCGTCATTGCGGATGCAAAAATACAACTATTTTTTATTCTGCAAAATATTTTTAAAGAAATTTAATAAGCTTTTGCAAATAATACTTTTTGAAGTGATTTTTCACCTGTAAAAACACATTTTCCTTCCTCTTGTTTCGCATTTAAAGGAATACATCTAATGGTTGCCTTTGTTAACTCTTTAATTTTCTCCTCCGTTTCAGCAGTTCCATCCCAATGAGCAGAAACAAATCCACCTCTATTTTCAATAGCACTTTTAAATTCTTCAAATGTATTTACATCTGTCGTATGCTCTTTTCTAAATGAAATTGCTCTATTATATAAATTATCTTGAATATCTTCTAACAACGCTGAAACCACTTCAACTACATTATCTTGTGATACCGTTTGTTTCTCTAATGTATCCCTTCTTGCAATTTCAACAGTATTGTTTTCCAAATCTCTATTTCCAAACGCTATTCTTACAGGAACTCCTTTTAACTCATATTCCGCAAATTTAGCACCTGGTCTATACGTATCTCTCGTATCGAATTTTACCGAAATCCCTTTAGCTTTAAACTCTTTAACAAAAACATTAACCTTTTCTGAAATTGCCTCTAACTGTTCCTCTCCTTTATAAATAGGCACAATAACAACTTGAATCGGTGCTAATTTTGGAGGCAGTACTAATCCCAAATCATCGGAATGTGTCATAATTAACCCACCAATTAAACGAGTTGAAACCCCCCAGGAGGTTGCCCAAACATATTCTTGTTTTCCTTCTTTTGAAGTGTATTTCACGTCAAAAGCTTTTGCAAAATTCTGACCTAAAAAATGAGTAGTACCCGCTTGCAAGGCTTTACCGTCTTGCATTAAAGCTTCAATTGTAAATGTTTCAAGAGCCCCTGCAAAACGTTCACTTTCCGATTTTGCTCCTTTAATTACAGGCATTGCCATAAAATTTTCAGCAAATTCGGCATATATATCTTGCATTAATCGTGCTTCTGTTAAAGCTTCTTTCTTGGTTGTATGAGCTGTATGCCCTTCTTGCCATAAAAATTCTGCCGTTCTTAAAAACAAACGCGTACGCATTTCCCAACGAACCACATTTGCCCATTGGTTAATTAATAATGGTAGATCTCTATGAGATTGAATCCATCCTTTAAAAGTACTCCAAATAATAGCTTCAGAAGTTGGACGAACTACTAATTCTTCTTCTAACTTTGCTTCTGGATCAACACGTAGTTTTCCTTCGTTATCAGGATCATTTTGCAATCTATAATGTGTTACAACAGCACATTCTTTTGCAAACCCTTCAGCATTTTTTTCCTCAGCTTCAAAAAGACTTTTTGGTACAAATAGTGGAAAATAAGCATTCTCATGTCCCGTTTCCTTAAACATCTTATCTAATTGTTTTTGCATATTTTCCCAAATAGCGTAACCATAAGGTTTAATTACCATGCAACCTCTTACAGCTGAGTTTTCAGCTAAATCAGCCTTTACAACCAGCTCGTTATACCACTTTGAATAATCGTCTTCTCTCTTTGTCAATTTCTTACTCATAATCAAAAGTTTGGCACAAATATTGCACCTTTTTAAATAAAATTATACTAATTTGGACAAAATTAGATTTTTTTAATGGTTCAACAATAAAAATTTTAATTCATTATGAAACTTTCAAACTCAGTCTTTCGCAAATCTTGGCAAATTGCTTTGTCATTAGTTTTATTCGTTGGATTATATTCTTGCGGAACTTACCAAAGTGCTTACAATTATGAAGATGATGGTATTTATGCTTCTTCTAAGAAAATTACAGAAGAAGTTGTTATTGTAGATAAATCTGAATTTGATAAAAACTACTTTTCAAAACAACTTGAAGAAATTGAAAGTATTAATGACGAAGACATTATTACTGATATTGATGAGTATTATTACGATGACAATTTAGAAGATAATTTAAACACAAATAATCAACCTTGGGAATATGCTCAAGATGTAACCATTAATATAAATTCAGGATATGGATATGGGTTCGGTAACCCTTATTATAGCGATTACGCTCATTATGGTTATTATTCATATTATAACAATTATTATTCTCCTTGGAGATATAGATATTATAGTCCTTTCTACTACGGATACAACAATCCTTATTACTATGGATACGGTTATACTCGTCCTTATTATGGTTACGGCTATGGTTATGGCGACTATTATTATGGAAATTATTATAGACCTTATTACTATGGAAATAATCGTTATAGCAGGTATTATGCTTCAAATAACAATTATAGACAATATGATAATTACGGTAAAAGAACAAACTATACTACAACAAGTAGAAGAAGTACAGGTAATTCTACCTTAACAAGAAGAACAACTACTTCAAATAATTCATCGAGAAATACTATACAAAGTAATACTACTCGAAGAAATAATGTAAGTGGCTTTTCTAGAAACAGTACTATTCAAAGAAACTCTAATTTATCAAGAAGTACAAATAGAGCTAGCGGAATTACACGTCAATCTTCAAGAACTGGTAGTACAATTCAACGAAGTGGAACTACAAGAGGTTCTTCAAATGTTGGACGAACAAGAAATCAGGCATATAATAATACGCCTACGAGTGTGCGATATTCTTCAAATGTTAATAGAACGAGATCAGCAACGATAAATAATAACACTAAATCAACTAGTGGAACTGTAAAACCTTCTAATTATTCAACAAGAAACTCTTCTTCAAATAGAAGTAGTTCAACTTATTCAAAACCAACTAGATCTTCAAGTTCAGCCTCAAGAAGCTCATCAAATAGATCTTCAAGTTCGGCGTCTAGAAGTTCTTCTAGTAGTTCAAGATCATCTTCTAGAGGTAGTTCATCAAGAAGGAATTAAATCAAAATTTTTTACAAAATGAAAAAAATATTTTTAATAGCAATCTTAGCCATTGCCAGCACAACTAACGCTCAAACATTAGGATACAATGATATTGGCGTATTGTTTTCAAAAGAGAAAATTAACGGAACTGCACGTTTTAACGCAATGAGCGGTGCATTTGGCGCTTTAGGTGGCGACATTTCTGCAATGGAAGTAAATCCTGCTGGCGCTGCCGTTTTTATGAATAGTGAATTCACTACAACCCTTAGTTTGCAAAAAATCAAAACAGCTGCCAGCTATTATGGAAATACTATGAGTTCTGAGAATGATATTACCGATATTACCCAAACTGGTGGAGTTTTTGTTTTTAATACAAACGGTAGAAATTCTAATAGTTCAAAAGTAGCGTTTGGTTTTAATTATAGCATTGCCAATGATTTTGAAAATTTTTGGACTGCCCAAGGAAACAGTAATTACCCTACTTGGATTGAAGATGAAAATGATGAAAACATTCAATATTTAAATTCTACTGGTCAATATTTCGAAAATTTAACCAATGGAAAAAATAGTAAGTATTCATTTACTTTGGCTTCAGAAGTTAATTCCAACTTTTATGTAGGAGCTTCAATTAATTCATTTAATATAGAAAATTTTCAAAAAGCACTTTTAGAAGAATATAATGATGACGGAAATGGAAATAATTTAGATGCTTCTTTAATTCAAGAATTATTCACTTATGGAGATGGACTTTCATTTAGTTTAGGTTTTATTTCAAAACCTGATGATAATATTCGCTTAGGTCTTTCATATCAATCACCAGTTTGGTATTCTTTAAATGAAGACTATTTAGATTACGATATTGAAGTTTATTTAAGTAATACCGACCAATTAATTACAGATTATTCTGGCTATAACACTTATAATTATAAGCTTAAAACAGCCGACAAATTTACTGGTAGTTTTGCCTATATTTTTGAAAGTCAAGGTTTAATTAGTGTTGACTACTCTTATAAAAACTATGGAAATATTAAATTAAGTAATGGTAATTTTACCGATGAAAATCAAAGTTTCAAGAATGATTTGAAAAGTGTTGGAGAATTGCGTTTAGGAACTGAGTGGAGATTCGATAATATTTCAGTAAGAGGCGGTTACCACATAGAGAAAAGCCCTTATAAAGATGCCATTAGCTCGGATGATGTAAAAGGATATTCTTTAGGTGTAGGATATAAATTTAGAGGAGTAAAATTAGATTTTTCTTATCAAAATAGTTCAAATACAGCACCCTACAGTTTTTACCCACAATACAACCAAGTTGATGCCGCAGAATTAGATTACAATTACGATAATTTTGCATTAACGCTTGTTTTAAACATTTAATAAAAGTCAACCCTATTATAAAAAACGCTTCTTTATTGAAGCGTTTTTCTTTTTTAAGTATATCCCAATTTAGTTTCTTACTTTTGCACAAATATTTTAATATGAACACAATTTCTTTAACAATAAATAAAACAAATACTGATGCCATTATTAAATTTTCTTCAGAAACAATCTTAACAAGTGGCAGCTATCAGTTTAACAATATAGACGAAGCTAAAGAATCTCCTTTAGCACAACAATTATTTCATTTGCCTTTTATAAAACGTGTTTTTATATCGGCTAATTTTATTGCATTGGAAAGATTCTCGATTGTAGAATGGGCCGATGTTCAGGACGAAGTAAAAGAGCAAATCGAAAATTTTTTAAATAACGGTGGTGAATTAATTACAACTAGTGAAACTCCAAAAAAAATTCCGGTAGAAGTTTATGCAGAAGTAACTCCTAATCCAACGGTTTTAAAATTTGTTTCGAATAAAAAATTGGTTGAAAACGATTATGAGTTTAAAAATATTGAGAGCACAAATTATTCTTTATTAGCAAAAGAATTATTCAACTTTCCTTATGTTAAAGAAGTTTTCTTCTCTGAAAATTATGTTTCAATTACAAAAACTGAAACTCCTGAATGGGGCGAAATAACTACTGAACTTAGAAGTTTTATTCGAGAATTCATTGCTGATGGCAAAAAAATAGTTGAAGCAAATGCGATTTCAACACAAGTAGCTGCAGTTGAAAATACACAAACTTCAACTGATGATTTAGACGATGTTTCAAAACGAATTATTAGCATTCTTGATGAATATATTAGACCAGCAGTTGCGGCTGATGGAGGAAATATCATGTTCGATTCTTACAACCAAGAATCTAAAATTGTAAATGTAATTCTTCAAGGAGCTTGCAGCGGTTGTCCTTCTTCTACAGTAACATTAAAAAACGGGATTGAAAATATGTTAAAACAATTAATTCCAGGTCAAATTGAAGAAGTTGTAGCCGTTAACTATTAATTTATGACAGAAAAAGTAAAACCTTATAAGGACTCAGAACTAGGCAAAAAAGAACAAGTTGCTCAAATGTTCAATACTATTTCAAATGAATATGACGGATTAAATCGTGTAATTTCATTTGGAATTGATATTAAATGGCGAAAAAAGGTGGTAAACTTAGTTGCAAAAGAAAACCCAAAATCTGTTCTAGATATTGCTACTGGAACTGGAGATTTAGCCATTAATTTGGTTGAAACCAACGCTCCAAAAATTGTTGGATTGGATATTTCCGAAGGAATGTTGAATGTTGGAAGAAAGAAAATTGAAAAACTTCAGCTCAACAAGAAAATAGAAATGGTTTATGGAGATTCGGAAAACATACCATTCGAAAGCAATTCTTTTGATGCTGTAACAGTGGCCTTTGGAGTTCGAAATTTTGAAAATCTTGAAATTGGCTTATCCGAAATTTACAGAGTTTTAAAACCTGGTGGTATTTTTGTTGTGTTAGAAACTTCTGTTCCAACCAAAACACCTTTTAAACAAGGTTATAATTTATACACAAATTATATAATGCCAACTATTGGAAAAATCTTTTCAAAAGACAAATCGGCTTATAAATATTTGTCCAATTCTGCTGCCGCTTTTCCTTATGGCAAAGTTTTCAACAATATTTTAGAAAAAATTGGGTTTATAGATATTGAAAATAAGCCGCAAACTTTTGGAGTGGCCTCCATTTATGTTTCAAAAAAATAATTATGAAATTTTTTCCATTTGTATTTCTCTTTATATTCTTTTTTAGTTTAAATGTGTCATCTCAGCGCAGAGATGTTGTTATTTACAAGCAAAATTGGGATAAACAAGATATGTTTTGGGGTTACTATCTGGGTATTAATCAAAAAGATTTTAAAATTTCATATATAAATGAAGATACTTTTATTACTTCAAAAGCTTCGGCAGGATTTAATGTTGGGTTAATTGGAGATTTAAGATTGCATAAAAACATTAATTTACGATTAGAGCCAGGATTATCGAGTAACACAAAGCAACTTCATTTTAGAAATTCTAATTTAAATTCTCCTCAAGATAGCATAAGAGATGTGAGTGCAACTTATTTAAGAGTTCCGCTTTTATTGAAGTTTAGCACGAATAGATTGTATAATTTTCGTCCATATGTTCTTGGTGGTGTTTCATATGATTATAATTTTTCTAGCAACCAAGATAATCCAGATGATAATTCTAGACAGGAATTTAGAATGAAGAAAAATAATTTTACTTATGAAATTGGGATTGGAGTAGATTTTTACTTCCCATTTTTTATTTTCTCCCCTTCAATTAGAGGTGTTTTTGCTATTAATAATGAATTGGTTAAAGACAATGACCCAAACAGTCCTTGGACTGGAAATATAGATTACTTTGGAACTAGAGGTGTGTTTTTAAAACTCTCTTTTCATTAATCTACCTTCTAAACTCACTAAGTAAAATTGCTGTTGCATTGGCAACATTTAAACTCTCTGTTTTTTGAAGTTTACCAAATCTTGGAATTGAAATTGAATTGTCTAATAATTTCAAAAGTTGGCCGCTAATTCCATTTGCTTCATTTCCCATAACAATAACTGCATCGTTTGGTAATTTTGTTTCATAAACGCTTTTGGCATTCATTAACGTAGCAAACTTTGGAAGTTTTGTGTTTTTTAAATACACTTCTAATTCAGTATAAACGATTGAAACTCTTGTTAAAGACCCCATTGAAGATTGTACAACTTTCGCATTAAAACTGTCAACAGTATTTAAAGAGCAAACCAACTGATCTACACCAAACCAATCGCTCAATCTAATAATTGTTCCTAAATTTCCAGGATCATTAATTTCATCTAAAACTAATATCAACCCCTTCTCTATTAATTCTTCTGACTTTGGAATCTTAAAAATTGCTAAAACATTATTTGGTGTTTTTAATGTGCTTATTTTTTTTAATTCTTTATTCGATATTAAAATTGGATTGTAACTGTTTTTATATTCAAAATCATTTACACAAAACAATTGATGCAACTCAAAGTTTGAATCTAAAATTTCCTTAACAACTTTTGTACCTTCTGCAACAAATAAATTGTGCTTTATTCGGTACTTTTTTTGTTGTAGACTCGTTATTAATTTTAATTGACTTTTACTTAAACTCATTGAATTAGAATATAAAAATAGTAATTGGGTAATACTGTGAAAAGTTTTACATTTGAAAACAAATTTAAACTCTTATTTATTGAAAAACAATTTTATAATATTATTAATTCTAATATTTGCTACATATAGTTTTTCATCGTGTAATGCTGTAAAATATGTGCCAGAAGATGAGCACTTACTTACTAAAAATGAGATTTACATTAACGATAAAAAAAATGTAAACGACGACATTAGTGCTTATATAGTACAACGCCCTAATCAATCTGTTCTTGGCTCATCATTACCGTTGCACTTTCACAACATTGGAAATAGAAATTTCGAACCTACTTTTAAAGAGTGGAAGGAAAATAATTTAAAACGATTTAAATCTTCGGCTTCTATTTTTTCTGAAAAACAAATTAAAGGACTTTATAACTTTAAAAAGAATACGCATAATTGGTGGTTAAAAAACGGAGAAGAACCTGAAATTTTCAGTACAACCAAAGCAAAACAAACGGTCGCCAATTTAAATCAATATTATATAAATGAAGGTTACTACAAAGCAAATGTATCATATACTACAAAACCATTAAAAAATAAAAAAATTGAAGTTTCTTATCATGTAAAAACTGATAAACCATTTTTAATAGATTCAATCTCTACGAATATTGAAGCTAAAGTACTCGACTCGATTTATAAAACTGCAATTACCAAAACTCATTTAAAAAGTGGTGACAAACTTAAAATTACATCAATTATAGATGAAGAAAATAGAATTTCAGATTTATTTAGAAATTCTGGAATCTATAGGTTTAATAAAAATGCCATTGCTTTTGAAGCAGATTCTTCTAATTACAAGGCTCAAATGAGTATTATTATAAATGATAGTATTTCAAACCTTCCATTTAAAATTCAAAAAATAAAAAACATAAATATTTATTCCGATTATTCGTACAATACAAAGGATGAGCCTAAAAAAGATACTGTCAATTTTAATGGAATTTCGTTTTTAAGTAGAGAACCTTTAAAATACAACCCTAAATTATTATTGAATTCCATTTTTATTGAGCCTGGTCAAATTTACAAAGACGAGACTAGAGAATTAACAAGGAAACATTTACGAAATTTAAATAATTTTAGTTCGGTAGATATAAAATATGATGAAATTGAAGATGACTTTCTTCAGGCATCTATTTATTTAACTCCTTTAAAGAAATATACCATTGGTTTTAATACTGAATTAACACATAGTAATATTCGTCAACTAGGAATTTCAGGAAAACTATCTTTTTTAAATAGAAATATTTTTAAAGGCTCGGAAATATTTAAATTTTCGGTTCAAGGTTCTTTTTTAGACTCTAAAGATGCAGCTGATAATGAAAAATTATTGAATGCTTGGGAAGCTGGTGCTGACGTTTCTTTAGAATTACCTAGATTCTTACTGCCTTTTAACTCCAGTAAATATGTTCGCAAAGATATTTCTCCAAAGACAATTTTAACTTTGGGTACTAGTTTTCAAAAAAATATTGGACTAGATAAACAAAAGTTCACCGGTATTATTGACTATACTTGGGAATCTACCAAAACAAAAAGTCATAGTTTAGAATTATTAAATGCCCAATTTATTAAAAACCTTAACATTGATTCTTATTTTACAATTTACAAATCGGAATATTCAACTTTAAAATCTATTCAAGAAGCTTATTTTCCAGCTGCTGAGTTAAATGAAACCAACGCCATTAATTTTATTACAAACAATATCGATGCTAATTTTGAATTGAACAACCCTACTGAATTTCAAATTGTAAAAAATATTGAGTCGAGATACGGTATTTTAACTGAAGATGTATTTGTGCCTTCAATTGCCTACACATACACTCTTAATAAAAGTGAAAATTATAAAGATTTAGATTTTTCTTTTTTTAGAGCTAGAATTGTTTCCTCTGGAAATTTATCAACTTTTTTATCTTCACAGAAAGATGAAAATAATGTAAAAACCATTTTTAAAACTCCTATAGCCCAATTTATACGAACCGATTTTGAATATAAGAAATTTTGGAATATTTCATTAGAAAATGTACTTGCACTTAGAACTTTTGTAGGTGCTGTAATTCCGTATGAAAACTCAAACTCTGTTCCTTTTAGCAGAAGTTATTTTATTGGCGGCCCTAATGATTTAAGAGCTTGGAAAATTTATGATTTAGGACCAGGATCTACAAAAAACGGATTGGAATACAACGTTGGAACCTTAAAATTCATAACAAGTTTTGAGTATCGATTTAAAATATTGAATAGTTTTAAAGGCGCATTCTTCATTGATGCTGGAAATATATGGGACATTACTAATTCAAAATTAACCAATGAAAAAGCGAAATTTAATGGACTTAAATCTTTACAAGATATAGCAGTAGGAACTGGCTTTGGAATTAGGTACGATTTAAGTTTTATATTGTTAAGATTAGATTTAGGATTTAAAACGTATGAACCTTACTTAGAGGGTAATAATAAGTGGTTTCAACACGCAAATTTTAGAAATAACATCTATAATTTTGGTATAAGTTATCCTTTTTAAAAAGATGCTAATTTTACTATTTCGTTTTCGTTTTTTTTTACATCCATAGTTTATTTTCGACCTATTTTTCTTAATTTTGTTAAATTATATAAAACATCAAAATTTAAATAAAATATTATGAGTCATACAATTAAATCAGGGGTTGCTACTGGAGACATGGTACAAGAAATATTCAAACTTGCCAAAGCTAAAAACTTTGCCTTACCAGCAGTAAATGTTATAGGCTCGAACACTATAAATACCGTTATGGAGACAGCAAAAGAGTTGAATTCTCCAGTAATTATACAATTTTCAAATGGTGGTGCGCATTTTAATGCAGGGAAAGGGCTTTCAAATGAAAATCAGAAAGCTGCAATAGCAGGAGCTGTTGCTGGTGCAAAACACGTTCATTTAATGGCAGAAGCTTATGATATTCCTGTTATTATGCATACGGATCATTGCGCTAAAAAACTATTACCTTGGATAGATGGTTTATTAGACGCAGGAGAACAATTTTTTAAAGAAACTGGAAAACCTCTTTATAGTTCTCATATGATTGATTTATCGGAAGAGCCAATTGAAGAAAACATTGAGATTTGTAAAACTTATTTAGCACGTATGGCTAAAATGGGTATGACATTAGAAATTGAATTAGGTATTACTGGTGGTGAAGAAGACGGTGTAGATAATACTGATGTAGATGCTTCTAAACTTTACACTCAACCAGAAGAAGTTGCTTACGCTTATGAAGAACTTAAAAAAGTAAGTGATCGTTTTACAATTGCGGCATCTTTTGGAAATGTACACGGAGTTTACAAACCTGGAAATGTAAAATTAACACCAAAAATTTTAGATAATTCTCAAAAATTTATTGAGAAAAAATACAATACGGAACATAACCCAGTTGATTTTGTTTTTCATGGTGGATCAGGTTCTTCATTAGAGGAAATTAGAGAAGCGATAGGATACGGAGTTATTAAAATGAATATCGATACCGATTTACAATTTGCTTTTGCTGAAGGAATTAGAGATTATATGAACGATAAAGTTGAGTATTTAAGAACTCAAATCGGGAATCCAGAAGGAGCTGATTTACCAAACAAAAAATACTACGATCCTCGCGGATGGTTACGTAAAGGTGAAGCAACTTTCAAAGCTCGTTTAATTGAAGCATTCAAAGATTTAAACTGTGTAAACACACTTTAAATTTAAAATCACAAGTTAAATTTCAAAGAGAACATATAAAAATATGTTCTCTTTGTTTTTTTTAGTAATTTGCACTCCTGTTTTTAACTAAAAAAAACTTAAACATATGTCATCTTGGTTTAAAAGAAAAGATAAAGGTATTCAAACTGCAACAGAGGATAAAAAAGATGTTCCTAAAGGATTGTGGTATAAAACTCCTAGTGGTAAAGTTATTGATACCGACGAATTAAAAGAGAATTATTATGTAAGTCCAGAAGATGGTTACCATGTTAGAATTGGAAGTGTTGAATATTTTGAAATTCTTTTTGATGACAATAAATTTACCGAATTTGATAAGGATATGGTTTCTAAAGATCCTTTAAAGTTTAAAGATTCAAAAAAATATACTGATAGATTAAAACAAGCCTACGAAAAAACTAAATTAAAAGATGCTGTAAGAACTGCGGTTGGAAAATCGTACGGTAGAGAAATTGTAATTGCGGCTATGGATTTCGCATTTATTGGCGGATCTATGGGTAGTGTTGTTGGTGAAAAAATTGCAAGAGCTATTGATTACGCTATTAAAAACAACCATCCTTTTTTAATGATTTCAAAATCTGGTGGAGCAAGAATGATGGAAGCATCATTATCATTGATGCAATTGGTAAAAACATCTTCTAAATTAGCTCAATTAGCTGAAGCAAATTTACCTTACATTTCTTTATGTACCGACCCAACAACTGGAGGAACAACAGCTTCTTATGCTATGTTAGGCGATGTGAATTTTGCCGAACCAAATGCTTTAGTTGCTTTTGCTGGCCCAAGAGTTGTAAAGGACACCACAGGAAAAGAATTACCTCCTGGATTTCAAAAATCTGAATTTGTTTTAGAACACGGTTTTCTAGATAAAATTATTGAGCGAAAAAACTTAAAGAAACAAATCAATTTATATATAGATTTAATTCAAAACTTACCTATTAGAAGTTAAATAAAAAGCGAGCCAAGAGCTCGCTTTTTATTTTATTTTTTAATTTATAACCCTATTTTCGATTACGCTTTTTTAGCGTTATTTCTCTTTCTTCTCCATCGGTATTTGTTAAAATTGCTTTGTCATCGCAAGAACCATCTCCAAAATTTAATATGCCTGAAACATTTGGTTTTGAAATTTCCATAATACCACTTACAATAAATTTACAAGCCAATTCTCGACGCAAATCCTCAATAATTTTTGTTGAATAAACTTCACCATTTTTTAAGGTGTTCGTCCATTCTCCTGAAATTAAAAAGATATTATCACTCCAAATTGGTGTTTCTGAGCCTTCAATCCATTCTCGTGTTTTAATTCCTCGTTTTAAGTTAAACGCACCATCGGGCCAGGTATGAGTAATACTCATTGTTGCTGTAGATTCAGGGTTTCCATTTTCATTTTCTCTTGTTCTAACAATACTTTTTTCACCTGTTACTGCAACATCATTAAAAAAGAATTCTTCAAAAGTCTTAGTAACTGTTAAGGACATTAAATCCTCGTCCTTCTCATAGGTAATAATTACTTTACCAGATAGTACATTTTCATTTCTAACTTCACATCCTTCACCAAAGTCAATTATTACTGTTTTAAAATTACCTTCCTCAATAATTGTTTTAGTTGCACAATCTGGCAATCTACCTCTATTTTGTTCTTCATCTTTTGAAGCTAATTCAGTTTTTCCACTAATTTCAATTTCACTATATAAAAAATCATCGACAATATTATCTATTTCATTTGTTGCATCGTCAGATTCAATTAGTATTAAAGTTTCTTCTTCAGTTAAACTATTAAAAGTTTCAGCTTCAATAGTTTCATTTTCACTACAACTTCCAAATAACAAGCCGATAATTGTAAGTGACATCCATAATTTTAAGTTTAAAATTTTCATGTTCATAAATTTTAGTTTTAATTAATTAGTATAAACTTTAGCGCTAATTAATTCTTAGACCTAAATATTTACGAATAGTTTAATCCTCATCGGAAATAAGTGTTAATTCAATTAATTGTTAATCAAAATAATAGTAGTATATTTGCCGACTGTTAGCCATATGGTTAACGTTGCATAAAAATTATTAATAAAAATTAATGTTAGCATGTTATTAACAAAAGAAAAAAAAGCAGAAATTTTTGCTAAACACGGTAAATCAGCAACAGACACTGGTTCATCTGAAGGTCAAATTGCCTTATTTACACACAGAATTAATCACTTAACTGAACATTTAAAAAATAATCGTAAAGATTATAACACTGAGCGTTCATTAGTGAAATTAGTAGGTAAAAGAAGAAATTTACTTGATTATTTAATTAAAACCGATGTTGTAAGATATCGTGAGATAATTAAAGAATTAGGATTAAGAAAATAATCTTATTTAAAAAAAGGGGCATATTTTTGCCCCTTTTTTATTTAAATTTATTGCATTCAAAGAAAGCAAATTAAACTTTTCATTGGTTACACAACACAACAACAAACCAAATGTTTAATTAAACAAAAAACAATTTATGATACCTAAGGTACATACACAAATTATTGATTTAGGAGATGGAAGAACCATTTCACTAGAAACAGGAAAATTAGCAAAACAAGCGCACGGTTCGGTTGTTGTTCAAATGGGGAAAGCTATGTTACTTTGTACAGTAGTTTCAAACTACAAACAGAGTGATGTTGACTTTTTACCATTAACAGTAGATTACAGAGAGAAGTTTGCTGCTGCTGGAAAATACCCAGGTGGATTTTTCAAAAGAGAAGCAAGACCTAGTGATGCTGAAGTTTTAACAATGCGTTTAGTAGATCGTGTTTTACGTCCATTATTCCCTAAAGATTACCATGCAGAAACACAAGTAATGATTCAATTAATGTCTCATGACGAGAATGTAATGCCTGATGCACTTGCTGGATTAGCTGCTTCTGCTGCTATTCAATTAAGTGATTTACCATTCGAAACTCCTATTTCAGAAGTTAGAGTAGTAAGAGTAAATGGAGAATTCATCATCAACCCTAACCGTACACAATTAAATGAAGCTGATATCGATATGATGATTGGTGCTTCTGTAGATTCTGTAATGATGGTTGAAGGTGAAATGGATGAATGTAGCGAAGAAGAAATGGCTGATGCAATTAAGTTTGGTCATGAAGCTATTAAAATTCAATGTGCTGCTCAAGTTGCTTTAGCTGAATCATTCGGGAAAAAAGAAACTCGTGAATATACAACTGCAACAACTGATGAAGAATTAGAAAAAGCAGCGCACGATTTTTCTTACCAAAAAGTATATGACATTGCAAAGGCTGGAAGTGCAAAACACGAACGAAGTGCTGCATTTTCAGAAATCAAAGAAGCTTTTAAAGCTACTTTTACTGATGAAGAATTAGCTGAAAAAGGAGCTTTAATTTCAAAGTATTACGCTAAAGCAGAAAAAAGTGCAATTAGAGATTTAACTTTAAATGAAGGTTTACGTTTAGACGGAAGAAAAACTACAGACATTAGACCAATTTGGTGTGAAGTAGATTATTTACCATCTACACACGGTTCTTCAATATTTACTCGTGGAGAAACTCAAGCATTAGCAACAGTAACTTTAGGAACATCAAGAGATGCAAATATTATTGATTCTCCAACAAATGAAGGAGAAGAAAGATTTTACTTACACTACAACTTCCCTCCTTTCTGTACAGGTGAAGCTAGACCATTAAGAGGAACTTCACGTAGAGAAGTTGGACATGGAAACTTAGCACAACGTGCATTAAAAGGAATGGTTCCTGCAGATTGTCCTTACACAGTAAGAGTTGTTTCTGAAGTACTAGAATCTAACGGTTCATCTTCTATGGCAACTGTTTGTGCTGGAACAATGGCATTAATGGATGCAGGTGTACAAATGACAAAACCTGTCTCTGGTATTGCTATGGGATTAATTTCTGATGCAGAATCTGGAAAATATGCTGTATTATCTGATATTTTAGGTGATGAAGATCATTTAGGCGATATGGATTTTAAAGTAACTGGAACTGCTGACGGTATTACTGCTTGCCAAATGGATATTAAAGTAAAAGGATTATCATATGAGATTTTAGTGAATGCATTAAAACAAGCTCGTGATGGTCGTTTACATATATTAGAGAAAATTACTGATACAATTACAGCTCCAAATGCTGAAGTGAAATCACATTCTCCTAAAATGGTTTCAAGAACTATTCCTAACGAATTTATTGGAGCATTGATTGGTCCAGGAGGAAAAGTAATTCAAGAAATGCAAAAAGAAACTGGATGTACTATTGTAATTAATGAGGATCCAGTAACTGAAGAAGGCATTGTTGAAATTTTAGGAACTGATCAATCAGGAATTGATGCAGTATTAGCTAAAATTGATTCTTTATTATTCAAGCCACAAGTTGGTAGCGTTTACGAAGTAAAAGTTATTAAAATGTTAGATTTTGGTGCTGTTGTAGAATATGTTGAAGCGCCAGGAAACGAAGTTTTATTACATATTTCTGAACTAGCTTGGGAACGCACAGATAACGTAACTGATGTTGTAAACATGGGTGATGTATTTGATGTAAAATATTTTGGAAAAGACCCAAGAACTCGTAAAGAAAAAGTATCTAGAAAAGCTATTTTACCAAAACCAGAAGGTTTTAAAGAAAGACCTCCAAGAGATAACAATAGAGGACGTGATAACCGTGGAAGAGATAACCGTGGTGGTGACAGAGATAGAAAACCAAGATCAAGAGATTAATTCTCGAAAATAATATTTTTAAAAGCTCCTCATTTTGAGGGGCTTTTTTTTTATATACCATATTAAAACAGAAAGAAGCCTTAATTACAAAATAATTCGTAATTTGGCTTCTTTCCTTAATAACAGTGATATTTTATTTAAAAATAAAAATTGCTGTTATCGAATTATTAGAAATTACTAACCCAAAAGATTTCTAATAATCATTTTTTAATTATTGAGAGTTCCAATCATTAGCTAAAGCTAATGATTGGTTTTTTCCTCCCTTAAATAATAGCAATGACTAACCCAAGCATTACTATTAAGTTTCTTATAAAATCTCTACTTTATCATCAACAAAATCTTTGATTGGGATTATAACTGTTTCATCTTTTGTTTTTACTGTGATACATATATTATCGATTTGTTGAATTGTACCTTCAATTTTTTTATACTTTATTCTCTGACCAATTTCAAAATTTTTGCGTGAGTAAAATCCAAATAATAATCTCGTTATCACATCTCTTGCACCTAATCCAAAAGCTATTGTAAACGATATTAACACCGAACCTAAAATTAAGGTAAGATTACTTGTAATAATCTCCGTATCTATACCAGCCTGATTCAGCGCCGTTATAGTAACCACCACAACAATGGCATAAAAAACAATATTGCTAACTAAATTTGAACCGGTTATTTCTAAAGATTTAAAAGTATCTCTTACTGCATTTTTAACCATTGACGCTAAATAAACACCAATAACAAAAATTAACAACGCACTAATTAATATAGGTAGATATGCTATAAAACTCCCAATTCCTTCTGAAATCATTTTAAGCCCTAACGTTTCGGAGGCAATAATGACAAATATTAGAATTAACAGATATTTAATAAATTTCAATATAATTTTAGAAGGAACAACGGTATAATCATTCTTCCCAAACAATTCAGCTTCATTAAGTTTTGTGGTTAATGAATCAATTTTGGTAATACGTAATATTTTTTTTGCTATAAACAGTGTAATTCTAAGTACAATCCAAGCAACAAAAATTAAACCTATCGCTAATAATATTTTAGGAATAACATCTAAAATATTCTGCCATATTTCTTGCAAAAAACTTAAATTGACTTCTTCTAATTGAATAAAGGTTTTCATTATAAATAAATTTGGGTTAGTATATTTTATTTTTTCTTCTTTTTCTTTTTAATTGGTTTTTTCTCAGTATCTAAAAATTCACCTATTGTATTTGGATATTTAACCGCGAACAAATCGGCCACATCAAGAGATAGTTTAATGAACGAAATATCATTAATCACTTTCTCTCGAAGTACTTTAGGTACTTCTTCATTATGTAGTAATTTCTTAAACGGGTTTTCCATTATTTAAGATTATTATATACATTAATTACTTTCTCTCTTGCTCTTTTCAATCTCATTTTCACAGCACTATCTCCAATTTCTAATGCTTGAGCAATTTCCGCTATTGAAAAATCATCTTGATACTTTAATAACAAAATCATTTTTTCATTAGGATCTATTAGTTCTAAAACCTTTTTTAGCTTTTCAGTTTTCATTTCAAATAAAACCTCTTCGCTTCCATCAGTTTCATCTGAATCATCTGAAAGCTCGCCTTCAAAATTCTTTTCATTTTTCTTATAATTATTCCTCGTTACATAATTAACGCAAAAATTATATGTAAATGAATATAGCCAAGTAGTAAATTTTGAAGTCCCTTTAAAGGTTCGAAGCTTAACAAAAAGCTTAATAAAAACATCATGTGTTAAATCTTGTGCTTCTTCTTTAGAGTTTGCAAAACCATAACACTTATTATAAACCATAGAAACATGCCTATCATATAAAACAGCAAACAAATGAGTATTATTTGTTTCAACTATCCTTTCAATAAGTTCGTTATCACTCAATAACGATATGTCATCTTTTGATTTCAAAAATCTACTCTTGGGTTATAAATTTTAAGACACATTAATAAGTTAAAAGTCACAAAATTGAAATTTTATAAAACATTTTGTAACATTTTCAAAAATACTGCGTATATATTATATACTACTTAAATAATTAAAAAAATTTAACTCCTACATGAGACAACTTAAAATTACCAAGCAGGTTACGAATAGAGAGACTGCTTCATTAGATAAATATTTACAAGAAATAGGGAAAGTTGATTTAATTACAGCCGACATGGAGGTTGAATTAGCGCAACGAATTAAAGCTGGAGATCAGGTTGCACTTGAAAGACTTACAAAAGCGAATTTACGTTTTGTGGTTTCTGTTGCGAAACAATATCAAAATCAAGGTTTAACATTACCCGATTTAATTAATGAAGGGAATTTAGGGTTAATTAAAGCTGCCAAACGTTTTGATGAAACTCGAGGTTTTAAGTTTATTTCTTATGCCGTTTGGTGGATTCGTCAATCTATTCTTCAAGCATTGGCGGAACAATCTCGTATTGTACGTTTACCTTTGAATAAAATTGGTTCTATTAACAAAATTAATAAAATGTATGCGTTTTTAGAACAAGAGAATGAAAGACCTCCTTCTGCTGAAGAAATCGCAAAAAAATTAGATATGACAGTGAACGATGTAAAAGAGTCTATGAAAAACTCTGGTCGTCACGTATCTATGGATGCTCCTTTAATTGAAGGTGAAGATTCTAATTTATACGATGTTTTAAACACTGGTGAATCTCCAAATCCTGATAAATCATTATTGCACGAATCGTTAAAAGTTGAAATTGAACGCGCTTTGGAAACACTAACTCCAAGAGAAGCTGATGTTGTTCAATTATATTTTGGCTTAGGTGATGCACATCCAATGACTTTAGAGGAAATTGGAGAAACTTTTGATCTTACTCGTGAACGAGTTCGTCAAATTAAAGAAAAAGCAATTAGACGCTTAAAACACACATCGAGAAGTAAAATATTAAAAACATATTTAGGATAATTTCAAATGAAAACTATTTGATTTTAAAACTATTAAAGAAAAACGCTCGGTGAATCGAGCGTTTTTCTTTTTTTAAATTCTATTTTTGCACAACTAAAAATATTAAAATGAGTAAATATATAGCACCTTCAATTTTAGCAGCTGATTTTGCAAATCTTCAACGAGATATAGAAATGGTTAATAAAAGTGATGCCGATTGGTTTCATATTGATGTTATGGACGGTATGTTTGTCCCTAATATTTCATTTGGAATGCCTGTTATTAATGCCATTAAAAAACACGCTACTAAAACCATGGATGTTCATTTAATGATTATGGATCCAGACCGATATATTGAAGATTTTAAAAAAGTAGGAGCAGATATTTTAACGGTTCATTACGAAGCTTGTACTCATTTGCACAGAACAGTACAGGCTATTAAAGCAACTGGTATGAAAGCTGGAGTTTCATTGAATCCGCATACGCCAATTGCAGTTTTAGAAGACATTATTCAAGATTTAGATTTGGTTCTTATTATGAGTGTGAACCCAGGTTTTGGTGGACAAAGTTTTATTGAAAATACTTACAAGAAAATTTCTCAGCTTAAAAATTTAGTAGATTTTAGTAATTCTTCAGCCATTATAGAAGTTGACGGTGGTGTTACCGATCAAAATATTGAAAAACTAAATGATGCAGGAGTTGACGCATTTGTTGCCGGAAGTTTTGTTTTTAAAAGCAAAAACCCATCTTCAACAATAACCAACTTAAAAAACTTAGTTACTAACTCATAGTTTTCTCTAGTTCATATTGCTTCAACAAGTAGTTTAATAAATCGGTAGTTGTTACCATACCCACAAGTTTTTCATTGTCAACAACTGGCAACGAATGAAATTGATTCTTTGCTAAAATTTCAGCTACAGATTTTATAGAAATATGAGAATTTACAGTCACTAATTTTTTTATCATTACCTGCTCTATTCCAAACATTTTATAAATAGCATTGTCAATTTTAGCTTCATGAGAATCGAAAGAATCTAAAAAACTGATTCGTTTTAAATCTGAATGACTTAACATTCCAACAATTTTTCTTTCTTTAAGAATTGGAATATGTCTTATATGATGGTCTTTAAATAATTTTTCAGCCTCATATAAATCATCATTTAAGCTTAACGTAATAAGCTCATTAGTCATTATTTTCGATACTGGCTCAAGACGTTTCATAATATTTATATTTTTATTCTTATAAAGTTCCTAAAAACTCCTTGAAATTTTTATGATTAAAATCATTTAATCTAAAAATAGAGGTATTATATTGCAATTAGATTTAATTTATTATTACAAATGCCACGTTTAAAATTTAATTTCTGTTTCAAGATACTCACATTTATTGTGTTATTTTTTGTTATTGGCTGTTCAACTAAAAAAAGTGAATCGTTAAAAATTGCCACCGCTGCAAATATGCAATACGCAATGAAAGAGTTGATAGCAAAATTCAAAAAACAAACTGGAATTAAATCCGATATTATTGTAAGCTCATCGGGAAAACTTACAGCTCAAATACAAGAAGGTGCTCCTTATGATATTTTTGTTTCAGCCGATATGAAATTTCCAAATGAGTTGTTTAAAACTGGATTTACCATTGAAAAACCAAAAGTTTATGCTTTAGGAAAGCTAATTTTATGGACACTAAATGACGAGCTTCAACCTAGTTTAGATTCACTTCAAAACAAAAACATTAAACATATTGCAATTGCAAACCCTAAAACTGCACCATACGGAATTGCTGCTGAAGAACTCTTAAAAAAACAAGGTTTATACTTGAAAATTCAAAATAAATTAGTGTATGGCGAAAGCGTAGCACAAACCAATCAGTTTATAACAACTATGGCTGCTGAAATGGGTTTTACCGCCAAATCTGTTGTTTTCTCTCCTCAAATGAAAGGAAAAGGGAATTGGATTGATTTAGATGAAACTAGTTACACGCCAATTGAACAAGGAATTGTAATTTTGAAAAATGATTCAAAAAAAATAGAAAAGGCTACAAATTTTTATACCTTTTTATTTTCAACTGAGGGTAAAGAAATTTTAAAAAAATATGGATATACCGTACTAACCGAATGAATGTTTTAAAAGGCAACATATCAAAGTTACATATTAGTGGAAGTTTAACACTCATTAATATTTTAGTAAAAGAAATTGGTGTTTCCGCCATTGTAATTGACACTCCAGAAACTGCTCCATATTTAAAAATTGACAACGAAGTGACCGTTATTTTTAAAGAAACCGAGGTCATTATTGGTACTGGTAATGTTGATGGAATTAGTATGAGAAATAAATTTGTAGGTGATATTTCCAACATTGAATCGAAAGAATTATTGAGTAAACTTACGATTGACACAAATGTGGGTAAAGTTTGTTCAATTATTACAACAAATGCTGTAAACCAACTAGAACTTAAAGTAGGACTAAACGTTACTGCAATGATTAAAACGAACGAAATAATGCTATCGGAATGATTGATTGGGAACCGCTCTTATTAACCTTTAAACTCGCATTTATTACCACGGTATTGTTGCTTTTTATATCGGTACCTATTTCCTATTGGCTGGCGTATTCAAAATCGAAATGGAAACCCATTGTTGAAACATTGGTTAGTATGCCTTTGGTATTGCCACCAACGGTAATTGGGTTTTATTTATTGGTTGCTTTTAGTCCATCAAATGCGTTTGGAAATTGGTTAGATACGTGGTTAGGATTGCGTTTGGTATTTTCTTTTGAAGGTCTAATTATTGGCTCACTAATTTACAGTTTACCATTTATGGTGCATCCTATTCAATCTGGTTTTTCGAACTTATCGAAATCATTAATTGAAATGAGTGCCATATTAGGAAAATCACAATTTGAAACCTTGTATAGAGTTTTAATTCCAAATATTCGTCCATCGTTATTAACAGGAATTATTTTGGCATTTGCACATACTATTGGAGAATTTGGCGTTGTTTTAATGATTGGAGGAAATATCCCAGGTAAGACAAAAGTAGCCTCTATTGCCATTTATGATGAAGTTGAAGCATTAAATTATAGCAGTGCAAATACCTATTCCCTTATTTTATTTGGGCTCACCTTTTGTATTCTATTGGTTGTTTATTTAATAAATGGTGGTTATTTAAAACAATTTTATAAATGATTGATTTTAACATTCATAAAAAACTAACTGCTGCTACTGGCGAAATGCTACTGAACGTAAACTCCTCTATAAAAAAGGGAAGTTTGGTAACACTTTATGGAAAATCGGGCGTTGGAAAAACAACGATTTTACGAATTCTCGGTGGCTTACTCACTCCTGAAAAAGGAAAAATTGTTGTGAATGATGAAGTTTGGTTCGATAATTCAAAAAAAATAAACCTAAAACCACAAAAAAGAAATGTAGGTTTTGTTTTTCAAGATTATGCCTTGTTCCCAAATATGACAGTGAAAGAAAATTTGGAATTTGCTTTGAATAAAAATCAGCCTAACAAAATAATTACTGAGCTTATTGAAATTATTGAATTAGGAGAACTGCAAAACAGAAAACCCGAAACCCTTTCTGGTGGACAAAAACAGCGTGTAGCTTTGGCGAGAGCTTTGGTAAAAAAACCTTCTATTTTAATGCTAGATGAACCATTGTCAGCTTTAGATTATGAAATTCGTTTTAAATTGCAACAATACATTTTACAAGTACACCAAGAATACAAATTAACCACCATTTTAATTAGCCACGATATTTCTGAAATTCTACGAATGTCGGACCAATTAATTGAACTTGAAGATGGTAAAATTATTAGAGAAGGAAAACCAAGTGATGTTTTTAATATTAAAGATTACAATGCAAAGTTTCAGTTTACAGGAGCAGTAATTCATATTGAAAAACAAGACTTTCTCTATATTTTAACCGTAAGAATTGGTAAAGATGTGGTAAAAGTAGTTGCCGATGAAACGGAAGGTTCTCAACTTTCTATTGGCGATAAAATTTTGGTTTCTGCAAAAGCTTTTAACCCAATTATTCATAAAATAAATTAATTTATATATAAAATAAAAGCTGTCTTAAAAATAAAAATTGGTCGCCAGACAGATTTAAGTTGACGAGAATTTTATTTTAAGACAGCTTCTTCTCTTTCTTTAATTTTATTTACTTTTCTTATTTAAGAATACTTTCAGTGTAAGTCTTATCGTTACTTTCCAAAACCAAACGATAATTTCCTGATTTTAAATTTTCAAGGTTTAATGTTATTGCTAAATTTAATTCTTTTGTCAATTTTTCATTAAATAATAAATTCCCCTTTTCATCATACAACTTAACAAGAAGAGATTCATTGTTTAGTAAGTTTAATTTTGAAATGAATACTCTATTTTCGGATTTTCTAATAACGGGTTTATAAAAAACCAATTCGTTTTTCTTAATTAATTTAACACCAAGATTCGTTATGGAAATTGGGAAGATTTTCACTTTAGTTTTCCCTTCAACCTCAATATAATAATTACCATTTGGCAATGATTTAAAGTCATAACTTTTAGCAAATGCTGATCCTACATATTTTTCAGTGTGTAAAATAAGGCCTCGCTCATCTTTTACAACAACTTTTAAGTCTCCATCATTGTTATCAATTTTGAAGTTAATAATCTTACTTTTTTCGTTAATACTTATATTAACATTGTTTCCTTTAACTATTAAAGTTGTAGCCAATACAACAATTAATAAAACACTTTTAATTACTTTTTTCATAATAAATGATTTTTAATTAATACAGGACAAATGTATGTTGGTACATCAAAATCAAAAAATTCATTATTTCCATATTTATATGCTATTTTAATAACCTATACAGTGTTAAGCTAATGTTAAGTTAATATAGAACATAAAAATGCTAAACAAACATAGAATAACAGTTTTATATTAATTATTTTTGCAATGTAATTTTTAAGTTATGAAAAACAAAAAACCTACTTTCGAAAAAATTAGTCCAGAATTTGGAACTTCTTTTTTAGTGAAATCTCACAATGAAATTGTAGAAAACCATTTACCATTTTGGCATTTTCATCCTGAATTAGAATTGGTTTATGTAAATAAAGCAAAAGGGAAAAGACATATTGGAAGTCATTTATCGTATTTTAACAATAGTCAACTTATTTTAATTGGTGCAAATTTACCACATAGTGGATTTACAGACAGATTTACCACAAACGGTTCAGAAACAATTATTCAATTTAAAAAAGATTTTTTAGGAGATAATTTTTTCGATATTCCAGAAGCTGTTAAAGCCAATAAGCTATTTCATAAAGCCAAAAAAGGAATTTTATTTGGAAAAACAACAAAGGAACTTGTAGGTCCTAAAATTGAAAAATTAAATTCATTTCAAGGAATGGCAAGAATCATTAATTTTTTAGACATTCTTAAAGATTTAGCCAATGCACCAGATTATACAATTTTAAATGTTGACGGATTTGCATTTGAAGTTGAACCACAGGATAATAATAAAATTGATATTGTGTTTGCACACGTTAGTACTCAATTTAAAAGACCTATTCCTTTAGATGAAATTGCAGATAAAGTTAGTATGACTGTTCCAGCATTTTGTCGCTATTTTAAAAAAGTAACAGGTAAAACATTTACTCAATTTGTAAACGAATTTAGAATTGTTCATGCAACTAAATTATTAGCCGAAAATCCTACAAGCATAACCGATATTTGCTTTGAAAGTGGGTTTAATAATTTTTCTCATTTTAACAAACTCTTTAAAAAATTCACAGGAAAAAGTCCGTTAAAATATAGAAATGAAATGAAAAACTTAGTAGAACAAAAATAAAAACTTACTTAATATCAATTACAAAAGGGATTCTAGCTTGAATTCCTTTTTGTTTTGATAAAAGCTTTATGCTTTCATAAATCTTGTAATTATCATAGCCCAATTCTTCCATTAAAATTTTCTCTTTGGTTTTCATAAAAGGCAAACCACCAGTTAGCATATCTTCAAAATTCTTTTTATAGCTAGGATAATTTCTTGTTCTATAGTCACTAAGTTCAGCCAACTCAGCCGCGTACGAAATGGCATCGTCTAAACTTCCTAACTCATCAACAAGTCCGTTTGCCAGAGCATCAGTTCCAGACCAAACTCTACCTTGGGCAATTCCATCTACTTCTTCCATACTCATACTTCTACCAGCTGCCACATGTGTTAAAAAAGTGGTATAAACTTGTTCAACACCTTCAGTAGTAACTTGTCTAAAAGCATCTGTCATAGGTTCAAAAGGGCTATAACTTGCGCCTTTATTCGTGCTAACTTGTTCTGCATTTATTCCAATATTTTTAGCCAATTTGTGCATATTTGGAATGGCTCCAAACACACCAATTGAACCAGTAATTGTAGTTGGTTCAGCAAATATTCTATCAGCCTTACAAGCCAAGTAATAACCTCCCGATGCTGCTACATCTCCCATTGAAACTATTACTGGTAATTTTTCTTTTGTTAATTCAATCTCTCTTAAAATTAATTCTGATGCTAATGCACTTCCTCCAGGTGAATTTACTCTTAAAACTATTGCTTTCGTTGCGCTCGATTTTCTTGCTTTCTTTAAAGCATTAATTATTAAATCCTGTCCAATAAAATTCTCATTCCCTTTTCCGTAAATTATTTCACCTTGAGCATAAATAACTGCAATTCTATCTGATGAAGTTTGCTTTAATCTTCCTTTGCCAGATAATATGTAATCGTGAATTTTTATTTTTTCTAGATTTTTATCTGTTGAATTTTGACTTGCTATTTTCAATTTATCAACATACTCATCAAAATAAATAGCCTTATCGATTAAACTATTTTCAATTGCTAATTTTGAATTTCGACCTAATAAATTATCCGCAATTTCGTTTAATTTTGCCTCTGAAACATTTCTAGAAACAGCAATTTCTTTTACCAATTCATTCCAAATAGATTGTATAAAAGTCGAGATTTGCTCTCTATTTGCTTCACTCATTTCATTACTTAAAAAAGGTTCAACCGCACTTTTGTATTTGCCGTGTCTAATCACCTCCATAGATACTCCTGATTTTTCTTGTAGATCTTTGTAAAACAAAACTTCGGAAGCAAGTCCTTTAAAATCAACCGCTCCAATTGGGTTTACAAAAATAGAATCTGCAACTGATGCAAAATAATAAGATTTCTGATTATATACATCGGAATAAGCCATTACAAATTTCCCTGTTCCTTTAAACTCTTCAATCTTATCGCGAATTGCCTTTGTTTGAGAAATTCCTGCATTTAATCCTAATGACTGAATGCTAATTCCCGCAATTTTCGAATCGGTTTTGGCATTTTCAATAGCATTTAAGATTTCATTTAAACCAATGTTTTGCTCATAAATACCTAATAATTCTTCAAAAGGATCATCATTTCTTGGTGCAAAATCTTTTACAATAGCATTTGTATTTATTTCTAGTACTGAATTAGGACTTACCTTAATAACCTCAGTATCACTCACCAAGGCTGCAATGAAAAAAAACAGTAGAAAAACAACTCCAAAAGCTATTAATGTTCCAAAAATAGAGGCAAATAAATTTCTTAAAAATTTCATTCAATGTGTATTTAATTATCAAAAAAAAAATCAACTAATGTTTATAAGTTGAGCGACAAAGATAAATTTTTAAATAATACTTTTCTTTTCTTTGTAGTCTCTTTATGAAAATATTAAGAACTACATATTTATCACTAGGTAGCAACCTTGGAAATAAGTTGGAAAACTTACAGAATGCTATCGATTTAATTGATGATAAAATTGGTTCTGTAATAAAAATATCTTCGGTTTATTCCTCTAAATCTTGGGGTTTTAAAAGTGATGATTTCTTAAATATTTGTTTAGAAGTTTCCACAAGTTTGAATCCGGAAGATTTGCTCAATTCAATTCATAAAATTGAAAAAAAATTAGGAAGAATTAAAAGTAACAAAGTAGCATATAGTGCACGAACTATTGATATTGACATTTTACTTTTTGAAAATGAAATTATTTTTTCGCAAGAACTTATTGTGCCACATAAAGAAATGCTAAAACGTAAGTTTGTATTAATACCACTTGCAGAAATTTGCCCAAATTTAATTCATCCTATAGAAAAACAAACTATTAAAACTTGTTTAAAAAATTGCAGTGATTCTAGTGAAGTTCGAATAACCGATTTACAATTAAAAAGACCTGTTTCAATTACAGAAAAGTACAATTACATTGCCATTGAAGGAAATATTGGTGCTGGTAAAACCACTTTAGCAAGTTTAATTGCTGAAAATTTTAACGCAAAGATTGTTTTAGAACGATTTGCTGACAATCCTTTTTTACCAAAGTTCTATGAAGATAATGAACGTTATGCTTTTCCGTTAGAAATGAGTTTTTTAGCAGATCGATACCAACAACTATCCGATGATTTAGCACAATTTGATCTGTTTAAAAACTTTATTGTTTCAGACTACTATATTTTTAAGTCATTAATTTTTGCACAGGTTACATTACAAAAGGAAGAGTATTTTTTATACAGAAAAATGTTTGACATTATGTATAAAGAAATTTCTAAACCAGATTTATACATATATTTATATCAAAACACGCCACGCCTTTTGGAAAATATTAAATCTAGAGGAAGAGATTATGAACAAAATATTGCACCTGAATACTTAGACAAGATTCACCAAGGATATTCTACATTTATAAAAACTGAAGAAAACCTAAATACTTTAGTAATCGATGTTTCAGATAGAGATTTCTTAAAAAAGAAAGAAGACTACGATTATATCATAAATCAAATTAAAAAAGCCGTATAACTACTTTTTCAATTCTAGTTTTTCAGCAAAATAATCACAAAAGTCACGCATAGTTGCACTCATTTTTGCATCATTCGTTGCAACTTCGAACGAATTTGCCATAGAAACCAATGTTTGATGATAAAACTGTTTCATTTCATCAACAGGCATATCTTTAGTCCATAAATCCATTCTTAATGTATTCTTGGCTTTATTATCCCAAACCGATACAAATATTGCTTTAGCCTCCTCATTATTAACTCCACCTTCTTGTGCAGTCCAGTTTAATTCTTCTGGAACTTTATTCTCATCTAACCCTACGGTAATTTCAATTTTTGATTTGTGTTTTACAGCCATTATTTCTTTGGTTTGTATTTTGAATTCTTATATAACTCCTGCTCATCAAGCTGTAGAAGTTGGTGCAAAGTTACATTATTATTGTTCATGTATGAACGAACAATTTGCCAACCAAGCCACACTCCTATTCTACCTGGAGAATCCTTATCTAAATCCATATAAAACTTTGAAAATGGTGCATTATTTATGAACCTTGTATTTAATTTAGGCTCTGTACTGAAAAGTAATTTGTTATCAACAAAATACTTCCAAATTTCTTTTTCGTTGGCTTTTGCCCAATTCAACTCTTCAATTAAATAACCAATCTTATTTTCATCTGAAGTTTCTGGTAAAAAAACATCGAGTAAAAACAATTTTTTACCTTCAGAAATAACTGAATTAATAAACTGTCTTTGTGGTTTAGACATATAATATCTTGTGCTAATTTCTATCGCAGCATCAACAATGAGCTGGGATTCTTTATAATTATTCGACAAATAAGCTGGGAAATCGGAATATACTTCGTCTCCCTTCCCCAAATACATATCTAATGAAACAAGCATTAAACTATCGGCATAAATAACTTTGCTTTCATAATCTACATTAGAAATTAAGGTTACAATTTTTGGGCTTTCAAAATTTGAAAAATGATACTTGATATGTTTAAATAAGCTTTCAAACTCTTGTTCTAGTTTTGCATTATCACTGAATATGTTATCAGCTTTCTTAAAAAGTTTATTTTCATCAATATCATTTCTTTTTTGAATCCAGATTGAATCGTGATTTTGAGCAGGAAATAAATATGGGTATTCGCTTTTCAATTCGCTTAAACTAAAGGAGTCGCTATTGTAAAATTTTTGATCAAATCTATCGATTTCAACAGCAACCTCAATATTTGACACATCAACCGCATTTACCTTTTCCTCTTTACAAGAAATCAACAAAAACAAAACAAACAACAACACTCCTATTTTATTCATTAATTTTTATATTTACACTTCTTTTTACAAACGCTAAAAATACTAAATTAGTTTAATTATGAATGCTGAAAAAATTGTTGATTATATTGTAGAGTGGTTAAAGGATTATGCAACAAATGCAAAAGTGAACGGATTTGTAGTCGGAATTTCAGGTGGAATTGATTCGGCAGTAACTTCTACATTATGCGCAAAAACAGGTTTTCCAGTTTTATGCGTAGAAATGCCAATTCACCAAGGTGAAAATCAGGTAAATAGAGGAAAAGAACATATTGAACAACTTAAAAAACGTTATGAAAATATTACTTCAGAAGAAGTGAATTTAACTTCAACTTTTGAAGATTTTAAAAATGTTGTTCCTAAAGTAGAAGAAAATGCAACCGTTTTTATGTCATTGGCAAATACGCGAGCTCGTTTAAGAATGTCAACCTTATATTATTTTGCAGGTTTAAAAGGCTTATTAGTTGCCGGAACTGGTAATAAAGTGGAAGATTTCGGTGTTGGTTTTTACACAAAATACGGCGATGGCGGCGTAGATTTAAGTCCAATTGCTGATTTAATGAAATCTGAAGTTTATAAGATTGCTGAAGTTTTAAAAGTTCCAGCTTCCATACAAAAAGCAAATCCAACCGATGGTTTATTTGGTGATAGCAGAACCGATGAAGATCAAATTGGGGCAAGCTATGACGAATTGGAATGGGCTATGCTTCAAGCAGAAAAGGGAAAAAATATGGATGATTTTTCTGGGAGAAACAAAGAAGTATTTAAAATTTATTCTAGTAGAAATCGAGCTAACAAACACAAAATGGTCCCAATTCCTGTTTGTGAAATTCCAAAAAATTTAAAATAGCCACAACATTTTAATAATAAAGTATCATTTTTAGAGAATTCCAAATTGTGTTCTGTTTTTAAGAATGCCCTATATTTACCTTTTACTTATAATCAATTTAAAAATGAGGTATTTATATATTGTTTTCTTTTTAGCTATATTCATTTTTACCAATTGTAACAGTAAAAAAGATGTACCTAAAATTCATTTCAAGCAAATTGAAAATATTTTAGATTATACTATTTCACCAAAAAACGCTTTTGATAAAAATGGCTTAATGTTTTCCGATCTAGGAGCTTGGTTTGCATATAGTTTTCCCGATACAATTTCAAGTTATGGAGGTTTTTCAGGTCCTTTTTTAATGACGCAACAAAACGGTGTTTGGAGTAGCGAATCGCTAGCACAACTTCACATTAAAAATATTACATGGAATAGTATTAAAACAACAAGCTACAACAGCCATTTAGAACAAACATTTAAAAGTAAAAAGTTAGAATTAAAGCAAGAACTCGCTTATTTATCAGGAAATACTACTTTCATAAAATCAACAATTACTAATAAAAGCGATGAGAAAATTGAATTAGAATCCTATTGGAAGAATCAGCCAATTTTAGCTGAAGGTTTGAAAATGTCTTCTGAAGAAAATCAAGTAAAAATAACATCTTCTAAAAGCAATGCCATTGGTTATATACAATTCCCAAAAGAAACATTTATAAAAAGTACAGATAGTGCATATGTTGCGATAAATGAATCACTGGTTTTAAAACCAAATGAATCGAAAGAGATCATTCATTCACAATCATTTATTTTCCCTGAATATTCTTGGGAGCTAGAAAAAGAAAAAATTGAAACACACAGTTTTGAATCGGTTCTAAGTGAAAGAATTCAAGAAAAAAAAATACAATTACAACAATTAATTAAAAATCTAAATCCAAAATTTAACGATAAAAAATATGCTGAAGTTGTAACTAAAGCACATTTAACTTTACAAAATAATTGGCGAATTGCAGCTGGAGAATTAAAAAATGAAGGTTTATTTCCTAGTTATCATTACAAATGGTTTAACGGTTTTTGGGCTTGGGACAGTTGGAAGCATTCCGTTGGTTTGTCGTATTACGACACCAAATTAGCTAAAAATCAACTAAGAGTTATGTTTAATTTTCAAAAAGAAGATGGCTTCATCGTAGATTGTGTTTTTAGAGATACACTTATTGAAAAACACAATTATAGAGATACAAAACCACCACTTTCAGCTTGGGCAGTTTCTAAGATTTTTGAAAAAGACAATGATTTAGAGTTTGTTAAAGAAATATATCCGAAACTTAAAAAATATCATTCTTTTTGGTACAACAAACGAGATCACGACAAAGATGGCTTGTGTGAATATGGCTCTACCGATGGAAGTTTAATAGCTGCAAAATGGGAAAGTGGAATGGACAATGCGATTAGATTTGACGATTCTAAAATTTTAAAGAATGAAGAAGGTGCTTATTCTTTAAATCAGGAAAGTGTTGATTTGAATGCTTATTTGTATGCCGAAAAATTATTTTTAGCAAAATTAGCGGAAGCGCTTCAAAAAAATGTAGAAGCGACTAAGTTTAAAAATGAAGCTGAAGTTTTAAAAATTCAAATTCAAACTCAGTTTTTCGATGCAAAAGATGACTGGTTTTATGATACAGATTTAGAAGGAACAACATTTATAAAAGGTGAAGGAAGTGAAGGTTGGACAGCTCTTTGGGCAAATGCAGCAACACAAGATCAAGCTGAAACGGTTAAAAACAACATGATGAATCCTGAAAAATTCTTTACAAAAGTTCCTTTTCAAACAATGAGTGCCGATCATCCAAAATTTAATCCTTTAAAAGGATATTGGCGAGGTCCAAATTGGCTAGATCAAGCTTATTTTGGCGTAAAAGGTTTACGAAATTATGGTTTTCATAACGAAGCCGATAAAGCAACCATTCAAATTATTGAAGGCGCAGAAGGTATTTTAGGGAAAGGAAAAACGATTCGTGAAAACTACCATCCATTAACTGGTAAAGGTTTAAATGCAAAAAACTTTAGTTGGAGCGCTGCACATTTAATAATGCTTTTACAAAACAATTAAATGAATTTCAATACTATAAAAATAACAAATTCAGAAGCCGAAAAAATTCTTTTAAAAACTTATAATTTAAAAGGAAAAGCGGCTAAACTACCCGGAGAAATTGATTTTAATTTTAAAATTAAGATTGACAATTCAATTTGTTATATTTTAAAAATTTCTAGACCTCATGAAGATTTAGAGCTCTTAGATTTTCAACAAAAGTTATTAAAATATATAAAGACAAATGATGCAAACTTAATCGCTCCAAAAATAATAAACGATGTTAAAGGAAATTTCATTTCTGAAATAACTGATTCGAATGGAAATACAAGAAAAGTACGTTTACTCACTTGGATTTCTGGACGTGTTTGGAGTTCCGTTAACCCACAATTAGGCAATTTGCGTTTTAGTTTAGGAAATATATGTGGAAAATTAACCAAAGCACTTCAAGGATTTAAGCATAAAAAAGCAACTAGAGATTTTGAATGGGATATTGCACAATCTTTATGGACAAAAAAGCACTTAAATTTATTTAATTCTGAAGAAAAAGAAATTATTTCTCAATTTCAAAATCGATTCGAAAGCAACCTTGAATCTTATTCAAAACTAAGAAAATCTGTAATTCATAATGATGCAAACGATAACAACATATTAGTTTCAACAACTTTAATCGATCCAAAAGTTGAAGCCTTAATCGATTTTGGAGATGCCATAAATACTCAAATTATTAATGATGTTGCCATTGCGTGTGCATACGGAATTATGAACCATAACAATCCATTAGCAGCTGCTTTACCAATTGTAAAAGGCTATCATAATTCTTTTCCCTTAAATGAAAGCGAATTAGAACATCTCTATAATTTAGTTGCAATGCGTTTAATTATTTCAGTTACAAAATCGGCAATTAATAAAATAAAAGAACCTAATAATGAGTATTTACTAATTAGCGAAAAACCAGCTTGGAAAGTATTAAAAAAATGGTTTAAAATTCCCCCTGAATTTGCACATTATAGTTTTAGAAATGTATGTGGATTCAATGCACATCCAAATAAAAAAATATTCAATAATTGGGTTGCAGAAAATAATTACAATTTAACTGAATTATTCCCGACAATTCAAAAAAATGAAATTCAACCTTTAGATTTAAGTGTTTCCAGCACGTGGATTGGACATCAAGAAGAATTTAACGATTTAGATTTATTTGATTACAAAATCGACAAATTACAAGCTGAAAATCCTTCAAAAATAATTGCAGGTGGGTATTTAGAACCGCGTCCGCTTTATACCTCAACCGAATTTGATACCATTGGAAATAACGGAAGAGAAAGTAGAACTATTCATTTAGGAGTCGATTTTTGGTTACCTGCTCAAACGCCTGTTCACGCTTTGTTTACTGGCGAAATTGCAGCTTGCTATAATAATGCAGGAAATAAATTATATGGTGGACTTATTATTTTAAAACATACTGTTCAAAATTTTGAATTTTATACGTTATACGGGCATTTAAGTTTAGAAAGTGTTACTAATAAAAAAATTGGAGAAACCATTAAAAAAGGAGATTGCATTGGATATTTAGGAAATAGAATAGAAAATGGTAATTGGGTGCCGCATTTACACTTTCAAGTGATGCTTTCCCTTTTAAATTTTGAAAATGATTTTCCAGGCGTTGCTAGTTTTAATGAAATTGATGTTTGGAGAAGTATGTGTCCAAACCCAAATTTATTGTTTAAAACTAAAGGATTCCAAACTAAAAAAACAACTTCAAATTCTGAGTTAGTAAATTTTAGGAAACAACATTTAGGAAAAAGTTTAAGTCTGCAATACAACACACCAATAAAAATGGTTCGAGGAAATGGAGCATATTTAATAAATGAAAATGGAATCAAGTATTTAGATACAGTAAATAATGTGGCGCATGTGGGTCATGAACATTTTTCAGTTGTAAAAGCTGGTCAACAGCAAATGGCATTGCTAAATACAAATTCGCGCTATTTACACGAAAATATAAATACTCTTACCAATGAATTATTAAAAACCTTACCTCCAGAATTAAATGTACTTCATTTTGTAAATTCAGGTAGCGAAGCCAATGAATTAGCAATTAGAATGGCAAAAGCTGTAACTGGAGAAAAAGATATTATAGCTTCAGAAGTTGGTTATCATGGTAACACCAATATGTGTGTTGATATAAGCTCCTATAAATTTGAAGGAAAAGGCGGAAACGGAGCACCTGAAAATACACATATTTTCCCATTGCCAGATGGTTTTAGAGGAAAATTTACTGGAAACGATACTGGTAATTTATATGCAAACGAAGTTCAAAAGCAAATTGAGAACGTCCATACAAAAGGTAGAAATGTATGTGCTTTTATTATTGAACCCATTATAAGTTGCGGCGGGCAAATTGAATTGCCAGAAGGTTTTTTAGCACATTCATATAACCTTATCAGAAAAAATGGAGGTGTTTGTATTTCAGATGAAGTGCAAACTGGTTGTGGAAGAATGGGAAAAACATTTTGGGGTTTTCAATTACACAATGTAGTTCCAGATATTGTAACTATTGGAAAACCTTTAGGAAACGGACATCCAATTGCAGCGGTGGCTTGCACACGAGAAGTTGCAAATAAATTTGCCAATGGAATGGAATATTTTAATACGTTTGGCGGAAATCCAGTTTCATGTGCAATTGCTACAGAAGTACTAAAAACTGTAGAACGAGAAAACCTACAAGAAAACGCTTTAAAAGTTGGTGATTTTTTAAAAAAGGAATTAAAACAACTTGCTAAAGATTTTTCAATAATTGGTGATGTTCGCGGACAAGGTTTGTTCTTAGGAATTGAACTTGTAGATGAAAACTTAAAACCATTAGCTGCTCAAACCGATTATTTAGCTAATAGAATGAAAGACCATAAAATTTTAATGAGTACCGATGGACCAGACCATAATGTTTTAAAAATTAAACCTCCAATAGTTTTTTCAGAAAAAAACGCTAAAGAATTGCTGTTTTATTTAAGAAAAATATTAGCTGAAGATTTTATGTGTTCATTTTAAATCAATAATTATGAAAAAAATTATTTTCTTATCGCTTATAATTATTGGTTTTTATGGTTGTAAACAAAAGAATTTGGAAGAAATTCCATCACAAACATTTCATTTCAATCATCAAATATTTGAGGAAAATAAATTAGCGCCAAGAGCTACTTTTTTTGGTTTTGAATCGGAGAATATTTCAGAAAAAGAACAATCGAAACGTTTTTTTAATTTAAATGGCGATTGGAAATTTAATTGGGTCAAAGATCCTAAAAAGCGACCTACAACTTTTCAAAATATAGATTTTAATGATTCAAACTGGAGTACTATTTCAGTTCCAGCAAATTAGGAAATTGAAGGATATGACCATCCTATTTATTTAGATGAACGTTACCCGTTTACAACAAAATGACCAAATGCACCAACTGATTACAATTCGGTTGGCACGTATCGCAAAGAAATTAATCTCACAAAAGAATTTTTATCTGAAGATGTTGTCCTCCATTTTGCAGGAGCAAAATCGGCTATGTATGTGTATATAAATGGAAACTACATTGGCTTTTCACAAGGCAGTAAAACACCTGCTGAATTTAAGATTTATAAATATTTAGAAGGAAGGCGAAAATTTGATTGCTTTGCAATTATTTAGATGGAGCGACGCCAGTTATTTAGAAAGTCAGGATATGTTAAGAATGAGCGGTATTGAACGTGATGTTTATTTATATGCTCAACCTAAAGTTTTTATTTCAGACTATTACGCAAATACAAATCTTGACAATTCTTATGCAAACGGCATTTTCAATGGAACAATTTCAATTTCAAATACTTTAGAGGAAAATTCTTTAGAAATTATATCTTCAGAAAATGAAATTGAGCTAAAAAATGACAAAAATAAATTCAAAATCTGGTCAAATTACCCCTTGGACTTTTAATGAAAAAGAAATTACTAATCAACCTATACGTCCTAATTTTTGGCGACCTCCAACTGATAACGATTTAGGAAACGGGATGAACAAATGGGCTAAAATTTGGAAAAATGCTATTTATAATTACAAAGCTAAATTAGTTGAAAAACCTACAAAAAATAAAAACGGCATCTCATTTAAGGTTGAGTATCTTATTCCAAATAACGAAGCAACTGTTCTAATAAAATATTTAATTTTGAGTCACGGAAGATTAAAATTAAATTACACATTTACTCCCAATTTAAAAGATTTACCTAATCTACCACGTCTAGGAATATACGTTACATTACCAAAATATTTTACGGGGGTTTCTTGGTGTGGAAACGGACCAGAAGAAAGCTATTGGAATCGAAAAACAGGCGTTAAAACTAGTCTATATTCAGGTAAAATAAATGAGCAATTTCATCGATATTCTAGACCTCAAGAAACAGGGAACAAAACCGATGTTCGTTGGATGAAAGTTCAGTCTGAAAACTTATCATTAAAAGTGTCTTCAAATAAATTATTGAACATCAGCGTTTGGCCATTTGATATGAAAGAACTTGATTTCAACAGTGATGATGGTGCTGCATCAGCTTCTGGATTGGTGCCGGTAACTAAAAAACATGGGGCCGATATAAAAATTGGAAAAACTATTCAATAGAATATTGACTATTTACAAATGGATGTTGGAGGCGATACTTCTTGGGGGAGATTGGTACACCCAGAATATACAATTCCTGCAAATAAAAAATATAAATATTCATTCGCAATTACGCCAGCTTTGAGATAAAAAAAGAGCTTAAAATCAATATTTCAAGCTCTTTTTATGTCAATTTTTTCTAATTCTATAACTTAAAAGTAATTACAGGAAGTTTTGCGTGGTTTGCTAAATCCTCACCAATACTACCATTAAATAAATGAGCTAACCCTCTCCTACCATGGGTATTTAAGATAATTACATCGGCCTCAATTAATTTTGTAAAATTTAAAATTCCTGCCTCTACCGAAACATCGTTGTAAATATTTAGGGTATAATCTCCTAAATCATGCCCATCAATAAATGCACGAATGGCTTCACTAGAATCCTTAGTAGTTTCAAAATTATGAATAGTGTTAATCTTTAACAAATGTAATTTTGCATTAAAAAGTGTTGCGAAATCCAATATTTTTTGAAATGCAGGTTGATTACTCATTTTAAAGTTAGATGCAAAAACAATATTTTCAATTTTAAAATCTTCAACATCTTGTTTTATCACAAATACTGGGATTTCAGAATTCCGAACCACTTTTTCCGTATTTGAACCCACTAACATTTCTTCAAGTCCTGAAGTTCCTTGTGAGCCCATAACTATCAAATCGGCTTCTTGTTCTTTACTCTCATCAATAATGCCATCATAAGCCTTATGAAATTGAACTTTTGTTTCAACTTCAACACCCTCTAAAAATGGTAATTCTTTAAATTCTTCAAACCTATCATAAGCTCTTTTCAAAAACAATAAAGCCGAAGGTGTATTACTTGCGTTACCAAAATTAGATGGATCTATAACTCCTGTAGGAAGCTCTAACATATGCAATAAAAAAATTTTTGCATTTGTTTTTTTGGCTATTGAAGAGGCTACTTTTGCCGCATATTCTGCTTGTATTGAAAAATCAACTGGGACTAATATTTTTTTCATAATTCTAATCTTAAAATCGTATGCTTACTGTAAAATTAAGAATTTAAAATTAAAAAAGGAATGAATTTTATCAATTAAAAAATTGTTACTATATTTGCAGCGAATTATTAGAGAATAAGAGGATTGGAGGGGACGTAAAGTCCCCTCTTTTTATAGGATGATGGATAAAATACAAATTACCAACTTGGTTCAAGAAGCTATTAAAGAAAACCCAGAGTTATTTTTAATTGAATTAAGTTTTTTAGAAGGCAACAAAATTTTTGTTGAAATTGATGGAGATAAAGGTGTCCCACTCAATGAATGTATTAGAGTAAGTAGAGGCGTTGAACATAATTTGGACAGAGAAGTTGAAGACTTTTCATTAGAAGTAACTTCGCCAGACGTTGCTCACCCTTTAAAAGTAAAAAGACAATACAAAAAAAACATTGGAAGAATACTTCAAGTTAAATTGATTGACAATTCAAATGTTGAAGGGACTCTTAAAGTTGTTGAAGAAGATTGTATTGAACTTGAATGGAAAGCAAGAGAACCAAAACCTATAGGAAAAGGAAAAATAACCGTTGTAAAAAATGCAACAATTCCTTTTTCAAATATAGTTGAAGCAAAAGTGAAAATAATATTTTAATTAAATGAATGCATGGAAAATATAGCATTAATTGAGTCATTTTCAGAATTTAAAGGAGATAAAAATATTGACAGAGTTACACTTATGTCTATTCTTGAAGAAGTTTTTAGAGCTGCTTTAAAAAGAAAATTCGGATCTGATGATAACTTCGATATTATTATAAATCCAGACAAAGGAGATTTAGAAATTTGGAGGAATAGAGTTGTTGTAAAAAATGGTGAGGTTGAAGATGAAAACGAAGAAATTGAATTAAGTGAAGCACAAAAAATTGAACCAGATTTTGAAATAGGTGAAGATGTTTCGGAAGAAGTTAAATTAATTGATTTAGGAAGAAGAGCTATTTTAGCTTTACGTCAAAATTTAATTTCAAAAATTCACGAACACGACAGCACCAATACTTTTAAGCATTTTAAAGAATTAGAAGGAGATATTTATAGTGCTGAAGTACATCACATTAGGCACAATGCAATTATTTTATTAGACGATGACGGAAATGAAATTGTATTACCTAAAAGTGAACAAATTCGTTCAGATTATTTTAGAAAAGGAGAATCGGTAAGAGGAATTATTAAATCGGTAGAATTAAGAGGAAATAAACCAGTAATTATTTTATCTAGAACTTCGCCTCAATTTCTTGAAAAATTATTTGAACAAGAAATACCAGAAGTATTTGACGGTTTAATTACTATTGAAGGTGTTGCTAGAATTCCTGGTGAAAAAGCAAAAGTGGCTGTAGATTCTTATGATGATAGAATTGATCCTGTAGGAGCTTGTGTTGGTATGAAAGGATCTCGAATTCACGGTATTGTTCGTGAATTAGGAAATGAAAATATTGATGTAATTAATTTTACAAAAAATACCCAATTATTTATTACTCGTGCATTGAGTCCAGCAAAAGTTGTTTCAATGAAAATTCACGAAGAAGAAGGAAGAGAAGACGGTAAAAAAGGACGTGTAGATGTATTCCTTTTACCAGAAGAAGTTTCAAAAGCAATTGGTAAAAATGGTGTTAACATTCGTTTAGCATCTCAATTAACAGGATTTGATTTAGACGTTCAGCGTGAAGGTGTTGAACTAGAAGATGATGTTGAATTAACTGAATTTTCAGATGAAATAGAAGCTTGGGTAATTCAAGAATTTAAAAATATTGGTTTAGATACTGCACGAAGTGTACTTGAAAAAGATGTAGCTGAACTTTTAAAAAGAACTGATTTAGAAGAGGAAACTATTTTAGAGGTTCAAAAAATATTAAAAGAAGAATTTGAAGATTAATCTTTACTATTTTTCAACTATAATTGGCTAAAAAATAAATATATGGCTGAAAACAAAACATTGAGACTAAACAAAGTATTACGAGAATTAAATATCTCGTTAGATAGAGCCGTAGAACACTTGGCTAGTAATGGTATTGAAATTGAAGCAAGACCAACTACTAAAATATCTAATGATGAATACGAAGTATTGTTGGATGGTTTTCAAACTGATAGGAACAAAAAGGCGGCTTCTAAAGAAGTTGGCGAAGAGAAGCGAAAGGAAAAGGAAGCATTACGCCTTGCCCTAGAAGAAAAGCAACGCCTTGAAGAAGAAGCTAAGAATGTTGTAGTTAAAGCTAAAGCCGAAAAATTAGAGCTGAAAACTGTTGGGAAAATTGAAATAGATGCTAAAGACAAACCTGAAGAGTCTAAGACCGAAGAAACCCCACCAGTAAAAGCCGAAGTTGAAAAACCTGCTCTTGTAGTTGAGGAAAAACCAGCGGTTGAAGAAGTAATTGAAGATAAAGTTGAAGCTGTTAAAGAAAAACCAACACCTAAGGTTGAAGAAATTAAAGAAGAACCTGTTTTAAAAGCAGAAACGCCTAAAGAGGAAAAGCCAAAAGCTACCAAAGAAAAACCTGTTGCTAAAACTCCTAAAAAACCAATAGAAAAAGTTTCTGAGCAAGCTAAAAAGAAAGTAGAAGTTAAGAAAGAAGTTGAAAAACCTACTGAAGAACCTGCTACTCCAGCCGAGCCACAAACTATTGAAACAAAGTATAAAAAATTAGATGGTCCTAGAATAACAGGAAAAACCATTGATTTAAAACAGTTCGAGAAAAAACCTAAGGCTAAAAAACCAGATCCTGCTTCTAAAAAAACAGATGCGAATGACCCTAAAAAGAAACGCCGTAGAATTGTTAAAAAAGCAAACCCACAAGGTAGAAGACCAGGAGGTCCAGGGCAAAGAGGTCCAGGACAAAGAGGTCCTGCTCAGCGTGGTCCTCAACGTGGTGGAAGAAAACCGATTGTAAAAGAAGAGCCAACAGAGGCAGAGGTGCAAAAGCAAATTAGAGAAACCTTAGAAAAACTTCAAGGTAAATCTAAGAAAGGAAAAGGCGCAAAATATAGAAGAGATAAAAGAGATCAACACCGTCAACAAACAGATATTGATGCGGAATTACAAGCAATTGAAAGCAAAGTACTTAAAGTAACCGAATTCGTTACTGTAAGTGAAATTGCTACTATGATGAATATTCCAGTAACAAACATTATTTCTACTTGTATGTCTTTAGGAATGATGGTAACTATGAATCAACGTTTAGACGCTGAAACATTAACCATTGTTGCAGAAGAGTTTGATTATACGGTTGATTTTGTTGGTGCAGAAGTTGAAGAAGCAATTGAAGAACATGAAGATACTGCAGAAGAATTAGAAACAAGAGCACCTGTTATTACAGTAATGGGACACGTAGATCACGGTAAAACTTCTTTGTTAGATCATATTCGTCAAGAAAATGTAATTGCAGGTGAATCGGGTGGTATAACACAACACATTGGTGCCTATGGTGTTGAACTTAAAAACGGACAAAAAATTGCATTTTTAGATACACCAGGTCACGAAGCGTTTACAGCAATGCGTGCACGTGGTGGACAAGTTGCCGATATTGTAATTATTGTTGTAGCAGCGGATGATGACGTAATGCCACAAACAAAAGAAGCAATCAGCCACGCTCAAGCAGCTGGTGTGCCAATTGTATTTGCAATTAATAAAATTGACAAGCCACACGCAAATCCTGATAAAATTAAAGAACAACTTTCAGCTATGAATTTATTAGTTGAAGATTGGGGTGGAAAAATTCAATCACATAATATTTCAGCAAAAACTGGAGAAGGTGTTGATGAATTGCTAGAAAAGGTATTGCTAGAATCTGAAATGTTAGATTTAAAAGCAAATCCTAATAAAAATGCTGTAGGAACTGTCGTTGAAGCCTTGTTAGATAAAGGCCGTGGTTACGTATCAACAATTTTAGTGCAAGAAGGCACTTTAAAAATTGGGGATTATATGTTAGCTGGAAAACATAGCGGTAAAGTAAAAGCTATGTTTGATGAGCGTGGACATAACATGGAAAGTGCAGGCCCTGCAACTCCCGTATCAATTCTAGGATTAGACGGTGCGCCACAGGCTGGTGATAAATTCCATATTTTTGAAGATGAGAAAGAAGCAAAACAAATTGCTACTAAAAGATCTCAACTACAACGTGAACAATCAGTTAGAACGCAACGTCATATTACATTAGATGAAATTGGACGAAGAATTGCACTTGGTGACTTTAAAGAATTAAATATCATTCTTAAAGGTGATGTTGATGGTTCTGTAGAAGCGTTAACCAATTCATTCCAAAAACTATCTACTGATGAAATTCAAGTAAATATCATTCATAAAGGTGTTGGAGCAATTACAGAATCTGATGTATTATTAGCTTCTGCTTCAGATGCTATTATAGTTGGATTTAACGTGAGACCTTCTGGAAACGCTAGATTATTAGCCGATAATGAAGAAATTGACGTTAGAACATATTCAATTATTTACGATGCCATCAATGATTTAAGAGACGCTATGGAAGGTATGCTTTCTGCTGAAATTAAAGAAGAAGTTACTGGTAATGTTGAAATTAGAGAGATTTATAAAATTTCTAAAGTTGGTAACATTGCAGGTTGTATGGTTGTAAGCGGTAAAATCTTTAGAAGTTCTAAAATTAGAATTATTAGAGATAGTGTTGTAATCCATTCAGGTGAATTAACTGCTCTTAAACGTTTTAAAGACGATGTGAAAGAAGTTGCTAAAGGATACGATTGTGGTATTCAAATTAAGAACTTTAACAACATTGAAATTGGTGATGTAATTGAAGCTTACCAAGAAGTTGAAGTTAAAAAAACACTTAAAAAGTAGTTTTAAAAATATTCAAAATAAAAAAGCGATTTAGAAATACTAAATCGCTTTTTTTATGTTTCTTTCACATGTCTTAATAAATATTCTAACCCTTTTTATTTGCTAATTGTCCGCAAGCAGCATCAATATCTTTCCCTCTACTTCGCCTTACGTTTACTATAATATCATTCATTTCTAAAACAGCAATATAGTCATCAACTGCTTGAGTATTTGCTTGTTGATATTCACCATCATCAATTGGGTTGTATTCAATTAAATTTACTTTACAAGGTATATATTTGCAAAATTTTACTAAAGCATTAATCGCTTCTCTAGAATCGTTAATGTCTTTCCAAACAACATATTCATAAGTAACTCTACTTTCTGTTTTTGAATACCAATATTCTAAAGATTCTTTTAAATCCTTTAAAGGAAATGCTTTGCTAAAAGGCATTATTTTAGCTCTAACTTCATCAATTGCTGAATGTAAGGAAACTGCTAAATTAAATTTCACCTCATCATCGGCTAATTTTTTAATCATTTTTGGGATTCCAGATGTAGAAACTGTAATTCTTTTTGGAGACATTCCTAAACCTTCAGGAGAAGTAATTTTTTCAATAGATTTTAAAACATTGTTATAATTCATTAAGGGCTCGCCCATTCCCATATAAACAATGTTCGATAATTTATGATTGAAATACAATAAACTTTCTTTATTTATTGCTGCCACTTGATCGTAAATTTCATCTGGATTTAAATTACGCATTTTCTTTAAGCGCGCTGTTGCGCAAAATTCACAATCTAAACTACAACCAACCTGACTAGAAATACAAGCCGTGGTTCTAGACTCTGTTGGAATTAAAACAGATTCAACAATTAACCCATCATGCAAGCGAACGGCATTTTTAACGGTACCATCTTTACTTCGTTGCATTTGATCAACTTCAATATGATTTATAACAAAATTATTATCTAGCATTTGACGAGTTTCTTTTGAAATATTGGACATACCTTCAAAAGAATGTGCATTTTTACTCCACAACCATTCATAAACTTGATTACCTCTAAAGGCTTTATCTCCATTTTCACTAAAAAAATCACGCAGTTGGTCTTTTGTTAAAGCTCGTATATCCGTTTTTGTCTTCATCAAATTTAAGTTTATAAAACAAATCCCGCAAAAAGCGGGATTTTAAATATTATTTTTTGCTTAATTATATAATTAACATGGCATCACCATAAGAATAGAATTTATATCCTTCTTTAACAGCTTCATTGTATGCTTCCATTAAAAAGTCATAACCAGCAAATGCAGCCGCCTGCATCATTAATGTTGATTTTGGAGTATGAAAATTTGTAATCATACTATTAGCAATACTAAATTCGTATGGTGGAAAAATAAATTTATTTGTCCATCCATTAAAAGTATTTAAATGTCCGTCTGAAGAAACAGCACTTTCCAATGAACGCATTACAGTCGTACCTACAGCACAAACTCTTCTCTTTTCATCGATTGCTTTATTAACAATTTCAGTAGTTTCGGTATCAATAATTGATTGCTCAGAATCCATTTTATGTTTTGATAAATCTTCTACCTCCACTGCGCTAAAAGTTCCTAACCCAACGTGCAACGTAACTTCAGCAAAGTCAACACCTTTAATTTCCAAACGCTTCATTAAATGTTTAGAGAAGTGTAAACCAGCTGTTGGTGCAGCTACAGCTCCTTCGTGTTTAGCATAAATTGTTTGGTAACGCTCTTCATCTTCAGCTTCAACTTCTCTTTTTATATATTTTGGTAATGGTGTTTCTCCAAGTTCATCTAATTTTGTTCTGAATTCTTCATAAGAACCGTCATATAAAAATCGTAATGTTCTTCCTCTAGATGTTGTATTGTCAATTACCTCAGCTACCAAACTTTCGTCTTCACCAAAAAACAATTTATTTCCAATTCTAATTTTTCGAGCTGGATCCACTAAAACATCCCATAGTCTGCTTTCAGCATTTAATTCTCTTAATAAAAACACTTCAATTCTCGCTCCAGTTTTCTCCTTTTCGCCATACATACGTGCAGGAAAAACTTTCGTATTATTTAGCACCATTAAATCTCCTTCATCAAAATAATTGATTAGGTCCTTAAACTGCTTATGTTCAATCGTTTTCTCTTTTCTGTTTAATACCATTAAACGAGATTCATCTCTATGTTCTGCTGGACGTTCAGCTAATAGTTCCTCTGGCAATTCAAATTTAAAATGTGATAATTTCATGTGTTTATTTTTATATTTTTTTATTGGTCACATGCAGTTCGCAAATAATCATTCCATTGTGTGATAAACTTTTTAGCATGCTCGTTTCATGTATTATTTTTATAGAATGAGCGCAAATATACAACATCGACATAGGCGTTGTCAAGTGATTTGCAATAAAAGTTTGTATAATAGGTTTTTAACGTGTAATTTTTTCGAAATCTTCCCAAAAAGTTGGGTAGGATTTTGACACCACATTTGGTTCTTCAATTATAATTGGCACTTTCAAAGCAAATGGTGCGAATGCCATGGCCATTCTGTGATCGTCATAAGTTACAATACTTATATTGATATTTATTTTTGTTGAAGCTTCTAAATGCAACGTTTCATTTGTAATGGTAACATTCCCTCCAAGTTTTTCAATTTCTGTTTTTAAAGCCACTAACCTATCGGTTTCCTTAATTTTTAAGGTGTGAAGACCCGTTAAAAAACATTCCATTCCTAAACCAAAACAAGTAACTGCAATAGTTTGAGCAATGTCTGGAGCATTTTTTAAGTCTAAAGTTAAAAGTTTGAAGTTTGAAGTTTTTATATTTTTAAGAATAATAGAGTTCCCTTTAAAAACAGTTTTCACACCTAACTTTTCATAAATTTTTGCTAACACAGAATCCCCTTGTAAGCTTTTTTGTTTGTAAGCTGATAAAGTAACTTCCGAGTTTGGACTTAAAGCTACTAAACTGTAAAAATAAGATGCTGAACTCCAATCTGATTCTACAACTATTGTTTTCTTTTCAATTTCCTTTTTAGGTTTAATTGTAATTATTTTTCCTATCCAAGTATATTCAACTCCAATTTCGTTTAATAATTGCAACGTCATTTTTATATACGGAACAGACGTTATTTCACCTTTAAATTTTAATTGCAATCCATTTTCTAAAGATGAAGCAATTAATAATAAAGAAGAAATGTATTGGCTACTTACGTTTCCATCAATTTCAACGGAACTATTTGTTAATCTCTTTCCTGTAATTTTTAGCGGCGGATATCCTTCTTTTTCTACATATTCAATTTCTGCACCTAAAGATTTTAAGGCATCTACTAATATTTTAATAGGCCTATTTTTCATTCTATGAGATCCTGTTAAAATAATTTCTGAATTTTTTTTAATTGCAAAAAATGAAGTAAGAAATCGCATTGCAGTTCCAGCATGACCAATATTAATTTCATTTGAATTACTTGCCAACGCTTTTTGCATTAATCTAGAATCATCAGAATTAGATAAATTTTTAATATCTAAATTTGAAAAAAACTGCTGTAAAATTAATAGCCTATTTGATTCACTTTTTGAGCCAGTAATTTTAACCTCTCCTCTTACTATTTTATCTATTTTATCAATCTTCAATGAATTCATTTCAAATGTTTAGTTGGTTACTTTAATTAAAAAAAAATTAATAGCTTTACTCATCAATCAAACTAAACCAACATTATGAAAAACCTTTTCCTTGCTATTGGCTGTTTTCTTTTAATTTCAGCCCACAAAGTTAACGCGCAAAAAATAGAATCCAAATTTAGTGAAGAATATTACAAATCTCTTGAATGGCGTAATATTGGCCCTTTTAGAGGAGGGAGAAGCGGTACGGTAACTGGTGTAAAAAACAAGGCTAATTTATATTATTTTGGAGCTACAGGTGGTGGTGTTTGGAAAACGAATGATGCTGGTAACACCTGGTCAAATATCTCAGATGGTTATTTTGGCGGCTCAATTGGAGCAGTTGCAGTAAGTGAATCGGACAATAATGTGCTTTATGTTGGAATGGGAGAAAAAACTGTACGTGGAAATGTTTCGTCTGGTTACGGCATGTGGAAATCGATTGATGCTGGAAAAACGTGGAGCTTTAAAGGCTTAAAAAATTCACGACACATTCCTCGTGTACGAATTCATCCAAAAAATTCTGATATCGTTTTTGCAGCAGTTCTCGGAGATTTGTACAAATCATCGAATGAAAGAGGTGTTTACAAATCTACCGATGGCGGAGATACTTGGCGAAAAGTCTTATTTTCTAATAATGATGCAGGAGCAATTGATTTAATTATCGATCCTAACAATCCTCGTATTTTATATGCTTCTACCTGGAATGTTAGAAGAACTCCTTATAGTTTGTCGAGCGGCGGCGAAGGTTCTGCTATTTGGAAAAGTACCGATGAAGGAGAAACTTGGACAAACATTTCAACAAATAAAGGTTTGCCAAAAAGAATTTGGGGAATTATCGGTTTAGCTGTTTCACCTGTAAATTCAGAAATAGTTTGGGCGTTAATTGAAAATGAAAAAGGTGGCGTTTACAAGTCTACAGATGCAGGAAAAACATGGAATTTAATTAATTCTGAGAGAAAACTAAGACAACGTGCTTGGTATTATACTCGTATTTATGCAGATACTCAAGATGAAAATGGTTTGTACGTTTTAAACGTTCGTTACCATCAATCTAAAGATGGAGGAAAAACCTATAAAACATATAGTGCACCACACGGAGATCATCACGATTTATGGATTTCTCCAGAAGACAATCAACGTATGATTATTGCCGATGATGGTGGTGCTCAAATTAGTTTTGATGCTGGTGAAAACTGGAGTACGTATATGAATCAACCAACTTCACAATTTTATAGAGTTGTAACTGACAATCATTTTCCATATCGTATTTATGGTGCACAACAAGATAATTCAACTGTGAGAATTTCACATAGAACAAATGGTGGAAATATTGGCGAAAGTGATTGGGAAAGCACTGCTGGAGGAGAAAGTGCCCACATTGCCGTTGACCCATTAAATAACGATATTGTTTATGGCGGTAGTTACGGTGGTTTTTTAACAAGAGTAAATCATAAATCTGGTGAGCGAAGAGCTATTAATGTTTGGCCAGATGATCCGATGGGACATGGTGCTGAAGATATGAAATATAGATTTCAATGGAATTATCCTATTTTCTTTTCGCCACACAATAAGAAAAAAATGTACACCACTTCAAATCACGTTCATGTTACCACTAACGAAGGACAATCATTTGAAGTTATTAGTCCCGATTTAACAAGAAATGATCCTAAAACATTAGGCCCTTCTGGAGGACCAATCACAAAAGATAATACTGGAGTTGAATATTATGCAACTATTTTTGCTGCTGTAGAATCTCCTTTTGAAAAAGATTTAATTTGGACTGGATCTGACGATGGTTTGGTGCATATTACAACAGATGGTGGGAAAAACTGGCAAAATGTGACGCCGAAAAAAATGCCTGAATGGATGATGATTAATTGTATTGAAGTAGATCCTTTTACTGCTGGTGGAGCATATATAGTTGGTACAAAATATAAGACTGGAGATTACAATCCATATATTTATAAAACCGAAGATTACGGTAAAAGTTGGGAATTAATCACCAACGGTATTCCTAATGAACATTTCACACGTGCTTTAAGATCTGATCCTAATAGAAAAGGATTATTGTATGCTGGTACTGAAAGTGGCATGTATATTAGTTTTGACGACGGTGCAAACTGGAAACCATTCCAATTAAATTTACCACTAGTCCCAATTACCGATTTAACTATTAAAAACAATAATTTAATTGCTGCAACTCAAGGAAGATCATTTTGGTTAATTGATGATTTAACACCTTTACATCAATTAAATAATGAATTGGTTTCAAGAGATGATTTCATTTTTAAACCAATGGATAGTTACCGAATGGGTGGAAGCAAAAGAAAATCGAGAACTGCTGGACAGAACCATCCTGGAGGCGTCATCGTAAATTATTTTGTTAAAAATGTAGAAGAAACCGATACAGTATCATTAGCCCTTTTTGAAGAAAGTGGAAGACATATTAAAACTTTCTCTACAAAACCAGATAAAGAGCAAAATGAAGAAACGTTGGAAGTAAAATCAGGGGCAAACAGTTTTAATTGGAATATGCAATATCCCGATGCCGAAAAGGTAAAAGGTATGATTTTATGGTGGGCTTCATTAGCTGGCCCAAAAGCATTGCCAGGAGATTACAACATTACGCTTTCTAAAAATGGAAATGTTGCTTCAAAACAAACTTTTACGCTGTTAAAAGACCCTAGAAGTAGTGCAACTGATGAAGATTTAAAAGCTCAATTTGACTTTATTATTGAAATTCAAGAAAAATTAACCGAGACTCACAAAACTTTAAAAAATATTACCAAAGTTAGAAATCAGGTAAAACAATTAAAATCTTCAATTAATAATAAAGAAAAGCACAAAGGCATCATTGCTTTGGCTGATAAAATTGTAAAGGATTTAACGTTTCACGAGAATGAATTGTATCAAACAAAAAGTAAAAGTGGGCAAGATCCTTTAAACTTTCCTATTAAGTTAAACAATAAATTGGCACATTTAAACTCGTTAAGTTCAACTGGAGACTTTAAACCTACAGACCAATCTGTTGCGTTTAAAAACGAAGTTGTTTCGCAAATTGATAGTGAATTGGCTAAGATTTATTCAATCTTTGAAAAAGACATAAAAGAGCTAAATAAAAAAGTAAAACAAAGTGATATTGAACTGATTAACTTAAACTAATCCAAGAAACAAAAAAGAGGCTAACGCCTCTTTTTTGTTTCTTAATCTTTTTTTATAAACTTATAATAACCGGCAATAAACAAGCCGTAAAATAAAGAACCAATAATTATTTGTAGCGCAAATAAGTGCCAAGTATCTGGCCCAAAATAAGTAGCTATCATTTCATCAAAACTACTTTTAAATATTTTCATTATAATTTTAAATAATGAAAAAAACACTAAAAAGCTAGCTGCAAATCTTATCACTAATTTAAAAAAGGATACTTTTTTTAAATGACTCATTACTTCAGTTTTTTGTTATTATGATGTCGATCGTGATCACGATCGGTTTTAATATCCATTTTTTTTTCAAAAGCTGTTTGCAAATCAATACCTGTTTGATTTGCCAAACACAAAACAACAAAAACAACATCGGCTAATTCTTCGCCTAAATCTTTATTTTTATCCGATTCTTTCTCGCTCTGTTCACCATAACGTCGTGCAATAATACGAGCAACCTCCCCTACTTCTTCCGTTAATTGAGCCATATTAGTTAACTCGTTAAAATAGCGAACGCCGTGTTCTTTTATCCAGCTATCTACAGCCAACTGCGCATTTTTTATATCCATTTTGTATTTAAATTTTAACAATCAAAGATAATAAACTTGTTTAAACTATTCTTTTGGCAAGTAGGTTAAAAATTCTTTTCTAGATATTTCCTCAGCACCCAAACTTGCTAAGTGATCGTTGTAAACTTGACAATCAATTAAACTGTAGTTCTCTTTTTCTAATTTTTGAACTAAAGCAATAAACGCCAATTTTGAAGTATTACTTACTTTACTAAACATACTTTCGCCACAAAACACAGTTCCCAAATCAATTCCATACAAACCGCCAACCAATTTTTTTTCACATTGAGCGTGGTTACTGAGCGGAGTCGAAGTAGATTCGAAATGCTGCCAAACTTCAACAGATTTAGCAATACCCAATTTATTCAAATCGAGATATGCAGTTTTCATTTCATCCGTAATCCAAGTTCCAAATTCTCCTTTCCTGTCAATGGTTTTGCAATTTGATATAACACCTTCAAAATCTGTATTAAAAGTAATTGTAAATTCATTCTTTCGAATAATTTGCTTCATACTTTTTGAGATTTTTAATTTTTTAGGAAACAATACCATTCTTGGATCAGGACTATACCAAATAATGGGTTCTCCTTGATTATACCAAGGGAAAATTCCAGATGAATATGCCAA